>Ga0163161_10000164_pt1 | contig 61295 bp, 40 predicted proteins | sample S45metaG_FD_129847 | JGI IMG/M metagenome (GOLD analysis project Ga0163161, IMG submission 129847) | Switchgrass rhizosphere microbial communities from Kellogg Biological Station, Michigan, USA - S4-5 metaG | ecosystem: Host-associated > Plants > Roots > Rhizosphere > Soil | place: USA... | reverse complement strand
TTTTAACCTTCGCCGAAAAGTCGCCGTTTAAGGTCTGCCGCAAAGCACTCATATTCTGTAAGGTTTCATCCAGCTCTGCCGGTAACCCTTCATTTAAAATCTGCTTTAAACGTTTGGCGATAGTGGGAGATTTACCATTTGTAGAAATCGCAATCTTTAAATCACCTTTCTGAACAATCGATCCCAAATAAAAATCGCATAGTTCTGGCTTATCAGCCACATTGATCAACAGGCCACGCTCATGCGTCACCCTTCTGATCTCTTCATTTAAAATGTTGTTATTGGTTGCCGCGAAAACGATATCAATATCGGTTAGATCATCCACATCAAAACTTTTCTGTTTCACTTTGATCAGCGGATAATTGACGATAAGTGCATAAACTTCTGGCGATACGATTTCTGCAACGATGGTAATGGTAGCCTGATGGCTATTATTTACGATTGCCGTTAATTTTTCGAGCCCAATATTCCCTGCTCCAATTAATAATGTACGCAGCTTGTTCAGCTTTACAAAAACTGGAAAGAGCTGGTTACCTTTTTCTTCTTCCGAAAAAGGTGCTGCATTATCAGGTTGGTTAGGCAATACTTGCATATTGTTTAATTAACTTCTTAAATGATGGATGTAATGATACAACTTCTCCAAAAATTAATAAAGCCGGAGCTTTAATATTTTCCTGTCGCACTAAACTTTCTATGGTTTCTACCACACCAACAACCAATCTTTCATCTTCTGCCGATCCGTTCTGAACCACTGCAGTTGGTAAATTCTGTTTGCCTGCCGCTTTAAAAATTTCCACAATTTTCGGCAATTTTTTAAGTCCCATGAGCACTACTACTGTTGCATTTGATTGTGCTGCCTGGTAAATATCCCCCGAAACTTCTCCAGAAGTGGTCGTTCCGGTAATGACCCAAAAACTTTCGCTCATGCCACGGTGCGTAACCGGAATCTGTTGCAAACCGGGTACACCGATCGAACTCGAAATACCAGGAATCACACTTACCGGGATGCTATAAGATGCTGCATAATCCAGCTCTTCATATCCCCTGCCAAAAACAAATGGATCGCCACCTTTTAAACGCACAACATGTCCATAATTTAAGGCATAGTCAATCATTAATTTATTGATGGTATCCTGCGGATAAGAATGCTCACCCGAACGTTTTCCTACATAAACTTTAATGGCTTCTGCCGGGGCATGTTCCAGTAAAGCTTCGTTGGTTAAAGCATCGTACAATACCACATCTGCAGTTTGCAATGCTTTTACACCTTTTAAAGTCAGTAAATCAGGATCGCCTGGACCTGCACCTAAAAGGGTAATTCTTGATTCTATATTTAATTTCTGATCGCTCATCTTTGTATTTAATTTTGAATGACTGAATGAAGAGTTGTTGGCGCATGGCGCTTAGCGTCTGCGGTTCTCAAATCTCATATCTAATCTCATTTCACTAATACGGCCCTTTTCTCCTTAATCTGATTTAAAAATTGATTGGCTTCTTCAAAGTATTTCTGTGCAAATTCGGCTGTTGGTTCGTTTTTATTAATCTGTAAAACCAGGTCAGAGAAATTGGTCGGCAAATTAAATTCGCCAGTTTCAACATAATGGTTATCAAATTCACGGATCACGCCAACTTGCGTGCTGCTGTTTACCCCTTTATCCAACAATAACGATTTTGCGGCGCTTACAAAAGTGCTGTACGTATGGTAAATTGCATCGGCATAAGCTGCTTTATCTAAATTTTGCTTTGCCCAGCCAAATTTTTCATCGGCCTCTAACAATAATGTCGCAACGAGATCGATTACAACACCAGCACACTCGCCAACACCAATCGCCGTTACAAATTGCTCTACATGCCCCCAATCTACAAATTCTTCAGTTTGCAGGTTGGTCAAATCGGCCAATGGTTTCAACAACTGATAAAAATGGTCTTTGCCTTTTCTATCATAATATTGATGGAAGTTTTCGTCTTCCAGGTTATTGGCTTTAAAATCATTTAAGATGAAATGTAAAACACTGGTTGCTCTTTTCGAAGGTACTTTAATCACACGTTCGGCCACTCTGCCCACACCATTCCCTACCGTTCCACCACCCAACATCACCTGTACAGCCGGAACAACTTTCCCTTCTGCTTTAACCGAACTTCCATGGAAACCAATCTCTGCCAAACCATGCTGACCACAAGAATTCATACAGCCACTGATTTTGATTTTAATGTTTTTCTCATAAATAAATTCAGGGAAATCAGTATAAATCACCTCTTCCAAAACTTCGGCCAAAGTCATCGAATTGGAAATACCAAGATTACAGGTATCGGTACCCGGACAAGTGGTAATATCAGCTAAACTATCAAAACCCGCGGTAGTAAAACCAATTTTATTCAAAGCTGAATATAATGAAGGCAACGCTTCCTTACGGACAAACTTTAACAGCAATCCCTGGTTTTGGGTGATCCTGATTTCATCCGCAACATATAATCTGATAGCATCTACAAAAGCCCTGGCTTTATCCGTTTTGATATCGCCTACCTGAACTTTTACATATACACCATAAAATCCTTCCTGTTTTTGCTCAATTACGTTTGTGGCTAACCAATGTTTGTAATGGCTTTCATTCAATATTTCAACTGCAGGATATTCCTGTTCCAAAGGCAAAAGCGGCTGAGGTACGGTATTGATATCTATTTTAAAGGTTTTTACTTTATTGGCAATGCGCTCTTCGGCAACCAAACGTAAAACTTCTTCCAAGCCCAATTTCTGAACTAAATATTTTAAACGGGCTTTGTTACGGTTGGTCCGTTCGCCATAACGGTCGAACACGCGAAGTACTGATTCAGTAAATGGAATCAGTTGGTCTTCAGGTAAAAATTCGTGAACGGCATTGGCCAAAAACGGCTGAGCGCCCAAACCACCGGCAAACATAACTTTAAACCCTCGTTCACCATTTTCGTTAATTTTTGGAATAAACCCTAAATCGTGAATATAACTAAATGCCGTATCCCTATCGCTCGAAGAAAAGGAGATTTTAATCTTTCTCCCCATTTCCTGACAGATCGGGTTACGCAAAAAGTAAGCGAATACCGCTTGTGCGTAAGGCGAAACATCAAATGGCTCATCAGCGTCGATTCCAGAGTTTGGAGAAGCGGTTACATTACGTACCGTATTTCCACAAGCTTCGCGCAGCGTAATATCATCCTGCTCTAATTTAGCCCAAAGCTCCGGAGTACGGTCTAAACTCACATAGTGGATCTGAATATCCTGACGTGTGGTTAAGTGTAAGTTTCCACTTCCATACTCATCAGCGATATCGGCAATACGCAATAGCTGTTTAAAAGTAACCTTACCAAAAGGTAATTTAATGCGCACCATTTGTACGCCAGGCTGTCTCTGTCCGTAAACACCACGGGCTAAACGGAGGCTTCTAAACTTTTCATCGTGGATGGTACCATCTCTAAAAGCTTTAATCTTATTCTCTAAATCGATAATGTCCTGCTCGACAATCGGATTTTCGAGTTCTGTTCTGAAACTTTGCATATGTGTTGTTAGCTTTATTCAAAAAATGCTTCCCTGTTACCGAGAAGCATTCAATATTTTATACATAAAATTATCTGTAGGCTCCTATTATTGCGTTTTACAACAGCACATCATTTGCATAGTGATAAATTGATTAGGTATAAAATTGAAGTTCATACGCCAAATATATAAAGTATATAGGAATAGTCGTAATTTATTATAAAAAAATTTACTCTATTTTGTTAAAACTTTGCTGGGTTTTCTTTTTTAGCTTCATCCTGAACATGTTTCAGGATCTATTTCGTACCTCTGGTTTAATAACTGAAGATTGCCAATTGATTTGGGCGTTACCCTGGGGGTCGGGCCTTGCAGGGCTGCGCTGCGCTCCGGTACCGATGAAAGATCGGTACTGAACCCTTATAATCCCTAACGCGGAGTTATCGCGTATCATCCGACTTCATAAAAAACAGCCCTCGTTTGCAATGAAGATTTGTGAGGCGTGTATTTTTAATGCATTTATAAATTAACAGTGGCGATAAAATCGCCTCTCTCACCTATCCTCGTTGCAAACGAGGACAACAGTTTATGCTTAAAATAAAATTTATAAATTAATAACCCCGATTTTCAGGTTATCTTCCCTACCGATCACATCTGCAATGCTTGTTTCGGTTAAAACCTTAAGCGTAGCATCTCTCACATCGATAAATGCACTCCTGATTCCGCAGGTTTTCTCGTCTACACATTCATCACATTTGTGGTAAAAATTTAAACTTGCACAGGGAACCATTGCAATTGGGCCATCGGTTACACGCATTACGTGTACCAATAAAATCTCTTCTGGTTTTTTGTTGAGACTATAACCGCCGCCTGCGCCTTTTTTACTGTATAAAAAGCCAGCATTACGCAGATCGAGCAGAATTTGCTCTAAGAATTTTTTCGGGATATGCTCCTCCTCAGCGATTTTCGAAATCTGCATTGGTGGTTTATCTAAATTTTTACCAAGCGCAACAAGCGCTTTAATGGCATATTTTGTTTTTTTGGACAGCATATTCGCACAAAGCTAATAAAAGAAAGTAAATTATAAAATATGCAACAGGAAGTTGATTTTAATTCAACAAACTATCATATTGATAAATATAACGCATAATAACGATAATTGCTTTAATCAAATGAGCGTAAAAATAATTGGCAACCGTAACAGTAGCTTATAACCAGCGTTTAAATTCTATTTTTACCCTATATTCTGATTACAGATTTTTAACATGAGAAGAAAACTCAATCTCTTGCCGCTTATTATAGTTGCAATTATATTTTTTACCCTAAATGCCTATGTTTTATCGGGCCTGGGCACCCTTAATCAATCTACCTGGCTCAGTCCTATTTTCTGGGTGTTTATGGTAGGCCTCACTTTCGCATTATTGTATGCTATCCAGCAAATGCGGATTCAGGGCATCAATAAATTCTTCCAGATCGTCAGTCATGCCTTTTTGATCATTTTTGCAGCAGAAATTGTATTTGCGTTTTTTCTGCTCCTCGGCGATATTTACCGCTTGCTGCTGGGTTTAGCGACTAACTTTGAGCCTGGAGGGTTCCATATTGCAGGCCGTAGCAATTACTGGGTAGATTTTGCTTTTTTGATGTTCTGTTTAACCATTGCTCTATTCGCATATGGCATTACCCAGGGGAAGTATGCCTACCGTGTGATTAAGCATACTTTATATTTTGATGATCTGCCAGCCAGTTTTGATGGTTTTACCTTAACACAAATCTCTGATGTACATGCCGGAAGTTTTACCAATCCTAAAGCGGTACAAAAAGGTATCGACATGATCAATGCCCAAAAAAGTGATCTGTTTGTTTTTACTGGTGATCTGGTGAATAATGCTTCTTCAGAAATTGTGCCTTATATCGGCCACTTTTCGCAAATTAAAGCACCATTTGGACAATTTTCAATTCTGGGCAATCACGATTATGGCGACTATATCAAGTGGCCAACCGAGGCAGATAAAATACAGAACTTGAATCAACTGAAAGCTTACCATAAAGAACTTGGCTTTAAACTGTTGTTAGACGAACATGTTGAATTGCACAAAAACGGGGAAAAAATTATACTCGCCGGGATCGAAAACTGGGGAGTTGGATTTGGAGAACGTGGTGATTTAAACAAAGCGCTACAAAATACTTCAGTGAATGATTTCAAAATTCTTTTATCACACGACCCTTCTCACTGGGATGCGCAGGTAAAAAACTATCCTTCAAAAATTCAGCTGTCGCTGGCCGGACATACCCACGGTATGCAGTTTGGCATAGAAGCTTTTGGTATTAAATGGAGTCCGGTAAAATATCGCTACAAACACTGGGCGGGCATTAAAACCGAAAACGGCAGATATTTAAATGTAAACCGCGGTTTTGGTTTCCTTGGCTTTTCGGGCCGGATTGGGATCTGGCCGGAGATTACGGTGATAGAATTGAAAAGGAAGTAAAAATCGTCATTGCCTACTATTCTTTCTAACAAAAAGGTCGTCATCTCGACTGAAACGCAGTGGAATGGAGAGATCTACCTAGATAGATTTCTCGACTTCGTTGCACTTCGCTCGAAATGACGACCTATAAGAGCAAAGTTAATAATTAAGCGTATACGTTAAATTATACGTACGCCCACGGCCGGCATAATAAAAAGTTTCCTTTTTAGCCAGGGCTTGGTACAAATACTGCGAACGTTGACTCCAAACGGTTTGATAGTTTTTGTTCAGCAGGTTTTGTACACCAAATGATAGGCTTCCGGTAAATAACTTTACTGATCCCAATACATCTACGGTAGTAAAGCCTTTTATTTCATATTCTACCGGTTTAGTCTGTACAACTGAAATACCCTTAGCATCAAACGAGTGGAAAATCTGAGCTTTTAGTCCAAATATTTTACGGTTATATCCGAGGTAACCCGTCAATTTTGAAGGACTGGCAACAGTTACATCCTGTAGCGACCAGGTACCGTCGGTATTTTGTTTCTGCGTTTTGATATATAAACCACTTGCTCCCGCTTCGAAACCATTTTTTAGGTTTAATGACAATGAACCCTCAGCACCCAAGTTTCTTACATTTTCATCATATACCTCAATGTTAAATGTGCTGTTGGTTCTTACGTTTTTATCCGATAAGGCATAAAAAGCGGCTACCTGTGCATTAAATACACCTGTACGGTAACGGTAACCTGCTTCGTACTGTTCTGTTTTGATACCCGTTAAAGGAGAACCTCCAACATTAATCGAATTACCTAAATTCCAGTTTGTGCCAGCCAGAGTGTAGGTACCCTGCCCATAATATTTAGCCGGATCGGCCAGGTTAAATCCTTGAGAGAAGTTGAACCAAGCCTGTTGAGGTGCACTGATTTTAAATACCAAACCACCGTTTAGTAAGTTTACATCATAATGGTTTTCTCCTCCAGCAATGGCCGTTGCCGTTTTACCTACTCCATAGGCCAAAGGAACGGCAGCGGTTGTACCCACAAAATCGCCAACCTTAACAAACATGCGTTGCTGACGGACACCTCCTGATAAGGTTAAAAAATCAGCTACCTTAACCTGGGCCTGTAAAAAACCAGATAAGCCATTTACCCTAAAGTTCGGATAACGGGCGATGGTAGCTACTGTAGTATTGTTTAAACCACCAGAAGTAAAGGCTTTTGATCGATCAAACAGAGCTTGTTGCGCGTTAAAGTTTTCGTTATCGGCATCAATGCCATAAGTCAGGTTCAACCGGTTCCAATCTTTGTTCAATACCAGTTTTAAAGCACTATAATTTGTATTTTGGATCGACGATCCGCTGTAAAGCGCACCAGGTAGTAAAGCCTGCCCAGGAAATGGGTGAAAGCTGAACTGTTCGTTTCGGGCAGCAGCCTGAACATAAAGCGTTTGTCCGCCTAAAATATCGCTGGCCTGGTAATTCGCATTGATATTGGCCCTGCTTGTTTTCGGATCTACGTCTGACGAATAGCCATTTCTCATTTCCAAAAGATTAGCATTTGATAACAAACCTGCATAATTTGTTCCTAAAAATAAATCTTTATCACCACGGTAGCCTGAATTGTAGTATTGTGCGTTTACAGACAATTTTTGGTATTCAGTCAGTTTAAATTCGGTACTTCCAAAAAAATCGAACGATTGGTTATACTGTAAATGGGTTTGGGGGATATCCGTATAAATCTGCTTTCGATCTGCGCCATGAGCTGCATTGTTTTTTTGACAAGCCATACCGATACGGCCGTTCCAATCTTTGCTCCCGCCCGAAATGGCCTGCGCCACACGTACATCATGATCGCTTTTTTCTTTCAAACCGCTCCGCACACCAACTTCTGTAGTGAAACTTGGCTGACTGTCCTGACCTTTTTTAGTGATGATGTTGATGATACCACCAGTTGCGCCACCGCCATAAACAGCACTTGCACCAGATAACACCTCGATACGCTCGATGTTGAAAGGATCAATCGATTCGAACTGACGGCTTACGCCACGGGTACTGTTTAACGACACCCCATCAATCATCACCAAGGCATCTCTACCGCGTTGATTTTGACCATAGTTGGTACGTCCTTCCGGCCCAGCATCCAAACTTGGGATCAGTTGTGCCAGGGTTTGTTTTAAAGGAATACCTGCCCTGGCCTGTTCCTGGATTTTAGCACCATCCACTACCCAAACCGTACCTGGTATTTCGCTGATTTTAGTCGGCTTACGTGACGATACCACTACTACCTCCTGCATATTTGATGTAGGACTTAGATTGATGGTTAAATTAACCGTCTGATCTTTGGCCAGATTTACCTTTTGCAATACCGTAGTATAACCAACATAACTCACCTGTAATTTGTAAGTTCCTTCTGATAATTTCAATTCGAAGCTACCATCAGCGCTTGTTGTAGCTGAGGCATTTTTACCCTCCACCTTGATATTTGCTCCCGCGAGTGGAGCCGTTTCTCCGATTACCTTTCCGGTAACAGTTTGTGCCTTACCTGTAAAGATAAACACACAGATTAAGATTGCAATTAAGTATAGATTTTTCATCAATGATTATTATTTTTTTCGCAAAGCAATCATTTATTTAGATCAAATCCAAATAAAATTAATTAAAAATTTATATTAGTGCAGGTTAAAATATTTAATAACTAATTCATAATACACTTATTAACAATATGTTAAAAATATTTCAAATATTATTTTTAATCAATCTAAATAAAAATATACCTTAGCAGTCGGAATTATCATTAAAAAATAGCTCCCTTAAATCGCTCCGCTAACCAATTAATGAATAAAAAATATCGGCTTAAAATGCCTGGTATTTTATTGCCTTTTACCAATAAACTTTTTGAAAAATTGAGAAACTAATGTTTACATCAAACCTAGAAAAACATGAATTAATCGATTTCCTCACGGAAAGTCCGACGAAGGAAATCTTTCACCACGAAAACGAACAAGAATACCTGCATGCCGTGGGAAAAGTTACCCAGGCAGTTAAGAAATTCTTGAACAAAAACCAACAGCCCTTCAGCGGTGTGTCGCCCGCCCAGTTAAAACCATTGTTCGATGTGGTTGAATTTGAAAAAACGCACGACAATTATGATGCATTGCTTAAAGAGGTTGAGCAGCTTTACACCAACCATGCGGTTGCATTCCACCATCCCGCCTATATTGCCCACTTAAACTGCCCGGTTGTGATTCCGGCCGTAGCTGCCGAGGTGATGATTTCGGCCATTAACTCATCGATCGATACCTGGGACCAAAGTGCCGGCGGTACAATGATCGAACAAAAACTGATCGAGTGGACCTGCGACCAGATCGGTTACAGCAAAATTGCTGACGGCATTTTTACCAGTGGAGGTACCCAAAGTAATTTGATGGGACTTTTATTGGCCCGAGATCATTATGCGATTACAGCCCTTAACCACAACATCAAAGTAAATGGTCTTCCTCATGAGGCCTCCCGCTTCAGGATTTTTGTTTCTGAAAAAGCGCATTTCAGCATTCAGAAAAATGCCTCACTTCTAGGTTTAGGCGAAAAATCAGTGGTCAAAATCAAAACCGACCGCAGTTTTAGGATGAATACCGTTTTACTGGAAGATGCCATTAAACGGGAAATTGCCCAGGGCAATATTCCTATTGCAATAGTGGGCACCGCTGGTACAACCGATTTCGGAAATGTTGATCCATTAAAAGAACTGGCTTTCATCAGCAAAAAATATAATACCTGGTTCCACATCGACGCGGCATACGGATGCGGATTATTGTTGACGGATAAATACCGGAGCCTGCTTAATGGTATCGAACTGGCGCATTCTGTTACGGTAGATTATCATAAATCTTTTTTCCAGCCCGTAAGCAGCAGTGGTTTTCTAGTCCGTGATAAAAACTTTTTTAACCTGATTACGCACCATGCAGATTACTTAAATCCGAAAGATCATGATGAAGATGGCTTACCCAATCAGGTGAACAAATCGATCCAGACCACCCGCCGGTTTGATGCTTTAAAACTCTGGTTTACGCTCAGGATGATGGGCCGGAACAAACTAGGAGGCTATTTTGATACGATTATCGAAACCGCAGCCAAAATTGCGGACCTGTTACATTTCGACAGTGATTTTGAGCTGATGAACGAATCAGATATCAGTGCATTGGTTTTCCGCTACCGGCCAAAAAATGTGCGTTTAGATATCTGTTCAATGAATCAGTACATTAAAAGAGCCATGTTTAACCAAGGAAAGGCTTTGGTTGCCGGTACCAAGATTAACCAGCAATTCTATCTCAAATTTACCCTACTTAACCCGCTAACTACCATCAGCGATATTGAAAACATCATTAAAATCATTAAAAAACATGGAAACGAATACGTTAGACTCAACCAAGCTTCTGCAGATTTCAGAAGAAACTAACTTTAATGCCCTCTTAAACAGCTATTGCAGAGAATTTACCAACTGGAGCCGCTATGTAGGCATCCCGAAATACGACGAGTCTTTAGCGAATTATCTTATTACCACAACAGATCGTTTACACCTTAGGTTCGATTTTACCACCATTGGTTTCGAAGTATATGCACCTTTAAAATTTTATGCCGATAGTGGCCGGCACGTATTCAATTTCCCTGTTATTGAAAGAAATATTGATACAGATACCATCAATTCCATCAGTATTTACCGGTTTATGGAACTGGCGATTCAGTTCAGCGCAGAAGAATTCCCGGATGTTGATGCCAACCTGGTAAAACAGCGTTTGGCCAATAGTGTAGAAAACCTAGAAGCATTTTTGTCCTTCTTTAAACAAAATGGCAAGCCTGCAAATTTTGCCAAAATGAGCTTCATTGAAGCAGAGCAATCTTTATTTTTAGGCCACAATGCCCATCCCCTACCGAAAGGGAGGTTAGGTTTTAACAGTAAGGAAGAACTTTTTAAATTTTCACCAGAAACCCAGGGCCGCTTTCAGCTTGCCTATTTTTTGATCTCCGCTGATAATATCGTAGAAAAAAATGCAGAAGGTTTTGATATGACTGATCTTTTCAGGATTGAACTTTTAGAGAGGGGAAATACGGCAACCATTGCTTTACTAGATCAACATCCTAAGCATAAGGTAGTACCCATGCACCCTTGGGAGGCAGATTATTTGCTTGCTTTACCGGCTGTAAAAGCCATGGAAGATGAAAATTTGTTGTTCTATTTAGGCCATTTTGGAGAATATTATACACCAACCTCATCAGTAAGAACAGTTTACAATGTATTGAGCGATTGGATGTTAAAATTCTCCCTACATGTAAAAATAACCAACTCAGAAAGGGTTAACCTGGTGAGAGAGCTTCACCGGGGTTACGATGTGAGCAAACTTTTAAAAACTGAATACGGCAAGGCAGCCAAAGCCGAATTCCCCGAAATTGAATTTATTACCGACCCTGCATTTATCACCGTTAATTACAAAGGCGAAACCATTGATGGCTTTAACATCAGCATCCGGCATAATCCATTTAAAGGCGAGGGAGCAGAAAAAAATGTAAGCTTATTGGCTGCACTTTGCCAGGATGGATTATTGGGCCAAAAACCCAGAATTGTACATGTAATAGAGGAAGCATCGATCAGTAAAAATAAAACAGTTTCGCATACTGCAGTAAACTGGTTTAAACAATACCTGCATCTTTGCGTGGCGCCAATTGTTGGCCTATATAATAATTTTGGGATGGCATTTGAGTTCCATCAGCAAAATGTGATCTTAGAGCTGGATAAAGATTTTTATCCAGCTAAATTTTATTTCAGGGATAACCAGGGTTATTTTTTTAGTGATGCAAAAGCTGAGGCACTTAAAGCAGTTTATCCAGGCATCGCCGCGGAAAGCGGATCGATTGTACCCAACGCATACATTATTCCTAAACTCACCTATTACCTGCTTATCAACAATATATTAGGTATTGTAAATGCCATTGCGAGCAATGATTTGGCAGATGAAAAAACATTGATCGATCTGGTGTACCTGGAATTTAAACAATTCGAAAACAGTGATACCACAGGCCTTGTAGATTATATTATCAATCGCCGAAGCTGGGAAGTTAAAGGGAATTTATTGACCAATCTTTGCAATATCGATGAAGCCAGCGCCCCGATCGATAATCCGGCTATTTACCGGGAGTTTCCGAATCCCTTGTCGAAGTATTTCTTCTCCGAAAACCTGATCAAGCCGCAAACCAAAGAAGCGTTATACAGCAGGTTTTTTCCAAAAGAAAATGTAACGATCAATATCCGTCCCTTTAATATTGAGCGCGATCTGGAAATGGTTCACTATTGGTTTAACCAGGAACATGCCAAACCGATCTGGAAAATGGACGGCCCAATTAAAGGGCTGGAATTATTTTACAGGACTTTATTACCAGGCGATTCATCACACAGTTTTATAGGCGAAATAAATGGCGAACCTACCTTTACCATCGAACCTTATTGGCCCATGCGCGATGGTGTAGGTGCTTGTTACGAGGCTTTAACGACTGATTATGGTGCCCATTTACTCATTGCCCCTACAGACAAAGATAAAAAATTCAGTTTTGAAACCGGACAGGCTCTAATGGATTTCATTTTTGAACAGCCCGAAGTGGGTAAATGCATTGGCGAAGCAGCTGTGGAGAGCCGTGCGATGCACATTTTTGTTACACGATTGGGCTTCAAATTGGAAAAAGTGATCCAGATGCCTTATAAAATGGCCAACCTTACCTTTTGCTACCGCGATTGGTACTGGGATAAATTTCCCGAAGCTAAGGCGTATGCCATGATGAAGTTAGCACAGTTTGAAACGGAGGAAATATAAATGCAGAACCAAAAAATATACGACATTGTAGGGATTGGCATAGGTCCATTTAACTTGGGTCTGGCAGCCCTATGTGCACCAATAAATAGCTTATCCACTATATTTTTAGATCAGTCAAGTGAATTTAACTGGCACCCTGGCATGATGTTAAGTGATGCCACTTTACAGGTCCCATTTATGGCCGACCTTGTTACCATGGCCGATCCAACCAGTCAGTACAGCTTTTTAAACTATTTAAAGCAGACTGACCGCCTTTACAAATTTTATATCCGCGAAGATTTTTTTGTGCTGCGCAAGGAGTATAACGCCTATTGTAAATGGGCAATAACCCATCTGCAAAACTGTAAATTCGGTCAAAAGGTTAACACCGTAAATTATGTCGATGGCCTTTATCAGATAGAAAAAGTTGACCAGGTATCTGGAGCAAGCGAAACCATCTTAACGAAGAAAATTGTGCTTGGCACTGGAACTGCACCAAAAGTACCCAACTTTATTGCGCCTGCCGTTCATAAAAATGCGATACACTCTTCTGAATATTTAAAGTTTAAACCTACTTTACTGAAGCAAAAAACAGTAACGGTTATCGGTTCAGGACAAAGTGCTGCCGAAATTTTCTACGATCTTTTGCCTGAAACGGAGAATGGTTTAAAACTGAAATGGTTTACCCGGCCTGACCGGTTTTTTCCGATGGAATATTCGAAATTAACCCTGGAACTGACCTCGCCAGAGTATGTAGATCACTTTTACAATTTGAGCGATGCCAAACGTAAACAACTCTTAAGCAAGCAAAATTCGTTGTTTAAAGGCATAAATTTCGAACTGATTAACCAGATTTTCGATAAACTGTACGAATTGAGTGTTGATAGTGAAAAAATCAATTCCGAATTGATGCCCAACTGCCAGCTGAATAATTTAACGGTAAACGCTGATGGAAAATATCGTCTCGATTTTTACCATACTGAAAGCGAAAAAGATTTTACCGTTGATACAGATTTTGTGGTGTTGGCTACAGGCTATAAATACAATGAACCAGGCTTTCTATCGGGAATTAATAACCGGATAGCGCGCAACAACGAAGGACTTTTTCAGGTACACCGCAATTATGCCATAGATGTAAACGGGAACGAAATTTTTGTTCAAAACGCCGAACTGCATACCCATGGTTTTGTAACACCCGACCTGGGTATGGGGGCTTACCGCAATGCATCCATTATCAATGCCATTTTGGGTTTTGAAATCTACCATGTGGAAAAACGGATTGCCTTTCAGCAGTTTAGTGTCGTAGATGAAATACAGGAAAATCAATTGTCTAACGCTGAACTGCAATTATCTGAAGATTAAACTGCTGGTACGGGGCTGGATTTATAATCCAGAGTACTGAAAAGCGGATTTGCAATCTGAAGTGTACAAGTCCGGATTGCAAATCCGGACTAACGAAAAAGTGTGGGTCGGGATTTGTAATCACGATCACTGAGAACCGGATTTGAAATCCGGACAAACAAAAACATAAAAGTTAAACCATGAACTACAACAATTTCAACCACATAAAACCTTTAAAAAAAGAAGTTTGGGATAAGGTAAACCTAAACTATATCGCAAAATCGATCGTGGAATTAATGCACGAAAAATTAGCGGAACCCACGCTGATCAATATAGATGAGCAAGGAAATTCCCATTTTAAGCTAGCTACTGATACAGAAGCTATCTATTATACCTTTTCAGGTCAACAGCGCGCTTTAGATTACCTGCATATTGATAAAAAGAGCATTAAAAAATTTGTAAATGGCAAGAATGTCGCAGTAAACAATGCGCCTGCTTTTTATACCGAACTTCAGCAAACTTTTGGAATTAAACCCTTTACTCTCGCCCATTTTGTTGAAGAAACCTTGAATACCTTATATGCTGATGCTTATATTCACGAAAAAGGCAGATTAACAGCCAATGAACTGGCCAATGCTGATTATCAGACCATAGAACACCAGATGGATGGGCATCCCTGGGCAACCATTAATAAAGGACGCATCGGCTTTAACCATAGCGATCAAGGTAAATATGCACCGGAAGCAGCTCAAAAAATCCAATTGGCCTGGTTAGCTGTACACAAATCGAGGGCAGCGTTTAAAAGTATCGAGAGCATTTCACCATTCTCTTTTTATAATGAAGAGTTAAGTTTAAAACAGGTTCACGATTTTAATCAGGTATTAATCCAGCAAGAATTGCAGCCAGAGGATTATTTCTTTATTCCTGTGCACGAATGGCAATGGAACAATAAAATTGTATTACAGCTGGCACACGATATTGCCCACCAGTTGATTGTACCTGTTGGACTTGGAAACGATGAATACATGTGCCAGAACAGCATCCGTACCTTTTTTAATGTGAGTGCGCCTAAAAAGCACTATGTAAAGACGGCCATTTCGATTTTGAACACTTCTATTTTCAGGGGACTATCTCCTAAAAAACTGGCCATCGCACCAAAGGTTACCCAATGGGCAAAAGACATGTTACAGGGTGATGAATACTTAAAACAAACACGCGTAGTACTTTTGGGCGAGGTGGCGACAGTAGCTTACACCCATCCGCAGTACAGTGAAATACCGGGATCACCCTATCAGTATCAGGAATTTTTAGGTGCCATTTGGCGTGAAAGTGCAGAAAACTACCTTTTAGAAGGCGAAAACATCATGACGATGGCCAGCTTACTTTATGTAGATGACAACGGTAAAAGTATGGTACAGGCCTTGATCGAAAAATCCGGATTGGATGCCGGAACCTGGTTAAACGCCTATTTATTTGCATATTTAAAACCTGTATTGAGAATTTTCTACAAACATGCCTTTTTCTTTAGTCCACATGGCGAAAACACCATTTTAGTGATGAAAAACGGTGTACCGGAACGGATTATCATTAAGGATTTTGTGGAAGAAATTGTATTAACAGAGGAATCGAAGGCTAAATTACCAAACGATCTGGTAGATGTTTTGAGAGAAATTAATGATGAGCTGGCGCCTTTATTTATCCTCTCCGGGATCTTTGACGCCGTATTCAGATACCTCAGCAATATTTTCCACAGTTATGTAGGAATGGATGAAAAACAGTTCTGGCGTCAGGTGGCAGATGTAATCTTGGAATTCCAGCAAGACAATCCGGAGTTATCTTCGAAATTCGAAAAATTCGACCTGTTTGTACCCGAATTTATCAGGGTTTGCATTAATAGAGTAAGATTACTGACCCATGGTTATAGCGAAAGTACAGATGTTCCTGTTCCTGAGTTAATTGGCACCCTGATTAATCCGGCAGCAGAAGCTTTAAAAGAAGATGTAATGGCTTAATGTGAAAGTCAGATGGTAACATCTGACACCTCCAAAAACGTTTTTATCAAGTTTGTCAACTTTCCTAGCACATCTGCTAAAAAGTTGACAACTTATAACTATAAAAATAGTTTATGTTAATAAAATCATTATCTTGCGATATAAACATCCCAAGATGAGAACACTATTATTGATCTTGTTATCCAGCCTTTTATTCGAAACACCAACCATTGAGAAAGACCGTGACCGTTGGAGACCTTATTATACCGACACTGCTCCGGCAAAAACAGCCGATAACTGGTTCCTTCCCTTTGATGTAGTCAACCGAAAAAAAGTTAGCAACATCAAAATCATCAGCATTTTTGGCGATCACCGTGATAGTTATGTTAAAGGACATATCCACACAGCAATTGATATTAATCCAGCCCAAACCAAAACAAAACTGGTTAATGTTTACGCCATGGCAAATGGAATTGTCTGTTCTGTACATTTGGGCGAAAACCAACGTACAGTGGTGCTAAAACATAAACTGCCGAATGGTTCAACCATATTTACCACTTACAAACATCTGAAAGAAGTTTATGTAAGCAATGGCCAGAATGTTGATCAGAACACCAAACTGGCCAGATTGTTCACACCCCAGGAAAGTAAAAAATATGGCGGTGATTATCATCATCTTCATTTGGAAATCAGAAAAAAATTTGATGACTATGGCTGTGCCAGCTGGTTAACTTTTAACCGTACGCAGCTAAATCAACGGTTCTATAATCCGCAGTTGTTTATTAAAGAACACATTAAATAGGATAGATTCTTTTGGTAAAACCAATAAATTCCGCTCAAAGCAATCAAGTTTGATAGCTTCTATGCCCACAAATCTTTAAGAATATATGAAATCAAGCAAGTTTTAGTCAGTACGCCACCATCCGATAGAAGAATCAACACCAAATTCAAAAAAACTGAAACCGAGTTTATTTTTTTCTTGTTAAATAAGCAAACGCTCGTAACCAAATTATTTTGTTATGTACGTAATCTTAGGCGCATCTGGTCAGGTTGGATCAGCAATTGTAGAACATCTACTGGCTAAAAAACTAGCCGTTAAAGCCGTAGTCCATAATCCTGAAAAAGCCTCAGCAATTAAGGCAAATGGAGCTGAAGTGGTTATTGCCGACGCGATGGATTTAAATTCACTAATTGCGGCTTTCAAAGATGGGGATACCCTCTTTGCCCTAACGCCCGAAACCTTTAAAAATGAAGATGTATTGGGCGAAACCAAAACTATACTCGAAAATTATAATAAAGCCATCAAAGCATCGGGAATTAAGAAACTTGTCGGACTGTCATCTATTGGCGCACAGTACAGTAAAGGAACAGGTAATTTATTAATGTCATATCTGCTGGAACATGCTTTTCAGGATATAAATGTTCCCCAGGTTTTCATCCGCCCTGCCTATTATTACAGCAATTGGCTGGCTCAACTGCCAGAAGTTAAAAAGAGCGCTATACTTCCTACCTTTTACCCAACAGATCTGGCTTTACCGATGATTTCTCCGATGGATGTAGCGGCATTTGTAGCAGATGCTTTGGTAAAAGACAAGGCGTCTAAAATTTATGAGATTGTTGGACCTGAAAAATTAAGTTCAGATAATGTTGCCGGGGCATTTGCAGATGTCTTAAATAAAACGGTTAAAGCAAAACAGATTCCACGTGAAGAATGGGATGCGACATTAGAAAAAATAGGCTTTTCCCCCGATGCAAGGAAAAATTTTATTGAAATGACGGAAACTACTGTAAATGGGAATACGGATCCCGAAAACAATGGAACAACTGTTGTTAAACTAAAAACGCGCATCTCCGAATACATCGAAAACGCGCTACGAGACAATAAAAAATAAAATTCGTTTTCAATTTCGGTCGGTATGTAGCAACCGACAGCACAAGACCTAGTTTCAGATAGTAATATCTGACGCCTTAAGCGCGATCAATAATTAAACTTAAACCTCCTGTTATAACGGGTAAACCTTTTGACTGCATTCTTAGTGAACAATTCGAAAATACACCATATTTTTTATTGTAATCGTCCTGTAGTTTGGTAAATTGCTCTACTTTTTTCAAAAAATGACCTTCGTCGATTTTTACCGAATAAGGAGTAAAACTTGAAGCACCTCCACAAGCTTTAGATCCTATAGCTGTAAATTTCCACGATCCAGTTTTGCTGGAGAATTGATTGGCAGTTTTTTCAATGTCTTTGTAAAGATTTTCCAATCTTGCCTGATCTGCATCTTGCATAGGTTGGTCGCGATCGGCGTAAACCCATGTTAAACTAATGATCAGTACAATTGAAGTCAAAATAAATAACGTCTGTATCATGCTTGTCTAGTTTTTAAGCTAAAACGTAGATTAAAATAAAAACGCTACATCCTTCAGGATTTTCGAAGTTTCTCAACAAAGACCTATAAGGTTTAAACAGAGTGTTGCCCAAAACCTCATAGCCCTATACAAGCCTTCCCACAATTAAAACTTAATTTTCAAAGTACATTTTTTTCGGGTTTCATCATTAATCAGTCCATCAGGCAAGGTAATACGTAAACCTTTGGCACTTTGTTTCCACTTAATGGTAAACGCTTCATTTTCCATCATTAATGCTTTCACTTTTAAAATGGCAGTCGACAGCGATTTAATAATGAGTTCACCATAATTGAATTCTAGAAGCTCGATAATGAGCTCATCTGCTTCACCAGAGTAAAAGATAATCGGGTTAACTTCATAAATATGGAGTTGATTGCCACTTTGCTCATTGGATTTTAAAGCAATTTTTCTGCTTACTGCCATTGTAATTTGATTTGGGTTAATTTAAAAAGGTTGATCCTAATTTACAGGAGGAAAGTTATAAGGTTTCCAGGCTGGAAGAACAGCCAGTTCTTTCTGTGTATGTTCACTTATCCCCACTCCCCAGGTATTAAAAAATGGCGCCAGATTTCGCTTCACCACATTCGAATAGGTCTTTACCCATAAGTCGCGTTTTTCCTGATCATTTAGATCGCCTATACTTGGCCCGATTTTTTGATATTCTTTAAAGAAAGCTTTAAAACTTTCCCAGCCAAAGCCTTCCTGCATCTGACGGAACATGATCAAGCCCAAAAAAGGATCATTCTTCCATTTTTCGTAGCTTGCTCCTTCCGCAAAATATTTTTTCATCATTTTTTGTGTATTAGCGCTCGAAACAGCAGCATGCGAATCGTCCCTACCTGCCATTAACCTATCGAACATATAAAGTGAGAAAAAATTGTTGCTTACCTCGGTGGTACCACCGAAAACCCAGTTTAAATTCTGCATGTTGTGACCAATTTCGTGGAAAAAACCCCAATTGGCACCACCTTTACTCGGCTTCATCAACAATTCGGGATTAGCCATAATTTCATTTGAAAGCATTTTTCTGGTTGGTGAGTGGTGGATCATAATCGGATAACCGCTGTGCATGTATCCACCTCCGATGTGCTCATCAGGTACCATGCGCTGTGCCCTGTAAAATGGCGCAGGCATATTGGCGAGATCTAACTCCCCAAGTACAACCAGATCCCATAATTTTAATACCTCTTCAGGATTTTTAATCGTTTGCAGCACACTGTCTGGCAAAGTTAAAATCACATTTTCGGTAGCCATTTCGCCCCATGGTGCTTTATTATCTTTCAACTGCTTTTCCCAATCACTCTGTGTGCTTTTACCCAATACAAAAAGCGGCGCTGCAATGGCATGGCTGATTTTGAAGTCAATTTTTCTACTTTCTGCCTTGGGTTTGATATCGATATAAATTAATCCACCAAATGGTGATGCCAGTCTGTTTTTACCGGTGACCAATTTCTGTTTTTTGGTAATAATTGGCATCCTGCGCCAATCTTCCTTGCCTGCCACCCAATAGTTCAGCCGGTCGCTATGTGCACCGATCTGAACTTCAAGATCATTTACATTCGTATTTTTAGGCACTTCAATTTCGATGTACTCCCCTGCTTTAGCGTATAATCCGGTACTGTACATCGTAGCGTTATCGTAGCCTGAGTAGCCCAGGGTTGATACGATTGATACTAAACTATCGGCCATTTTTTTATGTTCGATACTTACCGTTTTATTTACAAATTGAAAGCCCGTTTTTACTGTTCCGGGAAAAATATCGGCAGAGGGCTGTGCCTTGATGTTTTTATAATCGGTATTTTTTAAGGTTTCATCACTCCATTTGGCGATGGCTTTTCTAAAAACCGTGTCGTTTTTTGAAAGGGTGTGCTGAGGCGAGATCAGTATCGTTGCAGGATTTTTTGCTGCATCCTGAGCAAAGCTGGTTAGGCCTGTAGCGATTAATGCGAGGGATAATAATGATTTCATTTGTGTGTTTGGCTTGTTGTTGTTTTGTTATACTTTTTTTAAACGAAAAACTTTGGTTTCGTGAGCAGTTACTTCACCTGTCCATTTGTTGTTTTTACCAATTGCTTTGTGTTGCCATAAATCTTTGATTTCATATTTATCGGCAAGGCCCAGTTCGGCAAAATTTATTTTGGCATTTTGTTTCGATGCTGATTTATTTAAAATGGCTATGGCAAAATCGCCATTGGCCAAAGGGCGAACAAAAACATCCCAAATATCCGTTTTGATTTTTCTTTCGGCCTGTTTACCCAAAGCATCCTGGTTTAAAGCAATTACTTCTTCATTAGTAAAGATGGCTTTTGCTTCATTGTCCATTTTACGGATATCGCAACTTGCATATAAAGGTGAATTAAGCATACTGTATAAGCTCATCTGGCTCTGGTATTCGGCCTGGGTACAGCCCTTGCCATTAAAGGCTGATGAAGGGCCTTTTGTTCCATGTAAACCCGCTACCAGCATATCTCCATCATTCCATTTACCCGGACCAGAAAAATTAGCCAAACCGGCTATTTTATCAACCACATTATAAATACCTACACCGCCCTTACCCTCTACATCATTCCATTTATCTCTGATATCGTAAGTGGCCCGCCAGCTTTGTCCACCAACTTCTGCGCCCCAGTTCCAGGGTTCGCGTGGCCCCCATTCGCAAATGCCTAATACAATCGCTCTACCTGATTTACGTAAGGCCTGTGCGATTGTACCATATCGTTTCTTTGCGGTTTCAACATCTTCAGGTGCATTACAATAATCATATTTTAAATAATCGATACCCCATGAAGCGAAAGTTTTGGCATCCTGGTCTTCGAAATTTAAACTTGCAGTATAACCACCACAGGTTAAAGGAGCTGCGTCAGAATATATACCCAGTTTCATACCTTTACTGTGCAGGTAATCGGCCAGGACTTTAATGCCTGAAGGAAATTTCTTTGGGTCGGCAATGATGTTGTTTTTATTGTCGCGACCGCCCTGCCAGCAGTCGTCTAAAAAGATATACTGGTAACCGGCTTTAACCATACCACTGCTTGCCATGGCGTCGGCCATTTCTTTAATATCCTTTTCGTTTGGATTTTCTGACATGATATTCCAGCTCATCCAGCCCATGGGCGGCGTTGCAGCTAGTTTTGGTTCCTGTGCAAATGCACTGAAACCAATTAAAAATACAAGTAAAGTGGTTCTCAATTTCATAAATTTTAATCATTTAAAATGCTGGGGATGTAAAACAGATAACTATTTATTCCATCATCCGTTTTACCCCCGTCCATTATTTATTTAACTGGTTTAATATAATAACTGTACTGGTAATCCTTAAAAGGAATCTGATACTGGATTAATGGCATAGAACCCCAGCTATCAATCCCCTGCACGCCCAGTTGTTGCATATCCATGTGCACATAAATCTGGTTACGTTTTACCAGCTCACCGGAGTGATATTGTTTTTTCTCAGCCTCTGGATCTAAATCCTCTACCGAATAAGGCAATGCATTAAAACTCAACAGCTGATCTGCGAATTCGAAACGTAAACCTTTACCTGCTTTATTGGTAAAAGCGACCCAACGCACATCGGTTTTATTGCCACTTTCCTGTGGACGGGCATAAGCAAAATACTGGTCAGCAACATTTGATTTATAAATACCAATTAGCGAAGCTGTTTTCCGGTCTACATAATTTTCGCCCGGACCGCGGCCATACCATTGAATGTTGCTGTAATCGTTTTTCAGCTGCAGATCGTTACCCATACGCATTAAACTTTTGTAATTGCCTGTTACCGCTTTAAATTGATTGTTTACTTTAATTGTTCCATCGGCCAATACATTAAATTCTTGTGTGGTTTCTGCATCGCCTTTAAGCAAAGTCGATTTAATGCTTAAGGTAAAACCATCGGGAGTTGAATTTACGGTAGATTTAATATGAGCTGCATCATTATCCTGGTACACATTACGCCACATACGCAACCTGGTATTTAAACCTGCGCCTATATCGTTATCGGTAGGGGCACGGTAAAAGCCGGGTTGTGGGCCTGATGCCAATAATTCCTGTCCTTTTGAAATGTAACTGATTAATGTTCCTTTGGTTAAATCGAAAGTGATGGTAAAATCACTTCCTTTAACCACTGCTTTTTCGGCAGTTTGCTCTACCTTTAAAGTTTTCTTATTACTGGCATAAGCATTGGCCTTTGGTTTACCTGCTAAAGCAATCTGTTCGTAAGCAACCTCATAAGCCTTTTCTAAAAATGGTTCGGCTGTTTTTAAGCGGTAATGCACATTTAAAAAATATTCTTTTCCGGCTGTATAGTTCGTTTTAAAGGGAAGTGATATCATTTGCGTTTGGCGTGGCCCTACATTAAGATTGCTTACCACTCCGCTTTGAATCACTTTACCATCTTCTACCAATTCCCAGTTAAGTTGCACATTGCTAATATTTTTAAAGAAATAGCTGTTATTTACATTGATCTGGTTAGTGCCATTAAAGGCAGTTTTGATGTATTGATGTACTTTTTTCAATTCAACAGCCATTGGCGTCATGCCACGGTAGGCAGTAACTACACCTTTCACACAGAAATCATTATCACTAAAGTTTTCGTCAACCGGACCACTTAAAGGAAAATCGCCACCGTAGGCCATAATGCGTTTGCCGTTTTTAACGGTATCAATAGACTGATCGATCCACTCCCAAACAAAGCCACCTTGGAGTTTAGGATTATTTTCGATGGCATCCCAGTATTCTTTAAAGTTACCCAAACTGTTGCCCATAATGTGTGCGTATTCGCTCATAATAAATGGACGGGTTTCTTTTTCCTGTTTCGAATAACGAGGCAGATAATTTGGTGAAGGATATTGCGGAACAATCATATCAGTATTAAAATCGTTCTCTGCCCTTTCGTACTGCACCGGGCGAAAATCTTTTGCTTTAAGCCATTGGTAAGCTTCGTAAAAGTTAACACCATTACCAGCTTCGTTACCTAACGACCAGGTAATTACCGATGCGTGGTTTTTATCCCGCTCATACATTCTGGTAATGCGCTCAAGATGTGGAACACGCCACTGTTTATCATTGGCAAATGAGGTTTCCAAACTGTAGTAACGGCCATGTGATTCGATATTGGCTTCATCTATTACATACAAGCCGTATTCATCACAAAGCTCCATCCAATAAGGATCTGGCGGATAGTGCGAATGACGGACTGCATTTACATTCAGTTTTTTCATCATTTCCATATCTTTTTCCATGTCGGCATGGGTTAAAGTATGACCTTGTGTAGCATTATGTTCGTGCCTGTTTACACCTTTTAAAAATACACGCTTGCCGTTAACCAGTAAATCGCTTCCTTTAATTTCTACCGAACAAAAACCTACGCGTTGTGGGATCACTTCGATGACCTTATTGTTTTTATCTTTTAAAGTAATGTATAAGGTATATAAATAAGGTATTTCTGCCGACCAGTTTTTTACATTACTGATCTGCGTTTTAAAAGAAAGGCTGGTTTTATAGTTGCCCAACACTTTTTGCATTGTAGTGGCATCTTTCCAGATGTTATTTCCTTTGGCATCAACCAGATCGAGTGCTACATAAAAACTGTCGGGGCGGCTATGGTTGGTGTGCTGATCTATTTTATAATTTTCGACAGCCAAATCTACATTCAGCAAACCGTTGGTATAAGTGCCATCTAATCCACCCACCACTTTAAAATCGCGAATGTCTAATTTTGGCGTCGAATACAAGTAAACTTCCCGTTCTATTCCCGAAATGCGCCACATGTCCTGGCATTCTAAATAACTGCCGTCACTCCATCTATATACCTGTAAGGCAATGGTATTTTCTCCCGGTTTAACATATTTGGTAATGTCAAATTCAGCTGCCAGTTTGCTATCTTCACTATAACCTACTTTTTTACCATTTACCCAGATGTAAAAGGCCGATTTAACGGCGCCTAAACTGATAAACACCTGTCTACCATCCCAATTGGATGGGATATTGATTTTTTTTCGGTAAGAACCTACAGGATTGTTATCTACAGGAATATCGAACGGTGGGTTCATCCGTGCACCTGTTAACTGTCTGCCCGCAAATTCATAAGGCTGGTTTACATAAATTGGCAGCCCATAACCGTTAACTTCCCAGTTGGCAGGTACTTTAAAATTATCCCAGGTTTGATCGTCAAAATCTTCCTTATAAAAATCGGTAGGCCTTTTACGTGGATCTTTTACCCAGTTAAACTTCCAGGTGCCATTTAATGATAAAAAGTATGTTGATTTCTCTTTAGCTCTTTTACTTGCTAAATCCTGGTTTTCGAAAGCAAAACCCGAGGCCCGCATAGGCAAACGGTTAAGTGAAACCACTTCTAGTGTTTGCAGTTCGGAAGGAAGATCCTGCGCGCTGATTTGCCCTACTGTAAATAATAGTATAAATAAAACGGTTAATTTTCTTTTCATTTTGTGTGATAATATTGGTCTTGTTGGCCCAAATTACTGATGATTAGTGTATGATGCTGAAATTGTTTTTGCGCAAACGTTTGAGTTTTAAAGATGTTACCGAGAGGTTGAATAATTGAATTGGTCCATTGAGATAAGAGAACCTTACCTTTCTAAATCATCTTAAAATCTAAAAAACCCTTTGCCACCTCCGGTGGCAAGGGTTTCACTAACTAAACTAACTACTATTTTAAAAATTCTATTTCGAAGTTTTTAAGGTAGGGTTTACCATCAAAACCAAAATCGGGAAGGATATTAATGTTCATCCAGTACAGTGCCAGAGCCGATATATCGCTTACGGTAGAAGGGATCGACAATGATGAGGTAATTGGCTCTGCTGTTGTTCCAGGAGGATATAAAGCACCTAAACTTGCCCAGCTATATACGCCTGAAAGTGTCATATTGTAACCTCCAGGTGCCTTATTAAAAAAGGTACCCTCAGTTCCTTCGTCCATTGGCCAAAAGCCGATCAGGTTGGCATAGTTGGGGTGTTTGGTAATATCTTTTAAGCCAACATTTTCTTTTATAACGGCATCGCTTAAAGCTACATTATAAAATGCCAGGTTAGCACCATAAAATGGTGTGGGTGTATCGGTATCACCCTTTCTGTGCCCAATTCTGAGTAACTCATCTGTGCTTAAACTTTTTCTGCTCAATATGTCACTTGTGGTTTCCAGATTACCGTCGATATAGAGTTTAAGTGATCTTGCCGTTGCCGCGCCCGCCCCGTTAACTGTTGTACTAATACTCATGGTTAAGGTATGCCAATCGGTACCTGGCGCAGTTGCTGCATTGATCTGGAGTTTTCCGGAACCACCATTTGCCGATCCCCCTATAGTTACCGACCATTGATTACCATAGTGGCCCCATTGCCAGCCAGTGATGGTACTCCCGCTCAAATTCGTACTCTTACCAAAAAACGTTGGGTAATTAATGTTTGTACTATTAAATTTAGTATCCATCTGTACCGTAATGCTTTTGGTACTTCCCACATCGTAAAGGCCATTATCATTTGGCGTAACTGCCCTTGATGTTGTAGTTGCAAAAAGTACGGGATTAAAACCCGTTTTCTTTAATTCGAAAGGTTTAAAGGCAGGATTATAAACCAATGTAAAACCATTTGTAGGGTTCGCACTGCTACCGCCATGGTTACTGGTTACAATAACCAACCAATCTTCGTTGGCATAATTTTTCCTGGCTTTTAAAGCAGTTAAAATATTGCCTACATACTCATCTGCTTTAACAATGGCATTTTTGTAGTTGGCGTTGGTAGCTAAATAACCGCCGTTAGCGCCAGCGGCTTCTACTTCCCTAAAATTAACAAACATGGTACCCAGGCCAGTTTGAGTGTTCAGAATATTTACGGTACTGTCTTTAACGGCTAAATCGGTAGATACTACGGGTGCAAAATCTGCATTTCTCATATAATTTCGCAAATTAGCCCATGGCGTAACTAAAGCTGTTTTTACTGATTTATACTGGGTAATATAGTCGAATACATTGCGGTAAGATACAATGGGTGCATGTTCATCAGTACTTGAACCTGCTGTGCGTTCGAAATTGTCTGTACTGATCTGATGTTTCACGAAACTGGTACCTGTAAGCATTGAAACCCATCCGGCTGCATCAGAAGCCGTTTTTAATGTATTATACGAATACTTCGAGTTCTTTTGTAGCATTGTCATATTGGTTGGGGCAACAGTTTGCAATTCTGTACCTGTTAATCCATCAATGCTGATAACCAAAATTTTACGTTGCCCGGCAGATAGGGGTTTGAGATCTTCATATATAGCCGGCGGATTAACATATTTTTTGCAGCTCGCAAAGCCCAATATGCCTATTGCGCAAACACAAATGATGATATGATATATTTTATTGTTCGTTTTCATAATAAAGCGTCATTAAGGTTTAATAAGGTTACACTCTGATAAATTGGCATATACAGCATCCTTGCCGCTTTTGATTACCACTTTTATAAACTTGGTACTTACATTACCTCCAGGGAAATTAAAGTTGTAAACCGCAGTTGTTTGTGGTAAAGTTGTAGTTCCTACACTTACAAAATTCACATTATCGGTACTGGCAAATATTTCTACATCTTTTACATAACCAGCGCTGTTATTTTGTCGTTGTGCAAAAGTTACCCCCTTAACCGCGATAGGAACAGGTGATCCGGTACCCAGCACAATATTGATTGGGAAACCCAGTGTATTGGTTGATGTAGCCGTACCATAGTTAGAATGCCAGAATGATGATGACGATACAATGCCATCCACAAGCGCTTCAGGTGTGCCATCGCCGGATTGGCTTGAACTTACGGAAACCACTGTGGTGTTGTAGGTAATTGTGCCCGTACCTCCGGTTTTATTTAGTGGGTTATATGTCCATATTGGGGTTTTAAGGAGCGGATATTTGGCATTAACCTTTGCTACAACCGCATCGCTGATCAGAATACCCCATGCGCCGAAAAATGGCGACAAGTCTGTTTTGGTGTAATCGGATAGTTTTTCGTAAACAAAATTGTGTTTGGTAATGTCGTTGGTATTTAAACGTTCGGCATGACGGGCCTCTGTATACAAATAAGTCATTGCACCGTAGCCGTATTTCTCAAAAATTTGCACAAAAGGTAACATTTTCATAAATGGCGCTTCATCAACAGTATTCATTGCAGCATCCTGATCAAAATTCTTGGCACCAGCAGCGTTCGCATAAGCAATTGCTTTAGGGAAACCACTTGATACTGCCGGATGCAGGATATTGTAGTCGGCACCAATCCTGTTGGCCACTTTAAAGCTGAAAAGGTTGTTGGTAGTTTCGCCAAGGGTACTCCAGCTCCAGATACTTCCCTGTTGACAGTTGTGCCCAAATTCGTGGTAAGTACCCCATTGACCAGAGCTGGTGGTAATTGAATTTAAACTGGTAAAACTGGCAAACCAATAAGAATCGTTTAAACCCACAAAAGGGAAACCAGAGTGTCCGTATCCGGCTGAAAGCTGGATATCCAGTATTCCACGCCACTGACTTTGAGGACTTCTGTCTCTGATATCGGCTGCATTATCCGATAAACCCATCCATTCATTGTAATCCAGATCAAAAACATCGTTCCATCTGGTAAATACAGCAGTTGGATTGGTAAAAGGTTCGCTAGAATTAAAAGTAGCTATTACTTTATCCCTTGGGATAGTGAAAATAACACTTTTAGCCCTTAGCTCTAGCCAGGGCACTTGTGAGGCTTTTACCTTGGCCACCCAATCAGCATCGCTGGTTTGACCTAAAATAAAATCGGGCGATACCACCGCACCAGTGATGGTGAAAGTAACAGGATTAGGATAAGCAAAGGAGGCCAGGATGTAAATATGTCCACCGTAAAGGTTACGGATATAATTAACGCCTGAAACCAATTGCTTCCTGTTATAAATAACAGGATCGCGTAGTAATGGTGATTTACCGGCAAGGTTATCGGTATGTGCCCCGATCTGTACGGTTAGTCCATCAACCCCTGCTGGCACCACAATTTTGATCAGTTCTCCCGGAGCGGCATAATAACCCGTGCTATATTGGGGTGATGGTGCAACCGAAATTCTTAAATTTTGTGCCGTTTGATCGGTAAAGTTAAGATTAAGTGTAAACTGGGTATCTTTTACCCTGGGTTCGGATTGATCTACCAGACCTGGAAATACCCTCGCCTTGGCATACATTGATTTATCGATCAATTTCATATTGGTATCAATTGTGCCGTCGGCTACATTCTGCGAATCATCCGGATAACCATCCGGAACCTCATAGCCGTACTTTTTACAGGCAGTAAATGCCAATAAAAGAAATAGGCCGAATATTTTAGTTAACTGATTAAATTTCATGTTATCTATATTTAAAATTAATTAGTTGGTAATGACACACTTGGACTGTACACTCTACCAGTTAAACCCCACTCACTTGAAACTGCAATATTTAACCAGTTGTAAATCAACACTGGAATATCAATACCATTTGGAACAGCGGTATAAGCAGCCGGCGAAATGTCGGGTGAGATATTAGGTGAAATTTCTTCGAAGTTTGCAAATGCGACATTACTACTGTAGGTAAAGTCGTTTCCATTGCCCGATTGATCTAACATAACGGTACCGCTGGTCTCATTTCCTGGCCAAAAGCCTAATAAATTGCTAAAAAACGGCGTACTGGGTTTAATCTGGGTTCTCATGATCGCAGCCACATCAGTAGCCGACATCGCTACATTGAACAAGGCCACATCCCGGATTAAAAGATTGCTTTGGCTGTTGCCATCAGTTCCGATATCGCCACCTAATCTAAGCGGAATGGTATTGTCGATGTTTCTTCCATTGATTGATCCTGAGTATCTGGTTAATCCATCCACATATAAAGTAAGTGTTCTTACATTATTTAACAAGCCTATGGTAAAGGCTACAGTATGCCAGCGCCCATCACGGATATCAATACCAAAACCCGGACGTGGACTACCACCCCAATCCAGCTGTGCAGAATTTGCGCCAAACAAGAAACCCCAGCCAGTAGAAGATACCGAGTTAAAAGCGTTTCTTTTTGCCAGAAACATAGGGTAATAATTTCCTTGACCATAGTCATCTCTGAATTTAAACATGAAGGTAAAATTTCCAGTAGTACCAAAATTACCTAATGAAGTGTTGTTTTGTATGGCTGTAACATTTGAAGAAGTAGTAGCCACAAAACGTGGAGCCGTACCTACAAATGGGTAACTACTTGGATCCGGTTGCGTAATCTGTACAGACAAAAACCTTGGGTTATAAAAAGCGATATAAGCATTCCGGGAAGCATCGTTAAAAATATTCGAGCCTGGAGTTCCGCCAGATGGCCCTCCTCCTTTGTTAGATGCGATAATTACCAGCCAGTTTTCACCAGAGTAGCCCTTTCTGGCTTTTAGCGCGGTTAATATCTCACCAATATAACCATCAATACTTTTAATTGCAGCCGCATAAGCAGGTGTAGCCGCGGTATAGCCATTGGCTGCACCCGCAGTTTCGGCACTGTGAAACTGTGCAACTACCATCGATGGGCTGTTGGTACTTAACTCGGTTACTACGCCTGTTTTTACTGCAGCATCATCAGCAACAGTCTGTTTTACAGTTGCATCGGCTGCCAGTTTATCGTTAAAAACTGAAGTTGATGCAATCGAAACCGTTCTTGCACTGATAATCGAACTTTTAATCCGGGTAAAAATGGTAGGCGTAGTTTGCACATTTAAACCTGCAAAATCTTCGGTGGTTACATGGTGTTGGGTATAATCATAACCTGTTAACATCGTTGTCCAGGCAGATGCATTGGTAATCACATTGTATTTGTTATCGGCCAAACCATCATAGGTATAGGTAGCTTTTGCATTAATCTGTGCCAAATTGGTAGGTGCAAGTGTTTTTATTGCTGCACCCGTTACCCCATCTAAAACAATATAAAGCACCTTTTTTCCTGCTCCTAAGCCCAAGGTATCATTCCGGAAGTTTTTTGGCAATGTATTTTCAAAATCCTTATTACAGCCCGTACCCGTAAGAATTAGCCCAAATACCAGGGCAAGGCCAAAATATTTTAAGGTTGCAGTTAATGTAAATCCTTTTTTCATCTGTTATTATATTTGAAACTATATTGATCAATTAGAAAAATTAAGGCGCATGAGGTTGTGGGGCAATGTACCATTGAAGCGCAGAATATTGCCCACTAAGATTACCTGCGAACCTGTAGAGATTGTGGTTTCTACCATATCGTAAATAAAACCCTGAAAACCACCGGTATTGTTATAGCCAACCGCCAACTGCCCATTGGCTTCCAGCACCATAAAACCCTGACGTAAATAATCGCCATATTTATTAAAAGTACCTGCAACAATTATTTTCCCGTTGTTAAGCTGGCCAACAAAACTAGTGATGCCCCCTGTTACAGCAAGGCCATTAAAGGTAGTAACGTTAGAACCATCGGCATTTAACAGGTTAAGACCTGAGGCAGCTTTACCGTTAAAACTTGTAAATGAACCTCCTATCACAATCTTATTGGTGACGGCATTATATCTAATGGAAATGATATCGCTATTGGCCCCCGAACCTACGTTAAAACTATTGTCAACACTGCCATCCAGATTGATCCTTACAATTCTATTGGCCTGCACCCCATTAAAGGTGCTGAAAGTACCTACTAAGATCAATTTCCCATCCGTTTGCATGATGGCATCGAAAATAATACCGTTCGCACCGATGGCACTCTGACGCGTAGATTTATTGTAGTGGAAGGTAGAATCCATCGAACCATCCATATTTACCCTAACCATCTGACGCATGCGTGTGTTATCATAGACTTTCTCATCGTAACTAGAATTTGGCAGATACATACGGCGGTAGTTATTAAAATTGCCTACCAGATAAACCTGTTCGTTAAATACAAAGGTTTTTCTCACCACACCATCCACACCTGCATTAAAGGCACTCACGGTATCGCCATTCTTATAGGTTTCTTGAGGTTTTGGGTTAATTACATCTCTGAGGATCAAACTATCAAGAGTTCCATTGGTATTTAACCTGGCCACATTATTCAATGTTTGGCGATTAGTACGGGTAGAATTAAAGCTGGTAAAACTTCCCCCGATAATATATTTACCGGCCTGGGCTCCGGTTTGGATACGGCTAATGGAGTTGATATATTTCTCCGCACCACCAACTCCTTTACCAAAATTAACTCCACTGGTTGAGTATGCACCATCTCCCAAAATTTGGGCTATGCCCCCAATGGGCAGCTTTTCGGTTCCATTTAATTCAAAATCATTAAACGCGCCACCCAGAAAATAGTTACCCCCTGGTAATGCCTCAATATCATATATGGAGCTATTGCCAAAACCATTCGTATTATTTGTTGCACCATTCACTACTTTCCAGTTGGGATCAACACTCAGTTTCCCTCCTACTGTAACTATTGGGCCAAAAAAACTTTGCCCCTGGGCGGTAATCCACATACTGCCTGTACTGGCTGTTAGCGGAACTTTGAAGGTTAAGGTACTGTCGTTTGTAGATGCAGGAACCACTTCGGCTTCAATTTCATTTACAAACACCTTAAAATCGTTGATGTATTTATTGAGTCCTTTTACCTTAACGCTTAAAACATCACCGGGATTTACCACATCAGGTTCGATTGTTTTAGAAATAAAGGTAAGATCAAGTGGTTTCTTCCCACCTGCATAAGGATCTTCTGTAAGTCCCTTTTCTTTTTGGCAGGAAACAATAGCCGTGGTTAAGCCGATGGCTCCAAACAAAAACAGCTTAAATTTATATTTGATGTTAGTTAACATTTTATTCAATTTGCGGATGAGATAATAGACCTATAGAGTTGGTGGATTAATACCTGCGGATATGGCCTGTTCGATAAAAACATCTGTATTGAAGCCGAAATTATGCTGAAATTTATTTAACACATGTAAAACACCGTTGGTGGGCTGTATATCAGACGTAGCGATTGGAATATTGACCAATGATACCTGTGGATTTGACAGATCGGGAATATAGGCCAGATACAATTGACGGTAACCTGCATAAGCCACCCGCGAAAGTATTTCTCCCTTATCACTGAGCACCAAGGCATCATTAAAGATCACCCCTACATTCATGATCCTGCCACCATAGGAAGTATAACCCTGGCCCGGAAAAGCGAGATAAGATAAGGTATCACGTTGTGGGTAATCTTTTAAGCGGTTAGCGCCTTTAAAAATATATTGCGAAAGTATATTCTTCCATACCGCAGGTTTAATTTGCGATAATTGAGAAACGGTATCTTTGCCCGTTACCCTTAATTCGATATTTAAACGCCTGATGGATTTAAAAATAGATCCGCTTGGCGGCGCAAAAAATGTAATGTTCTCTTTACTGACCACATCTGCCAAACCGGCCAATTTAATAATGGTTAAGGTCGAATCGAAAAACGGTTTCTTTTCTTCCATGTATTGCATGATATTGCCATTGTATTTTGCATCATGAACCCCCGTTTCCATATAGTATTTTTTACAGCCTGTTAGAACTGATAATACACAGATTAGTGAAAGTAGCAGTGTTTTATAATTTTTCATCATCATATCTATTAATTCCAAAAATTATTACCAATTAAATTTGGGTTCGCGCTACGCTCTGCAGCAGTAATGGTTAATGGCCATGTCCAGGCGCCCGCATTTAAGTTGGCTACCGACATTGGCGATCCCGTGAAATCGGAACTTAATACCCTTTTTGTTCTTACCAGATCAAAATAGAACTGGCCTTCACCAATCAATTCTCTACATCTTTCTCTATAGATTTCGTCCTTCAAATCCTGTCCATCCTGAATAATAAGCGGTGCATTTGCAGCTATAGTTACTCTATTTGCAAAATCTCTTGCTCCACTTTCATCACCAAGTTCGGCCAGGGCTTCGGCAGTTAACAAATAACAATCGGGCAACCTGAAAATAATAGCGCTATCATCGCTTGTTACCGATATGGCAGTCCCCGAGCCTGTTGTGTATGTATTGGCGAATTTTTTGAACTGGAATGACCCAGATTGCGAATCATAATTTTCGAACCAGGTGGTAATCCTGGCATCAGGAGAACCCGGAGGATAAAGCTTACGCATATAAGTGCTCGAGTAATACATTGAACTTGAAGTTTTGGTTACATTACCCTGATAAGGATAGTGTGAAAAATAATAAGAGTATCCTGCTGTTAAAGAAAAGCCTTCTCCATAGTTAAACTCCTGTAAAATACCGAACAGGTTTTCACTGCTCCTTCCTTTAAAAATCTTCAGTGTATTTGCAGGCGTAATGGGCAATATCTTGTAATTGCTGTAGGTATCCAGTTCGGCGGCCAATGTTTTTACTGCTTCGTAATATTTTGTTTTAGTACCAGCATCCCAGGCAGCGGCCCACATATTTAAATGCATTAAAAGTGCAACTGCCGATGCTTTGGTAGGCCTGAAACCGTTAGAAGTGGCATCATTGTAAGCAGTGGGCAAATCAGCTTTTGCCGCAGTCATATCTGCAATACATTTATTCATTACCTCTACCTGTGGTGTTCTGCCCAACGGACTGCTATGGTAAGCATCAGTATAATAAACGGCATCGCCAAACAACTTGCAGATAAATAGGTAACTCAGGTTACGCAAGAATACAGCCTCTGCTTTATATCTTTTTTTATCCGCATCCGGCAAACTAGATGATGGCACCTTATCCACTTCGAAGTACAGAATGTTTGATGCTGCAACCACATCGTACCACTCTTTCCAGTTCATGATATTTTTCATCATATCGCTAAACCTTCCGCTACTGGCAACAATGGCTTTCATGTTGTTGTTAGCCAATGAAGTGAAAATGGTCGAACCATCATTACCTACACTACCTATACCTATATTATTACCCCGAATTTCCAATGCCGGGAAAAATGCTCGATCGTCCTCATTAAAGAAAGTAGGTGTACCTGCCACTTTCGCTTTTAACCTTGAATATATGCCGTTTGTAAATCCTTCTACATCTTCGCGTGTTTTCCAAAAATTGTTCCCACTTTGCGCTTCAATGGGTGTTACGTTCAGAAATTTTTTGCAACCAACAGTGGTAAATACCAGTGCGGCAAACAGGATTATATATTTTGTATTTTTCATCTGTCTATTTTTTTAAAACTCAATATTTAAGCCCAGGGTAAACTGTCGTGGAGAAGGATAACCTCCCGAATCATCTCTACCCAAACTGGTTACATTTTCGGGATTTGGTCCGGAATAGCGTGTAATAAAACCAAGGTTAGCGGCAGTAGCGTTTAAACTCACCCTGTTCATCCCTAATTTGCTGGTGAATTTTTTATCAAAGATGTAATACACTTTAACCGAGTTCAACTTAAAATAGGAACCATCTTCCTGAAATGCCGTTTGATTTAATCTGAAAGGATCGATAATAGCTGCACGAACAAAATCTAAAGGATTGGCATAAGTTGCAGCATCACCAGCTGAACTCCAATAGTTAAGCTGCTCAAGGGGCACCAAACTACCGAAGTTTTTGAAATCACTGTAGTTTTTTAATTGTTTGCCCAGTGGGTTATTGATAATATCGCGGATTAACGTAAAGGAAGTATTGACCTCCAAACTCCAGTTTTTCCATTGCAGGTAGGAAGTGACCCCCCCGGTTATCTGCGGCTGCGAATTACCAGCAATAACGCGGTCGTTGCCATCAAGTACATAATTTCCATCCAGGTCGGTAAAAACCGGATCGCCTGCCTTAAAATAATTTAAGCGGCCGGTACCACCCACGCGATAAGGCAAACCTGTATTTGGATCAACAGGAACCTGTGCATTGGTAGAATATACGCCTTTGGTATTGTACAGATAATTAGATAATGAGTTGATACCTAAACGGTAATAAATATCCTGTTGCAGATCTTTATCATAATAAATATAATCTCTTAAACCATCAGGCAATTGTGCCAAAACTTCTCTGTTGATGGCTAAGTTTGCAGATATTGTCCACTTAAAAGGACTTGTAGAACTTAATGGGCGGGCAGTGGTTTGAAACTCCCAGCCATAATTTACGTTACTGATTTCATTTGAAGCGATGCTTCCAAATGAATTGGTACTCGAAATATCCTTATACTTAAAAATATTATCATTTTGCTTGTAATAAGTATCAAAAACAAATGAAAAACGGTTTTGAAACAGGCTAAAATCAACACCAGCGTTGTAAGTAGTTGCTTTGGTAGGCTGCAAATCTAAATTTGGTAGTCTCCCCAGGTCTAATATCACCGAGTTCGCGTTATTGTAGCGGTTTCCACCTACATATTTACCATATCCATCAAAAATACCGCCTACAGGTTGTATGTTAGAACCATAACTTAAACGGATATCTGCATAATCAACCCATTTGATGTTTTCCATAAACTTTTCTTTGTTAAAGTTCCACTTTAAAGCTATGGATGGATTAGCAATGTATTTTGCATTTTCGCCATTGGCCGAGTTGGCATCTAAACGGTAATTAAGGTCTAATACATATTTTTGTCTGTAGTTATACGAAAACGCTCCGGCAAAAGCAACGCTTCTCACGTCCGTATAATCAATTGTTCCGCCCAACGAAGTCAGGTAATTGGTCATATTGGTTAATGGCCCCCTTAACTGATCATTAACACCTCTTTCGTTCAAAATAGCATCGGCTTTAAAAAAGCTGGAGTTTATTTCTGTAAAGGCAAACAAATTGAAGTTATGCGCATCTTCTCCGGCAGCATCCTTTAAACTATATACATAAGAGAACTGATTACGGTTATATAACTTGGTGGCGCGGTCGTTGTAGGTATAATATTTCGATTGGTTGCCATTTAATGCTGCCGGCGAAAAATTATCTTTTGTACCTGTACTATTGGTATAATTTAAAAATGTTGAAATCCTAAAATTCCTAAAAACCTCGTATTCTGCATTAATGGTTGCAAAAGTTTGTAATGACTTATTGTCGTTATCGGTTTGAAGTTGTGCCAACACCCCGCTTTGCGACGAATACAAGGAAGGTGAAGGCAATAGGCTCGATGCGGAGCCTGTAGTAGCCAAACCACTATTCAGCAAGCCGTTACCGCTACCTGTTTGTTGTTTTTGTATTGAATTTTGCAACTGACCAACCAATTTAAATTTGGGAGTTGGATTATACTGCATGTTCATATTCAGATTGTACCTGGAGTAACCTGTATTCTCCTGAATCCCGGTTTCATCATAAGCACCCACGCCCACCTTATAGTTGAAAGCCACATCACCACCCGAAATACTCACATTGTGGGTTTGGTTAAAGGTATTCCTGTAAAAATAAGATTGCCAATCTGTTGAGTTATTAAAATAGGCATTTAAACTATCCGATAAAATTGGTGATGAATTGATCATGTCTATTGCATGGTTATAACTGGTATCATTCTGCAAAATCTGCCAGATACGCAAATCCCTTTCACCCTTACCTCCAATAACACTACGCAGCTGAGGTACCATCGAAAAGAATGATGCACCATTATAACGTACAACAGGAACTTTTGAATTACCACGTTTGGTGGTCACCAAAATTACCCCATAAGCTCCCCTCGATCCATATAAAGCTGTTGCTGCTGCATCTTTTAATACTGTAAGGTCTTCTATATCTTCTGGTGGTATCTGCGAAATAGGTGATACACCTGGTCCGGCCTGTTGAAAACCATAAGAATAGTTGGTATTGTCATCAACGGGTACACCATCAATTACAAACAGTGGCGAAGTTGGCGTTAAGAAACTAGAACTTCCTGAACCTGATACATTGATATTAGAAATACCGCGTAAGGTAATAGACCCCCTGAAACCTGGTGCACCAGTACTGTTCTGAATATTAAGACCGGCAACCTTGCCCTGTAAAAGCGACATCACATCACTTGCGGGCTGGCCCTGGATATCTTTACCCGAAATCGTTACCGTAGATCCTGTACTTAAGGTTCTTGTTTTGGTCTGATAACCTGCCGTAACCTGCACCTCTTTAAGTGTAGTGTTATCGCCCTGCAAAGTGAGGTTAATAACAGCACGGTTATTTACTTTTACCGTTTGCGTGATGTAACTTAAATATTTAAAGGTAATCTCGGCATTTGATGCAACAGTTACCCTAAAGCGACCATCGCCATCGGTTTGACCTAAAACCTTGCCGTTGCTTATAATGCTCACACCGGGCATGGTTTCCTTCTTTTTCGATTCGCCGTCATAAACCGTACCCGAAACCGCAATTTGCTGTTGAGCGAAGGCAAGATTGTGCAAACCAAAAATCAATAAAATTACTATGCTGTAAAAATACTTCATTGGAAATATATTTTGTTTTGATTTAGTTAGTTTCATCAGTCGTTATCAAATTTTGGTTTATCAGTTTTAAACTGGAAAATAATTTCCCAATCACCCTCCTCATAGATTTTGAAGTTTAAAGCCAGATAACAGTGAAGTAAAACAGCGCCAAATGCCTGCCTGTCGAACCTGAACACTACCCTTGCCGCACCACCATCGGCTGTGGTAAATTTGGTAGGGTATGCGGTTAACGGAACTGGGTAGGCCACATCGAATTTTACCTTAGAGGCATCTTTTACCATATTAAAACCGTGCACCAAATTGCCCCAATCGGTTAAGGCAAACTTATTTGGATCGATAACCTGGGCAAGCGTATCGATAAATTTGAAACTGATGCTGTGCCCTGAATAACCAGGTAAACCTTTAGGCAGCTTATTGAATACTACCTGTACATCTCGGGAAGTTAAATATTGATTGGTCCGGGTTCCTATAATGAACATATCGGAAGGACTAACTGAAGTAGATGTTCCCTGCCCTGTTACCGGATCTAGCGGTGATGGCTCATATGGCCGTTCACGTAGCGGACTTAAACGAAAGTTTTGAAAATATTTTCTTCCTCCGGTATTCGACATTTCCACATCAAAAACATAACCCGAATCTGGCTGAGCCTTAATCATATTGGAATTGGCCTCTGCCCACATCAAAAACTCGCCAGAATGAGGACGGACTTCGAACAAAGGATGGTTTTCGATTACGCGTTTCGCCTCGATTGCCGCCAAAGATTTTTCTGTACCATCATAGGCTGTTTTCCACACTTTTACAGGGTACAATTTAGTAAGTTCGGGGGCGGGTTCGCCACCAAATGTGCGCATGTTTACAATTTTAAAATCTAAAGGCCTGCTCGAATTGCCATAAGTAAAATTGTTTGTAAATAAAGTATTTCTACCCAATGTAGGTTGATAAATAAACTGCGTATATTGGCTATCGCCGGAGATAGACAATCTGTTGTCAGGTAAATTTTTCTTACACGCCCCCAATAAGAGTACCATGCTGGATAGCATAATTCCAATGGTCAGGATGTATTTATTCGTTTTCATCTTCATAAGGCTATTGGTCTAATCTGTATGTAAATTCATCAAACCCGAAATTGTGCAGTGGGGTTAAGATGTTAATGGTCGCATTATTGGTTTTGATATTGATGGCGTTGGTACTGGTGGTAACCCAATTGGTTTGAATTGTCGAATCATACATATCGCTGTACTCCAGTGTTGTGGCACCCCCACCTACAAAACCAGAAGCATTTGATTTTATGGCTTTAATGTGCATAGGATAGTTAGTCCCTATCGTATTTAGCGAAATACCATCTATCGTACTGGCATAGGCATCAGCCGTTTGATTCCCTCTAATGATATACTTGCTAAGCATGTACAATAATTCGTCGGGATCTGCCGTCTTTAAATAAATTGGCGCTCTACCTTCTGCTTTTCTGTATTGGTTTAAATATTTAACCGATGCCACAAAATTTTCATTTACAGGTGCAAACAGGGTGACCTGCTGATTGGTTAAAGAATCTTTCAGAAAAGGGAAACGATCCAATACCAATAACAGCGAATCGAAAGTATTGGGCTTTGACTTTAAATAATCCAATGCCGATCCCTTAAAGGTTTGTATGGTATTGGTATAATCGTAATAAGCCGAGTCGTTTTTTTTGCAACCACTTAAGTAAGTGCCTATAACCGCTAGTAGCATAAAAACGCTACACTTATATAATTTCTTTTTCATGATCTTCTAGTTGATTATTGCCAATATGCATTTTGGGTAACCAATGGATTTGCATTGATTACATCTTGTGATACGGGCCAGTAAATACCACCCATACTTTCAAATTGCCTGAATGTAAGTGGTGTACCATTTCTCTTGATAAAGGTTCCGGTAGGATTTTTAAGCCGGTTAAAACGCACAATATCATACCATCTCCAGCCTTCTCCCATTAACTCCCTTCTGCGTTCCTCAAAAATGGCATCAACCAAATTTTTACCCGACGACGGATCATAAGGATCGGTACCTCTTAAATTAGATGCTTTATTCAGTGCTGCAATGGCTTCGTCGCGTTGGCCTAACGCGGCACAGGCTTCGGCCCTCAACAGGGTAACTTCCTCTATCCGGCTAAACAGCATGGTAGAACTAAAAAGGGTTAAGTTACCTGAGGTTTGAGCAGTATAAATTACTTTGATTTTATTAAAAATAGGTTGTTCAGAAGTGAAGTTGTAAAAGTAATTTGTCCTGTATAAGCCATTTACAGGATTAACACTAAATCTTAAATCAGTCGGATCGGTGAATATTTTAAGGATACTGTCTTTCGGTACAAACATTTCCGGCTGTGCTTTCGGAATAAAAGGTGATGCCAGGGTTAATTGTTCGATATGACCATTTGCAGTTGATAAACCGTTACCTGCCTCGAATGGAAAGCCAACCAATACCGTTGCACGTTTAAAAGCGAATGGACTATAGTAGTTTACATTCTCCGTTAAGGCATCCATATCTAAATAAACAATACCGTTTGAACCACTTCCGTTTGATTTGGTATAGTTATCAAGCACAAATTTTGTATACGTCGCAGCATCCAGATAATTACCTTGCCAGGCAGCAATATGGCCTAAAATAATATAAGCTGATAAACGCGTAAAGATATTTCCGTTCCAGCTTGACCAGCCCTCACCATAATAAAGGCCCGGAAGAATTGGGTCGTCCCCTCCATATTTAAAAGGTACCACCTGTGCCGCAGCCAATAATTCGGAAGTAGCAAACTGTAGTACTTTATCTTTGCTTATTCTTGGCAGTTTAATAAAATCCCCGTCATGAGAAGAGGTGAGCAAAGGTACATCCCCCCAAATCCTGACCATATAGAAATAGGCAAAAGCCCTTAATATTCTAACCTGCGCTACATCAACATTATTATTGATCTGAGTGTAACGGGAATCTAAAGGTACAATCTGTTTAGAACGCTCAATAAACAAGCTCGCTGCATTAATTACAGCATAAAATCTGCGCCAGTTGGTAATCCTGTTAATTACAGGATACTGTGCATTTAGTTGCCCTGTAACGATCGATTTTAAATCTGCCCTATTGGTAATCTGAAAATCGCCCTGACGAAGGTCGCCCATCAACCAATGGGTATTATCAGATACTGTAGCCGAACGCATCAGGCCATATACCGAAAGCAAATTTGCCCTGGCATCTTCCAATGTCTTCCAGTTACTTTCTTCGGTAGCCAATCTTGTTGATTGCACATCCTCAATTTTCTTACAGGAGAAATTGCCGATACCAACCAGGCTTAGTAATAAAGCAAGCGCAACCGTTCGGCAGATACTCATTTTATAATTAGAATATTTCATATTAATCATGGTCATATTTTATAAATCCAGTTTGAAGCCCACAACAAATGTGCGTGGGATAGTGATATTTGCGCCATCGTATATTCCATTGTAATTGATCAATTCTGGATCAACCCCTGAAAAATCGGTCACTGTAAATACATTTAAGGCGGTGGCGTACAAATAAGCTCTTCTTATTTTCCCACCTGTTTTCTTAAGCAAGCCCGATTTACTAAAATCATAGCCTAGTGTAACCGATCTTAATTTGATATAAGAAGCACTTTCTAAAAACAGATCCTGATCGGTACGGTAGGCATCTACCGGGCTCCATGGATTATAGATCGGATAGTTTTTCTCATTATCGAACGACTGCCAGGAAGATACTTCTTTAACAGAGTTGATATCGTTTCCAGCCTCGCGGTTAACAAAGCCATAACGGGTAGCTTCGTACTGGTTGATTGCTTTTTGACCCGCAGCGAAAATAAAATTGAAGTTTAAATCTAAGTTTTTATAAGCCAGGGTATTGTTCCACCCCCCAACAAATTTTGGCAATCTGTCTCCAGTTAATATCTTATCCTTACTGTCTATTCGGTTATCATTATTGTAATCAACCCATTTCGGATCACCCGCTTTTAATGGGATACCATTAAAGGTTCTGCCAGCTGGTACCTCAGCATCACTATTATAAATACCCTGATTGGTGTACAACCAATAGCTACCCACTGATTTACCTACCTCAAGTTTGTTGTCGTTCTGATAAATCAGTTCAGTTAAGCCTTCTGGTAAAGCCGATAGCTTGTTTCTGTTATAATTCAGATTTAAACCTGTGCTCCAGTTCAAACCGTTCTTTTGTTGTAAAACCGATCCGTTAACCAAAAGCTCGATACCTTTATTGTTGATATCCATGCCCGATTTGTATTCGGTAGAATAACCTGTTTCAACTGGCACCGGTAAACCGATTACGCTGTTTTTATCATTACGGTTATATACCGTTACTGCCGTATTGATGCGGCTGTTTAAAAATGATGCATCTAAGGTGATACTGGTCCGATCGGCAAATGGCAGGCTAATGTTGTAGCCAATAAAACCGCTGTTGTAAGGACGGTTAATACCCAATAAACCTCCATATCCAGGAATGGTCGGTTCTTCCTCCCATCCATTTTCTGAGCGGTATTGAGGTCCGGCGGCAAAACGGTCATCCTGGAAAATTCTTAAAGTACGTCCCCAGGCAGCACTTAAATGCAGTGTTTCAAAGGCATTGTTGTTTTTTAAGAACTGCTCTTTTAAATTCCAGTTGGCGCTAAATGCCGGAGTGGTTACCCAACGGCTATCGGGCTGGCCATTAGAAGCGCCATCTCTCCTAATCAATGCACTCAAGGTGAATAAACTTTTATATGAATATTTAGCGGTGCCATAAAACGACATTAAATTATTACGTTCTTTATCGATATACCTGAATACATAAAAATTATTTTTGGCCAGTACATTCAGGTAATCTGGATTCGGCGATCCGGCTGTCGTGGGGTTTCCATCCACAAAGGACAGTTTTACATAATCATTCGGACCGTTATATGCCCTGGCGTAATTGTATTTATAAGTATCGCCCTGTAAACTTTGCCCAAGTCCAAAATCTACCGCATGGCTTTTATTGATATCATACTTATAGCTAATGCTATTGTTGATGGATACCCTTTGGCTATAACCAAAATAGTTGGATATATAACTTATCCCTGCCAACAGGGTAGAGGGTATAAAATAATCTCTAACACCTTCATTATAATTAAACAGCCCAGTACTTGAGATTACAAATTTGTTTATTTTCGCACTCAGCGTTAAACTACCATTTAATACTGTAGAACGGTTGTTATCAACGTTTCTGTCATTTTGTGTTAAATATGAAGCGTACGAATCGGCATTTGGAGAAAGTGGGCTACTCAAATCGGGGATGTAACGGGTTTCGGCAAAACGATCACGCAAGCTTTTGTTCCGGGTACGGTCTAAACGGGCTGTATTTACTGTACTTGATACGGTAAGCCATTTAAATGGTGCCATATTGATCCCAAAAAATAAATTGTAACGATCAATACCCGTATCATCGGCATTTCCGGCATTTTTTGTCCCTGAGCCAAAAAATCTAAAATTCGCCCTTTCTGTACCACCTGTAATCCCTAGATCGGCCGAAAACGTTGGTGTATTCTGATAATATAAATCTGTCCAGTTGGATGGGCCAAAATAGGCCACATTAGTTGAATCGCGCAGGTAAGAAGCCGGACTTCCGCCCGGATTATATTTTTGATAAAACTGGTTCCTGAAGCTGTTTTCGTAAACTCCATTAACCGTATTCACCTGCGGAGCAGTTACATAGCCAAAATAAGTATTCAGGCTAATGTCTCTTAAACCAGCCTTGGCATTTTTCGTGGTAATGTATATGGCTCCATTAGCTGCATTTGGCCCAAGTTTGGCCAGTTCGAAAGGATCTTTGATTACCGTAATTGACTGTATATTATTGATATCTATCTGCGATAGCAAGTTAGTTGCAGTACCAATCCTATTGTAATCATATTTCTGTATATCGAAGGCAAAAGGATTATCAGCCACCAAAGGCACACCATTTAAATAAATGGCAGGCTGTAGGGCATAAATGTCTTTCTTGTTAAATAACAGACCTGATGTTCCCTGAACAATAATGCTCTGCTCGGTACCAGGTTCGCCGTTTGGTTCCTGTACATAAACCCCGGCCAGATTACCCTTGATAATCTGCTGCAATGATAAATTTGGAACAGCTATGGCCGAACGGATATTAATCGTATCGCGTACAGCTTTAAATTTCTGTAATGCCTTAATCATTTGCCCAATTGTATCCGTTTTTATAGAATAAGCGGATGAATCTTTTTTAGATTTTGAGGTATCCTGCTGAAAAGCAAGATAATTTTTGTTAATCCTCTTAATCAATACCTCATTGGCATGCAAAGACTGAAATCCAAAAACAGATAAAAACAAAGCAAAATAAATGCTTGTGTAAATTTTAACCATTTGATTAGTTTTTATTAAATTTTAAGTATTTGATTGAAAATGCAATTGCTATAAGAATGGCAACGGATAGTATCTGTCTGAGATTTTTAGGCATAGCAATGCCTGGGGACAAAGTGTAAAATTTTTGAACATGCGGTTGGGATTAGGATGATTAGTTAATCCATGACATTAATAGGTGCCATGAACGATTAGTTTTTGGTTGCTTGTTTGTTATACCTTGGTTAGAGGTTCTTTTATTATTTTATTTATTAATTATTTTCCTGCCAGTTAACAGTTTTTTTGCTCGTAATATTAAAATAAAATGTCGGCTCGTTATGATTTGGTAATGCAAGATATAGATTAAGCAAGGGCGTTTTTTTTTTTTCTTAACGCAAACGTTTGCTTAAAAAAATGCATCAATACCGAGAAGATAAATACTTGTGTAACATTAACAACGGCAGAAATATGCTAATTTCTATTATTTCAATTATTGAAATTCTTTTATCAAATAGCAGGATCAGGAAAACATTAAAATGACAATTATATTTGATGCGAAATTAATCCATTATAATTATATTTTGCCTGGCAATAGATTTTGAACTGCAGCGATAAACTTGTTAAAAAAGTTGCAATCGTTGTAGCAAACAAATTAAGCGCAAACGTTTGTTTTTTTTAAAACACACAATTAAAAATTCAAAATATAGTACTGATTAACAGGTATTTACAAAGAATAAATCCCTAAACATATTTTTCAGGATATATTAATCGAGACAGGGATTAGGTACTAATCAGGTTGAAATTTTAAGCTAAAATGCTGCTTAACACCGCTTCCGATGCCGCCTCGCAAAAGTCGATTCCGGAATAATCAGGGTTATAACCCCCAATATAAGGAACAGCCATAATGTAGATTCTTTTATTGGCTTCCCCCTCTTTATCCACCACCTGAAAATGATCATTGATTGTAATTCCTGGTACCGTTAAAAAATAAGTATGGTCTTTTCCTTGCGTTACTAAATCGTTATTCTTCATTTCTGCCTCACCTTTTTTTGCAGATTGAAATTGTAACTGCGCAGGACTCAAGGTTCCTTTATTGATTAAGCTCTTAAAAGGAAAATCACTAAAGGAAAGATGCGGTTGACCAATACAATCGATAAAAGTATCGAAATGTACGGCCACTTCCTTATCATCAATTTTATAGTGATAATCTGCGCCACCAGTTTTTAGGGGTCTTACTTCTGCATCATCTCCAACAGCAACAATACTCAAAACACCTGCCTTGTGCAGCGCCAGTAACTCTCTGCACGAACTTTGTGGCACAAAAGCAATTACGATAGAAATTAAAGGCATTAATACTTTTTGAAGTCGCTCCATATCTTCTGCAGATAAATATTTGGCTGGATAATTCATAGCAAAACTCAATACGGCCAAAGCTTCTTTCCAGTAAATGGATTTCCGCTTTTCGATAGATCGCTCTGCTTCATCATATTCTTTTTTGAAAAGATCAAATGGTTCCATTTTCTCCCTGTAATCCATCATGGCACCAACAAACTCCTCCAGGTTCATATTTTTGATCTGCCCGTAAAAAGCAGGATCTTTTTCAATAAACATTTCTTTGAAATTCTTTTCAAATACAAAATCTAAAGGCAAAAAACCTCCATTTTCGGCAATACTTTTATGAATTTCTGCCTTGCTTAAAGTTTCATCCTTTCCAAGATGTGAATCTTCCAAATGAAACCTGATGGCAGGCAATAATCCGCTGCGCGAGTGCATTACGATTTTAAATCCCTCGCTCTCTAAATGATAGGCATAGGTTCCGTCTTCGTTGTCCTCAAACTTACCATTCTGTCTGGCCAATGTTCTTAAAGCATCAATAGCTGTTAAAGATGAGCCCATAATACCCACAGCATGATCAAGTTTTAACGATATTTTTTTTGGTGGATAAGGCGAATCAAAATAATTAGGGATACTGCCTTCATATTTCTTTGGCCAATTGTGCCCGGTACAAATAATGACCTGGTCAAAGTAATATGGATCCTGGTTTCGAACATTTATTGCTACCCGGTTATCTTCGGGAAGATCAATCATATCTTCAACAATGCAATTTAAATGAACATTGGTTTTGATTCCCCTTTTTGCCGCGGCTTCTTGTAGAAGATTAAACTGTGCCGAAAGATATTCGCCAAAAAACAGCCGGGGCAATACCTTATATTCATTAAATTTTTTTTCGTTGATATTAAACTTTTTTAAAATCTCTTTTGGTGCGATTTTAACCCAATCTTCTATAGAATTAAAGATAATCGGAATTTCATTATCCGAAACATTGGTAATATGCTCTTCATTTGCACCCTCAGCACTGTATGGCATACCAGCACCCAAATAATCTTTACGTTCGAAAATATCTATCTCAAAATTAGTAACCTTAGATTCCGTTAACCTTTTATACATGAAAAGCCCGCTTGGGCCACCTCCTATAATCGCGATTTTCTTTTTTGCTGTTTTGGTATCCATTTATAAAGCTGAAATTTATGGGGGTTAAGATGAAGATTGATTGTCCTAACTCATCAGATCATATAATCCAAAAAAAACGAAATTGTTTTGTTTTTTTGCCATACATGCTCATCTTTTCAGGTATGCAGGTATAGTATGCACAGAAAACTTTACTTATTACGTCATTCTGAATTTATTTCAGGATCCATCTGGATAGTATTCTACCTCTCAGATGCATAGCTATTTCCCTCCTGATAAAGATCCTGAAACAAGTTCAGGATGATGATAGCAGGAGTAAAAATTTACGATTGATAAGAACCAATTCTGATTAATGGTGTTAAAAGATTAATGAGTGAGTTTTAATGACCACTGGGAAATAATCAATCATAGATGAACCTATAACGACTAACGAGTTTGGCGGTTTGCGTTATGCACTTCGAGACGATTAACCGATTCAAACAATTAACCGATTTACCCTAATAATGAACGATTTAAAATTATATATGATTCTACTGGGCTCAAAAGCACAGAAAAGAAATGTAGAACAACACGATTATTTCTTCGGTATTGCCCATTCCCTTAAAGAACTTGTTCCGGAAATTAAAGCATTTTGGCCAGAGGCAGGTGCAAGCCTTCATTTGGACGGTTGGAGGGAAGTTAAAAGTGTAGACGACTATGAAATCAGTATTAAACTGAGAGATCAACATACACCACTTTCTGCGCATAAATTATTTTTCATCAACCTGGGGGGCTACCAATCGGGTAAACTGAATGAACAGCATTACATTGTGCTATCGGTGCATGATGAAAGGGCCAAAGCCATACAGGAAGCAAAAAAAACAGTGTTTTTCAAAACAAATTCCATCAAAGGGGCAAATTCCCATATCGATGAAAAATATGGCATCGATGTAGATGATATTTACAAGATCGAAGATATTTTAAGCGAACAGGCCAAACAAAAATATCATATCGAAATAAAGCCATCTCCAGGCTTGCCTGAAGATGAAATTCATTTGGGCTATTTTAAACTGGATAAGTTGTAAATCCCATAACGGTTTATTTATGAGTCAGGCTTTTCAACCAAAGCACTAAATCGTATGCTGCTTTATCATTTTCGAAACCCATTTCTTTAGGCAAGCGTCCGTTTACATATTCATCGTACAACCATGGGTCGGCAATGGCAATTACATTTCCTTTACCAAATTTGGATGAAGCAATTACGGTTGCGCCAGCTGCATTTTTAAGCACCGGTTTTGCGCCATTTTTAGTATCGATGGCACAAACATCTTTCATAAAGATTTTATTGGCTGTTTTAAATACCGGGTTGTTTCTGATTACAATGGCGCCATCTTCAAAGTGTGCATCGTCAATAACATGATTTTGCATTTGGTTGGTAAAGTGTAAGCCAAATACATTCGCCAGTTGATTAAAATGAGGCAGTTCCACATTGGCACTATCGTTGGCAAACATCACCAATACCCCGCCCTGTTTTACCCAGGCAGAAATTTCTGCAATATCTTTGGCCTCAATATAATTTGGTTTCGGGTTTTCTTTTGGCCTGTCGGGATCTACAATCAGGTAAACATCACTTCCTTTTAATTTAGCAAGGGTCGGTGCAGTTTCCAATGAATCTAACTTAAAACCTTCTTTTTTAAATACATTGCCAAGAATAGAAAAACCACTCATTGCATGTTCGTTCCACAGATAATGAAAACGTACCTCCTTACCTGCTTTATCTTTCCGGGTTTCACGGTTAAAGAAATAATCTAAAGTAACGGTTTGAGCACCCGCCAGAATAGACGAGCAGATTAAAATAGAAAAGATACAAAGCCTAAAAAGCATTTTCATAAACATATATGGTTAAATTGTAAATGGAGCGGTATCCCAAAAGTATAAAATTTAACGATAATCAGACATCTGCTCATTATTTTATACCCGTTTATTTCAGGCGCTTTTTATATAAGGAAATCAGAAAAAAACAAACAATCATAAAAGTGGCCATCAATTGCCCTATACTTTCTAAATCCAGATCGAACATACTGTTGGTTTAGCGTTTAATTTAATCTTATTTGCTCTCCATTTGCCGTTATGGCTGTTTGACTGCTTGCCATAAAGCCCTGCGGAATTTTAGGTTCTATCCAGGTAGATTTTGGCGGGAGGAACCTGCCTTTGTCTGCTGTCGCGATAAACTCATCCGCTGTCATTGGATAAAGCGAAAAACCAATCGTAACGGTTGATGTTCCAAGTTCAGCCAAAAACTGATCCCATTTGCAATCAGGAAAACAGTTCAATCTATCATCTTCTTTTGGTTTCTCAATACCAAGTACGGGTGCAAGGATCAGATCCTGAAGCATTGCCGTATCTGGCTTTTGCGAGAATCCGTTCAGGTTGGTGTTAAGGTCTAACTGGTACCACTCCCCCTTAAAACAAAGTCCCATTCTGTTTTTTCGGTCAGGCTTATAAGGTTTATTGTTCGGGATCTTGGAAACAAAATAATACTGTTCAAGTTTTTCCATCAATGTGTTATGGGGGATATCAATTTTCCTGATCAACCGATGAAAGGCTGCTATTGAAATCGATTCAGAGGAGACAAACAAACTACTAATCTGCTGTGGAACCATTTTCTGTAACGCATACGCAGCTTCTAACCGGTGGTGCCCATCAGCCAGGTAAACCTGGTCAAGTTTTGCAAATTGAACGGTAAATTTATCAATCAGTTTATCATCGGTCACCTGATACAGAAAATGGCCGAGCTGCGACCATTCGCTCTCCAGGGGCTTTTGCTGAGCCACCACAAAATCAATCAGCGTATCGATACCTTCATCCTGTTGATAAACCAATAGTATGGGCGACTTTTCTATTATTCCCTTTCCTTTATCAGTTTTAAGCGAGGCTACTTTAGATGATACTGTTTCTTCGTGGCGTTTAATGCTTTCGCTTAGGGTTCCGGAAAGATCGGTTTTTGCCCAAACGCCCCTCATGGTTTTACCCTCACCCATAAATTCATAAATATAGAGCGAAGGCCGGTCTTCCAAAGCACAGCCAAAAAGGTTGATCAGGTCTTCAAAGGAAAGTTGCTCATTTTTATGCACCTTGCCATTTACCTGATCCGAAATCATCAGATCAAATATATCTTTACCTGGTTTTAATGCCTTTAAAGGGAATATTTTTATCATTTCTCAACCGATTATTCAAGTTCAAGCACTGTTTTATCACTGTATATTTTTTCAAAATCAGTCATGGCACCTACCAATACTTCAACGCTGGATATTGGAAGTGCATTATAGAGTGAGGCACGGAATCCGCCCGCTGTTCGGTAACCTTTAATACCTACAATTCCTCTATCAGCTGCGAATGTCAAAAATGCATGCTCAACCTCTTGATTAACAGCCTGAAAAGTAACATTCATCCGGGAACGGCTTGTGATATCGGCAGTACCATAAAAAAGCGGATTCCGATCGATCTCTTTATACAACAACGCTGCTTTCTCAATGTTTTGTTCCGCTATACCGCTTACACCTCCCTGATCTTTAAGCCATAAAAGATTTAACATGGACACATAAATCGAAAAAACAGGAGGTGTATTGTACATACTCATATTATCGCGGAATACCCGGTAATCCAACATAGAAGGGATTTCCTTTTTTGCCTGATCTAGGAACGAATTTTTAGCAATCACCAGTGTCATCCCTGCTGGACCCATATTTTTCTGGGCACCGGCATAAATCAGGTCAAAATCGTTCACATTAATGCTTCTGGAGAAGATATCAGACGACATATCGCAAACCAGTGGTACACCATGTTGAGCGAAATCAAATATTTCTGTCCCTTCTATCGTATTATTGGAAGTGCAGTGCAGATAAGCAGATTGTGCATCCACTATAAACTGATCGGGAATATAAGCATAACCCTTATCTTTTGAAGTGGCCACTATTTCCACTTCACCGAACAATTTTGCTTCTTTGATTGCTTTCTGTGCAAAATAGCCAGTATCCAGATAAGATGCTTTTTTCGTTCCGTTCAAAAAATTCATCGGTACCATCGCAAATTGTGTACTGGCGCCACCCTGTAAAAAAAGCACCGAATAATGATCAGGAACTGACAATAACTCACGGACAAGAAGCTGCGTTTTAAGTACAACCTCTTCAAATTCCGGCGAGCGATGGGACACTTCTAAAATAGATAAACCCATTCCATCCCAATTGATAACAGCCTGGGCTGCTTTTTCCATTACAGATGACGGCAATATGCACGGACCGGCACCAAAGTTGTGTTTTTTATGCATGAGAAAATAATATTCGGTTAAAATTATTACCGTGTAAAGATCAGGAGTTAAGCAAATTATAAAGCAAGAAGCTTTTTTTTTGGTAAAAATTATTTTTTACAAAGCATTCGACTTCCCAAAAATTTGGTAAAGCAGATCAGGAAAACAGGCTTACAGAATATAATTCGTATTGACAAAATAAAATTTCATTATTATTGTAAAAATTACACTAAGTAAGAATTCAGCAAACAACAATAAATTATCTTAATTATACCTTATTTTAACTATTTTTAGGTTTTATAAAAGTAAGTGAAAAAGAAACAATTATACACTAAGTATTTACATGCAGCCTCAAAAAGTTGACCAGACCGATATCGAAATCCTGAATCTTTTACAACGCGATGGATTATTAACCTATAAGGAAGTTTCGGGAAAGCTTAAAAAAAGCATGACCCACATTGTAGAACGCATAAAAAAATTGAGAACCAATGGCTACATAAAATCGACAGTTGCCCTTGTAGATATCGATAAACTAAGGTCACATTTTATTGCGTTCCCGCATATTCAGCTTACCGTTCATTCAGAAGACATTGTTCGGGCATTTAAGGCCGAAATGGAAAAATATCCAGAGGTAATGGAATGTTACCACCTTACCGGTCATTTCGATTTTATGCTTAAAGTGGCGATGCCTGATATGGTTTCGTATAACAATTTCCTGAGAGACAATATCGGGGCACTGGCCTATGTAGGAAACATTCAGAGCTTTCTGGTCCTGAATCAATCAAAGGCAGAAACGGCATATGCACTGTAGTTCATCGGTTCATTAGCGGTTAATCAATTAACTGTTGAAACTGGTCAATTGCGCCGAATACCTCATGCCAATCGCAAGGCTGATTTCGAATGATAAACCGACTCCTGACTAAAGACTTCAGATTCTGGACGAACCTGCTGGCCTGTCCAATAGCCATTACTTTCAGCCAATTGCCACAGATGAGCTAATCCAATAAAAACCAGGTACCGAATACTTACAACCCCTGCCTACTCTGGTTTTTGCCAAAAATACGCTGGATTGCTGATGGCATATCTCACCGATCCTTTGGTAACCTTCTTTTCTGTTTTTAAGGTATTAAAGTTTCCCGGATATAGATTAATATATTCCACAGCCGGATCATCTGCTTTATAGGTTTCTAAATCCCAGGTACTGTTAACTGCACACTGTATCCAATATAGGTTTTTGGACATATAATAGTCCAAATAGTATGCTTTGGTCTGTTTATTTTTATTGTTCCAGTTGGCATCTTCATTTAAAGTTAAATCTCCTCCTGTTTTTAATCTTTCGCGTACTTCTTCAATATTCAATAAATTTCCCTGCGCATCACTTACATATGCATTAAAAGTAGGATCCATCCAAACCCATTTATTCAAGGTATTAGACCATACCACATTAATTACGTGGCAGTCAAAGTCGGCGGTATCTTTGGGCATACAGGTAACTACCCTGGCCTTAAAACCCTCTGCCAGGTAAACATCTTTTAAAATGGTTGCCATCATCCGGCAGTTTACACCGCGGTTATCCTTTTTACACACAGCTATAATATCTTTTCCGTTTCTTGATAATGGATTATCAGAACTACCATCATGGCGCACTACATTGTGTACCCAGGAGAGCAGATTTTTTATTTTACTGATTTCATCTCCCTTACCTGCTACCGAATCCAGGTTAAATTCTTTTTTAAATCTCACCAGTTCTGCAGCATCTGCTGATTGATATCTGAAAGCTGGTACATCTTTTATTTGCTCATTTTTATAGGGTGCCGATTTCTGCAGGATATAATTCATGTCACCACGCTCCCTCAACGTTTGCAATGCGGCTTTAAAACGTTTCTCTTCCCGAAGGCTTTTTAGGTCGGTATCAACCAAAGTATTTGCGTAATTGGAATAGCCTAGAGCTACGGCGTTATCAAGTGCATTTAATGCGGCCAGTTTTTTCCCCTGAAGGTTTTCATAACAGGCCAGGTTATAATACATCCCAGGATAATATGGCTTATATTCTTTTTTTATATCCGCGGGAGATTTTTCATATTTATCAACCCATTCGCTCATTAAACCGGCAGCGGTGGCGTAATCTTTTTTCTCTGAAGCTGCTCGCCTGCTGTTTTCCAATTTAACCGTATAATCCTTAAAGTCGCTAACAGCTGGAGCTCCGGGTTGGGCAATGGCCATTGTACTGATAAAAATAGAGATACAGAAAAAGATGAGTTTTTTCATTGCGATAATTTTTTTAGGATTACTTGTACAAATTGTCAAATTGGTTTATTGTTTACTGCAAATTACTAACTGAACTACTCATATTTCAATGCATCTACCGGATTTGCCGTTGCTGCCCTGTACGATTGTACGCTCACAGTAGCAAAGGCAACAACCATGGTTCCGAACACACTGGTCAATACGATCGACCATGAAATATCTGTTTTGTATTCAAAATGACTGAGCCATTTGTTCATAAAATAACAGGCTACAGGCACACCGATAAAAACTGCAATCAGCACCATTTTCATAAAAGACACCGATAGCAGGTTCATGATGCTGTTTACCGAAGCACCTAAAACCCTGCGTACGCCAAATTCTTTGGTACGTTGCTCGGCACTATAGGCAGCCAGACCAAAAAGCCCCAAACAGGAAATAAAAATAGCCAGTCCACCGAAAAGATTAGATAGTATGCCTAAAATCTTTTCACCCTGTAGCTTTTCTGCATAAAGTTCGTTTACAAAATTAATATCTACCGGATAAGCCGGATTAAGTTGCTTGCTTACCTGTGTAATGATTTCGATATTTTTACTCAAACTGTTATCAGGATTTAGTCTCATGGTAATATTTCCCGACCAATCTTTGCTGAATGCAATTACCATTGGCCTGTCGCGATAATATGGCGAACCCCAGATAAAATCATTAAATACCCCCACAACCTTAGCATCGTTACCGTGATATTTTACCATAGTACCTACCGGGTTTTTAAGGTTCATTTGCTTTACCGCCGAGCTGCTCAACATTACCGCAGCAGAATCAGAAGCAAAATTTTTAGAAAAATCGCGTCCTGAAAGCAATTTAACCCCATTGGTTTTAATAAAATCGTATGAAGTTGCAATCTGGTTAAAAACAATCTGTTTATCGGCTTCGGCCATTCCAGGCCATTCGAAATTCCAGAAATTAGAACCATCATGCGAAATGCTCCCTGATGACTGGCTTACTGAAGTTACGGCTCCTTTTTTAATCAGCTCGGATTTAAAAATCTCAAATTTACCGTACAATTCGCCATCCTGTTGCATTTCTACAATCGAATTAATGTCGTAACCTATCGGGCGTTCTTTAATAAACTGGATCTGTTTATAAATCACCATGGTGGCAATGATGAGCATAATGGCAAAACAGAACTGGCCAACCACCAGAACCTGCCTCAATGTAAAAGGAAGTTTTTTTGCACCTGTGCCCTTGCGCCTTAAAATCTGGATCGGGTTAAAGGATGAGAGATATAACGCAGGATAACTTCCCGACAAAAAGCCTGTGATTAAAACTACCCCAACAATACCCAGCCAATAACTGATGTTATGATAATTGATGGCTAATTTAATGTTCAATAGATGGTTAAAAGTAGGCAGGGTGGTTTCTACAATCACCACCGAAATCAAAACGGCAATAATGGTGAGCAACATCGATTCGGTTAAAAACTGAGTAACAAGTGATGTCCGGTTGGCCCCTATTGTTTTTTTAATGCCCACTTCTTTCGCCCTTCTTTCTGATTTAGCTGTGGCCATATTCATAAAATTGATGCAGGCAATAAGTAATATTCCTAAAGCAAGACCCATAAAAAGGTAAATCCTTTCGATGTTTCCACCAACACTTTTGCCGTTTACAAACTCGCCGTACAAATGTTTATCTGCCAGTGGAAATAAAAAGCTTTCGGCCCTGGTAGTACTGTTTTCTTTGATCAGGTTTCTGATCTTCGCATTCACCTGGCCAACATTGGTTCCCGGCGTTAGTTTAACGATGGTTTGCCAGTTAAAATTTGTCCAGCTCGGATCTTTCACCCAATCAAAAAGCGTTTCGTAAAAAGTCCAGGGCATTAACAGATCGAAACGGTTAGACATATTTGCAGGCAAATCCTTTACCACACCAGTAACCTTCAAAGCCGTTTTATTATCAAATTGTACTTCTTTATTCAGTACGTCGGTTGATCCGAACAATACTTTAGCAGTTTGTTCTGTTAAAATAACAGATTTTGGATCATTTAAAGCTGTTCTGGGATTTCCCTGGATAAATTCATATTGATAAATCCTTAAAATACCAGGATCTGCAAACTTTACGTCCCGTTTAAAGCTGTTTTCTTTATTGGCAATTAACGATTGCCCGAAAGAACCAATGCGTGTAGCGGTTTCCACCCCCGGAATTCTATCCTGTAAAAAACCAGCTAAAGTATTTCCTGTTGCATCACCTGTTCCGGTAATCTTTCCGTTTGCATCTTCGAAATTGGTCAATACCTGGTAAACCTGGTCAGCGCCTTTAAACTGTTTATCAAATCTCCATTCGTAATTTACGTAGAGGAGCAATAAAAGGCAGGAGGCCAAACCGATTGCCAAACCTATAATATTGATGAGTGAAGAAGTTTTATTTCTCCAGACATTCCGCCAGGCAATTTTTATGTTTAATCTGAACATTTCCAATTATAGATTTAAATTTTATTTGGTAACCTGCTTATATCTAAGTGCATACCAAATTTAAAAAATAGCTAAACAAATTAAAAATCAACAAGTTACAAAAAATCAATATCTAGCACCTGTTCAATATCGGACAGATGATGTTCATGATCGAACAATAGAGCTCATACTTTACAGTACAGATAGTATAGAACCGAATACATAACTATCTGCCTTATTACATTTGAACCACCTAAGTCACCTTAGTACAACTAAAAAGGACTCCATGCAACTGTAACTAAGATGCTCTCAGGTGACTCAGGTGGTAAAATAAAGGCATAATGCATGAGAAATTGATTATATACCATACAATTTCATTTGGAACCATATAAGCTCAACGTGATTATGTCCTTATATGCTTGATATGGTTGATTATAAAACATAGAAAATATAGGATGTAGATTCAAATAAACAACTCAATCTGTCAGATGGTTATTGACAGCGCCAGAAAAACCTAGCTGTTAATCCCCATCGCATACAGGATAATGTTTACCCCGAACTTGGTATTGTCTTCAGCTAAAAAACGTTTGTTCCTGAAATCGTAATCCCACTCACAGCCATAATCCTTATTACTGTACAATACCCCTATCCGGTTGTTAATGGTAATGGCCTTCAGATAATCGTGCACCAGATCATCGCCCCAGCCGTTTAATTCAAATGATGTAGTTGGTGGTCCTTTCTCAAATTTGAAAAAAGAACTGTAAATGCCATGGTTATTAGGAATTTTTTTCAGTGCCTGCGCACCAAAAAGGTTGCTCATCTGGGTTTCAAAAGAGCGGGCAAATAAACCATCGATATCGTGATTGCAGTCATCCACAAAAACAAAGCCGCCATTATGTACATAGGTTTTAAAATTTACGGCTTCCTGCTGATTAAACTGTACCAGTTTATGTCCGCTTAAATAACAGAATGGATATTTAAATAAATCGCGGCTGCTCAGTTCTACAATCTTCTCTTCTTCATCCAGGGGAATGGTGGTATATTCTAAGAGAGAATTTAAAAGATTAGAAGGCATACGCTGATCGGTATCCCAGTCGCCCGAATTATATTTTAACCTCGCAAATGTAAATTTAGCTCTTTGCATCACCCTAAAATTACCTTCATTTTTCATAAAACGGCTTTTTTATGCCAATTATCTTGTAAATTTTTTGATATTCTTTCTGGTAGGCTAAAAACTATATACCAATATGCGCTATATTGAAGCACCATATCGTCAAACTAAAAATTCAACCGTTTTGGAGCGTTCAGAAAGCAAGCTAAAAATATTGATCGATAAGATCTCCCAGTTAAAAAGCGAAATACAGAAGATAATTGTTGGTCAGGATGTGATCATTGAAGAAATGTTGATCGCTTTAATGGCTGGTGGACATTGTTTGCTGGAAGGGGTACCCGGCTTAGCAAAAACCTTAATGGTAAGGACCATGTCGCAGGCTTTAGACCTTTCTTTCCGCAGGATCCAGTTTACGCCTGATTTAATGCCTACGGATATTGTGGGCACCGAAATTCTGGAAGAAGACCATGTAACCGGCAAACGTTTTTTTAAGTTTAATAAGGGGCCGTTATTTGCCAATATTATCCTGGCAGATGAGGTAAACAGAACCCCGCCAAAAACGCAATCGGCATTATTAGAGGCCATGCAGGAGTTTGAGGTAACCTATGGCGGACAAACTTACCCATTAGACCGGCCGTTTTTTATCCTCGCTACGCAAAACCCGATTGAACAGGCTGGCACCTACCCGCTACCCGAAGCACAACTAGACCGTTTTCTGTTGTATATCAAAATCGGCTATCCTACCGCAGCAGAAGAAACCCGGATTTTAAGCAGTACAACAGGTAGTAAAAAAGCAGTGATCAATCCGATTATTGGTGCTGAAGAAATTAAGGAGTTACAAGCTATTACCCGTGAGGTTAATATCAGTGATGACCTTATCACATATGTGAGCGAAATCATCCGTGCAACCCGTCCCGATACAACAACTGTAAATTTCGTAAAAGAATGGGTTCGCTGGGGAGCTGGCCCACGCGCAGGGCAAGCTTTGATTTTAACCGCAAAAGCAAGGGCTTTATTTAAAGGCCGTTATGCGGTAATTATGGAAGATTTACAGGCCATGGCCTATCCGGTATTGCGGCATAGGGTATTGATGAACTTTAAGGCGGAAGCTGAAAATGTTTCGACGGATAAAGTGACAGATGAATTAATTAAAGCCATTTCGAAACCAAAAGCAAATATTTAATGCGTACACTGCTCGATCCGAAAGTATTGATGGCCATTAAAGACCTTTCCTTATCAGCTAAAATGACGATAGATGGTTTTATGAACGGCATTAATAAAAGTACCGTAAAAGGTCCGGGATTGGAGTTTAGCCAGTATAGGAGTTATCAGCCTGGCGATGACCTGCGCGCGCTCGACTGGAAAATGTTTGCCCGGTCTGACCGTTATTACATCCGCGAATCGGAAGTAGAAACCAATATTGCCGTACGTTTACTCATTGATGCCAGCGCCTCGATGAACCATAATGACGGCGATTTTACCAAAATAGACTACGCAAAATATCTTGGTGCATCGCTAGCTTATCTGGCCAATTTACAGGGCGATGCCATTGGCTTATATGTGCTGAAAAGTTCGGGAATCTTTGCCATGACCCCAAAACAGGATTATCAGCATCTGGCGAGGTTATTTTACCAGCTGGAGCAGATTCATCCGGATGGAAAGTTCACTAAGCCTATCCATTATAAAGAGCTGTTCGCTGGTTCGCAGAAACGGGAGCTATTGATCTTCGTTACCGATCTTTATCAAACAGATAATGAAATGATCAACCTGTTGGATACATTAAATACCCTTCGGCATGAGATTGTGATTTTCCATGTGTTATCTAGAAACGAACTCGACCTGGATTTTAAGGGTTACACTACTTTCGAAGACCTCGAAACCGGTGAAACCATTCAGATCGATCAGACAAAGGCCAGAATAGATTATAAAAATAAATTGAGTGCCTATTTAGAAGAAACGAGGATCCAAATGCTGGATAGAAGAATTTTCTACCGGACTATTTGCACCGATGAAGCTTTAGATCAGGTCTTAAGGGATTTTTTAAAACAGAGAAGCAAACTTAAAATTTAGCTGTGCAATTTTTATATCCCATAGGTTTACTAGCGCTTGCAGGCTTAATTGTTCCGCTCATGATCCACCTGTGGAATGTTAAACAAGGCAAAACCATTAAGATTGGCAGCATTGCATTGTTAGGCGAAAGTTCGAGGGCAAGCTCAAAAAGTTTTAAAATTAACGACTGGCTTTTATTGCTGCTGCGCTGCTTACTTCTAATAATTCTTGTTTTCCTTTTGGCGCAACCTTACCTCAAAAAAATAATCTCAGGTAAAAATAAAACCGGATGGGTTTTGGTCGATAAAACAATATTCCCATCTGTTTTTAAGTCGCAGCGCAACATGATAGATTCCCTACTCAAAAAAGGTTACGAAATCCATGATTTCAACTATGGTTTTGCGCAGCTGACTTTGAAGGATACCGCGGATAAAGGACTAAAAGAACCCCATCCGTTAACTCATACCGCCTTATTAAGTGCAGCGAACCAAATAGTGCCTCCGGGAACTGTCGTTTATCTTTTTGCAGATCACCGTTTAAAGCATTTTGCAAACGAGTTGTCTACTGTCGGTTATAATCTGAACTGGGTTCCATTAAACCAAACCGATACCTTAAGCAGTTGGATAACTACCTATGCCGGGAAGAAATATAGAGCGAAATCAAATCCATCCAACACCACTTATCAGGCGCTGGATCCGGAAGATGATACGGCGATAAATGTTACCATACACGAAGCCCGGGGAATTACAGATGGCCAATATTTAATTGCGGCGTTAAAAGCAATTGGCAGTTTTACCGGAAGAAAGATCATAATCAATCCAGAGGCAGGGAAAGCCGATATTGGTTTCTGGTTATCGCATGATGTGGTTTCTGCAAATTTTAAATCTTCTATTGCACCGGATGGAGCCTTGTTTCAATACGAAAAAGGGAAGGTAATTTCTGAGCCATCATTTATAAACTTAAATGGCCACCATGTAAAATTGAGCAAAAGAATATCATCCACCGATCGGAATCAAAAGATATGGACCGATGGCTTTGGAAACGCTATTCTGGCAAATGAAAACACCAATGATTTAAACATCTACCATTTTTACAGCCGCTTCAATGCACAATGGAACGAACTGGTTTGGGACGGTCTGTTTGTGAAAGCAATGATGCCAATCGTGATCAGGGATAAAAGCCCAGCCGATTTTGGTTTTGAAGACAATCAGGCTGATCAACGGATTTTTTCTGTAAATCAGCAAGGAACTACCAGAATCAATACAGTTAAAGCACCTGCCATAATCACTCAAAATAGACCACTTGCTTCTCTATTGTGGATAGCCGCTTTATTGCTTTTTACCACAGAACGCATTTTATCATTCAGAAAAAAAACAGATTATGTTAAAAACTGAAGGGCAAAATTGGATCCGTAACTTAAGGATAAAGTGGATCGGATTTTATCTGGTCAGTACTATTGCCATTGCTTTGTCCATTGCGCTGGTTTTGTCGGCATGTGTTGTATACCTGCTACATCTTTCACCATGGGTTTGTGCAGTTGTTACCCCCGTTATTCTGGCCATTTCACTTTTTAGTAAACCTGTTTGGAAGATTACAGAACATGATGTTTCCCGTTTTGTAAACAATCAATATCCCGAACTGGAAGAAAGTGCCGGTCTCCTGATTCAAAACGAGGAAGAATTATCCATGTTGCAACAATTGCAACACCGTAAAATTGAAAACATCATCCTTAGTCTACCTCAGCCAAAGCAACCAGCAAACAAATTATATTTTGGTTTAGCCATACTTGTTGTGGCATTGCTTATCAGCTTTGGAATAACCAAAATTCCCCAAATTAAAAAGTCCGATCCAGCCACTCAGAAACCCAAAACATCAACGGCTACAATTAAAGAAAATATCCCTGCAGAAATTTCCAGCTTCAGTGCCACTATTATTCCGCCTGCCTATACCGGAAAAGGAGAACGCAAACAAAAACAGTTCAGCCTTAATGCTGAAACCGGTGCGCAAATCAACTGGAAAATAGAGACAAACATTGGCATCAAAAAACTGAAACTTATTTTTAACAATAACGAAACTGTCGTATTAAAAGCCTTAAACGCAGCACATACCCTATGGAGCTACAGCAAAAGCATCTACAAATCTGGCTTCTATCAACTGGATCTGGATGGTAAAAAATCAGATCTCTACCAGATTGAAATGATTCCTGATTTACCGGTTACGATTAAAATTACGAGTCCCAAACCGCATACCACTATTGATATCGGCCAACCGCAAAAGTTCAACCTTAATGTTTCCCTTAACGATGATTATGGGATCAGTGATGCTTTTATATCGGCAACAATGGCCAGCGGAAAAGGTGAAGGCGTAAGTTTTACAGAGAAAAAACTTTCTTTCAATACGAACTTTGGTGACAAGAAAAACCTTGCTTTAAGTAAATTGATCGAATTAAAAACACTGGGCATGAAACCCGGCGATGAACTTTACT
>Ga0163161_10000163_pt1 | contig 61658 bp, 46 predicted proteins | sample S45metaG_FD_129847 | JGI IMG/M metagenome (GOLD analysis project Ga0163161, IMG submission 129847) | Switchgrass rhizosphere microbial communities from Kellogg Biological Station, Michigan, USA - S4-5 metaG | ecosystem: Host-associated > Plants > Roots > Rhizosphere > Soil | place: USA... | reverse complement strand
CAATATTGCCTCGGTAAACGATGCTCCAGCCGGTACGGACAAGTCCATCAGCCTCAACGAGGATGGTTCGCACACCTTCAGTGCGACCGATTTCGGGTTCACGGATCCGAATGACACCCCGGCCAATGGCTTCGCAGCGGTCGTCATCACCACGTTGCCGTCGTCCGGCGACGGTACGTTGACCCTGAACGGCGTGGCGGTAACGGCGGGTCAGGTGATTCCAGTCAGCAGTCTCAACCTACTGGTCTTTACTCCGGCCCTTGGTCGCAACGGGGGTAGCCTTGGTGCCTTCACCTTCCAAGTGCAAGACGATGGCGGCGTTGCCAATGGAGGGATCGATACTGATCAAAGTGCCAACACCATCACCTTCAACATCGGTTCGGTGAACGATGCACCGGCCGGCACGGACAAGACCATCAGCCTCAATGAAGATGGTTCGTACACCTTTACCGCAGCCGACTTTGGTTTTACGGATCCGAATGACACCCCGGCCAATGCCTTCAGCAAGCTGATCATCACCACGCTGCCATCGCCCAGTGACGGCAAGCTGACCTTGAACGGCGTGGATGTGACCGTGGGGCAGAGCATTACAGTCGGCAGTCTCGACCAACTGATTTTTACTCCGTTTGCCAACCATAACGGTACCGCGGCTTTCACCTTCCAGGTGCAGGATGACGGCGGCACTACCGATGGCGGCGTCGACACCGATCCGACGGCCAACACCATCACCTTCAACATCGCCTCGGTAAACGATGCTCCGGCCGGTACGGACAAGACCCTCAACCTCAGCGAGGGAGGAATCTACACTTTCAGCGCAGCCGACTTTGGTTTCACGGATTCGAACGACACCCCGGCCAATGGCTTCAGCAAACTGATCATCACCACGCTGCCATCACCCAGTGACGGCAAGCTGATCCTGAACGGCATAGATGTGATCGTGGGGCAGAGCATTTCAGTCGGCAGTCTTAACCAACTGGTCTTTACTCCGTTTGCCAACCATAACGGCACCGCAACTTTCACCTTCCAGGTGCAGGACGATGGCGGCGTTGGTAATGGCGGGATCGATACCGACCCGACGGCCAATACCATCACCTTCGACATTGCCTCAGTGAACGATGCCCCGGCCGGTACGGACAAGACCATCAGTCTTAATGAAGATGGCACGCACACCTTCAGTGCGACCGATTTTGGGTTTACGGATCCGAACGACACCCCGGCCAATGGTTTCAGCAAGCTGATCATCACCACACTGCCATCGCCCAGTGACGGTAAGCTGACCCTGAACGGCGTGGATGTGACCGTGGGGCAGAGCATTCCAGTCGGCAGTCTCAATCAACTGGTCTTTACCCCGGTACTGGGCCGCAACGGGGGTGGCCTTGGTGCCTTCACCTTCCAGGTGCAAGACGATGGCGGCGTGGCCAATGGCGGAGTCGACATCGACCCAACGGCCAACACCATCACCTTCAACATTGCCTCGGTGAACGATGCACCGGCCGGTACGGACAAGACCATCAGCCTCAACGAGGATGGTTCGTACACCTTTACCGCAGTCGACTTTGGTTTCACGGATCCCAACGACACCCCGGCCAATGGCTTCAGCAAACTGATCATCACCACGCTGCCATCGCCCAGTGACGGCAAGCTGATCCTGAACGGCATAGATGTGACCGTGGGGCAGAGCATTTCAGTCGGCAGTCTCAATCAACTGGTCTTTACTCCGTTTGCCAACCATAACGGCACTGGTGTGGGAACCTTCATCTTCCAGGTGCGCGATGACGGCGGCGTCGCTAACGGCGGCTTGGACACTGATCCGACGGCCAATACGATCACCTTCAACATCGCCTCGGTGAACGATGCGCCATCGGGTACGGACAAGACCATCAGCCTCAACGAGGATGGTTCTTACACCTTCAGTGCGAACGACTTCGGGTTTACAGATCCGAATGACACCCCAGCCGATGGCTTCAGCAAGCTGATCATCACCACGTTGCCATCGCCCAGTGACGGCAAACTGACCCTGAACGGTGTCGCGGTAACGGCCGGGCAGGTTATCGCCGTCACGGATCTGGGCGGGTTGGTCTTTACTCCGCTGGCCAATCGTAACGGCAGCGGCGTGGGGGCCTTCACCTTCCAGGTGCGCGATGACGGCGGCGTCGATAACGGCGGCTTGGACACCGATCCGACGGCCAACACCATCACCTTCAACATTGCTTCGGTGAACGATGCACCGGCCGGTACGGACAAGACTGTCAGCCTCAGCGAGGGAGGGAGGTACACCTTCAGCGCGACCGACTTTGGTTTCACGGATCCGAACGACACTCCGGTCAATGCCTTCAGCGCCGTGGTGATCACCAGCCTGCCGGCGGCCAGCGACGGTACGCTGACCCTGAACGGCGTGGCTGTGGCGGCAGGCCAAGTCATTACCGTGACGGATCTGGGGCAACTGGTCTTTACCCCGGCCTCGGGTCGCAGCGGTAATGGCATTGGGGCCTTTACCTTCCAGGTGCGCGATGACGGGGGAACCGCGCAGGGCGGGGTAGACACCGCCCCGAGTGCCCATACCGTCACCTTCAACATCGCGCTGGACAACACCTCGGTAGCGAATACTGGTCAGTTGCTCGCCCTCGGGGGGGCAGGCCTGTATCAGCAGAGCCCGGCAGAGGGTACACCGCGCGCACTGCAGTTGAATGTGCAGTCGACCCCACAATCGCTCAATGACGTAATCGAAGATCTGGCTTCGCTGAACAGTTTGGCGCGATTGAATGTGGACACGTCGGTACTGGCCGCCGTCAATGCCATGCAATGGTTACAGGGAAGTGACCTGGAGGAGGCGGAACCGATCCTGGGAGAAGTGAGGCACCTTGAGTCCCTGCAGCCGATGATCAACAACGGAAACCTGTTCTTCGGTGCACAAGGCCGGGATCTGTCGATGCGCAGCTTCTCCGGCGTCTCGATGGTGGGGGATGAAAGCCTGGGTCTGATGATCGAGTCGATCGTTCGCGACAACGAGATCTATGTCGTGATTCGCGACCTGGAAGGGGAGGCGTGGGCGCCTATCGAGCAGGTTGCCATTCGCCCCCTGAACGGGGCTGACAACACCTCCTGGTTGCATGTAGACCCCCGTGGGTTGGCCATCATCGATCGTATTGCTGGCCAGGATGAGCTCCATCTGATCATCGACGTCCAACACGCCGATGGCACACGCACCTCAACGCCTGTGGTGATTCAGGCAAACACCGGTGAAATCGAACTCGAACGACACCATTCGCCCAACGAAGGAGAGCCTCAGCGCCGAAGTCCAGCCCTTCCACTGGACGCCACCATCATCACCCCGGCGATGAAGAGAAATGCGGAAGTCCAGCAACTCATGCAGATTTTTTAATGGGATACGACTTTATGGGTAGCATTCATAAGTATCGGCATGTATCGCACTCGGTGGCCATAGCTGCGGCGTTGGTAACGACCCTGTCTTCCTGCGCGATCACCCCGCAGCCAATGACGGAGAAAGAACTGCAGACGCGCAGCGAGCAGAATCGTGTGGCCGTCACGGCGCATCAGGAGCCCATCTCGGGCCCGATCAGTCTTTACGAGGCCATGGCGCGGGCTCTCAAATACAACCTTGATTACAAGGTGGAGCAACTCAACCAAGTCCATAAGGAGCGCGAGCTCAAGCTGTCGAGCTTTGACATGCTACCTCAGCTGGTTGCCAACGCCGGCTACTATGGGCGTTCCAACGATGCAGGGGCCTCCTCACTTTCGTTGTTGACGCGAAAGCAATCGCTGGAGCCCTCAACCTCGACCGAGCGCAACGGGATCACCAGTGACCTGACGTTAAGCTGGGACATTCTGGACTTTGGTTTAAGTTATATCCGTGCCCATCAAAAAGCCGATGCCGTACTCATCGCCCAGGAAGAGCGTCGTCGCGTCTCCAACCGGGTCATCGAAGATGTGCGTACGGCTTACTGGCGAGCGGTGTCTGCGCAGCGGCTGCTGGCCCAACTGGGCGAATTGCAGTTCTCCATCCAAACCACCTTGGCCAATAGCGAGAAGCTGGCGGATCGTCGTAATACAGTGCCTCTGGTCGCGCTGACCTACCAGCGCGAGTTGCTGGATATCGAGGGTAACGTCAAATCCCTTACGCGCGAGCTGCAGATCGCCAAGGCCCAGTTGGCCGCGTTGATGAACCTCAATCCAGGTGCCCAGTACCAGCTTGTGGTGCCGCAACGCGAGGAGACGTTGCCGGCACTCAGGATGTCGTTGGATGCCGAGGTGGCCACCGCGCTTCGCAATCGACCTGAGTTGCGTCAGCTCGGCTACCAACAGCGGATCAACGAGCGCGAACTCAATGCCCAGATTCTTTCGGTGTTCCCGAATCTGAAAGGTTTTATCGGCGTCAACTATGACGCCAACAACTACCTCTATAACAATCACTGGACGCAGTATGGGGCACGAGCCTCGTTCAATCTGATGAATGTTTTCCGGCTTCCGGATGCCAAAAACGCCGTGACCGCCGAAGCCGATTTGCTGCGCGCCAAAGAGCTGGCCACCGCGATGGCTGTCATGACGCAGGTGCATGTGGCCAATGCCCGATACGCACTCTACACCTCCGAACTGAAAACGGCCGGTCAGCGCAATCTTGTCCAAAGTCGGATCATGCAGCAAATCGACGGTGGTTATCGTGCAGGCTCGGTTAGCCAACAGACCCAGCTTCGTGAACAGATGAACTCGCTGGTTTCGCAGGTGCGCTATGACCTTGCCTATGCCGATGCACAAAATGCCTACGCCAACCTGTTTACAGCGATGGGGATGGACAGCCTTGCCCCCGATGTAATCGGCTCGCAAAGCGTGGCTCAAGTGGCTGCTGCCCTGAAAGCTCGGTGGACGCAGCGTGCCAATACCGTGGTTACAGAGTGATCCGGACATGACTATGTCGTTGAGTAGAAAAGGGTGGTGGAGTGCTGTCATCCTGGTGCTGGGAACCGATGCAGGTGTGGCGGCAGCGGCAATCAACACTCACCCAGAGCACACTGTTTGGCCCCGTGCGCGCGGGGGCGACTTGCTCGCCAACATCTCCCTGCGCAGTGACCCGGTAACGGCGATGTCGTCTGCACCGACGGCCGTCGGCGCGAGCGAAACGAACACGCCGTCGCCAGAGACGTCGCCTCCGACAGCGCCATTTTCACCGCCCGCCACAGAGCCCCAGGCGCCGTCCGGCAAAGAGCCGGTGCCTGTTCCGGATGCCCCGATCATCGAGCCGCCGATGGTGCCGGACAAGCGGCTGGCAGCAGGCGTCGTTCGCTCGCAGGATCAGGCGACTCTGGCCTCACGCATGACCGCGCTGATCACTCTCATGCCACTGCAAGCTGGGCAGAGCTTCAAGCAGGGCGAGACACTGATTGCCTTTGATTGCTCGCAGTTGTATGCGCAACTCAAGGCCGCCGAAGCGGCCGTTGAGGCTTACAAGACGACTTACGACACCAACGTGGAACTTGATCACTACAAGGCCATTGGGATCAATGAAGTGCGTGTCTCACGGGCGAACGTCAACAAGGCCGCCGCCGAAGCGGCCGCCTTGCGGGCCACCACCTCCCAATGCCAAATCGATGCACCCTTCGATGGCTCGGTGGTCGAGCGCAAGGCCAATCCGCATGACGTGGCCGCCAGCGGGCAGCCACTGATGAAAATCCAGAGCAACGGTACCTACGAAGTTGAACTGATCGTACCGTCAGCCTGGCTGGTGTGGCTTGAATTGGGCAGTCGTTTCAACTTTCGCCTCGAGGAAACTGGAAACACGGTGGAGGGTCGGGTGACACGCCTGGGCGTCACGGTGGATCCTGTATCCAAAACGCTCAGAATCGTCGGTGAGATCGCCTCAAAGGGCAAAATCCTGCCGGGGATGAGTGGTACAGCCAACTTCGACGTGGCCCAGCGCACGCCCACGGATGAGTCTTTAGATGCTGAACGTGCATGATTTCACGGCGCGCGCGCCTGCGCGCGAGGGCGGAGAGTTGCTGGCTCAGTTGCTGACCTGGGAGGCCGCTGCACGTCGAGCGGCCAGCGTACCGGAACTGCATTACCTGGTGGCCAACGATACCTGTCACTTAGTCGACCATGCGCAGCTGTTTGTGATCAAACGTTCGATGACCCACCACGGTTGGCGGATTGTGGCCGCATCGAGCCTGGTGTCGATCGATCATAACGCCCCCCTGATTCGGGCCATACAAGCGGCCATTCCAGGCGACGGGGACATGCAGGTACTTTCGGCCCCCCCTGATCCGGCGCTGGAGGACTACCCGTTTGAACATTGGCTGTGGGTGCCCGGGCAGGATCGTGCCGCCCACGTATTCTGTGGCTTACTGTTCGCTCGCAGTCGCCCATTTGCGACACACGAGCAACTGCGCGCACAACGCATCACTGACACGATGGTGCATGCATGGCTGGCCTTGACGGGCAATCGGCCGGTACGTCGTTTGCCCACCCTGAAAAAATCCCACCAGATGCTCCTCTTGGCGGCTTGTGTCGGGGCACTGTTGTTTCCGGTTCACTTGTCGGTATTGGCACCGGTAGAGGTGGTGGCGGCCCAGCCAGTCATCCTCACGGCCCCCTTTAGCGGGATCGTGACCTCGATCACGGTCGCGCCCAATGAAAAAGTGGTGGCCGGGCAGGTGGTGGTCCGCTTCGACGACGTCAAGCTGCGCAACGAAGCCAGTCTCGCGGCAGAGAAACTGCAGGTCGCGCAGGCCCGGTTGAACGAAGTGAGCTCTGCCAGCTTCGCCGATGCCACCGAGGGACGCGGCATCAGCATCGCCAGAGCCGATCGGGATCTTGCTCAAGCCGAGCACGCCTACACCACCGACATGCTCGCCCGCGCGCAGTTGACTGCACCACGGGCCGGGGTTGCGGTGTATTCGGATCGCCGCGAGTGGGAAGGGCGTGCCGTGCAAGTGGGCCAGCCGATCATGGAAATCGCCGATCCCGGCCGTGTGCGCTACCGCATTGATCTGCCGGCCAGGGAGCAAATGGATCTGAACCCAGGCAGCACGATTACCGTGTGGCTTGATTCCCAGCCCCTCTCTTCGTTGTCGGCAACCTTGGTCGACGTCAGCTTCCTGGCCCGCCCAACACCAGAAGGCAACCTGGCGTTCGCCATTGATGCGACGCCCGTGCCGGGTGCCACACCACGGCTCGGTGCGCGGGGGATCGCCCGTGTTCGCGGTCATCTCGCACCACTGGGCTATGTGCTGCTACGCCGTCCAATCGCCAGCTTGCGCCAGACGATAGGGCTGTAACCATGACCTCACCCCTTGCACCTCTTCGCCAGGAGCTGTTGCTGACGCCGGGAGCCCCCCTGATTGACGGATCGGCGGGCTATATTCTGTCAGATCCCTTGCGCAGCCTGTTTTTCCAACTGGGAGGACTGGAGCAACGCATCCTCCAGTTATGGCAATTGCGCGATCCTGACCTGATTCGTGCGGCCTTGATGAACGATGGGTTCGGCCGGGACGAAGCCACTGCGGCGCTGGAGACCTTTCATCGCTTTGCCGTGACCCAGGGACTGCTGTACGAAACGGGTGCCCAGGCCGTTGCGAGCAAGATGCACCAGCGCGCCGCCGCGCAACGCCGTTGGTGGCAGTGGTTGCTGGAGCATTACTTGTTTGTGCGTATCCCGCTCCTGCACCCCGGTGATTTTTTGCGGCGCACTTTACCCTGGGTCGCCCGGCTCTGGTCCCGGCCTGGGGTTATGATTCTGGCATTTCTGGGCCTGAGCGGCACCCTGTTGGTGGCCCGGCAGTGGGATCATTTTGTCGATAACCTTGCCTCGCTCGCCAGCACCCAGGGTGTGATCGCCTACATGTGCGCCCTGGTCGTTGTGAAGTGTCTGCATGAGGCCGGCCATGCGTACACGGCCACCCGTTTTGGTTGTCGGGTGCCGACCATGGGCGTGAGCCTGTTGGTGATGCTGCCGATGCTTTACACGGACACCAGCAGTGCCTGGCGCTTGCGTTCACGTCGCCAGCGCATGCTCATCGACTCGGCCGGGATCCTGGCCGAGCTCAGCGTGGCGGCCGTAGCCCTGTTTCTGTGGTCTTTTTTGCCGCAAGGGCCATTGCGTACGGTGGCGTTTGTGCTGGCCACCACCAGTCTGGCAACCACGCTGCTCGTCAATGCCAGCCCTTTCATGCGTTTCGATGGCTATTTTTTGCTATCGGATGCCGTCGGTATACCTAATCTGGCCCCCCGGGCCTTTGCCTTGCTGCGCTGGCAACTGCGCGAATGGCTATTTGCATTGGGCGAGTCTCCCCCCGAGTCCGTGCCCCGTCACACCCTGCATTTCATGATTGGCTACGGTGTGGTGACGCTGATCTACCGCACCCTGCTCTACATCGGCATCGCCCTGGTGGTTTATCACACGTTTTTCAAAGCGCTGGGAATTGCGCTTTTCATTGTGGAGGTTGTTGTGTTTCTCATTCGCCCATTGCTCAGCGAACTCAGGGAGTGGGGGCTGCGACGCCACGCCATTCTTGCCAACCGACGCACCCGAATGCTCTTGGGTGGGGTGATTGTCACGGTGGTGGTGTCCTTTTTGCCGCTTGACCGCTTCATGAGCGTGCCGGCCATACTCGCCCCCACAGGCGATCAGGCCGTGGTGACCGGTGAGCCGGCCGTCGTCACGCAAGTGCTTGTGCGCAACGGTGATTGGGTGAAAACAGGGCAATTGCTTGTGCAACTGTCCTCACCGGCCCTGGATCTGGAAGAGCGCCAGAGTCAGATTCGCATCGCTCAGTTGGAGCGTCAGATTGCGCGTGGCGTGGCGGATGAAAAGGACAGAGCCAGTCTGACGGTGCTTAAAAGCAATCTGCTGGCTGAGCGCGATCGCCTGGCAGGACTGATGCGGCGCCAAGCGGCGCTCGCGCCACGCGCCATGATCGATGGTCAGGTGGTTGACCAACCTACCAACCTGGGACCGGGTGTCTGGACAGGCGGCCAGGCGCCCTTGCTTCACATCATTACCCCGCAGGATTACGACGTGCGTGCCTACGCACCGGAAGATAGCGGATGGCGCCTGCACGCCGGGGTCGTGGGTCGATTTGTGCCGGACGACGCCACGATGCGTTCATGGCCTGTACGCTTGGATGAAATCGGTGGTGTGGCCGTGTCCAGCCTGGACCAACCGATGCTGGCTTCGAAGTTTGGTGGGCCGATCGTCGTCAAGCCATCGGCCAATCACGACCTTGTGCCGGAAAAACCGATGCTCGTGCTACGTCTGGCCGCCGAGCAACGAGACGTGACGGGCCTTCCTCGACCGATTCTGGGGCGTATTTCCTTGCCCGTTGAAGGGGAAAGTCTGGTCGACCAGGTATGGCGTGCGGTCGCGCGAGTACTGGTGCGCGAAACCAGTGTTCAGTAACTGATCTGGCTTAGATAAAGGATCAGGACGTGTGGGCGCGATGGCGGTATCGCACGCTTGGGCTCTGACGTGGCACTTGAACAAGGGAGGATTGAATCAAGAGGTGTCGTGCAGGGCGTTGATGACTCGACCGGGCGGTAACGTTCTTCAGCGTTGCCCTGCGTTGCCCAGCGTTTTAGGGTGTCATGCAGGGCTCGGCTGATAGCTGAACCTCCGGCACGAGATCGCGCAAGGCCATCAACAGGCCTGCACCGCTTCCATCACAGGCACAGTCTTTTCTTGTCGTATTCGACGGTGTAAATCCGCTTCCAGATCGCGGACTTCACTTTCGATTTCGTAAAACAACTGGATATAGCGCAGGGCTTGCTCGGCGAGCGCGCTCTTGTTGTTGGCATGCAGTTCGAAAAAATTGCGCGACGCATGCGTTATGCAGTCGATCTCGGTCACGCCAAATTCAAAGCTGGCCTTGTCGTATGTTTTGCAATTCATAAGGCGGTTATGTGGCGGCAGGTGTTAGGTTGTGATGGCAAAAGTCGCCGCCCCCAATCGGGAGGATGGCGCAAATAAAGTGGCATATAAATTCATGTACGACCCCCCCATTGGATTTGAGCGATATTGTGTGGCTTGCGTGGAAACCGCAACAGTAGGCGTGGGGATCCGACCCAATTTGGGAGACGACGCCCCAAGCCCTTACGCTTCAAAATCTTTCGACAAAAGTGAAGGAATTCCCTACAGACTGAATCTCACGAAAGATCGAAATTTCGCCTAACAATCTGCTGCGCACAGGCCATCGCTGACACATGGGCTGCTTGCTTCCAATCTTGCTTTAAAGCGACCTGACGCGTGGTCGAAGCGCGGAATTCTTGGCTTGCAGGAGCGACTCTATGGGAATGCGACGTGAACAGTTGATTCTGATTGCCAACTTGCTCAGCAGGCAACACCAAAATCAATTGGCTCTGGCTGCTGCTATTGAAGAGCTGAATCATTGGGTGGAGCTGCGTGGCTCCATTGAGGTCGCCGAAAAAGCGCGTAGTGCGATTTTCATCGTGGATAAAAATCTTCATCCCTTCCGACAGGATATTGCGGCATTGATCGCTGCCGCAGCGGATGAAGCTGGCGCCGCCAAGGTCAATCTGTCTTGAGCGCTACAGTGGCGCTAAGGTTATACCTCTGGAATTGACTAACGCCTGCGAGGATGACTGTCAGGGACAAGAAGCGAGGCAAGGTATGAGCAAGCCCTGCGGGCTATAATCTCGGCGCCAATACAAAACTGATACATGACGAGCCAAGTGATATCGTTGCAGGTGACGTGATTTCTCAGTTTTACCTCCACGAGGGTGGGGGCTTTGCTGAAAAGTTGGGGGATGTTTCTCAATCCCCCAACGGCACTCACGAAAAACTAAGCAATTAGCAAAGTTTACCCCAGGAGCCCGGGTTTTTCTTGCCTGTGGTTAAATATCCGTAGAGATAACCAAACCCCGTGGCGCTCAGAAAGCCGTTCAAGAAAGAATAGCCGTCAGCACTACTGCCGCCGGCAACGGTTTGGGTTTCTTGGATAGTGATTTCTTGCATATAAGCCTCTTGATTGTTGGTGGTTTTTTACTTCGCGCTTCTTGCTCAACGCCCGAGCAAGCTATAGTGGCTTTTCGGGGGAAGTCAACGCTTTAAATAAATTTAATACTTGAATGATCTTTTTTTATTTTCCTGATGCTCTTGATGGTTTTTGATTTGTGCTGCCGGACTGCTACGCTGACGTCGGCTACACCGCTGGCCTACTTGTTAATAGAATTTGCTACTTTGGGACGGTGATTGAGTAAAGCGATCAAGTGCCTTAAAGCCTGCAGGGGCGGTGGCTGAGCTTTTTAAATGGATATATTTAATGTTGTTTTTATAATTATGTTGCGTTGCTTTTGCGTGATTGCCCAGGGAGAAAACATCCACTGTGATGTGATCGCGTCGATGTTCACAAAGGCCCGGATCGAGATCGGACTTTGCCATTCCTGAAATGTTCGATAGCACGTTAAAGCTGCCCCCTATTGAGGGATAATCGAATCGTACGCTCGTGAGAGTTCTGGATGTCCTTGGTGTATTGTCAAATCCCATCTACACGTGGACGTTTTTAGAGCCTCCGGCCGTCAAGAAAGCTAGAGCATGCGCCCGCGGTACAAATTACGTCTTATCCCTCTGATGCAGGATCAAAGTGGTTTAAATGATCACAGACGGGGCAAAAATCCCCATTTATGTGGATTTGTTATACCTCAGAAATAGCCGGGCGTTGCATTTTAAGCCATCTAAACTGGACGTGACTTATGTGGCACAACCGCTACAACAATGTCACCTGTGCCAGGCCAAGAACGCCACGCATTGTACGCCGGACACAGATAAACTCGGTTGAAGTTACGAAGTCTTGATTCTTTGAAACTGCTCGCTACGTTTAGCCGCGCTAGGTGCGCCGCCTATTTGGAAGGGGGCATGAAGCCCTTATGATTGAACCTGGGCTGAGCAGCCCTAAACAGTTCTCAGAGTCTGATTGGCACATTCGTTGTAAATCGGATACGCCAAAGCGTACTCCACGGTACAGCATTCTTCTCGTGCTCAAAGCTGCGTTTGGTTATACGGGTGTGCGTTCTCTGATCCGGCGACAAACATCGCGCACCGTACGACGTTGTTCGCATTGTCGAGTCTGGGACGATGCGAAAACGGTTGAGCTGTATGGGCAAGACGCCTGTAAGGCATGTCAAAGCGCTCGGTGCGATCAACGAGTGAACCGTGAGTCAAGGGCAGGAAGGCCTGTTTTTCGACCGGCTCTGATGTTAAACCTCAGGTTATGAGGGCATCAACGTCGGAGGGTATTTCAGACCTTCCAAAGCCTCTGGATAAGCTGGAGGATATTACAGCCTCACAACCGTATTTAGAGGCTAACTAAGCGGTTAGCAAAGGGGCGTCGGCTTGACAGGCACGCCATTAATAGAGAAGGAGACTAGTGGGCCCCAGCTGGCAGGGCGGCCGAAGATAAAAGTGTCACCAATGCTCCCCGACATAAGGCCACCAATGATAGTTTGGGTTTCTTGGATCGTGATGTCTTGCATGTAGATCTCCTAGAGTCAAATGATTGCCTTAGCGCTTTTGCGCATAACGCCATTAAGCGCTATCGTGGCTGTGGTCGGCTGGTCAACTTCCAAAAGGAATTTTAATTCTTTTGATGGTCGCGCCTCGCTTCGCAATATTGTTAATAACTAATGATTCATATTGCGGGCGTCTTCCACCCTCTGCCGATACTTTGCGTGCTGACCGTTGTATTGGCGGCAAGCCGGAGAGGATCTTCACTCCCACTGTATTTAAAGTCATGCCAAGTTTTAGAAAGGGCTCCCCTTAAAATGCTCGGCGTTGCCTGGCGATCCGACACTCATTCACGTGTCGATTTCGCGTGATGGGTATATGAGCATGCGTTTTCTGATCCGGCGAAAAACATAGCGTATCAGATGGCATTGTTCGCATTGTCGAGTCTGGGGGCGATGCGAAAGCGGTTGAGCTGTATGGGCAGGCGTTGTAAGGCAGGTCAAAAAGGCTCTCAGTGCGATCAAGGAGCGAGCCGAGAATTAAGGACAGGAAGGTCTGTTGTTCGACCGGCTCTGATGTTAAACCTCACATTATGAGGGCATCAAAGTCGGAGGGTACTTCAGACCTTCCAAAGCCTCTGAATAAGCTGGAGGCTACTATAGCCTCACAACCGCATTTAGAGGCAAACTAAGCGGTTAGCCAAGTGGCGCCGGTTTAGCAGGCATGCCGTGAGGCCCAGATGGGGTCGAGTCGGGGGATATAACCGTCAGTAATTCTCATCGAAATAAGGCCACCAATGATAACTTGGGTTTCATGAATCGTGATGTCTTGCATGTAGATCTCCTAGGATCAAAATGATTGCCTTAGCGCTTTTGCTCATAATGCCATTGAACGCTATCGTGGCTTGGTCGGCTGGTCAACTTGCAAAAGTAATTTTAATTCTTTTGATAGTCATGCCCCGCTTCGCAATATCATTAATAGCTATGATTCATATTGCGGGCGTCTTCCAGCCTCTGCCGATACTTCGCGTGCTAACCGTTGTATTGGCGGCAAGCGGGGGAGGATCTTCACTCCCGCTGTATTTAGACTCGTGCCAAGTTTTAGAAAGAACTCCCTTTAAAATGACCGGCGTTGCCTGGTGATTCGACACTCATTCACGCGTCGACCTCGCGTGATCAACCTTGGTTTGGGTATATGAGCATGCGTTTTTTGATCCGGCGAAAAACATAGCGTATCAGACGGCGTTGTTCGCCTTGTCGAGTCTGGGGGTGATGCGAAAGCGGTTGAGCTGTATGTGCAGGCGTTGTAAGGCAGGTCAAAAAGGCTCTCAGTGCGATCAAGGAACGAGCCAAGCATTAAAGACAGGAAGGCCTGTTTTTCGACCGGCTCTGATTGTTAAATCTCAAGTTATGAGGGCATCAAAAGTCAGTGGATACTTCAGGCCTTCCATAGCCTCTGAATAAATTGGAGGCTATTGCGGAATCACAAACGTATTCAAAGGCAAACTAAGCGGTTAACAATCGGGTGTCGGTTTGACAGGGACGCCATTGATCGAGACAGAAGCGAGTGGGTTCCAGGTGAGGTGGCCGTGGATATAAATGCTCGGCGACGTAAGGCCGCCAATGATAGCCTGGGTTTCATGAGTCGTGATGTCTTGCATATAGATCTCCTGAGGTCATAATGATTGCCTTAGCGCTTTGGCGCATAACGCCATTGAACGCTATCGTGATCTTGTTCGGCTGGTCAACTTTAAAAAGGAATTTAATTCTTTTAATGATTGCGCCTTGCTTTGCACTATCATTTATGCGCCATGATTATGTTGCGGGCGTTTCCTAATCTCACTGCCGATAACTCGTGTGGTGATCTCTGTATTGGTGACAAGCTGGAGGAGCCCCTCCGCTGTATTAAAGTCGTGCTAAATTTTTAGCGAAGCTTTCCCCTTGAAATGAGCGGCTTTGCCTGGCGAGGCAACATTTATTCACACAGCGAGCTCGCCAAGAAGCGGGACGGCAAATGCCATCCGCCGATGCATCAGACGAAAAAAGGGAATCTATTTTCAGAATGAAGGTGCGCATCGGCATCGATGCTGAATAGGTTTGGTCTTTAGCGTGATGTGAATGGCGGCGATGTGGGAGGTGACGCAGGTCGAGCGGTTGCGGCAGGCGACTAGAGCCTCAGGATCGCCAAATGATCTAGTGGACTGACGCGCCTGTCAGAAAGAGCCGGGTCGGGTACTTCGCAGCCATATCGAATACGCCAGGCACACGTCAGCGCCAAGGGTCGAGCGGTCGTTTGGTGAGACGAGCATGCGTTTTGGTGATGGGCGGAAAACATTACTTTATGAGTATTGGCCAGAGTTGGGGGAGGGTAATCCCCCAACCTTACCTAAAGGCGAACCTCAGCTTTTAGCAAAGTTTCCATTGGCTGGGATCGGGGTTACCTGAGGCTGCCCAGCCGAGAAGATAACCCAGGGGGCCAATGCTAAGGAGGGCGCCGGAGGCGACGTAATGGCCAACTTGGCCACCAAGAACAGTTTGAGTCTCTTTAATAGTGACTTCTTGCACAGTGGATATCCTCAGTCAGTAGGTTGCTTTCGCGTTTCCGCTCAATGCCGTTCAAAGCTATCTTGGCGTTCTGGTCGAGTCAAATCATCAAGCTTAATAATTCATGTCATGAGTGTCTGATATGTTTTTTGATAACTTTAATTGGCGCCGTGATGAGTGGTGCTCGCATAACCTGAATGAAATGCTTGCATCGAGCCCTGCCCCCGTCTTGTGCCAATGGCTGTTGCGGAGCTTTCGCGCTCGGTTGCCAGCTTGCGGTTGGTTCCATCTTGAGGGCGCGAACTGGGTGCGTAAACGGGGGGATTCTTCTTGGCGCTCCGATGTAGTAGTGCATATTACGATCTTTGAATTTGACAATTTTTGATTATTTCCCATGAAGGGGGTTGTGAGAGTATTGCCGCGGCACGACTTTGGATACTAGCTGCCTATACGGCCTTCCCGGCATGGACCGCCACGTCTGTCGGGCGCGGATAAAATCAGTGGTGTGATATAGATAGAACCCGCAGCTCAAGCGAGAGAGAAGTGTGTAAGTCTCGCGCATTGTTAATCCTTCCCGGCAAGGTCGCTCTGTTTTAACCTTGATGTGTTTTCGCATCCTAATACCATTGACCTATTGCTGGTTTGACCAGTCGATTCATCGGTGGGTCATCTATCTTCCATCAATTACGGAACATCTATGCTTGATGTCGGAAAGGTCTCGCCGCGGTCGGCGTTATCACCTCTTTTGTTAGCGTGGGTTGTATGCGCGTTTTTTTTTACGGCATTGATCATACTGTCTATAGGTCGGTACGCGGAAAAAGAGGAAGTGACGGGTCGAGTAATTACCCGGGATGTTGTCAGGATCAGCAGTGAGCGTGCCGGTTACATTGAAGCCGTCTTGGTTGAGCCCGGGACCACCGTCCATAAAGATCAACCGTTGCTGCGCATCCGTAACGTGGACCCGGACACGTTAAGTGAACGGGGTGGCCTGTCTGGTTCTGCAGATAATGTGGCCAGCGTTGAAGCCCTGCTGGTGGGTGTGGGTGTAGATGAGCAAAAAGTTCAGGCGTCTTATGACGTCGAAAATAAATTGATCAGCCAACAGGTGGATCAGCTCAACAGAAGCCTAGAACTCAACAACAAAATCCATCAATCGATTCAATCCCGCGTGGAAATTGCCGCCCTGGAGCGTCAACGCTATGAGCATCTCGCCAGGCAAGGCGCAGTGTCTGAAACGGCGTTGCATGAGGCGATTGGCCGCCACGAATCGGCGGCTCAGGAACTGGTGAGCAATGAGCTCGACCAGAGCAATGCACAGCAAAAAATTCTGGAGTTGAAACAGCGGGACAGTGACGCGGATTATTCGCGCTCCACACGCTTGAGTGCCCTTGCCAGCCAGAAACAGGAACTGTTAGAGCGCCTCGATTCTTTGAAAAAAGCGCAAGCGTATGTACTGCTCTCTCCCGTTGATGGCGTGATTGATGACATTCCGATGTTTGCCGGCGCACGCGCTGAGGCGGGAAGTCCGATGATGCTCATCCGTACGCGCACCACCGAAGCGGTGGCCCCCACCGTCATGCTGGATGTTAAAGCCTCATCCATTGGCTTCGCCAAGCCAGGTACCGAGGTGGTGCTTCGCATCGATTCCTTTCCTTATGAACGTTACGGCGTCATCAAGGGCCGCATCCTAAGAACGCCCTCCAGTACGTTGGCCGACTCTCCTTTAGGCGTTCCGCATAACGAGCAAGATGCTGCCCCGACCTACCTGGTGGAAGTGCAACTCGAGTTCGCAAAAGGCTCGACAAAGATCCAACAAGACTGGTTACGCGACGGCATGACTGTCAGAGCCTCACTCAAGCAGGAAGAGTTGAGTTTGTTTGAATGGTTGTTTTTACCCGTGGTGAAAGGCGTGCAGCGCAACCCAGACTTTTTATCCGAATTTCGTAAGGTGCCGATGGGTGAGCCCAAATGACAGAGCGTAATGAACAGCGTAAGCCTAGCCTTGCGTCGCGTTTTTTTGCCAAACGTATCCCCGTGATTCTGCAAGATGAAATAGCCGAGTGCGGGCTGGCTTCGATCGCCATGGTTGCCAGCTACTACGGACGCCAGACCACGCTGCGGCAAATGCGCCAAGACTACAGTGTGGCGCTGGGCGGCATGTCTCTCTATCAGATCATCAAGGTGTCGGAAACATTGGGGCTTGCGACCCGCCCCTTGAAACTCACGCTCGACTACGTCAAGGAGCTCAAAACGCCGTCCATTTTGTTCTGGAACAGCATGCACTTTGTGGTGCTGGAGTCAGTCACGAACAAAGGCATCAACATTGTCGATCCGGCAGTCGGGCGGCGTTTCTATAGCTGGGAGGCGGCGCTGCCGTTATTCAGCAACTTTGCGTTGGAAGTGGTGCCGGGCCTGGACTTTCAGCGCGCCGATGAAGACAAGGGTGCACCTCGGCTGAGTTTTTCCAGAATTCTTCAAAATAACACTTGGCTGTATCGCTATCTTGTTCCAATGGCGTTGCTGGCCATTGTCATTCAATTGGGCGCGATCGCCGCCCCCAAACTTTTTTCCCTGACGATCGATCAGGTGGTGGCCAAGAATGATCCTGATTTTCTTTACCTGATACTCTATATTTTTTCCGCTCTGTTCTTTTTTAAGACAGTCGCCACCTGGCTGCGTACCTCACTCAATGCACGCATGCGCGTGGCCTTGACCCAGGATCTTTCGACCGGGGTCATCGCCTGGTTACTGCGATTACCCGTACCTTTTTTTGAGCGTCGCTCACCGGTCGATATTTTGCGCCGTACGCAAGCTGTTGATCAGGCTTACATACCGTTCACGGCGGGCATGGTAGACATGGCCATCGATGGTGTTTTTGCCGTGGTCTTTCTGGTGTTAATGGGATTGATCAACCTGCAACTGGCGGGTTTGTCTCTGGCACTGTGCTTGGCATTTTGTTTGTTTCGCCTGGTGATGTTGCCCCTTATCGAAAAGAAACACCAAGCGTCGATCGAAGCCGAAACGGCGCGCAATGCCGTGCTGTTCGATGTACTGGGGGCGGTGCAATCGATGAAGCTCTATGGCTACGAGGCGGCAAAATTGGCGTTATGGAGCAATCGCCAAGCCGACACTGAAATTGCCCGGGCCGATGTCAGCCGCATGCAGGAAATGAACATGGTCGTTCATACCGGGCTGTCGCACACCCAGTCTCTGTTGGTGAGCGGATTGGGGGCCCTGGCCGTGCTCAAGGGGGTGAACAGTATTGGCGATCTGTTTGCCTTTGTACTTTACAAAGACCTCTTCATGGACTCTATCCTCAAGGCGGTGGATCGATACATGTCGCTGCGTTTGATCAAAGTTGAACTCGATCGGGCCGAAAACATTATCGATGAGGTACCCGAGGAAGTGGGTGAGAACGTTTACGCTTCCTCCGCGCTGGCGCGCCGCGAAACCATTCATCACCTCGAGATTCACGCCGGGGTGTTTCGCTACGGCTCGTTCGAGCGCCCGGTTCTGAAGTCATTGCAACTGCAGGTCAACCGTGCGCAAAAAGTGGCCATCTATGGCGGCTCAGGATTTGGCAAAAGTACCTTGTTAAAAGTGCTGGCAGGGTTCTATGCGCTGGAATCCGGCGAGCTGAAGATCAATGGGATGCCGATCTCCCATTTTGGATTACGCCGCTACCGAGCCAGTACCGCTTATGTCACCGCGACGGATGAAATTATCGACGGCACAGTCATTGAAAACATCCTGATGGATGCCGACCACGCTGACGGCGAGCACCTGCAGGCGTGTGTCGAGCAAGTCGGGCTGATCGATAGCATTCTTCAACTCAGCAATGGTTTCAACACGTTATTAGGGCCGGCGGGTGTGCAACTGTCTTCCGGGCAGAAACAGCGCTTGCTCATTGCCAGGGCGTTATACCGCAAGCCGGACGTTTTACTGCTGGATGAGCCGACCTCGCATTTGGATCACGATTCGCGCGACGTGGTGATTAACAGCTTAAGGGCATTGCCCATGCTGTGCGTGGTCGTGACGCACGATCCGGTGATGCTGCAGGCCTGTGACATGGGCTATCAAATGATCGATGGCGAGCTTCAGCGCTTATAAGCGCTTGATCGAGGATTACGTGATGGCGCAAAACCTGAGCTGGCTCTGGCGGGTGCGGATGGTTCGATTAGCGGCCAAATACCTGATCGGCGAGCAGATCATCAAAGGCATTGCTCCGCTCTTTCGCTTCTCGGCTACGCAGTGGATCTATCGAGTGCTTCCGGGTGTGCTGGCCTATTTTCCGCAAGGCTGGCGCGGCTCGAATTACAGCTTGTGCCGGCAAAACCTTATTCTGTTTGATTACGATGACGTGCAGTGCGATTACGTGGCGCGGTGCCAGGTGGCCATACAGTTGCAGCGCCAGATAAACAAATATCTGTATGAAATTCATGACCCCGTACAGTTACGCAATCGCCTCAGAAGTATCTCCTGGGTCGATCCAAAGGGCCTGTTTCAGCGGTCGCTGGAGGAGCCCTGCCTGGTGCTATTGACCCACACCGGTGAATACTGGATGGCGGTAGCGAAAATTGTCGAAAGTGCTCAGACCTCCACGCATTTCATTATTCCGATCCTGGCTTTCGCCGATGAGATGACAGTCCGCTCGATGAAAGCCCTCGAGGCATTTGGTCACACGGTTGAAGTGAAGGATGTCAACGACCCCAAGGTCGCCTTGGCCATTATTCGTGGCGCTCGCCAAGGTAAGCGCATTGTCATTTTCTACGACCTTCCCGTCAGCATCGGCGTGACACGTTTTGGCGCGCCCGTGGCGGGACGCTTTTTGCAACGCAATGCGCAGTTTGTTAAAGGCCCGTTATTTTTAGCGTCAAAGCTGCAATTCAGTGTGCTCTTGGCAGGTCACCGGGTGATACCAGGTCAGGCCAGCGAATTTCATCTGTTCGACTGGGTTGAGGCGGGCAACCTGGAGCAAATGAGTCAACAGTGCATGGTCGCGCTCGAGGGCTTCATCCGCCAGTCGCCAGAAAACTGGTTTTACCTGGACAGGATGGAGGCCTATTTCCATCGCCAACGGTCGGCGGAAGAAATGCCCATGAAAATTCCCAACGCGTTGCTGGCACAACGTTAAGTCAGTTATTGAGTCGAGTACTATGAGCCCCGGTTTTTTTCTCTGTATGACGTTGTGCTGCCTGGCACTGTTCGGTTGCTCCTTCGAGCCTGAATACGTACGCCCTGCGCTGCCTGTGGCGCAGTCATGGCGCGCGGGCTCGGCTTCCGATCATGAAAGCCAGGGCGACCTTCAGTGGCAGTCAGTGTTTCAGGGAGCCTATCTGCAGGCGTTGATCAGCGCCTCGCTGGAATACAATCGAGATCTGCGTGTCGCAGTCAACCGCATGGACGAGGCGCGAGCCCAATATCAAATACAACGAGCTGATGTTTACCCCAACCTCTCGCTGACTGCTCAAGCCCAACGACAACGGGCATCGAAAGCCGATGCGCCTTACGGGGGCAGTGGCATTTCCGAACACGGTCAATTAGGGCTGAGTTTGAACGCCTATGAAATCGATTTATGGGGGCGCTTGCGTAATCTGAAGGGGGCCGCCAATGAACTGTACAAGGCCAGCGTTGAGGATGCCCTCAGCGTGAAGTCCAATGTGATTGCGCAAGTGGCGCAAGCCTACTGCGAAGCGTTGGCCTTTGTGGAACTTCAGCGCCAGAGCGAAGAGCGACTGGTCATGGCCCGTCGTTCGTACGAACTGGTGGTACAGCGCCGTCTGTTGGGGGTGTCCAGTCAGTTGGAAGTGCAACAGGCACAAAGTCTGGTGCTTTCCACTGAGGCAGAGCAGGCCATTGCCATTCGGCAACGCAACGTGGCCTTCAATAAGCTGGAGTTTTTAGTCGGAACCCAAGTGGATCAAACTCGGTTGCAGGCTGGATCTTTGGACGATGCCGGCATCGCTTCTATCGCTCCTGGCTTGCCTTCAGCATTGCTGGTCCGGCGCCCTGACATTCGGGCGCAGGAGGCCAGGCTCAAAGCGTCGAATGCCAATATCGGTGCAGCCCGGGCCGCTTTTCTGCCCCAAATTTCTCTGACCGGATTATTGGGCTTCAGCAGTCCGCAATTGAGTGCTCTGACTCAGGGCAATGCCCGCAGTTAGTCTTTCACCCCCAACCTGCAGTTACCCATTTTCGATGCCGGACGCAATTTGGCACAATTGGACATGGCTTGGGCCCGGAATAAAACCGCCATCTCCGAATATGAAAAAACGATCCAAGTCGCTTTTCACGAGGTGGCCGATGCGCTTGACTCTAACAAGGCTATTTCTGATGAGTTGGACGCGGAGCGTCAATGGACAGCGAGCGAGTCGCGACGTAGCGAGTTGGCCGATCTGCTCTATCGAGATGGGGTCAACAGTTATCTGGATGTCTTGGATGCTCAGCGGGATTTGCGCACGGCAGAACAAAGCCTGACAAGGACACGGCTGTTGCAACTGACCAATCGTATCGCCTTGTACAAAGGGTTAGGGGGGGGCTGGACAGCACCGACCAGTATTCAATAGGACCTTGGGCAAAAAGGGCGTCGAACTTCGTCGATGCGGCTCGATGCATGATTCGTATGTCTACCCGCAAAATGCCGCCCGCGCTTGCCGGTACCTCGGCGTGAAGGGCAGAAGCACTATTCGAAGGGGGAAGGTGGGCTCTACGAAACCATCCTGCGCCAGTTTTGCGGGCTGCACCTGGATCGGCTTTCCGATAAACCACGATCCTAAACTTTGCGCCTGCTGAAAAAAGCATGAGTTGGCGAGAGGGATTTTGCAGGTCATCAACGGCTGTCTGAAAGCGCACATTGGCGTCGATGCCGAGTCCGGTTTAGTGGATTGGCGTGGTCGGCACGGCGGCGAATGGGTCGACGTGACGCAGGTTCATCAGTTGCTCATGGCGAGGAAACTCACGTCTGGCGATGGCGGTTACACCGGCGGAACAAGCGTTCTGAGCATCAGAACCGCCAAAATGATCTGTCGATTGCCGCCCGACCCAGCATGAGCCTCAAGCAGAGAGGGGATCAGTAGTCGATGGGGTTCAGACCTTCCATAAAAACTTCAGGCGTTCGCGTTTTAAATGCAGCAATTCCTTCACGCGTAAGTTAATTCGAACCCAATTCAATAACCAACATCATTCATGAACTGCCTGCATTCAAAAACAGGCTTGTGCATGAGGGCGGTTAGGCAGGAAAAAGTGTTCGGGTCTAACGTTGTGCGTCATCAATAGGCGTGGCCACCATCGTGTTTTATATGTCCTGGCGAACAAGTCCGAATATTGGACAGTTGCAAGTCTTATAGAAAAGCGGGTGCGAGCAACAATGCCTGAACTGTATACAGCGCTGCGGTAAAGAAATACCACGCTACAGATGAAGTCCGAATTCAGACTGCCTGTCGACTCGGGGCGCTTGGGCAGGCAATCATTATATGGCTGTGCACCGTAATTGAAGTGGGTGCTTTTAGGCATGTTCATTGTTGCAGCGAAAAGCAATAAGTGCAACAAAATGAAAACTATTAAAAGGGAATTAAATGAGCAGTCAGAATCACATCTCACCGCGACCACAATTATACGGAGCGGCCACCAGTCTTTCGCATTTGACATCGGGTGTGGACAGCCGAACGGGCAATTTCCAGGCGTCCGTCGTATTGGGTACCGTCGTCAGCGGCCTTCAGGAGCCGGCGGCCTTCAGCTTGACGCTGCTTCTGGGAACCGCTGCCCATCTGACCAGTCGGCTCATTTCCGGTGCGTCCTCGCAAAACGCGATTGAGTTTGGCTTCAATATTCCCCGTCTAGTGATCGATGCCGAAAACCCGGTTCTGTCCAAGATCTACTTTGCCAGCGGCGAAGTCGATGAACTGATTTACAACGTCACGCAAAACACGTTAACCCCGCGTTATCACAAAACCAATAATATACAAATCGAGCGCTATCACCACACCGCGGACACGCGCCTTACGCGTGGTTACAAAATCTCATACAAAGACGGGCGCATTGAATATTACAATAGTGAAGGGCGCATTACCCATCTGTACTCCGCCTCTGGGGCTGGCCTGTGGTTCGAATACGGCGATGGGCTGATTCCTTTGCAAAAGGTTCGTAACGAAGACAATAGCAATTATATCGAGTGGAGTGCCCAGGATCTTCCCGCCGGCAATCTGGGCGACAAGTTGGTGACGGTCACCCAGATGATGGACGGCGTTTCCACGGTCATCCAGTACGACTTGAAGTGTCGTGTGGAAAGTACCACCCCGTTCAATCAGATTTACTATATTTCCCGCGTCAGTATGCCCAACGATTTAGAGCGCTGGATCACGTTTGAGTACCAGAAGCCGCCATCGCTTGATTACTATGTTCTCTCTGGCGTCATCACGCCGATGGGGCTGTACAAGGTGGTCGCGCAGTTTGGCACCCGTCAACTCAGCCAGGAGACACATTACCCCGTCGTCGAGCGTGTGCAAGAGCAGAATATTTTCGGCTTCCGGGTCAACACCTACGACATCGCCGAAATCGACTACGACTACAGCGCCGACAAAAACTGCACCGGTTACGCCTCAGACAGCACACCGGTGGCCGGGATCGATAACTGCATACAGCGCACCGACGATTATCGCTATTGCTGCTGGGAAAGATATTCGGACAGAACCATCAAACGCACCTACAACCGCTTCCATTTGCTGGTTGAAGAGGTCGTGACGGCCCAGCCGGAAACCTTGAACACGTTTATTACCACCACCTACACCTACCCCCTGGTTTCTGGAAACATTGACAGGCAACCGGCCAATTTTTCATTGTGGACCCATAAAAGCATACGCTATACCCAAGGTACGTCCAGCCGTACGGTGAGCGAGACTCGCCAATTCGATGTGTATGGAAACCTGCTCTCTGAGACCCAGAATTCCGGCATTAAACAAACCCATTTTTACTACCCCAGCCATTCGACGGAGCGGCAAGGGTGCCCGCCCAGTCCGCTCTTTATCCGCCATCTGAAAAAGACCATCATCACCCCCGATTCGTCCGCCGAGCACCGAGCCCCTGCCAAGACGCTGGAATACACCTACACCCAGATCAATGGCCGCGCCCATACGAACCCCATCACCGGGGAGTTGACCTCGTCTTACATGACCTTGCCGTTGAAAGAAAAAACCAATGGCCTGACGATCAGGGAAAACGCCTACCGAACCACCCTGGACACTCCCCTGTTGCTGGGAGTGCTGATCAGCAGTCGAACCTCATCACCGGGTTTTATCAATACCAAACAATACAGCTGGACCCTGGATGCTCGTCGCGTGACCGTATCCACCTCGCATGTCGTACAGATGCTCGTCACCACCGGTAATCGCCGCCGCGCGGGAGCGGCTCCTGAGATGGCATCGGGGGGAAGCATGACCTACAGCCCTTCCTCCGGACGCGTACATCAGGAAACATCCCCCTTTGGGGCCATTACCCAATATGTCTATAACGACAAGGGGTTGTTGATTCAGAAAACCAGTTTTGCCGGCACGCCCCAGGAAGAGACGCAAACCTACCAGTTCACCTACTGGACAGCCCCGTTCAAGGACAATCCGGACACCGACAATACCGAAAACACGATCTGGGCAAATGTCCTGACCACACGTCACAGTGCCGGCAGGGTGAAGTACGATTTTCTCAATCGAAATGGCCTGCCCCTCTATGAGGGTTACGCGGTGACGGGGGGGCTTGATGGCGAGATCGGCGACCTGGATTTTTCCAGAATTTCCCGCCAGGTTCTCTATGATCGAAGCGGTCCAACGCCCTTGATTGCAGCCGACGTATCTTATGACTTCCTTGAAGGCGATGAGGACGGGCCGTCGATCACCGAGATCACCGAATTCAAATACCTGCTGGGTCAACGGGTGCAAACGGTGCATCCCAACCGCGATACCGACGACATCACCTATGATTTTGCTCAAACCCCGCCGGCTATTCGCAAAAGCTCACTCAGCAGCGATCAGGTCTATCGAGAGCGTTACGATAAATACGGAAAGATCATCGACGAGTTTGTCCTGTTTCCCACGGCCCCGGACGCTGTCGAGACCTGCCTGAGACAAAATATTCAGGATGGCCTGGGGCGTCTGGTCATGTCCCTGAACGCCTTTGATCAGCATTTCAGACATTTTGAGCTGGATACGTTTGATCGGGTCACCAGCAGTCGCTTCGACCACGATGTCACGATCTATGAATACAGCACCCACCTTCCGATCATGGACATGCCGGTTCGAGTGAAGGGAACCGTTAATGGCACCACGGCCATCGTGGCGACCCGCACGTTTGATGGGTTTGGGCGGATGATCACGCAGGCTGCCCCGGGGGCCGACACCGTGACCCAAACCGTCACCGAACGCTATGCGTATGAGTCCAATACGGCCGAAGAACCGTCGGTGATTACCCTGAATTCAGGTCGCATTGATAACCGCTATGACCCTTTGACCCGGGCCTTGTTGAGCTCGAGCAATACCGGCATTGCCAACGCCGACACCACTTATGCGTATGTCTTTGATCCGGTCACCAAACAATTGCAGTCGAGCACCGGCACGGCCTCAGGACAGCTGTGGTGCACTCATACCTACAGTCACAACGTGTTTGGGGCCCTGATTGGCGAGTACAGAACCTACACCCAAGGGCAAAACGTGCTGCGCGTGTCGACCGCCAAAACCTATTCAGTGTTCTGCTCGCGCTTGAAAAGCATGGAACTGAGCCATGGGTTAAACAGCGTGCTGGCCTCTGTGCAGTATCAATACGACGGTATTGGCCGGGTCAAACAGCTGGACTATCAACTGGGCGCTTTTGGCACCGTCAAGGCCGAGATTGTCTATAACCAGGTGGCAAGCGGCTTAGGCAACATCAGCCTGATCACGCTGAGTGTCGATCACCTTCCTGCGCCGGGGCTGAAGATGACACTGGATATTGAGTACGCCAGTTCAGGCTTTGAACGGCGTCGCACCTATGCCATCAATCAAACCACCGTATTGCAATATGGCGAGCAGCATTTCAACAGTGGGCGCCTGTCCAGTACTGACACAACGCGCCCGCCGGGTGCCGCGACCACCCGCGATTATGGGTATAAAAACCAAAGTCTGGGGATATCAGCCGCCGCGCCGGCGGACAGCGTGGGCGAAACCCAATACACCACCCAGGGCTTTTTCCGGCTCAACACCATCACGGCACCGACCACCGTCAGCACTTACGGTTATCAGAGCGATCGGGTTCAGACGGTCACGCACACCACGCTGACCGGTGCCCCCTTGAGCCGTCAGCGTTATGACTACAACAGCAATGGCAGTGTCTGCAAAGTCAACGACGTTGAAACCCTGACGTACAACGCCTCTCATCAGCTCACCCAGTTTTCGACCACCGCCACCCCCACGCCTTCGACGCAATACCAGTACTTCTACAACCCCGAAGGTCAGCTGGCACAGGTGGTCTCTGAGAACGAGAGCGTTACCTATATTTACGACGACGGTGTACTGACAGGAGAGATCTCACTGATCGGCACCACCAGAGTCGAGACCCTGTACCTCTGGGCCAACGGCGTGCTGTTGGGGCGGTATATCAAAAAGGCCGCGACGCAAGCGCTGGAGCTCTTCGGCGTGGATCCTTCTGGCACGGTTCTGTTTGCGTATACCTATAGCGACCAAGGCGTTGAACTGCGCCGCGAGCACTATGACTACACCGACTTTGGTGAGCGCAGCCTACGCAGCTAGCGCTCTCCCTGGCGCGGCCGGTGGATGCCTTGCCACGTCACTCACGCCCCAGGCTGGGCACACATCGCATGATCTGCCGCACGGTGGCACGCGTGCCAGCCTGACTCCTTTCATTAAAAAATTACCAACCTTCTGGAGATACCATGAACCATCATTCGGCGCTCACGGCCGCGCCCCTCAATCCGGCCAGCATCACGTCCGTGACGCCATCGTCGCTGTCGGCGGCCAAAGGCGCCATTGGCTTTAAGGGGTACCTGATGGACCACGTCAGTGGCTGTTATTATTTGGGCAACGGCTATCGCTTGTACGATCCACGTATGAGGGCGTTTTACTCGCCCGACAGCTTGAGTCCATTCGGCGCCGCCGGCCTCAATCGTTACCAGTATTGCCACCTTGATCCGGTGAACCTTAAAGATCCAACCGGGCATATTCCCGTGACGGTCCTTATTTCGTTGACCGCGCTGCTGATCGGTGTCGGACTTCATATTGGCGCCGGTTATTGGCGCAAGCAGGGCCATACCGCTTACGCTGACTATCTGGACACGATTGGTCTGGGCTTTGATATTGGCTCGCTCGTGACGCCGGTGGGTGTTGGCTTGGCCAGGGCCGGCGCTTCGGTGATTGCACGCTCTGTGGCCCGCGCCGCTACTCGCCAGGCGGGTCGTACCTTGCAAAAAATGGTGGCCCGTGCACGCCTGCGCACCGTGCTTGAACGAGGCGCACCGACAGATGCCACCCCCAATTTTCAGTATTTGCCGTACACCAGCGGCAAGATCGAAAGCATCACGCTCAATAACTCGACCCAGTTTATGGCCACCGAGCAACTCACGGGGTGCGCGGTGACGGTAAGCCGCACGGGGGGCGCGATCAGGGTGTCGCATGTCGCGGCCAACGTGATGGACAGCCAGACCTGGCGCCTCTCGCATGCGGCCCGACATATCCTTCGTGAGGAGACCTATGGGGAAATTGCCAGTTTTGCCGGGGCCCGATCCGGAAATACCTGGGTTTTCGGTTACCAGAGCTATGTGCCCACGCGTACGGGGATTGCCGCGCGATCGGGGGCGCCGGTGTTGCTGCCGTGGTAGGTGCAAGCCACCTCTACGAGGTCGGTGGAGCAGGGCGGACGAGCCCAGGGCGATGACCTTGGGTTAGGGGGCTTGTGCTGTAGGCGCCCCTATTGGGGACATGATTTTCCCCCGGCTGAAGCAGGGCGGGCGAAGGCTCGATCTGAAATCAGTAGCGTACCTGGCTGTTGCAGGGAATGAGGGAAGCCGACAGCATTCGGAAAAAATCATACGCTAAGGTTTTCCGACCTGTCGTAGCGGCCTGAATTTACCGTCTTTCAGTTTGCCGCTCGGCCGCCAGACTTAATCGCCAGTCAGTTTGATATGTTCCCAGTCAAGCGGTGGAGGTATTGATACAGGTCGGTATTCACCGGTTTCCAAGCTCAGTCAACCCTTGGGTTGCGCGCGCCAGGTAGACCGTTTCCACAGCACAATGGCAGCGGTCACCAGGTTAAGGCCGCTGGCCCGGTAGCGTTGCTGCTCGAAGCTCCGATCCCTTATTCACGAGACGGTTGAAGAACACCGCCCTGGCCAGGGCATTGCGCGCCTCGCCTTTGTTCAGGCCTGCATGGACATGACGACAGTTTGGCGTAGGTCATGCCCGGACTCGACTTGGCTATTTTGATTAGCCCGATGTTGATGGCTTTGCCGAGAACCGCCGACAGCAGCGTCCGATCCTTGGGCTGGGCTTCATCTACGTCCATCAGCAGATCGGTGATCTTGATGCGCGGCAGTAGCTGACTGGTCTTGTCGATCAGTGCCTGGGCGGTGTCCGGTACCGCCGCATCCGGCGGGATGGTCTTCAGGCCGGATTCGGTGAGGATCGCGTCGGGAGTTCGTCGTCCTTGGCCAGTTTGGCGCCGGTTCGCCAGTTGCTCAACCAGCAGCTGCAAGATGATCCGCACTTCGCCGAAAAGATCATTGATGTGGTCGGGCTCTATCTGAGCCCTCCGGACAACGCCATGGCGATCTCGGCTGGCGAGAAAACCCAGATCCAAGCGCTAGCTCGTACTCAACCAATGCTGCAGATTCGGCCCGAACAGATTGAGCGGCGAACCTACGATTACAAGCACCATGGCACGGCAAGCCTGTACGCTGCTTTCGACATCATGACGGATGAAGTAATGGGGCGAATCACCCAGCGGCACCGGGCCAAGGAGTTCTTGGATGTTCTCCGACAGATTAATAGCAACACGTCTGCCGAGCTGGATCTCCATGTGATTCTGGACAACAGTTCGACCCACAAAACCGCTGCAGTCAAAGCCTGGCTGGAAAAGCATCCGCGCTTCAAGCTGCACTTTACACTGACCAGCGCGTCTTGGCTGAACGCAGTGGAAGGCTGGTTTTCGCAGTTGGAAAGACGAGCACTGGATCGAGGTATCTTCACCAGCGTTATGACCTGAAGGCCGCGATCCGCCAATCATCACGGCTCACAACGCGCATTCAGCCAAGCTGTTCAAATGGAACAAGACGGCAGAGGCCATCATCAACTCAGTAGAAATGGCAAAACTGAGCGTGATAAAAAATAAGCTAATAAATTAAAGCGCATAGGAGACGCTAGGCAGACGGAGCGGTAAGTTTAGTTTGTTTGTCTGCACTCTCTTAATTGCTTCTTGCTTTCCAGATTGATACCGCACACCCTACAGCGTCCTAATCAAAGTTTAATTATGAATGCCAGAATGTAATAGGCCGGCAATGTAGTAATTGTATGTTGGTGTGACCCTTGAGTGGCTGTACCATTGTGACTATGTTCCTCGCCGCCACCTGCCATCGAAGTGTATGGGTTCGATATGTCTTCGCTATTCATGTACCCAGTGAAGACTTCTTCCCCAATACAGACAAGATTAGTGTTTGTCCATACAGTGCCATATTGGGTGTAACTGCTTTTCGATTTTGGAATTTTCAAGCCGCCTATATGATTGTGGCTTGGTATCTGATTTTGCGTCAAACTTGTCCCGGCAATAGTAACGGTTATGTTTCCGGCTGATACGTCGTTGGTATTAACGCTGTAAGCTTTCGCGTTGCCTGCACCGCCGATGGTACTACCGCCTGAAGCTTTTACGTCGGTTCCACTGCCCCCTAGAATAAAGCGATTCCGTAAATCCGGTCGACCATCGGCCCCATCACAGAACGCCCAGCCGGCAGGCGCTACTGCCCCGGAAAACATCATAATCATACCGGCGACCAGCAACTGAGTATTATCGATACTCACCCCCGTAGAGCCGACTGTAATCCCTGTACCTGGTTGAACGCCCAGGCCATTGGCCCCCACAGCAAGCCCCTTTTCCGCCTCGACCGTAATACCTACACCCGTGGAGTTGACATTGAGTCCACCGGCAGCTTGCGCCAGTACCGCCAACCTGAGGTTTTCATCTAACTGCATACCTTGGCCTTGGCCAGGAGGTTGATCCGGGGACAGGCCGGCAACCTTTCGCCCAATATCGGCGACATTGATCAAATCATCAAAGTCTGATGCCAGTGGTACTTTTTTAACGCCAAAAGCATCCTTGAGCCTTTCTATTAGCGGGCCTATTGGCGGAATTACTTTAGACATGTCATTGTCCTTGAAAAATTAGGAGTAGATAGCTTTTGAGTTGGTAGTTATTATGGTAGGGTGCCTCTAATTGGCTTTCAAGACTATCGCTAGTCTGATAATGGACGACAAAAAACCTTAAGTATCAGAATCTGTATAAGAATAAATAGTTCTGTAATAAACGAGCCCGCAAGATCGTGGTCAAGGGCTCGGTGGATATCATGTTCTTCCGCTCGCCTTCGGCGCACTTGGTTGTGACTGGGGAGAACCATGAGTCAATTCGTAGATCAAGACACGCTTCGAGGGTAACAAGCTGGTCGTCGAACAGGGGGGCTCCATCAGCGGGGCCAGGGGCAGTATTCATGTTTCTGGTACCGGCAACATTGGTGGAACGATTGATGTCGGTGGACGCCAAGGGCGGCATCACTATGCAATTCAAGAGCCACAGCATTGTCGGGATCGCACTACCGAAGCGCCTAAAATCCGCATCAAGGACCGCGGCGACGTGACCTTGTACGACCTTCAGCAGGCCGTCCTCGATTCCAGAGAGCGGGTGACATCACGGCCTTTGGCCGGCTTCTGGACGCCGAGCTCGACTGTCGGTAAGCCGGTTCCGGCGACATCAAGTTCAAAAAGAAATAGGAACCCTGTCCATGGCTGGAGCAGCATCACGATTTCCACGCCTCACGGGGCCTTTGACTGCCGAAGATTATGTCTTCCGACTGCTGATGCACAGAGCAGAAACGAAACTTCACCTCACCGATGTAGCCTCCTACTCGATCACGCCAGTGAACAACTGAAACAGGCTGACAAGTGGACGGATGAGGTGCGCATTCAAAATCGGATTTGAAACGACCATTCAGAGCCAAGAGCTGTATGCATGCCGCATGGTATTTCTTCTCTGCGCTTATGGGCGGCAAAAGCACCATCCTTCCCAGTCTGCCCAGCGAAGGACGTGATCGACTTCTTTGCCCCAGAGCTCACAGAACGTAGGGAGTTGCTGAATGGTGCGATCCCTCAGCTCGAATCTTGACGATCTAGCTGACTGGTTGAAAACATTTAGCTCAACCCATTTCGAGAAGCAGCTTATCGATGCCTGGGTCGCACACCCAGATGACAACATGCTTCGTAAGTTTGCGCTGATCGGTGCCGAGATTGATCGCCTTGCTTGGTCCGATGTGGATGCCGGCTGTGTGCTCGACCATCAGGCCGTCCTGGCCTGGACCGACAGTCAGAGCACCGACACCCTCTGCCGGTGCCGCGTTGAGGGAGTTGAAGTGGTCGAGCAAGGCCCTGTCAGATCTGTCAATCGCGGGCTCCACCATCTTCGCAATGAATCGCGATATCTGTACATTCAAAACCCAACTGTGAGGCCGTTATGTTTCCGAAAGAGATCAAGGCAAAGCGCGAGCTTCTGGAAGGTAGTCTGTTTGCTTTCAACCTTTTGCACGATGCCTTGGGCGAGCTTGGAAGGATCGTGCTGCAACCTGCGCAGTACGGCGGCTATCACGTCTCTATGAGGCCATCGACTTGCCTGATGGCCGCTTCGACCAGTGCAAGACGATGATGGATTCACTGGGCAAGATCGTCACTGCGTTCGCAAAGGCACGTCGTTAAAAGTTTGGGGGCTTAGTCGGGTAACAGCAGCGCATTACTGCGCCGCCGTCCCCTAAGAACCGGACTTGAGAGTTTCCCCTCATCCGGCTCAAGCCTCTACAAAGGCATCTTTTTCGACACCGGGACAATGAAATCCTTCGAAAGAGAAGGAAAAGCCGTGAGGTGATTCCAACCGCTACCAGCATCAGGTGGCGAGGATGCTTCGCGTTACGATTTTTTCCGAATTCTGCGGGCTCACCAATGACGATTGCCGGGCGCGATTGCGAAATGCTGCAGCGGCTCATGCGCGGCGGCAACCCCGCTCAGGCACACGCCAGCGAGGTCTGAAACCGCAGTGAAAAAAACGGTCGCTGCGAATGCGTCAAACATCCGCAGCGACCGCCTTCGCTCAAGCGTATCCCTGCACGTCGGGATGCCGTGTTGTGTTTCGTGCATGTCTATCGGCGTTTGGCTGACTGATGACAGCCTCCATTCATCAGTGGACTGTGCGTGAGGCGGTGCTAACGATGTGAGCGCACCTGAGGGGGGCCCATTGTGCGGCTGTGTCTGGCCGTCACCCGCACAACTTGCCGCCGGGACGAAGTGGGGGCCGATATCGAATCCGTCAGGGCGTGCGGATTACGGATTGAGATTGTCGAACGTGCGGTCCGTCGTCTGCACCGCAGGCAGTTGTTCGTTGAGGCTGGTGAGTTTAACCGGCACCGTGGCCGAATAGTTCAGGCACAGTCTGGGCTTGTTGCCCAGCGCCTGCCAGAAAATGCTCAAGCCATGCAGTTCCGAAGGAGATATCACGCGGGTGTACGCCCCAGGCATGCCACTGATCTCACGGTTGTTGATCAGTGCATTCAACACACAGTTCATGACACGCATCGACTGGCTATTGGCCGCCGTTGTTTGGTTGCCCTCGTTGCTGTCCCAGTAGGTGATCAAATAGTCGCAGCGAACATTGACCGAAGGGGCGTCCAGAGTGCCGGTACTGGGCGAGTAATGACGTGCCCCGGATGAGCGCAGGGCCAGATCTTCCTGAAGGCTGTACAGAAAGATGTTGACGGTCGGTGTCGTGGGCGTCTCATCTGCCGTAGGAATATTGAAATCCAGCTCAATGCCCTCGGGGACATAGGCACTGATGGCGCTTTCAATTTGCTGATTGAGCTCGATAATGGTGGTATCGGATGGAATGATCATCGTGTGTTCCTCATTGGAAGGCGACTTGCCCGGTTTTGGTCATTTCACGCTGCAAGGCATGGCGAATATGGTGGGTGCTGATTTCGGACGCCGCTTCTTCATTGGCCAGCCAGGTGGCGAGCAAGGCCACGTTGCGAATGTTTGCGCCGGACACCTCGGCAATGCGCGCGAAATGATTGAAATCCACATCCTTGGCCACACGGATCTTTTCCGGCCAGATGGACTGCCACATGCGGGCGCGGGTTTGGGCGTCGGGAAGCTGGAACTTGATGATGAAGGTCAGGCGCCGGGTGAACGCACTGTCCACGTGCGACAGGTTGTTGGTGGACAAAATGACCAGCCCTGGATGGTTCTCCAGGCGCTGCAGCAGATAAGACACTTCAATGTTGGCGTAGCGGTCCTGGGCATCCTTGGTCTCGCTGCGTTTGCCAAACAAGGCATCGGCCTCATCGAAAAACAACACACCACTGTCTCTGGCCGCCAGATCAAATATCTTGGCCAGGTGCTTTTCGGTTTCACCCACGTATTTGTTCACCACCGTGGACAGGTCGACCTTGATCAGATCCACGTTCAACGCCGAAGCCAGCACCTCGGCGGCCATGGTCTTGCCCGCACCGGAAGGGCCATGCAGCAGCGTACTGACGCCCAGTCCGTAATTCAGCTTCTGACCAAACCCTTGTTCTAGCGCATAGTCCCGATGGCGGATCGCGATCAGCACCTCGTTCAGCTGTTGCTGCAAGGTCTCAGACACCATCAGATCTGCCAATGTGCGTTCAGGTTGAAGACGCAGGGCCAGGTCGCCGAAATTTTGCTGAGAGTTATGCTTGAAGGCAGTGACCAGATCGCGCTGACTCAAGCGCGTTTGGGGATCGCGTTGCCGACGGTAGAGCTCTGCCTCCTCCAGGGTCTGCACCAGCCTGGAAGGGGGCAGGCAGAAGCGGTGGGACAAGGCTTGCAGGTCCACCTGTTCATCCAGCGATTCGGGGTCAAGGTAGGTGCGCATTACGTTCAGGCACTCGCGCGGGGTGATGTCCGGCATCTGCAAGGTGATGTGCGCCGCATCGCCCAGGCGCACTGTCGGCTGTGCGTTGTCCTGCAGGATGACGATCGGTTGCGGGCAGGCCCTGGCGTGTTGTCCCAGCAAATCATGCAGGCGCTTGCGTGCGACGCTGAAGGGGGCAAGGCCTCGCAGCAGCAGGCAACCATCCCTGAGGTGAACCTCGCGCAAGGCCAGCGAGATCGTCTGCAAAGCATCGTCGTCATTGCCTGCCAGCATCTCCAGATTCAGCACCAGGCACGGCAGATCCAGCATGCCGGCGGCCGCGCCGACAGCGTGCTCGCGATCACTGCCAAAGGCGCCCTTCAGGGTCACGCGCGCAGCCGCTGTGTACGGCTGGCGGATCAGCGCGCGACTCAACTGCCGATTGAAGGCGTGCAAGCGCTCACTGGCCGGCTCCAGAGGGCTGGCCCAATGAGCGCAGGTGTCGAGCAGGGGAGGCAGGTAGTCGTGGCCAATCAAGAAGTGGTAGAGGCAGACGTCAACCTTGACCTGGGTCACGCTCGGGTCATGGGGTTTAAGCGCCTCCAGATGAATCAGATCATGTTTTCGCAACGGGGCGTCTGGCAGAAAAAGCGCTTCACATTTCAGTTTTTCCAGGGGGGCCGAGGCGAGCAGGCTCACCAAAAAACCGACGCTGGGGAACCGCAGTTCGTGGCTACGTTGGGCATTGGAAAACTGCCAGCAGTACTGTGAATCAAAATGCGGGAGCAGGGCGAGCAGCAGAAGGTCTCGCTCGGTGTTACTCAAACAGAACTGCTTGACCAACTGCCCCAGGCGAGACCCTGGATGCGTCGCTGCACCTTCTGTGAAATTCTCGCTGTTGAGTCGCTCCTGAAGCCACGCAGGCACTTGAGCGAGGCTGTCATCGGGCGCCGGTTCAGATTGTTTCAAGTTGAGCTGATGAAGATGTAATTGCAGCGACTTATCCACGCGCTTGAGATGCTCAACCGTGTACAAGTAGTTGTCACTGACACTCATTTCGAGTTCTAACGCCAAGTCTGTCGAATCCATTCTGTTTTCCTGAAAACAATTAATGTGTTCTGCACAGGCGTCCGCCGTAAAAAGCGCGGAGGCCCGTCATGCACGAGCAGGTGGGCAAGAGTATTACGGCTTTTAATTATAAGGACTCTTCAGTGACTATTGGCAGCGACAGTATGAATTCATACTTGAGTTGACACCTCGGTCAGTGATGCGTAAGTCATGGGCTTGCTCCTGACAACCCGGAGAGCTGAAGTTGATTACGAACGATCTGAAGTCTGAAAAAGTACGCATCATTGAAGCTTTTAAATCTTGTGAGTACAGTTCAATTGCACCGCCGTTTTCTGTCAGAACAATCGCAGGTGTGTACACCGTTACTTCTGTGTTAAATCGCTGGCAGGCCTTGAGTTATTATTATTTCTCCGGCTGACGGCGCCGCAACTACAACAAACTCACCAAGTAAAGGAACACTTAATGGCTACTACAGTAGATCAGATCGCCACGACCTACCCCCTTCCGACCTACCGATATCGAGTAGCGGTCGGTGATCAAGAAATGGCATTCAGTGCAGTGTCGGGGCTGGATGTTTCCTATGAAACCATTGAATACAAAGACGGCACCGGCGGTGTCTTTCGCATGCCGGGTCAAGCGACGGCGGTCAATATCACGCTGCGCCGCGGCATGGTCGTCGGCAAAAGCCAGCTGTATGACTGGATCAGCTCGATTTCATTGAATCAGGTGGAAAAGAAAGATATCTCCGTCAGTTTGACCAACGCGTCGGGCAGCGAACTGCTGGTGACCTGGAACATCAGCAATGCGTTCCCGACCAAACTGTCATCCCCTAACTTTGATGCCAGCAGCAATGAAGTAGCCATTGAAGAACTCAGCCTGCTGGCAGATGCCGTCACGACTAAGTTTCACTAATTTTATCTCGGTTTTTTAAGGAACGCTTATGACGACTGTTACCACGTACCCTGGCGTATACGTCGAAGAGATGGCAAGTCTCTCGCTGTCCATTTCTTCTGGCGCCACGGCCATTCCAGTGTTTGCGGTGAAAGACACCGACGACAACTTCACCACCACTCGCCAAATCGTGTCCTGGCTGGACTTTACGACCAAGGTCGGCAAGTTCGATCCCGCCAACACCCTGCACGTAGCCCTGAAGACCTACTTTGAGAACGGTGGCGGTTATTGCTACGTCGCGCAGGTCCAGAATCTGGAGCGCGATGTGCCAAAATTCGATGACATCACCTTGCTGGTGGCGGCGGGCGAAGACATTAGCGCTGCGGTCACCACGTTGTGCGGTACCGGCCAATCCATGTTTGCCATTGTCGACGGTCCGACCAACGAGCTGGAGACGACCTATGTATCTCCGTACGGCGCTACCCCCAATGCAGCGATGTATTACCCGTGGCTGCAGGCCAACTGGGCCAGCGTCACCGACACCGATGGTGTCACCGTGAACACCGACATTCCGCCAAGCGCGGCGGTCGCCGGGGCCTATTGCTCGGTGGACCGTGACCGCGGTGTGTGGAAGGCACCGGCCAACGTGCCACTGTTTGGCGGCGTGACGCCAAAGTTCAAGGTCAGCGATTTTGAACAGGGTCAATACAATAAGGGCATGGCGGTCAACATGATCCGTCAGTTCACCGACTCGGGCGTCTTGATCTGGGGCGCGCGTACCCTGCAGGACTCCGATGACTGGCGTTATGTGCCGGTGCGTCGCCTGTTCAACAGTGCCGAAAAAGACATCAAGAAAGCCATGGCGTTTTCCGTCTTTGAACCTAACAGTCAACCGACCTGGGAGCGGGTCCGCTCGGCTATTGAAAACTATCTGCGCAAATTGTGGCAACAAGGCGGGCTGACGGGTAATACCGAAAAAGAAGCCTTTTACGTGCAGATCGGCAAGGATGTAACGATGACCGATGACGATATCAAGCAAGGCAAAATGATTGTCAAAATCGGTATGGCTGCCGTTCGTCCTGCCGAGTTTATTGTGCTGAGCTTCTCTCAGGAAGTGGGCGCGACCTCCTGATCACAGAGGTCTTTTCGCGTGCACGCATTGTATGAGTATCGCGTTCTATCGGACGGATATTGAGCGGTGCGTCTGGACCCGTCGACGATGTTGTCATGGGGCATTGAAGACCCTCAGTGTTGATGTAGCAGGGGGGACTTCAGGCTTCATGACAATCTCGATGCTCACTTTTGTGCGCCACTGCGCTCAATCCACGTAGGAAAACATGATGAACATGTTGCAGCCTGGGGTTGCATTCTCCGAGTCCACGGTCACGTTACCGATATCGGAAGAAGAGACCGCCGTTCCGGTGTTTATCGGATATACCGAAAATAGCGTAGCGAAAAGTTTAATTTTTATTCAATCGATGGCCGATTTTACCGGCCTTCTCGGTGGCCCGGATACGTCAGGCGACAACGCCTCGATCCTTTATTACGCCGTCCAGCATTACTTTGATAATGGTGGGCGTCCTTGCTTCGTCTATCCGGTCGACAGCTACACGGTCCTGCGCACCGGCACCCGTGACGCGATTGCAGCGGCGCTGTGCGCGGCCGCCGGGTCGTTGGCGATCCTGCAAGAACCGACCGTCACCCTGTTGGCCATTCCGGATATCGTGCTGCTCGATGGCGATACCAGCACTGACTCTTGGGTGCTGGTATGGCGGGCGATGCTGCAGGCCTGCCAAGGAAAGACAGGGCTTTTCAGCCTGCTGGATGCGCCGGCCTGTGCGGAGGCGGCCATGGCTTGTGCCAAGGCCGATGGCCTGGTGGCCAGCGAACACGGGGCGGCTTATTGGCCACGGCTGATCAGCGATTACAAAGGCGCAGGCGGCCAGGCGATTGCCCTGCCGCCGTCCGCCGCCGTGGCGGCGGTCATTCAGCAGACAGACCGCGAACGCGGGGTGTGGAAAGCACCGGCCAATGTGGCTTTGACGCATGTGATTCAACCGGCGATTTCGTACCTTCAGGCCGACGGGCTGCTCAACAACAATGGTCCTTCGATCAACCTGATCCGGTCTTTTCCCGGTCGCGGGGTGCGGATATGGGGCTGCCGTACCTTGACCCCATTGGCCAATTCGCCTTGGCGCTACGTTCAAGTCAGGCGCCTGCTGTCTTACATCGAGACGAAACTGATGCGGGTCGGACGCTTTAGCGTCTTTGAGCCGAACAACGACATCACCTGGCTGAAACTCAAAAGCCGGGCCCGCACCTGGCTACGCAAATTGTGGCTCAAAGGCGGCTTGTTCGGCGGCACGGAGAAAGACGCCTTTGAGCTGTTCATCGGGCTGAATGAAAGCATGACCGAAGACGATATCAAGGCCGGCCGATTGATCATGAAGGTCAAGGTTGCCGCCCTGTATCCGGCTGAGTTTATCGAAATTCACTTGCGCTTCGATCGTTTGGAGACCCCCTCGCAGGGTGACAGTCAGGAAACCGCACTATGAAGGCCTTGGACAAACTGTTTGAACCGTCGGTGTCTCACCGATTTTTAGCCACCATGTTTTTCAAGAACATCCCCAGTCCCCTGGATCTTCGTTTTCAGCGTATCTCCGGCCTGGGCCGGGAAATGAAGGTCAGCGAGCATCGTGAGGGAGGTGAAAACGAAGGCAGCCTCTACCTGCCGGACCGGGTCACGCATCCCACCCTGGTACTGGAACGGGGCGTCATGGTGGTGACGCCGTTGACCCTGATCTTCAATGAAGTCCTGAGCAGCTTTGATCCTCAGTACATGGATCTGGTGATCATGCTGCTCAACCACCACTCGTTACCCATTTGCAGCTGGACGGTCACCGATGCCTTGCCGCTGAGCTGGCATACCGGGGATCTGGATGCCATGAGCAATACCATTCTTATTAATCGACTTGAATTGGCCTACAGCGATATGCAGTGGCTGGGAGTGAGGGCATGACCATCGAAATTCAAGAACTCATTGTCCAGGCCCGGGTTACCGACACCTCGGCCAAGACGACCGCAGAGGGCGCCTCGCTGGCGTCGATGGGGCGCATGGAACAAGACCGCCTTGTCGAGCGAATCGCTCAGCGGGTCCTGGAAAGTTTACGTGATGAGCGGGCGCAATGATGGGGTTATTAGAACGAGGTCTATCCAAGCTCACGATCACCGCGTATCAGGATCGGGAACTGCGCAAACAGATTGGCAGCCTGCAGGCGATGTACAACCCGCAGTCCATCGGTTTGAGTTACAGCACCGACTATGCGCCGGACGAGTACATCAACAGCACCCAGCAAAGCAGTCGCTATCAACAGGTTCGCCCGGGTGTATTGAACCTTAAGTTGATTTTCGATGCCAACTTGCCAGGCAACCACAAGCCCATTGATGGACAGTTGGCGCAGCTGCGCGCCCTGTGCTGTTCGGTGCTGGCTGAAACCAAGGAAACGCCCTTTCTGAAAGTTGAATGGGGCAAGATGAACTGGAGTGGTCAAGGCTATTACGCAGGCCGCATGGCGAAGATGTCGGTCAATTACAGTCTGTTCGACCGCAATGCCACACCGTTGCGGGCGGAGGTCAGCCTGAGCCTGAGCACCGATGAAAGCTTGTTGCTGCAAAAGTCCCAGCAAGGCCTGAGCGCACCGCAGATCGGCACCATCGAGGTGCCGGACATGTGCTCACTGGCACTGGTCGCCAGCATGGCCAGCAGTGGGGCGGATTATCTGTCGCTGGCTTCAGCCAATGACCTGAACAGTCTGAGCGATCTTTCCCCTGGGGGCACCCTGATCGTGCCCGCGGCGAGCGGGGTGTGAGCATGAGTACGTCCAGTTCCAGCCCAGCATGGGAGATTCAGCTGCTGTTTGGTCCCGCTCAACAGCCCTTGAGCTACCTGCAGGCGGTGTGGCTTGAGACCAAGTCGACGGTCAATCAGGTGCCATCGGGCAAAATCGTCCTGTCAGCGCCTGGCGGCACATCGGCCGATCTCAAAGCGCTGTCCGATGAGGCCAAGCAATGCCAACCCGGAACCCAGGTGGTGATCAAGGTCAAGTCCAGCCAGTCGCAGGATGTGCTGTTCAGCGGGATTGTCCAGCAGCAAAGCTATAGCGTGCAGATGGGACGTTCGGAGCTGACCTTGAAGGTGCGTCATCCCTTGCAAAAGCTGGTGGCAACTCACAGAAGTCAGCTCTTTGAACAGATGAGCGATAAACAGGTCTTGCAACAGCTGTTACAGGATCATGATATTGCCCAGGGCAAGAGCCTGTCCGGGCTGGAGATCGAGCATCCCCAAATGGTTCAGTTTGACTGCTCCGACTGGCAGTTCATCAAAGCCCGCCTCAATGCCAATGGTGTCTGGCTGCTGCCCGAGGTCGATGGCGGCGTATCGATCAAGCCGCCCAAGCTCTCCACCGCAGAGGCAGACCATACTCTGCACCAGTCACAGGCGATGGCCCGGCCCGGTGAAGCCGAGCCGATGATTGTCGATGCCTGCTGGCAATACAATGGATTGGAACAGCCCGGCAAATTGGCGGTGAGCGCCTGGGATCTGAAGCAACAGGACATGTCGCCCAATACTCAGGCCACGTCCTGCAACCTGGGCAGCGATGGCCTGGATCCCGGCCGATTCGCGATGCCGGATCAACAGCAGTGGCTGCTCACCTCCACGTTGAGCCTGATCCAGGACGAGGCCAAGGCATGGGCGGACAGCCGTTACCTGGCCTTGCAGGCCAAGGGGCTGCAGGCCAGCTTTACCTTGGCCGGCAATGCGGCCTATCAACTGGGGCAGACACTGGGCCTGAGCGGTTTTGGCACGCACTTTAATGGCAACGGCCTGATCAGTTCCGTGCAGCACAAATTCAGCCGAGGAAACTGGCGCACCGTGCTCATGCTGGGGCAGGACACCTTCAACGACCTCGACGAGCCGTTGCTGCCCAGCGTGGCCGGTCTGCTGGTGGGCATTGTCGAGGATTACGAAGAAGACCCGGACAGCCTCAACCGATTGCGCGTCAAAGTCCCGGCCGTGGGCAATAAATCGCTCTGGGCGCGCTTTGCCATGCCCTATGCCAGTAAAAACAGTGGCCTGTGCCTGTACCCGGAGCCGAAGGATGAGGTGGTGCTCGGTTTTTTTGCCCAGGACCCGCGTTACCCCGTCATTTTGGGTTCCATGCACAACCCTGAAAACACAGCGCCCTTTGCGCCCAGTCAGGCCAATAATAAAAAGGGGCTGGTCTTTGTCAAAGACGACAATACCCGACAGTTATTATTTGATACGCAGGAGGGCAGTTTGTTATTGCAATACGACAAAGACCAATTGCAATTCAAAAGCGGTATCGAGTTGAGCGCCGATCAGGACATGCAATTATCCGCCGCCAACGTGAAGGTTAATGCCACGAAGAACACCACGCTCACCAGCGACGAGAAAATCGATCTCAGTACCAAGAAGTTAAGTGCAACCGGTAATGACTCGGTGAAAGTAAAAGGTCAGGCGATCGAACTGGGATAATCCCAGCGGGTAATAAGTATTTTTATAAGAGCAACAATCAAACGGCTGGCAAGACAGAGCACGGCGCGCCTATTCCTGCCTTTTTGATTTAAATCCAGCGAACGCCGGTGTCGGATTTTCACGCTATCAGGAGTACACATGAATAATAAAACGAGCGGGATTTATGGGCGTGGTTGGGCATTTCCCCCCTCATTCATCCTTCCACAGAGCCCCAGTGAAGGGGTGAGCATGGTCGAGGATCAGCAGGACATCAATCAAAGCCTGCAGATTCTGTTCAATACGGCCACGGGCGAACGCCTGATGCGCCCCGATTACGGGTGCGATTTGAACAGCGTCATGTTTGAGAACCTGTGCGACGACCTGCTGGCCGACATCGAGCGAAAGATTACCGAGAGCATTCTTCGTTATGAACCGCGCGTGGTCTTGACTTCGCTTCAGGTGACACAAAGCGAGGACAACCCCAGCCAGTTGGTTGTTGTGGTCGCGTATCGGATTCGCGGCAGTAACACCAACGGTCAACTGAATGCATTGCTGGATATCACCGATGGCCAGGGAGTCAGCTTCCCATGAGCGATTGGATCGTCATAAACGGCGACACGGTGACGTTTGATCAAATGTTTGGCGATCGCACCGTGATTTCGCCACCCACCACGATCACTGGCAGCGGCAAGGCCACGATCAATCAAAACAAAATCTGCATTCAGGGGGACGAGAAGCAGGTGAAGCTCATGAACGTCCCTTATACAACGCCTTCGCACAGTGTGCCGGGGACGGGAACGCTCACCATTCAGGCACTGGACACCAGTCAACAGGCCCGAAAAACCTCGAGCGGGGAGGCGGTCATTATCCAAGGGCAAAAGTTCAAGGCGCAATTTCTACCCAGCCAGCCGGCGTTGACCCCTCCACCGGCGTCAACGCCCGATCCGGCCAGTCCCAGTATGGGAACAGGAAGTTTTACCGCCAGTCAGCAACGGGTCAAGGCGCAATAACGCGCTGTGGGCCATCGCAGCGTGACGGGTGATTGCATGACCAGGATGGGGGCGTCCGTACAGGCCCATGGCTCCCTCGTTAGGTTGAGGGTTTTAAATGATATGGAAAGGAACATGAATGATGTCGAACTCAATAACTGCCTCTGAGCAGGCGCCGTTCAAACTCGATGATCGAACCCTCGAGCAACGCTTGAACTACGTATTCGAATACGCGAGCCAGATTCCGTTTGGTGCCAGTACGCAGCACAGCTGGGCCCAGGTGCTTTTTCCCGGTGGGGCGGACGATATTGATCAGTTGGTGACGCTGTATACCTCTGCTGCGCTGGCCGATGGTCAACTGGCCCCGCAGCAGGCGTTCCTGCTGGCGCTGCTCCATCAACTGGAAACGCCGACAGCGCTGTTCAACGCCCTGTCCGACGCTCACCGCCAGCTTTACTACCGAGATTTTTTGGGCCTTAAGGAGCGTGCAGCCGTCCCCGACAGGGTGGTCTTGTCCTTTGGCTTGAAAAAGAGCGCGACGCAGTTGCTGCTGCCGGCGGGCACCTTGTTTGGCGCAGGCCAGGACGCTCAGGGCAATCTGGTCCAGTATCAGCTGGATCAACCCTTGCAGGCCAACCTGGGGCAATTGTCCGATGTGCGCTGGTGCCGTCCGTCCGGCTCCCAGACGCTTGCCTGTGTCTTGCAGGATGCCGGTCAAGGCGTGACCTGGCCAGAAGGTGGCAGTCGCCTGTTTTCGGCGCAGAACCCTGCCGAGCAGCCGGTCATCAGCGGCCGGGTGGTGGCCTCCGACGCCCTTGCCCTGTCAGAGGGCAAACGAACCATTCGTGTCACGTTTGCCTCGACGCCCGTTGCGGGCCTGATGAAGGCCGAGGTCAGCACCGCCAAGGGCTGGATCGCCTTGACCCAGAACGATGACCATAGCTTCAGCCTGGACGCGGAAGGGCCCGCCATCACCCCGGCCAATGGCCTGGATGGCTATCGGGCCGACGTGCCGTTGTTGAAGCTGAGCCGCGAGGACGGTCTGCCGGTGCCTGTGGTGAGCAGTATTGCTGTCAAGGTCACGCAGACCCGGCAAGTGCGTTTTCACACCGATGCCGGTAGCAGCCCGTTGGACCGTGCCTCGTTCCCCTTCGGCCAAAGCCCGGAACCTGAAGTGAGCTTCATCAGCCTGATGGCGGCGGATTGGTGCCGTAAGGCCACCCCGATTACCGTCACCGTGACCCCGCAATGGCAAGGGTTGCCCAGCGAGAGCTTCGCTGACTGGTACCAGGGTTACCCGCAGGGGCCCGTGGATAATCAGGGGTTCGTCGTACAGCCGAAGATCTATACCGAGAACGGCTGGGAGAACTTGGGGACGCCCCTGTCGATGTTTGCCCAGGCCTCCGGAGCGCCCGTGGGCATTGCGTTGAACCTGCCCCCGTTCAGCCAGCTCCCGGCCCAGCCCAATGAGAGCAGCGACCCTGAAGACTGGGACAGTCGGGTACGCCTGGAGCTGGTAGGGCAGGGCTTTTTTCACCAGCAGTTTGACGCCTCTTCAACCGCCGGGACGGCGCTCAACCCGCCTTATACTCCGCAGTGGAAAAGTCTGAACGTTGAGTACAGCGCCGTCGATAGCGCGTTGGACACCCAGTATTTACTGACGCCTTTTGGTTATGCCAACGACGCCCAGGATCCGTCCGCCACCTTGCCGCAGCTGTACCTGGGGTTCAGTTCGATGCAACCCGGCCAGCAACTCTCGCTCTACTGGAAACTGCAAAGCCCGCAGCCGCTGGCACTGAATGTTCAATACCTGAACCTTGCCAACCAGTGGAGCTCGCTCAATGCGACCGTGGTGGATGGAACAGAGGGGCTGTTCGACTCCGGGTTGTGGACCGCCTCCCTGCCTGCCGATGCGGCCAACCAGGCGCCGTGGATGCCGGCGGGACGCCACTGGATCCGGCTGGTGGCCACCCCGCCAGCAGGCACTACCGACAGTGCCGTCTCCAGCTACCCCTGGTTGCAGGCAGTGCTCGTCAATAGCATGACCGCCACCTTAAGCCAGGCCCAGACCCTGGACAGTTCCTTTTTTGCCCAGCCGTTGCCCGCCAGTACCATTACCCAGCCAGCGCAGCCCATAGATGGCCTGGGGCGTGTGCTGCAGCCCTGGCCCTCGTCAGGGGGACGGGCCGCCGAATCACCCTCGGTCTTCAACCAGCGCGTGGCGCGGCAACTGGCCAATCGTGGTCGCGGGCAGACCTGGAAAGACCTGCGTGCCTTGCTGTTGGCCCAGTTTCCAGAAGTTCACGAAGTGTACACCCCCACCCAAGAGGGGGCGTTACAACCGCGCACGTCTGATCTGCAAACCCTCATGGTCATTCCCGAACACGGTCAGATGGACAATACCGACGTGCTGCGACCGATGTTCAACCAGGCTCGCCTGGAAACGATGCGTCGTTTCCTGCAGGCCAAAGCGTCTCCCTGGGCCAAGCTCGCTGTCGTCAACCCCGACTACATTAACGTCACAGGCAAGTACGACATTCAGTTCAGTCATTCCATCAGCCCCGAATATGGCTACCGCCTGCTGGCTCAAAAACTGCTTGAGCGTTATATACCCTGGGCATGGGACGGGCACAGTGAAGCCACGCCGGGAAGTCGCATCGATTATTATGAAATGTTGGCATTTATTCAGCGTCAGCCCCTGGTTGAACAAGTTGTGACGTTTACTTTGAATGACGCCATGGTGTCGATTGAGTGCACCCCGTCCCAAGTATTGATCCCACAATGGGAGTCACTGTCTAAATAAAACAACCGGCCGTGATGAATATCCCGCGTGCTTTGGACATCTTAAATAACAGTCTGATTAAAGAGTGTTTATACGGATTGCTAGCACGCCCAGTGTATCAATATCCTTCATAAACGATGTTTGAGTACGCTGATACAGAACACGATTGCTCCCTTTGCCAAACGCACTGGCCGTCGAATGGTTTGCTGACGTACTGGTTACAGCGACCTTGGTTGGCGCCCACGTTTATCTTCAGGAAAATAACATGAAGGACTCTACCGTATCCGTAATACCCACTTTAGACGCCATCCACTTTGATCAGTTGTGGCAACAGGCCCTGGCGGACCTGGGCAAATATGCCCAGAACAGTTGGAGTGACACCGCCGAGCATGATCCGGGGGTGACCCTGTTGCAGGGCTTGACTTATGCCGTATCGGATCTGGCCTATCGTCACACCTTGCCATTACCCGACCTGCTCACCCCCGCGCAGCCGACAGGGGAGGGGTTGTTTCCGGCCAGCTTCGGTCCGCATCAGACCCTGACCGGCTCGCCGGTCACGGCCGATGACTACCGTCGGGCGCTGCTGGATCTGCGCAGCAGCGGTGACGGCACTGACGGCAGCGAGCAATTCTATTTTCGCGATGCCCAGTTGTTGCTGCTCGACGAGAACAGTGACGTCACTTACGGCTATGGGTATGACCCCGAACTGCGTGAGTTTCGCTTTCGCCAAACGGCGACCGGCACGACCCCGGCCCAGTGGTTTCTCTTGCGCGGCGGGTACAAGCTGCTGGTTGAACTGAACCGAGGCATCACTCAGGCGCAAGCCGAACCGGTGCTTCAGGCATTCCTGGCCAATAACCGCAACGTGTGTGAGCTGGTCGATCAGATCAGGTGGCTGCAACCGTGTGATGTGCACGTGCAGATGGTGCTGGAGCTGGAAGATGATTTTGGCGATGCACCCACGTTGCTGGCCAATGCGTATACGCTTCTGGAGTCCTACCTCAGTCCTCAGGCAAAACGATACAGCGCCGCCGAGCTCCGCGCGCAAGGCCTGAGCAGTGAAGAGATTTATCAAGGCCCGCAACTGCAACACGGCTGGATCACCGAGCTGCCCACTGAGCGCGACTATGCCGCCGGGTACACGTTGAACCTCAACCCCCTGACCAACGCCTTGCTGGCCCTGAACGGAGTCAAGCACCTGCAAACGCTGGCCTTTAACACCCAGGGCTGGGAGACCAGCGTGCCGGCGGGCATGTTTGCACGTCTGTGGGGTGAGGATCCTCTGCAGGTACTGGCCGACGGTGTGCAGATCAAGCTGATGAAGCGTGGGCAGCAGCTCAAAGCGACCAAGGCGCAGATCGAGCAGGCGCTGCCCCAGAATGAACCCATCAACGAACCCCCCGTGCTGATTCCCTACGGACGCTACCGTAACCCTGCGCGCTACTATCCCGTCAGCGATACGATTCCACCGTGTTATGGCCTGCAGCAATCGCCACCGGCCGCCGCGGCGCAGCAGCTGTATCAGTTCCTGCTGACGTTCGAGCAAATGCTGGCCAACGAGTGCGACCAACTGGCCAACCTGCCGCAATTGCTGGCCTTTGACCGCGATGTGACCGAACAGGCCCGCGTGCGCGGCGGACAATGGCCCTTCATCGAAGGCGCGCTGGCCAACACCGTTCATGCCGGTTACAGCGACACACTCAAGGGGTGGATCCAGGGGCAACGCCAGGATTTCGACAAGGAACTGTCCATCATTGGGTACCTGCTGGGCTATTTTGGCGATAACCGCTCCAGCCGAACCTTGCTTGAAGGAGTGTCCGACGACGACTTCCTGACCATTCAACGCGGTTATCTGAAGCAGTACAGCACGCTGGGGTACGCGCGCAGTCAATACTCCAAAGTCAATATCTCGGCGTTGCAGCGGCGCATTGCGGCGCGACTGGGCCTGGCCAAGGAACTGTTCGTCGATACGGCCACCATCGACCTGCACAGCCTGCCTTTTTATCTAATGGAAAACATCAGCCTGCTCCCGCAAGAGCCGGATGCTCGTTATGACGATTTGCAACCGGTGAGCGACATTGCCCTGGACGATCCGACTCATCCGACCTGGCTGATGGTGACCGTGGACGAGGCCGTCACTGGCCTCAAGCCTGGGCTGTTGATGGACCTGGTGGTTCTGCGTACCAACGATCAACCGTTCACGGTGCCGACGTGCGTGGTGGCCAAGGTCGTCAACAATGTCGCTTACATTGACATGAGCGATAACCGCCAGTTGCACCGTGACCACGAGACGCTGATCGCCGCGTACCAGCAAAACACCTTGCGCTGGTGCAATAGCATGGTGTGGCTCGATGACATGACCTTCGATTTGACCTATGTGCCAGGGCAGGCCGTCGATGAACCCCGCCCGTGGATTTATACCGAGCCGTTCCCAAGAAATCTGCAGACCAACGACACCATTGCCATCTACCTGGATTCCACGCTCGATGGTCATGACAAGGAGTTGACCTATGCCAAGGTGGTTGAGGTCAACGCCTTCAGTCGACAGTTGCGGATTGAATGGCAATCAGGACCGGCGTTGCCCACCGAGCAACTGCAATCGTGCTACCTGTGGCATGTGGTGGAGACGGAGGTCACCGATCGGTTTTCTTTCAACATCAGCGTGGTCTTCAACAGCGAACTATTGTCCAACGCCACGGATCCCTACTCGGTCGAGGCCTGGATCAAGAAAGTGATTCAGGATGAATTGCCGTGTCATGTATCGGCCAACCTGACATGGCTGAGCGACGCCTCGTTCAAGGACTTTGCATGGGCGTACACGCGTTGGCAGACCACCAAGCGGGCCAATCTGGGGCTCTTGGCTTATCACCTGATGACGACGCTCGCGCTGGGCATGCTGCCCCAGGGGGGCCGAGGTATCAACGCCATGAGCATTGCGAGCGAGGAACAACAGGCCACTGCGACGCAGCCGGATTGGGACTTTGACTACATTAAGAACAATGCTTTGTTCTATACGCCGCCGGTATAGTTTTCAGAATTGTAAGTTGATCACAAAGAGTCAGCGGCTTTATGACGGAACAACAGTCAAGTGCCGCGGCTGTTTGGGGTGCCTGGCGTTCATTGTTTGATATTTGAGAAACGCACCATGGAGGGCTGAATTCAGACCTTTGTTTAACTTGATACTGTTTTCTGATGAAGTGTGATTCCAGCGGACTGTCGAGGCTCCCGTACCCGATTAAATAGGCGAAAGTTCGAGGCTGTTAGCACTTGACGGCCCAGTTCACCCTCACGCACGTGGCGTTTTAACTATATTTTAAAAGGAAGATAAAGATGGCTGATACAACTGAACAGAATGGTGTGGGGCCGACCGTCGAACATCTGAAGAATGCTTTTGGGGTTGAGCAAGTCCCTCTGGCCTCCAACTTCTCTGATCTGATTGATGTGGCGGACGTTGGTCGCAAAGCGGCAGGCTTGTCACCCGAACAAGATGGCACGCCCGGTCTGGGCCTGCAGCTCGATGCCGCGCAGAAACTGGCCGTACGCCTGAAAACCGCTGGCGGCATTGCTGTGAGCGATCTGGGCATAAACGTGACAGCCGACACCAGCATGGGCCTGGCCGTCAGGCCCGCAGGGGTGGGGGTTACCCTTGAGCCCAGCAAGGGCCTGTCCGTTAGCACGGCCGGTGTGGCCATCAAGCTTGAAGCCAATAAAGGGCTGGCTGTCGGCGTCAACGGTGTCGCGGTGACGCCTGGTAACGGCATCAATCTCGGCAACTTGGGTGTGGGGGTGACCGCCGAGCCTGGCAAGGGCCTGTCCGTCGGCCCTGCAGGGGTCGCGGTGACGCTGGAACCGAACAAGGGCTTATCCGTCGGCCCGGCCGGCGTCGCGGTGACACTTGAACCTGGCAAGGGGCTGAGTGTGAGCGCCAACGGGGTGGCGGTCCAACCTGGCACGGGGATTACCGTGAGCGCCTCCGGGGTGGGCATTGATCGTACACAACTGCTGGTTCCGGGCATGATCATGATGTTTTCCGGAGCGGTCGCGCCGGCCGGCTGGGCGTTTTGTGATGGCGCCGAAGGGCGTCCGGACTTACGCAATCGCTTTGTTGTGGGCGGCAGCGGCAGTGAAGTGAATACCCAGGGCGGAAGTCCGCTGACAGGGACGGGCACTGCGAAGGGCTACAGTGTGAAGACCAATGCGGTATCCGCCGGCCCCATCTCGGTCAATATCGCCTCCACCGTCTTGAGTGAGGCTCAAATTCCTTCTCATTACCATTCGGGTGGCGTGCGTTTTCATGATGATAATGGAGCGAATTTCGATTCAGTTTGCCTCTATGGAGTAAATGATCTCGGTTATGTGTCCAACTCCATCAGTTGGACAGGTATGCCCAATGGCTGGGGCGGCTCGGCTGCATGGAGTAGCAAAACAGGGGGCGGGCAGGGGCATACACACGCCAACAGTACGGCCAGTCAGGGCGCGCACAGTCACACCCTGACGACGCTGCCTGCCTATTACATCGTGGCCTTTATTATCAAACTTTGAGGGCGTACCCGAAGAGTGTTCACTGGACACTTGATGACGTTCGCTCACCCCCTCAGGGCAGGAGGCTGTATCTGAATCGCATAAAGCAATTTCGCATCGTACTGGATGTCGGCATGGACGTGGCGGATCCCTTGCTTGAGCAATGCCGACGACTCTTCCATCAGCAGTGGAAAAAACAGCTGGCGACCGTGCTGCAGCAGTTCAGCCAGCCCACTGAGGGCACTGTCCGGCTGGCGCCGATCACGCTCGATCTGGGCGAGATTCCGCTGGCGCAGTTTGATACGCAGTTCGGCGAGCGACTGTTATCGGGTTTGGCCGCGAAGCTGCGGCCGATGATGCTCGCGAGCGCAGCCAACAACGCTGTGCCCCTGAAGGCGGAGGGCGGCTCTGAGGTGAACGGGACGACGCCGGTTGAGCGGCACATACAAGCGACTGGCGCCGCTCATGCGGTGTCCAGTACAGCCGTTAAGCTCAATACCGAGTCGCCACAGGCCGTAGCCACCGCCCTGACCCAATTTACTGCGTTCTTGAAGCGCGGCATTGCCGCCGCACCGTTGAGTGAGCACCTGGCCCGTTCCGGCGATGACTGGTTGCTCGCCCAGCTCCAGGCCCAGCCGCAGGCCTGGCGCTGGCGCCTGGCGCCCTGCTGCTTAAGCTCCCACACGCTGGGACGCCTGCTGCAAAGTGCCAGCGATGCGGGATTGAGCGAGCTGTGCAATCTCTTGTTTGAACGCCAGGATCGATGGCCGGCACAAGACACGCGGGCCTGGGCCTTTTGCCTGATGGTGGGCGCTTTGTTCACGCAGGTACGCCAGTCGCCCTCCGCGCTCCAGGCGCCTGATTCTGATGAGCTCAGACAATTGTTGCCGCCCCTTCAACTGCCTGCGCCAGTGCTGGCGTTGCTTGCGCAAACCCTTGTGCAGCTGTCTTATCGGCTAGGAGCCCCTGTGCACGAGTTAGCGTCGTGCGCCTTGAGTCGTTGGCTGCAGCTGTTGTGCTTTGAATCAGGGCTGTGGCAAGACCTTTCGCGGCACATCAGCCCACCCCAGCGTCATCGCTTGCAGCGACTTTTACAGAACAAGTCCTGGTCGCGAGACCAAGAGCCGGTGGCCAGTAGGACGCCACAACGGTGGCTGAACCATACTCAGCCGCCCAACAAATCCTTGACGTCCGCACCCGGGCATAAGCCGCTGAACGGCTGCGCAGCATCCTCTGCACAGCGTCAGGCTTCAGTGACCGCTGGCTTGGGGCCAGGGCCTAAGGCGGCCGTGGCCAGGTCAGGCCCCGAGCAGGGGGTTGGCCACGATGCGAGTGAGCCCCTCGGGCCTTGGCCGGTCAGTAATGCGGGCCTGCTATTGCTTTGGCCTCTGCTACCCGGATTATTTAGTCGTTGGGGGTTGTTGGAGGAAGGCCGATTCATTGATCGGCGCGCGCAAGCTGCGGCGGTGTGCTGGCTCGATGACTGGATATGGGCCGACAGGGCCCAAGCGCAGTGGCGAACGCCACTCACCAAGCTGCTCTGCGGCATGGACCTGGAGGCCTCATTGTTTCCCTGGTCTGAGCCAGAGGCACCGGCCATGACCTGTCTGGATGAACTGTTGGAAGCCTTTCTGGCACAAACCCCCACCTTGGCACGCTGCACAGCCGATGACGCACGCCTCTGGTTCCTGCAGCGTTCAGGATGGTTGCACTGCACAGATCAACAATGGACCTTGCAGGTCGAGGAAGAGGCCTGCGATGTCTTGCTCTTAGAGCTGCCCTGGTCAAAAAACCAGGTGCTATTACCTTGGATGAACAGTCCATTAAAAGTGCTGTGGGCTTGAACCGATAACCCGTACAAGAGCCCCCGGCGCTCTATGAAAGTGTATTAACGCTGTTTTAAGTTTCGCCTGAAAGTTGGCGGGACGCCATGTTGTGCGCGTTTGACTGAATATCAAGATCTTGCCTGCAGTCCATCAGTCAGCGGAACACATTAGTAACTAGTGCCTGACTTCAGACCCAAGTCGTTGTTCTTTGCTTTCTCAACTCAGTATTACACTCGGATGTACCTATCAACAATCAGGAGACAACTATGCCCAGATATTCCACCGCCCCCTTGGCCCGGCAAGAATCCTACTCAGATGAAATGGACTGGGAGCAGGAAAGTGCTTATCGAGGTCCGGCCTATGCTCAAGGCGCCTCTCATGGCAGTACAGGACTGGCTCCGCCGCGCTGGAAGTATGAGTTTGAGCGCCCGGGGGGAGAAGATTACTGGCATCGGGAAAGCCAACCCAGCCCGCGGTTTTTCGCCAAAAACAAGCATCAGCATGTCTGGGGTTCAGATCGGCCGATCAGCGGTAATGAAATGGGCAATGGAGATCCGTCCAGTACCATGCCACTGGACGTGCTCCAGAGAAGGAAAAGCTTTACCCAGCGCCCCATCGCAATCGTGTCCGGCTCCCACGGTGCCTGGCATGGCAACGACTGGGACAGTACCGGCGCGCGGGACGCTCATCTGCATGAACAGGCCTTTTTGTCCGAAGACGCTGAGACGCGCTTAGGCTCGCTCTTCACGCCGAATCCGGCCGGCGCCTTTGAAGGCTATAGCGGAGGGGCAAAAGTCAAAGGCGACCTGACGGGGTATGTGCTTAAAAGAGATGCGAAAAGCGGTGACGAATACTATGTGTCTGCCTCGGCCAAAAAGGGCAGTTTTGAAAGCCGGCTGCGGATCTATGACGGCGCCAAGATGAGAGAGCCGGATTTCAGGAGACTTGTGGGCGACGTGAACAACCATGTCGTCCTCGGCTATTGCTTCAGCCGAAATGATGAAGGGCTGAGGTACAAGGGGGGGGCCACCCCTCTGGCGCCTGTGACAAGCTATCTGTCTTCCCAGAGGCTACCGTTGCGTCGCCCATTCAATGCGCACGAAGGGACAATCGTCAAGGACGGGGGAACCACGATTGCAGTGCCGGCCGGGGCGTGCATCGAAAGCGTGCCCGGGGGCCGTTTGAGGATTCATTTCGCGGGAGGCAGGGTGATCACGACGCGTGCCACCCCCGAGCTGTGGTGCCCGCCTCAGTACAACCCCAGGGATCCGCAGGCACCCAGCAAGGCGGTTTACGACGCACACTATCCGTAACCCGCAGACCTCGTCTGCTGCAAACAAGACGCCCGCCTGCCGCACAAGTCCAGCCAAGGACCTGTGCGCCAGGCGGGCGTTTCGGTTAAGGCCTGTGACCGCGTCCCATCGCTTTGCGCCGTTCTCGCCTGTACGGGAGGGGGCAACCACCGGCCACACAGCCCCGGTCTCTGCGCACCGAACACGGGCCTTTGGCGTTAAATCACGTTAATGGTGATCGTGAAGTTAACGGAAAAGGCGCCGGGTACCAGCGGCGTGCCGTTCTTGTAATAGCGAAACGTCAACGGAATGGGGGTATTGGGCCCCCCGTTACCGACCGTTGGGGTCAGCCAGGATACACCGTCATCTTTGGAAAACTGGCCGCTGGTGCTCACCCCCAGCGGTGTCCAGGGCAGGTCTCCATAGGTGTGTCCGAAGGTCACCGGGGTGTTGTTCATCAGCAACTGAATGCCGATCGGGCTGCCGCTGGCCGGCAAACCGACGCCGTCAGCCGTGCCAGGAAAGCTTGCATTAAAACTCACCTGAGGCTGGTTCAAACTTGTCCCTTCACAACTGAACTGCCAGTTGGTGTCCAACTGGCTGGTGGTAATCGCGCCGGTTCCGGTTACCCCATCGAAGTCAGACACGTTGACGCTGTTGAGCGTGAAGACGTAGGGACTGGCGGTTTGCGAGCCAATTTTGAACACCCGACAGTTCGGTGAGGCAATGGAGATCGTATTGGCGGCGGCACTGACATCCACGACCACTGGATTGCTGTCCGCGGGCGAGGGGGTGCCGTCGTCGGCGTAATAGCGAAACGCCCCTGCCGCCGGGAAGGAGACCTTACGCACCACCGCCGACGGTGGAATCGGACCGGTGCGAATGATGGAGATCCGGAGACTGAACGAGGGGGTGGTGGCAATGCCCACAGCGCTGACCTTGGCCGAGGAGGTGGACACCACGAGCATATCGGATTGCGGCATCGATGTCGCCCCGGGAAACTGAAGCCGAAGACCGACGCCTGGAATATTGCTGGGCAAGATAACACTATTGCCCGTGACTGTCGCACCAGGCGGGGCCTCGTAAACCGTCTTCAGAAGCTTGTTTCTGAGGGGCAGCCCCAACGAAAAGCAGTTGTTACTGCGAAACATCGTTTGAAAGGTTCGATCACTCATCAGGCTGTCGACCGGCAGTGTCCCCACTTCCCACCAGGTGCCTGCCGAAAAGACGGTGGCCAGCCGAAAGTTTTGAGTAAAGCTCGGCGATCCATCGAGGGTGTTCAGTTGCATGATGCACCCGCCCGCCTGGGCGAGGGGACTGAACATGCCCCCACAGATCAGGGTGAACATCACCTTGATCAGGGCGCGATAAATTTTCAGGTTTTTCAGGAACTGATACATGTGCATCACTCGATGGGTTTGCAGACGCCCGTCGCCTGGGGCATTGACGTCAAACCTCCAGAAGAGGGGGCTGGCGATGACAGTTGATAAGCGATCGCGCATTTTTGGGTCGCTGACAGGTTCACCCACAGCACGCCTTTGTTCGCAATGCCGCGCACGTAAATATGGCCACCCTGGCCGACAAAACCGGCGTTGCTTGCGCTTTGAGCCTCCTGCACCGGCGCACCGAACGGCAGGGGAGAGCCGTCGAGCATCTTGGCGTTGATCAAGGCGGCGTTTTCTTTGCTCGTCTCAAAATGGGCTTTGACGATCGCCCCGGCCCGTGGAACGGTATCCGCTGTCGAGCTTTCAAGCTGGATGTCTTCCGATAGTCCGTTAGGATCCAGTTCGATGTCGTTGCGCGTGTAGGGGGACAGGTACGGCACCAGGGCATAACCGTGTCGGTCAATCGTGTTGCCCACACTGTTGGTGACGCGCGCGCCAGTGGCATGATCAGCCTCCACCAGGGCCACGGTCTCGCCAAGGGTTTGGCCGAAGGTCACCCCGCCACTGTGGACAAGCACCCCCCCGGCGACGCCCAGGTTGGCCTGCGTGAAATCCTTGCCGGTGGTGGCGCCTGCCGTGACGTTGCCCGCCGAGCCTTGATAGCCACCATTGACCCCGTAGATGTTCTGCGCATCAGCGCCGCCCAACGATTGGGTGGTGGACACATCATAGGAGTACTGCTGATGCTCACCCACAACGCCGGAGAGCGAAGACTGCGCCTGATTGCTGCCGGTGCTGTCATGCCAGGCGCGACCCGACAGGTAATGGCGGCTGCCGGAGTCAGATGGAAACAGTGGCAGGGTGAAGCTGACATACACCTGATTATCCCGAGTGCCGTTGGCATTGAGGCTGCGATCGGCAACGAGACTGTAGTTGATCCCCTTGAAGGCGTTGCTGTAGGACAACTGGTAAATCGTATCGGTGCCTGGGCGATTCCAGAAATCGCGCCTTTCACCGGTCAGGTAGATGTTGCCCCAGCCCGCGCCCAGGTTCTGGTTCAGGTTGATATTAAAACGGCTCTTTTGCCGGTCATTGAACGAAAAACGCGAGCCGAAGACAGGGCTATTGCCACCCAGGCGTGCGTTTTCGGTCTGAACCATGTCGTTGAACGACCAGAAACCCCGGGTCGAATAGCGATAACTGGAAACCGTAATGTTGGTTTTGGTGGGGTTGATAAAGGTGGAATAAATCAGCCGTGCACTGGTGCCATTCGTGGCCGAAACGTTGTCCAGCAGGTTCTGCGCATACGTCACGTCGGCGGCAACCCCGCCAATCGGTGTGCTGATGGCATTGCCGATCGCCACCGAGCGGTAATCATCGCTGCTCAACACACCGCCGTACGCCGTCAGGGCGTTGCTCAGGCCATAAAGGCCTGAAATTTGCGCGACGGTGGGGGTGTATCGGTTCTGAGCAGGCGTCCAGGCCTGACCGATGTCAGCGTAATAACGAAGCTGATGGGGGCGCAGCAACTGCGCCGAGGAGGCATAGGGAACGGTGAAGGTGCGACTGGAACCATCCGCTTCACGAACCGTGACCGTAAGGTCGGTTCCGTAACCAATCGGCTCAAGGTCCTTGATTTCAAAAGGCCCCGGGGCCACGGTGCGCTGATAAAGCGCAATGCCGCCTTGGGTGATCGTGACCGTGGCATTGCTGTTGGCCGTGCCCCGTACCACAGGGGCATAACCCCTTTGCGAGGCGGGCAGCATGCGATCATCGGTAGAGAGCAGGGCACCGCGCAGGCCAAAGGCGTCAAACACCTGGCCATCGGTGTAGTTCTCACCCAGTGTCAGCGTGGACAGCAGAGGGGTGATGTCGGTCTGGGCATAGCTGCGCTGACGCTGATACACCTGCTCATGGTTGCTCCGGCTCAGGGAGGACAATTGCCGAAAACGCCACCCGCCGATGTTAAAGCCGGTGTCCAGCTGGGCGAACCCCTGAGTCTCCTGGTGGCCCAGGTTGCTCGATTCAAATGCATCGAGTGCGTAGTTGATGCGCGCCGCCGTGATCCCGCTGTCCCACAGGGCCGGGTCTACGTAATCCTTGGGCCGATCCAGCAGATACGCCTGTGCAATAGACACATCCAGGCGTTGATCGCTTGAATCATAGTGGGCCGAGGAAGACGGAACGACCGCACTGATGGCTTGGCACTGCGGGGCGACTGTCTTGTCGCTGGCACGGTTCATCCACGCCACCTGCGCCGCATCGAGCTTTTCCTCATTGAGCCCCATCAGGATAAATTTGTCCGGCGACAGGCAGGGCGTGGCGTCCCTGCCACTTTCGTTCGAGACAAACATGACATTCAACTCACGAATAAAAACGTTGTTGATGTACAGCTGTACCGCGTAGACCCCGGGGAACACCGGGTTACCTCTTGAGAAACGGCTCAGGTCGACCTGGCTCCGATCTTTTTCAGACCCCCACAACATGTTCTTGTCGAATTGCACGTCGGCCACCAAGGCGCCTGTATCACTCAAGGCCAGGGGAGAAAACGCGATCCAAACAGCAGCGCAAATCCATCGTTTACGTTTAACGCATGCAGAGATAGACAGGTTCATTAGGTATTTTCACGGCTGAGTAACACTTGCGAAGGGCGCTTTGGTGGCGCTGCTTTTAAGCTCGGGCGTCCCCCCGAAATCATTGACGGGGTAAACAAACAGTTGCGGGTCGGCGGGGTCGCTGGTGGCCTTCTCCAGGGCAATATTCGCCGTTGAAAAGGGGGCAACCATAAAACCTTCGGCGCTACCGCCCTCAGCAGCCCTGCCGACGTTGACCCGCTTGATCGAAACGTTGAAGGCGGTCGGGTTGGTGACTTGCAGGGCACCGGGCTTGTACTTCCAGGTCAGCTGTTCAGGGGCTTGGGCCGCGCTGCCTGGCAACCCGTCGGGGCGAAGAAACAACTTGATGCGGGTACGAAAGGAGAACTGCAGGTAGTTATCGTTGGTGGTGTCGGTTTTGGGCTTGGCCGGAATCTCCAGCACATTCAACCAAAACACCGACTCCCGATCTTTGGGCAACGGTTTGGTCTTGGTATAACGGATACGCAAGACTTGCCCCTTGTTGGCTTCCATTCGAAAGATGGGGGTCAAGATGGCGAAAGGCACGTCAATCTTTTCCGGGCTGGATTTTTCATTGCCATCGTCAATCCAAGCTTGAACCAACTTGGGTTGTTCGCTTTTATTGGTCAGGCGCACGGACACTTCGGCCGAATGTTCTGGATAAATCACCCGCGTACCGTCGATCACGATCGAGGCGTGCGCAGTGCCTGCAAAAAGCAAAAACACAAGGGAAGTCAAAACAGCGCGAATACCGCGCCGGTGAAAACGGGCCTGATGAATGAACATAAATGCCTCGAACGAGCGTAATGATCGGTTTATAAATAATTAATGACGTACGTTAAGGTGCTGCTGACAGCGCCGGCCGTGGTTTGCTGTAGGGCGTAATATTCAATGGAAAAATTTACTGTCGCCGCGCCCGTGGCATCGACTTTGCTCGACCCGGCGTTTTGTGCCGCTGCGCCAGCACTTAGATTCACAACTCCGTCGTTGGCATTGAGCAGTTGAAGTTCAACAAAGGCTGCCGGTGCCAGGGTGGCGGTATTAAGCAAGCGGCCATTAGCGCTGACGGTCGCCTGATTATTCTGGAAGTAGGGATAAATACTACCGGCGGGATTACAACCGGTTAAATTTAACGAAAAGGGCGTCTTGCCAGCGACTTGAGCGGCAGAGGCCAGTGCTGAAGTCGTGACGCTGGGCAGAGTGACTGTACCATTAGCGGCTCCGTTATTGATCTTCACATCGCAGGTGGGCGACTTCAGTACACCATTAATAGTAATGGTGCCGATGTCGTCGGCATAAACTTGACTGGTCAGCAGCAGGCCCGCCAAGAACATCAGGCGCGCGGTATTATGCAAGTTCATACAAAGCTCGATAAAAAAATGACATCACTGCAAGAGTGATGTCATTAGTGTTAAGTAGGCAATCAGTTGTAGCTCAACACATACTGAAGCTTCGACGTGAGCAGACCTGCGGTCGCCGCGCCGATCGCATGGTACTGAGCGTAATGGGTCAGCTCAGCGGTGCCGCCCGTTGCACCAGTAATGGTGGCCACGGTGGAGTTTTGTTGACCGTCTGGCTTGCTCAGATCAATGCTCGTCAAGGTGTCATTCAACATCTCGATCTCAACGTTTGTCGCAGCGCCGGTGGTGGCGGTGTTAATCAAGCGACCACTGCTGTTGATCTCAGGCGCGGCTTGCCAGAACGCATGAACTTTTGAGGAGGTGGCGGGGCTGGCCAAGCTGCAGTTGGACAGGCTCATGCGAACAAACACCCGGCCGGTGACGTCGCCGGCTTTTGCCAGGCTCTTGGTGGATACCCGAGGCAGGGCAATGGTCGAGTCGGCGTTGCCGCCATTGACCGCCACGTCGCAGGTGGTATCGGTGATTTCGCCGGTAAAGCTCAGCGTGCCATTATCGGCCGCCATTGCACTGTTTGCCGCCAGACCTGTAGCCAGAACGCAGCTCAGGGCCAAAACTGTTTTTCTCACGTCAATCATGGTTACGTCTCGTATATACGTATAAGGAGGATCGCTGCTCAAAATCGAGCGCCGCCACGTTGCGAGAATCACCCGGCAAAACAAAATCAATAAGTGTTAATAGTTGTCAGTCGACGAATAATCAATATCAGCGAGCTGTCGCTGAGCATCAAATAATTTAAAGATTGTTATTTCTCTTTCTGGGAGGTAGAGCGGTCCACTCTTTTCTGCATTTAATAGCGAGCGAAACTCCAGGCGCAGCCAGTTTTGTTGTGCGCAGTCATGCAGCCATTAACTGTGGAATTGTATTTGTCGTGTTCAGTCATTTAAAAATAGTCGCTTCCAGCAAACGTTTGGAGTCGGTCGTTCAGTATGCGCTTTCAATCATGTTTCTTGTCAATCCGCTGTACGCCCTTTCGGCTGAAGTACTGCCGAACTCAGTCGGGACGCGCGAGCAGAACTTGCAAAACCAGATTCGTCTCAGAGACCAAATCGATCGCTCGATTGAAGAGCATCGTCGTCAAGTCGAAAAGGAAGCCGGGTCTCAACAGCCTGCACCGCAGGAGCAGACGTCGCCTGATCTAGGGGCCAAGTTTCAGATTAACCGCATTGATATCGACACCGGAAAATTCCCGCATCAAGCGGTCGATGTCGCGGACATTCTGGCGTCCTATCAAGGGCGTTTATTGGGGCAGCACGATTTGTTCGGGCTGATTCGCGACGTGACCAATCGCTACGCCCAACACGGTTACTCCACGACCACCATCGGTTTGAATCCAGGCAACATGCGCGAAGGTGTGATCACGCTGCGTGTGGACTGGGGGCTGGTGCAGGGCTGGCTGATCAACGGCCATGAACCTGAGTCGGTGCGTGAGCGCCTCATGACCGCGTGGACGCTGCTTGATGTGGTGGACAAGCCCTTAAATATTTTTGATCTTGACCAGGCCATTGAGAACCTCAATAACAGCGCCAAGTCCGCGACCATTGAAGTCGTGCCTGCAGACAAGCTGGGGTATTCGTTTCTCAACCTTCACACCTCGGCGTCCGCGGCGCCGATCGTGTCGTTGACCATGGACAACTCCGGTGTCAACTCCCCCAGCAATGGCCGGTACCGCTATAGCTTTTCCTCCTCCCTGAGTGATTTGCTGCTGGGCAACGATACGCTGAGTATCAACGGCAGCAGCCGGCGCTTTCAGGACGACCGGCATAATTCTGAATATTCAGCCGGCGCCGGTTACAGCATTCCGTTTGGTGCCAACCGGTTGGATCTTCGTTACAGCGAGGTCAGCAACTCGAACCGGGCCTTTGGTTATTACGGGCATTACGACATTGATGGTGATTTGAAAACCTACTCGGCGAAACTGTCGCGGGTGATGTGGCGTAACGGGGCGAGCAAGTTCTCGTTGTTTTCTGAGCTCGAGCGCCGCCAAAGCGTCAACTACATCGATGATATTTTTCTGGAGGCCAACAGCAAGCGTTATAACTCCCTGACCTTCGGCGCCCAGAGCGTCACCCGGCTACTGGCAGGTTCTTTGTATTCGGACCTGAGTCTGACCCATGGTCTGTCCGCGTTTGACGGTGCGCCCGGCGCGTTTGATAAACAAAAAGCGATTAACTACAAAAAAGTGGTGTTCAACACCGCCTGGTTTCGCCCGTTCAGTGTTGATCATCACGCGTTCGAATATTCAACGCGCGTGGGTGGTCAATACGCCAGAGACAGCATGATCTCCGCCTTTAAACAGTCGATCGGCGACGAATATACCGTTCGCGGGTTTAACGGCCCGGCCGTGTGGGGAGATCGCGGGTTATATGTCAATAACAGCTTGAGCATGCCCATTCAAAACAGTGTTGGAAACATCACGCCGTTTATAGGCCTGGATGCGGGTTATATCAACGACGTGGTGTCGTCGCCCAACACTCCCAAAAACGCGACCATCGCGGGCGCGGCCTTGGGGGCTCGTGCCTCGTGGAGCAAGTTTGATATTGGATTTACATTGGCACGCCCTCTGTTGGTGCCCGATTCTATCGAGTCTTCTACCTCACCCTATATAACGTATATAAGCCTTGGATTGTCTATTTAAGAAAAGGACTTCTTATTCACCGCATGTGAAGTTGTGCATGGCAAATATTCAATCAACAACCCCCAGAGATTACGATAACTTCGTAAGAGAGCATTATGAACAGAAAGTGTTATAGGCTGATCTTCAGCAAGGTGCTCGGGTTTTTAATACCCGTGGCCGAAATAACGACCTCGCAGGGCAAAAAGAGTCAGGGCACCGGCCTGCACGCCGACGTGGCGCAGGCACCCCAGTGGCCTTTGCTGCCCGTGGTGGCGGTTCTGCGCACGCTGCAGCAATCGCTGGTTGAAGTGCGGGTGGTGGCCAAGGCCGGTGGCTGCGCCTTGCTGACGGCCCTGGTCTTTGTCCCGGGTATCGCCAGTGCGCTGCCGGTGGCCGACCCGGCCGGTGGGGCCAACAGGCCCAATGTGGTGCAAGCCCCCAATGGCGTGCCGGTGATTGAAATCGTCAATCCCAACGCCGCGGGCCTGTCGCACAACAAATTCCAGAGCTTTGATACCGTTTCACCCGGGGTGGTGTTCAACAACAGCCTGGTCAAT
>Ga0163161_10000162_pt1 | contig 61742 bp, 59 predicted proteins | sample S45metaG_FD_129847 | JGI IMG/M metagenome (GOLD analysis project Ga0163161, IMG submission 129847) | Switchgrass rhizosphere microbial communities from Kellogg Biological Station, Michigan, USA - S4-5 metaG | ecosystem: Host-associated > Plants > Roots > Rhizosphere > Soil | place: USA... | reverse complement strand
CGGGCCGCCCCAAGCAAGCTCGCACCGCAGTGCGAAGCACGGAGGTACCAATGAGCGCCGCGCCGGGCCGCCCCAAGCAAGCTCGCACCGCAGTGCGAAGCACGGAGGTACCAATGAGCGCCGCGCCGGGCCGCCCCAAGCAAGCTCGCACCGCAGTGCGAAGCACGAAGGTATACCTATGAGTGAAACCCAGCGCATCGAATCCCTGGCCGCCGACTGGCTGGCCCGCCGCGACAGCGGCGCATGGACCGACACCGAACAGCAGCAGCTGGACGCCTGGATCGCTGCGTCGATCGCCCACCGCGTGGCGTGGCTCCGGCTGTCCAGTGCCTGGGAGCGCGGCGACCGGCTGGGCGCACTGCGCACACCGGCGATCCCAATTCCCACCCCCACCCCCATGCCGGCTCCGCCACCGCAGCCGCAGGCTGCACGCCCGGTCCCGCGCCTGCCGCGCTTCTCGCTGCAACGCATTGCCGCCGGCGTGCTGCTGGCCGCGGCGGGCACCGCCTGGTTCGGCTGGCAGTACGTGCAGGAAGAACAGGGCCAGCAGTACGCCACCGCCGTCGGCGCGCGCCAGTCGGTGGCGCTGGCCGACGGCTCGAAGCTCACGCTCAACACCGCCACGCAGGTTCGCACCGCGGTGAACGACAGCGGGCGCAAGGTCTGGCTCGATGCGGGCGAGGCGTACTTCGACATCGCCCACGACAAGAAGCGGCCCTTCGTCGTGATCGCGGGCGACCGCCGCATCACCGTGCTGGGCACGCGCTTTGTCGTGCGGCGCCAGGGCGAGCAGGTGAACGTGACGGTGGAAGAAGGGCGCGTGCAGATCGCATCGGCCCAGCCTGGCCCGAAAAGCGCCGAGCCCACGGTGCTCACGCGCAACCAAGCGGCCGTCACGCATGCGGACAACGTGCTGGTGATGTCGAAGGCGCCCAAGCAGGTCGACGACGAACTGAGCTGGCGCGAAGGCAAGCTGGTGTTCGACCAGACCACGCTGGCCGACGCGGCCGCGCAGTTCAACCGCTACAACACGCGCCAGCTCGTGATCGCCGATCCGGTGGTCGCGCAGGTGCGCATCGGCGGCAGCTTCGATGCCAACAACATGAGCGGCTTCGTGGCGTTGCTGAAGCAAGGCTTCGGCCTTGCGGCGCATGAGCGCGGCAATGAAATCAGAATTTCGAATTAACAAATTACCGGAATGTGACGGGGCGTTCGTCTCAGTGGGTATCCCAAACAAATAACCACGTTGGAGAAGACACCCATGAATCGCATCGCGCGCCGCACCGGTCTGCCGTCCAGGAAGAAGCGAACGTACGGGGCTGCCGCGCTGCGCCCATGGGTCATCGGCGGCGCGTGGGTGCTGGCGAGCGGCATGTCCGCACACGCGCAGACACAGGCACAGACGCAGATGCCGGCGCATGGCTTCGACGTGAGCGGTGGCGATCTCAAGACCGCGCTCGATGCCTACATCGCGCAGGGCGGCGTGCAGCTGCTCTACAAGGTCGACGACGTGAAGGGCGTTGCGACGCGCGGCGTGAAGGGTGCGCTCTCGCCGCAGGACGCCCTGGCGCAACTGCTCGAAGGCACGCAACTGCGCACGCGCCGCGGTGACGACGGCGCCATCGCGATCTACACGGCCGCCTCGACTCCCAAGCTGACTGCCGACGAGGCACCGCAGTCGCTCGACAGCGTCACCATCACGGCCACGCGCCGCCGCGAGCCGGTGCGCGAGATCCCGATGCAGGTCAACGTGATGAAGGCGCAGACGCTGGAACGCGCCGGCGCAAAGAACCTGGCCGACTACGTGGCCGAGCAACCGGGCGTGAACCTCACCAGCAGCGGCAGCGTGGGCGGCACGCTCACCATGCGCGGACTGACCATGGGCCCGGTGCAGGGCATCGCGACCGTGGGCGTGTACGTGGACGACGTGGCCACCGGCCTGAGCTCGGCCGGCGCGAACGGCGGCAACACGCCGCTGGACATGGGCATGCTCGACCTGAGCCACATCGAGGTGCTGCGCGGCCCGCAGGGCACGCTGTACGGCGCGGGCGCCATGAGCGGCGTGCTCAAGTACGTGACCAACCAGCCCGACACCATGGAGTTCGCGGGCTCGGTGCGGCTCGGCACCTCGTGGACGCAGGGCGGCGGCCCCGGCTTCACGACCGGCGCGGTGCTCAACGTGCCGCTCAAGGAAGACGTGGCGGCCATCCGCTTTGCCGCCTTCACCGATCAGATCGGCGGCAGCTACGACGCCACGGGCCTCGCGCGCGGCCGCAACCTCGACCGCGGCCACACCGACGGTGGGCGCGTCTCGCTGCTGCTCACGCCCACGCGCGAACTCACGGTGCGGCTCACGGGCACGGTGCAGGACGTGCATCGCAAGGGCCTGGGCTTCGAAGAGATGGACAAGCGCACGCTGCGCCCCTGGAACCGGGAGCGCACGCGCCAGCTGTCGGCCAATGAATCGGTCCGCAACCTCACGCAGCTGTTCGGGCTGGACGTGGAGTACGACTTCGGCTGGGCCCGCCTGAACTCGATCACCTCCGCGCAGGACGTGAAGATCAACACCACCGTCGACGTCACCGGCCTGTACGGGCCGATGCTGAGCGCGCTGCGCGTGCCGGTGGCCTCGGTGCCGATCAACAGCGCCGTGGAGCAGCACCGCGTCAGCCAGGAGTTCCGCCTGACCTCGCGCTCGGGCACCACCATCGAGTGGCTGGCGGGCCTGTACCTGAACCGCGAACGCGGCAGCAACAACGGCGGCATGGACGCCAACCTGATCGGGGGCCGAAGCAGCCTCGGCCTGCTGACGTCGACGCAGTCGTCGCGCTACCGCGAGGAGGCGGTGTATGGCGACGTCACCTGGAACGTCACGCCCGCGTTCTCGCTCACCGGCGGCCTGCGCCTGTCGCGCAACAACCAGAAGTACGCCAGCCGCCAGACCGGCCAGCTGATCGGCCCGGTCGCCTCCGAGGCCGCCGGCACCTCGTCGGAAAGCCCGACCACCTACCTGGCCGCGGCCAAGTACACGCTGTCGGAGACGAGCACCGTGTACTTTCGCGCGGCCAGCGGCTACCGCCCCGGCGGTCCCAATGTGCTGAAGGCCAACACCGACCGCAACGTGGTGCAGCCGACGTACAACTCCGACTCGCTGTGGAGCTACGAGCTCGGCTACAAGGCCGACCTGCTCGACCGCACGCTGTCGCTGGAAGCGGCCCTGTACGACATCGAGTGGAGCGGCGTGCAGCAGCCCACGCGCAGCGGCGGCTTTGTGTTCGTCACCAACGCAGGCGCGGCGCGCATCAAGGGCAGCGAGCTCACGCTCAACTGGAAGCCCAGCAAGGAGTGGCGCTTCACGGCCAACGCCGCCGCCATCGATGCGCGCCTGACCGAGGACGCCAAGGGCATAGGCGCCACGGCCGGCACGCGCCTGCCGCACACGCCGCGCTTCGCCACCACGCTGGGCGTGACGCGCAATTTCAGCCTCGCCGATCACCCGGCCTATGTCGGCATCAGCGCGCGCTACACCGGCAAGCGCGATGCGGGCTACCGCGGCAGCACGGCCTTGCCGAGCATCATGATGCCGGCCTACACGCTGGTCGACCTGCAGGCAGGCATCGATTTCAAGCGCTTCAGCGTCTCGGCTTACGTGCGCAACCTGATGAACCGGCGCGGCATCGTGTCGATCGAAACCGGACTCAACGCAAACCCGAACCTGGTGACCGCGGCGCTCGTGCCGGCGCGCACCATCGGCGTGAACGTCAACGTTCCGTTCTGACATGTCGGGCCTCCCACCGTTCGCGGCGCCGATGCCGCTGGATGCGGCCGCCCCTGCGGCCCTGGAAACGACCCGCAAGGCGCCCACCAGTGCCTGGCATGCGCTGGCGGTACTCATCATCGCGACCGTGCTGGGGTCGATCGACAAGGTCATCCTCACGCTGCTGACGGAGCCGATCCGCCAGACGCTGTCGCTCTCCGACACGCAGATCGGGCTGCTGCAGGGCGCGGGCATCGTGCTGTTCACCGGCATCGCCACCTTGCCGCTGGGCTGGCTCAGCGACCGCTACGACCGGCGCGTGGTGCTCGCCGCCTGCGTGGTGCTGTGGAGCGCCGCCACCGCCATGCGCGGCACGGCCATGGACTACGGCGTGCTGTTCGTCGCCTCCGTCGGCCTGGGCGTGAGCGAGGCGGGCCTCACGCCCATCACCAACAGCATGATCCCCGACCTGTTCCCTCGGGCGCAGCGGGTGCTGGCGAATGCGGTGTTCGCGCTGTCGGCCATCTTCGGCAGTGCGCTGGGTGCGCTGCTGGGCGGCACCATCGTGCACCTCACGGACGACCTGCGGCCGTGGCTGCCCGTCGCGATGCAGCAGCTCGAAGCCTGGCGCCTGACCTTCTTCGTGCTGGCCTCCGCCGGCATTCCGGTGACGCTGCTGGTGCTGTCGATACGGCGCACGCCGCGCGGCGGTGCGCAGGCAGCGAAGCCCGGTGCAAAGGCCGCCGAAGCCTCCGGCGCCACGACCCTGCGCGAACACCTGCGCCAGCACTGGCGCACCTTCGCGGGCCTGGTGGTCGGCGTGGGCCTGACCAGCGTGGGCCTGAGTTCGCTCGGTACCTGGCTGCCGATCGTCACGGCGCGCACCTACGGCGTCACGCCGGTGCAGATGGGGCAGGGCATGGGCCTGGCCTTCCTGTGCGGCACGGTGGCCGGCGGCCTGCTGGGCGTGCTGTCGATGCGCTATGTGCAGCCGCGCATGGGCCCGGCCGCGGCGCTGCGCCTGATCATGCTGGGCAACCTCTCGGCGGCGCTGATGTCGACGCTGCTGCTGTTCACAAGCTCGGCCAACCACAACTTCATGCTGCTGGGGCTCCTGGTGGTGCCGCTCATCGGCAGCGCGGTGCTGCTGCCCAACGTGCTGCAGGACGCGGCGCCGCCGCACCTGCGCGCCCGCACCATCGCGATGCTCACGCTGGCCAGCCTGCCCTTCGGCGTGGTGGGGCCGCTGATGGTCGGCATGTTGTCGGATGCCCTCAAGTCCATGCCCAACGGGCTGGCCGTGTCCATCGTCGCGACCACGCTGGTCGGCGGCTGCCTGGGTGCCATGGTGCTGCGCGCCACCGAAGGCCCGTTCGTGCGCCTGATGCGCGAAGCGCAGCCGACCTGACTTTTCTTCCCGCTCCGATCCTTCATCGCTTGTCGTCCTTCCATGTCACAACCCGAATCCTCCGCTTCCCTTCCTGACACCGCTTCCGCACTGGCCGCCATCGACGCGCTGGTGGCGCCCCTGAACCGCAGCGACGCGCCCGGCCTGGTGCTGGCCGTCGCACAACATGGCCGCCTGCTGTACCGCCGCGCCGTCGGCATGGCCAGCCTGGAGATGGGCGTGGCCCTCACGCCGACCACGCGCATGCGCATCGCCTCCACCAGCAAGCACTTCACGGCCATGGCCGTGCTGCTGTTGGCCGAGGACGGCCTGCTCGACGTGGAAGACCCGGTGCAGAAGTACCTGCCCGAGCTGCCGCAGCTGAGCGCCAACGGCCCCACGCTGCGCCACCTGCTCACGCACACCAGCGGCTGGCGCGGCCACGACGAGCTGTGGGCCATCGCGCACGGCCTCACGTTCACGCTGCCCGGCCCGGGCCTGCCCGCCATGGCGCGCCAGAGCGAGCTGAACTTCGAGCCCGGCACGCACATGGTCTACAGCAACGGCGGCTACTTCCTGCTGGCGAAGATCGTCGAGCGCGTGAGCGGCCAGAGCTTCAACGACTTTCTGAAGGCGCGCCTGTTCGGCCCGCTGGGCATGGCCGACACCTCGTCGGTGCAGACCGACCTCGACATCGTTCCCGGCATGGCCGGCCTGTACATGCCCGCGACCGGCGGCGGCTGGCGCCGTGGCCTGTACCCGTGCGAACTCGACGGCGGCGGCTCGCTGGTCTCGACGGCGGACGACATGCTGCGCTGGCTCGCGCACATGCACGGCAGCGAAAAGATCGTGGGCAGCGCCAAGAGCTGGGCCCTGCTGTCCGAACCCACCACGCTGTCGTCGGGTTCGAAGGTGACCTACGGCTTCGGCCTCGCGCGCCACCTGTACCGCGGCGTCGAGATCGTCCACCACGCGGGCGCCGTGCTCGGCGCGCAGTCGCAGATGCTCAGCGTGCCCAGTCACGGACTGGACATCATCGCCATGGTGAACGGCGCGCCCGTGTCGCCGGGGTCGCTGGCCCTCAAGGTGGTCGAGCTGCTGCTGGGCGATGCGCTCGCGCCGATGGAAGTGCGGCCGCTGGCCAGCGACTTCTCCGCGCTGGTCGGCCAGCGCTACCACGCGCCGTCCACGGGCAGCCTGCTGGGCTTCGCGGATGTCGGCGGCAAGCTGGGCATGTCGTGGCAGGCCGGCGGCGCGCACGCGATGCACCAGGGCGAGGGCAAGCTCTGGCTGGGCCTGCAGGACATTCCTGTGAACGACCTCGTGATCGACGCGCGCGACATCGATCCGCAACGCGCACCCGAGGCGCTCGTGCTGCACGAAGGCGGTCAGCCGCGCCGCTTCGAGCGCCTGCCCGAGACCGCGCCCGATGCCGCGTCGCTGGCCGAGCAGCTCTGCGGCGACTACACCAGCCCCGACCTCGATGCCACCGCACAGATGGCGCTGGTCGACGGCAAGTTGCTGCTCACGGTCCAGGGCCGCCACGGCCAGCATGTGTGCGCGCTGACGCCGTTGTCGGCCGACGTGATGGTGCTCGCCTCGGCCGATCCGGTGCTGGCGCAGCTGGGCAAATCGATCCTCAACGTGGAGCGCAAGGCCGGCCGGGTCGTGGGACTGCGGCTGGACACGATGCGCTCGCGAAACATCCACCTCGCCCGCCAGGAGCCCCGCGCATGAAGTTCTTCACCACCCTGTTCGCCACCGAGACCAACACCTTCGTCTCGGCCCCCACCGGCCTGGGAAGCTACGAGGAATACGGCATCTTTCGCGGCGACGCGAGCACCCGTGACGCGGCCGGCTACGGCATGTACGCGGTCGAGGTGCGGAGACAACTGGCCGCCGAGGGCCACGAAACGGTCGAGAGCCTGCTGGCCTTTGCGCAGCCGCTCGGGCGCACCGTGCGCAGCGTGTACGAGCGCCTGCGCGACGAGATCCTGGACGATCTGCGCAAGGCGGGCCCGGTCGACGGCGTGATCCTGGTGCTGCACGGCGCGATGGTGGCCGACGGCTACGACGACTGCGAGGGCGACGTGATCTCGCGCGTGCGCGACATCGTCGGGCCGAACGTTCCCATCGGCGTCTCGCTCGACCTGCACTGCCACTTCACGCAGAAGATGCTCAATGCGGCGGACACGATCATTTGCTACAAGGAATATCCGCACACCGACGCATTCGACCGCCTCCGCGAACTGGTCCGCATCGTGGTCGACACCGCAGAGGGCCGCGTGCAGCCCGTGACGGCCGTGCACGACTGCCGCATGGTCGGCAAGTGGCACACCACGCGTGAACCGATGGCCGGCTTCGTGCGCCGCATGCAGGCCGCCGAGCAACTGCCGGGCGTGCTCTCGGTGTCGCTCGGTCATGGCTTCCCGTGGGCCGACGTGCCCGAGTCGGGCGCCAAGATGTGGGTGGTGACCGACAACGACCCGGCGCTCGCCGCCAGGCTCGCCGAAGAACTGGGCCGCGCCTTCTGGGACCTGCGCCACGAGACCGGCGTGCCCTCGCTCTCGATCGAGGAGACGCTCGCCCGCGCCATGGCCGTGCCGGACGGCCCGGTGGTCATTGCCGACACCGCCGACAACCCCGGCGGCGGCGCCACCAGTGACAGCACCTTCATGCTGCGCGCCGTGGTCGAGCGCGGCATCGGCGACGTGGCCTTCGGCGGCGTCTGGGACCTGGGCGCGGTGCAGCTGTGCCGCGACGCGGGCGAGGGCGCGAGCTTCGAGCTGCGCTTGGGCGGCAAGTGCGGCCCGGCCTCGGGCGACCCGATCGACCTGCATGTGACCGTCAAGCGCGTGGTGGAGGCGCACTCGCAGGGCGGGCTCTCGGGCGTGCGCACACCCATGGGCCCCTGCGTGTGGGTGCAGGCCGCCGACGGCGTGGACATCGTGCTCATCAGCAAGCGCAATCAGGTCATCGGCGCCGACCTCTTCACCGGCCTGGGCATCGACCTCGCGGCCAAGAAGCTGGTCATCGTGAAGTCGGCGCAGCACTTCCATGCCGAGTTCGGCCCGATCGCCAAGTCGGTGCTGTATGTGTCGACGCCGGCCTCGCTGAGCACCGACTTCGCCAACCTGCCGTACCGCGTGCGCGACCTCGACTACTGGCCGCGCGTGGAACAGCCCGGCCGCCCGTACCACATGGCCGCGCCCGGCGAGCTCTACACCGTCGAGGGCCTGCGCATGCACCTGCAGCGAAGCGGCCCCGCGCCCGCTGGCGCGGCGCAGCCCACGCTCGTGATCGAGGCCGGCGGCGGTTGCGCCTCGCCGACCTATGCACGGCTGCAGCAGGCGCTGGCGGCGAAGCACCCGGTGATCAGCTACGACCGCGCCGGCATGGGCTGGAGCGAGGCCGACGACGCACCCTTCGACGGCGAGCGCAATGCGCACCGCCTGCATGCGCTGCTCGCAGCCGCCGGCGTGACGGGCCCGATCGTGCTGGTCGGCCATTCGCTTGGCGGTTTGCTGAACCGGATCTACACGGGCCTCTATCCGCAGCAGGTGGCCGGCGTCGTGATGCTCGATGCGAGCCACCCCGAGCAGTTCGCGATGTACGAGCACCCGCCCGAATCGCAGTTCGCGGCCGAGCGCGAGAAGCGTGAGAACTTCCAGGCCGGCGGCCCGCCGCCGCCGGAGCAGGCGCCCATCGAGACCCTGTTCGCCGACATGCCGCAGGTGCTGCGCCAGATGAAAGCCACCTATACGCCCGAAGCGCTCGACACCATGCTGGCCGAGGTGCGCGGCCTGCCGCACGTCGCGCGTCAGGCTTCTGCCTCGCCCGAGTTCGGTGCGCGCCCGCTCGCCGTGCTGTGGGCGAAGCAGCAGCCGCTGCCGGCCGGCGCCGACCCCGCGATCGCCGCGGTGCAGCAGCGCTGGCCCGAGTTCCAGGAATCGAATGCGGCCCTGTCGACGCAGCGCCGCCTCGCGTGCATCGATGGCGCCGCGCACATGACGCTGGTGCTGCTGCCGAACCTCGTGCAGCGCGTGGCCGAGGAAATCGATGGCGTGATGGCGCAGGTCGTGTCCGGAACCGGCCGATGACGCCGCTGGCCGAACTCATCACGCCCGCGCTGCTGCTCGATGTCGGCGTGCTCGAGCGCAACTGCGAGGCGATGGCGGAGCGCGCGGCGCGCCATGGCGTGGCGCTGCGCCCGCACCTGAAGACCGCCAAGTCGGCCGAGGTGGCGCGGCGGGCCACGCGGGGGCAGGGCAGCGGGCTCACGGTGTCGACCGTGGCCGAGGCCGCCTACTTCGCGCGCCGCGGCTTCACGGACCTGACCTACGCCGTGGGCATCGATGCGAACAAGATCGAGGCGCTGCACGGCATCCAGCGCACGAGCGGTGCACGCATCACGCTGCTGGCCGATCGCATCGACGCCGTGCAGGCCGCCGACTCACGCGCGCGGGTGCTGGGCGCCACGTTCCGCCTGCTCCTCGAAATCGACACGGGCGGCGGCCGCGGCGGCGTCGCCCCGAACGACGACGAGCTGCTGTCGCTTGCGCGCGAAGTGCAGCGCAGCGAATCGCTGTCGCTGGCCGGCGTGCTCACGCATGCGGGCCACAGCTACCACGTGCAGGGCGGCACGGCGATCCGCGCCGTCGCCGAGGCCGAGCGTGCAGGCGCGGTGCAAGCGGCTGGGCGGCTGCGCGCGGCGGGCATCCCGGTCGATGTGGTGAGCGTGGGTTCCACGCCCACGGCCGTGTGCGCGCAGACGCTCGAAGGCGTCACCGAGATGCGCCCCGGCGTCTACACCTTCTTCGACCTGGACCAGGCGGCGCGCGGCATCTGCGGCGTCGAGGACATCGCGCTGTCGGTGCTGGCCACCGTGATCGGCCACAACCCGCGCTCGCGCCGCGTGCTCATCGACGCCGGCGCGCTCGCGCTGTCGAAGGACCAGTCGGCGGCCGAGTTCCGCGGCGGCCTGGGCTTCGGCCTCGTGTGCCATGCCGGGGGCACCGTGCCGCTGCCCGGCCTGTGCGTGGCCGAGCTGCACCAGGAGCACGGGCTGATCGCTTGCGAAGGCGATGGCGATGGCGACGACGACGACGACGACGGCGTGCAAGCCATGTTCCGCGCGCTGCCCGTGGGCAGCCGCGTGCGCGTGCTGCCGCACCACGCCTGCATGACCGCCGCGCCCTACGACCGCTACCACGTGGTCGAAGGCGCGGGCAGCGGCGTGCAGGCGGTCTGGGACAAGGCGTGCGGCTGGCATGCCGGTACCTGAAGCGAATCTATTTTTCTGGAGAAGACAACGATGACGAAGACATTCCTTGCGCGGCTGACGGCCGTGGCCGCGCCTTTCGTTCTGGCCTTCGGCCTCGGCAGCGCGCCGCAACCGGCGGGCGCCCAGACCCAGACCCCGGCCGCACCGCAAGCCGCGGCCAGCGCCGCCGCCGCGCCGGCACCCGCAGCCGTGCCCGAGAAGCCCGCCACATCCGCCGCGGCACCTGCAGCGTCTGCAGCCGCAGCCAAGGTCGACAACCCCTACGGCATCGGCGCGCTCTGGTCGCAGAGCGATGCCGTGGCCAAGGCGGTGCTCGCCATCCTCGCGATCATGTCGATGGGGAGCTGGTATGTGATCGTCACCAAGCTGCTCGAGCAGATGCGCATGGGGCGCCAGGCGCGCGCGGTCGACAGCGAGTTCTGGAACGCGGGCACCGTGCAGGCCGGCACCGCGCGGCTGGCCGAGGGCAGCCCGTTCCGCTTCATTGCCGACGCCGGCATGCAGGCCACGCAGAAGCACGACGGCCTGCGCGGCAAGGTCGACTTCGCCGACTTCGTCGACCTGTGCATCCACCGCGCCACCGAGCGCGTGCAGCGGCGCCTGGGCAACGGCATGTCGCTGCTGGCCACCGTGGGTTCGACGGCACCGTTCGTCGGGCTGTTCGGCACGGTCTGGGGCATCTACCACGCGCTTACCGCCATCGGCGTGGCGGGTCAGGCTTCGATCGACAAGGTGGCGGGCCCGGTGGGCGAGGCGCTCATCATGACCGCCATCGGCCTGGCCGTGGCCGTGCCCGCGGTGCTGGGCTACAACTGGCTCCTGCGCCGCAACATCGCCGTGATGGACGACGTGCGCGAGTTCAGCGGCGAGCTGCACTCCGTGATCCTGGCCGGCAGCGCATCGGCCTGAGCGAACCGCGCCATGGCGATGAACATCCCGGCCGCCGGGGGAGACGAGGAACAGGCCATCGCGGCCATCAACACCACGCCGCTGGTCGACGTGATGCTGGTGCTGCTGATCATCTTCCTCATCACCATCCCGGTGGTCAATTACTCGGTGCCCGTCGCGGTGCCGAAGGAACGCAACGAGGTGCGCGAGAGCAAGCCCGAGACCGTCGTGATCTCGGTGGACGCCGCCGGCCGCACCTACTGGTACGACACGCCGGTGCGCGACACGTCCGCGCTGATCGCGCGGCTCACCAAGGTGGCGGCGATGAACCCGCAGCCCGAGGTGCACATCCGCGGCGACTGGCATGCCGACTACGAGCCGGTGGGCCGGATCGTCTACGCCTGCCAGGCGGCCGGGATCGCCAAGGTGGGCTTCATCACCGAGCCGCCCGCGCGGAACTGAAAAAGAACGGACAGCTCGACAGCGAGACAAGCCATGCCAAGAAAAGAAAAGCAGGGGCGGCGCAACAGCGCGCCCTCGGACGAGCCCATGATGGACATCAACACCACGCCGCTCATCGACGTGATGCTGGTGCTGCTGATCATGCTGATCATCACCATCCCGATCCAGCTGCACGCGGTCAACCTGAACATGCCCACGGGCAACCCGCCGCCCAGCGACATCAAGCCCGAGGTGCTGCGCATCGACATCGACGCGCTCGGCGTCGTGCAATGGAACGGCGAGCCGCTGGCCGATCGCGGCGAGATCGAGCGGCGCTTCGAACAGGTCGCTGCGCAAGCCGTGCAACCCGAGGTGCACCTGCGCCCCGACCGGCGCGCGAAGTACGAAGTGGTGGCCGGCGTGATGGCCTCGGCGCAGCGCACGGGCGTGAGCAAGCTGGGCATCGTCGGTGCGGAGCAGTTCGTCCCATGAAGCGCAACCGCCAGGACTTCAACCCCAAGTCGCGCTTCGGGCCCGTCGGCATCGCGGTGATGGTGCTGTTCCACGTCGGCGTGGGCTATGCGCTCGTGTCGGGGCTCGCGCGCCAGACGGTCGAGGCGATCAAGAAGCCGATGGAGGCGACCATCATCAGCGAGATCAAGCCGCCCCCGCCGCCGGCCCCACCACCGCCGCCCCCGCCGCCGAAGAAGATCGTGCGCCAGGAGACGCCCAAGCCACCGCCGCCACCACGCCCGGCCTACGTGCCGCCGCCCACGGTGACGCCACCGGCCACGTCCGCGCCCGCGATCACCGCCGTGCAGAACACCGAACCGGTGGCACCGCCGCCGGCCGCACCGCCTGCGCCACCCGCGCCGCCGGCCCCGCCCGCACCGCCGAAGGCGACCTCCACCGACATCGCGGTGGCCTGCCCGCGGCAGGTCAAGCCCGAGATGCCGCGCAAGGCGCTGGACGAAGGCATCGGCGGCGTGGTGAAGGCCGAGGTGCGCATCAAGGGCGGCCATGTGCAGGAGGTGCGCATCCTGTCGGGGCCGCGTGTCTATCACTCGGCCGTGCGGGCGGCGGTGATGCGATACGAATGCCAGAGCACGGGCGATGCGGAAGTGCTGGCGATGCAGGAGTTCGTGTTCCGCATCGAATAGGCGGCATGCGATGGCTGCTTCGTTCGAGCGCGCAGGCCGCGGCGATTCATTCGTGCTTGTGTCGCGCGTCGTGGTGGCCATGATGGGCACAGCCGCCCGCGGGATCGCAGCCGGTCCGGCGGTTCCAGCGCGAAGCAAGAATGACCGTGCACATGTCGATCCGCTGAAAGCCCGGGTCCTTGAACGCCAGCACGTCGTCGTTGAAGGTGCCGAAGGTGCTGTCCGGTCGGTGCTTCATGCCCTGGTGGAAGGCATCGATGATTCCGTGCGAAAAGTCGGTTTCCCTGGGAAACGCGGCGACGACGGCTTCGCGCTGCGCATCGGTGAACTGGTCGTAGCCGCGGCCCGCCACGTCCATGCCGGCGCCCGCCTGCACCAGCGCAATTTCGGGACGCATGAATTGCGGGATGCCGGGCGTCGTGTGGAGCGCAACGGCGTTCCAGACCGTCTCGATGTCGCGCTCCGAGATGCCATGCCCCCGAAGAAAATCGCGCGCGGCGTTTGCGCTGTCGACCTCGAAGCGAAGCTGGCTCTGTTCATAGCGCGCAGTGAGGCCGACGTCGTGGAACATGGACGCCGCGTACAGCAGCTCGGGATCGAACGTCGATCCGGTGCATGCGCCGATCAAGGCACCCCAGCAATAGACACGGGCGGAGTGGTGAAAGAGCAAGTCGCTTTCGGTATCGCGGATGAACTGGGTCATCTCGCGGGCGAGCTGGCTGTCGGGAAGGCGTATGCCGGCGATTTCGTTCTGCATGTGAATGCTCCGTGGGTCAGTCGAAAAGACGGCTCGCGATCCTGGCTTCGATGCGTGCACTGGCTGTCCGCTTGGACACGATCATGGGCAAACGTCGAGTCGAATGGAACTGATGTCTCTGCAACTTCACAATGCAGCGCATTCATCGGGCGCCCCGAATTGCGGTCATCGACACGGCGGACTTGTGGACCTTGCCGCTGTGCTGCGACGCCGTTCGGCCGTCGGAGTAAAGGGAAGTTAAACCTTTCGTATGGCGTCCATTTTTTTACTCTCAGAATGAGACACCCACAGTCGCGTTGCGGGTCAAAAAACGCACGTTGCGCTGCTATGGTGCGCGGGCTGTTTCCATTGTCCGCACTGCCCGTCGTCCCTGCGCCGGGTGTGACATCACCATGAGCCACGCCAAAGTCTTTCCCCGCCATTCCTTCTATTGCGTGCTCGCCGGCATTGCGGCCCTCTACGTCTTCAGCGCCATGATGCTGGTGCCGGCCAAGGTCTACATCCTTCCGTACCTCATCACGCCGGACTTCATTCACCACAGGGGCGCGATCGTCGTTCTCTTCCTGGCCGTTCCCGCCGCGATCTACTTGATCTGCTGGCAGGGCAGCGACTTCTTCGCATGGCTGCGCGCGCCGGGGCAACTGTCCGTGGGCGGGCAAGGCCTTCGGCTCGGCGACCGCACGCTCGCCTTCGCGGACGTCACGCGCTTTCGCCACCGCCACAACCGCAACCATGTGCTGCTAGGCACCCGCGACGGAAGGACGCTGCGCCTGCGCCTGAACCTGTGGGACGCACCGGATGCCTTGCTCGCCGAAGTGGAAGAGGCCGTCGGCGCCACGATGGCACACGATGTCGAGCGCCGCCTGCATGCCGGCGAGACGGTGAAGTTCGGCGCGCTCGGCCTGCAGGCCGAAGGCCTGGTGCACAAGGGCCAGTTGATTGCGTGGTCGAGCATCGACACCATCCGCACGCAGTCCGACGAAGAGGGCATGGAGGTGGACGAACACCTGGTCATCGTCGCGCACGGCAAGTCCCGAAAGATCGACCGCTCCAAGATCGACAACGAGCCCGTGCTGATGGCCTGCCTGATGCAGCGCTTGCCCGCGCACTGAGTTTTCTCCCTCCGCCTTTTTTTCACTCCAACTCGCGCACAGCGCATCAGACAAAAATGGAAATCTACAGCTCCGCCGCCCAGCAAGAGAAGACCCGCCAGGACCGCCCCGTGTTCTATTCCCGCACGCGCCTCATCGCCGGCACCGCGCTCTGGGCGGTGGTGACCGTAGTGCTGGCGGTGCTTTGCATCCGCGCGCAGGACAAGAACATCGGCATCCTCATCGCTGCCTGCTTCGGGTTGCTCACGGCATGGCTCACGTTCAAGTGCCTGAACACGCTGCGCAACATCGACCAGCCCGCGCTCGTCATCGGCCACCAGGGCCTGACCTTCGAGAACGGCATGCTGCTGCCGTGGGACAACATCGTCGAGAACACCTGGGTCAACCAGAACTACATGGGCATTCCCATCGGCAAGCAGATCCAGATCAAGACCGACCTGCCCAAGCCGCGGGCACGCGTGCTGCGCCGGGCCATGGGGCTGGAGATTTCGGGCGACGAGTATCTGGCGCTGTGCGACGCCTATCGGTGAGGCGGCGCGCAGGGCGATGAATCCCATGTCTCGCCACGCATGGATGCCGGGCGAACAATTCAAGCTTGACGATGATGATTGAGTCAACCGAACCATCCGCTCCGTGGCCGCCCGACGGCTGTCCGCCACTGATGTGGCCGGAACTGTCCGATCCGATGGCTCGCGGCCGCTGGTACGCCGACGTGATCGGTGCATATGCCGCCCTGTGGCAAGGCCATGTGAGCCAGGCATCGATCAATCCCTCGAGCGATGCCGATCTGGATGCGCTGGAAGCACGTCTGGGCTGCTGCTTGCCCGCGCCACTGCGCGAATACCATCGCCAGTTCGGCGCCCTGTCTCTGGCCGAGACCCTGTGCAGCGTCGAGATCGGCGACACGCCGATTCAGGCCTTGCGCGAGGCCTACCCCGGCATCGTCGACATTGCAGAAGATCTGCCCGACGGCGATGTCCTTCTCGCGCTGGCGGACGAGATGGTTGCCTTCGGCGACTATCTCGGCAACGGCAACATGTTCTGCTTTCACCGGCAGAGGGGTGAGGTCTACTACTTCGACCACGACGATGGCGAGCCGTTGACACGGTTCTTCGCTTCCGTCTCCGACTATCTCGACGCGCTGATGATTCGCTGCCTTGCGGAAATTCACGATGACGAGGAGAGCGGGGAGGCGCTGCTGACGCATCGGTTCGGCCAGCCCCTTGTGCGGAAGTGGCTGTATTGAGTCGGAGCGCACGCCAGGGTTCTGTCTTCGGCGAAAGCTTTCAGTTGTGAGTTCACTCAAGCGAGCGGCCAGACCTCAGTCAGGCCTGAGGCCGGCTACTTGCGCCGATTCAGCCAATAGCGGATCAGCCCAAGCACGCACAAGCCGACAAGCCAGCCCAGAACGGTCGGATTGATGAAATCGAGGTTCAAGTGGATTCCTTATTCCGCATCGATGCGTTTGAAATTGATGTGAGTTAACGAGGCATTCGGATTGCCCGGCGCGGCGGCGGGCGCCGCGCCAGAACGTCGACTGATCACGATGAAGCGCCACGCGGCGAGGCACGCCACCAAGGCACCCACGCCCCAGGACGCCCAAAGGGCCGCCAAAAGCGTAAACCCTTGCGCGATGTCACCCACGTGCGCCCAGAACGACTGGCTCGCACTTCGAAAGCTCATCAGGCAGGCGCGCTCGACCAACCACACGGCGGGCGGCACTACGGCGACGCACGATGCGAAGCCAAGGCTTGCGGCTAGCGGGCCGATGCTGCCGCGCGAGACGGCTTGCCGCCACGCGAGAAAGGCGACAAAAGAAAGCGCCGCGCAAGCAACAAAGCCCACGATCACGAGCGTATTGAGCAAAGCATTCGTCATGTTTTATGGGCGCGCAGTTGTGGCCGTGCAGGTGAATTGCACTGTACCGGCGCGGCTTCTCCTTTTCTCTCTCAGTCCCACCAGCAATAGAGCGGATTCCCGCAGACGCCATAGGCCCCAAGGCTGTCCGCATCTGATCCCCAGAAACAGTAGTACTGGCCTTCATCGGGCTCGAAGACCAGCCAGTAACCTTCCGACCTCGCGAGCAGGTATCCAGTAATCCTTGTCCCGAGTTCGCGATGAGAAAACCCGGGCGCGACGACGATGGCGTACACCTTCTCGGCGGCGGTGGCGTGCGCTCGAATACTCGAGCGGAGCTTCTCGAAATACGTTGCCTCATCCTCACCCTTGGGCACGATGATCCCGGACGTGTCGGTCAGCGCGGCCTCGAGGCTTTCCCAGTAGGGATTGGCTTGGTTCATGACTTTCCAATGTAGAACAACGGCTTATAGGCGGGACAGTTCCACCTTCACTTCGCTTGTACTGTCCTGCACAAGCTGCTTGAGCCCGGACGTAAAACCGCCAAGGCGCACAAGTCCTTCCGAAGGATCGCCGTCCTTGTAGAAGAAGGCGAGGTTGCCCCACGGGGCGTAAAAGCAGATGTCACCCGCTGAAGGCGTGTAAGAGCCGGGCGCACCCTCTGTTGACACGTGCCGGGGTAGGTCGGCAATCTTTTCTGTTGCTTCATAGTCTTTCAGGTGCAAGGTCAGCGGGAGAAGGGTCGCGAAATCCTCTGCGCTACGGGTGTTGTCAAGCGTCGCAGTTGCGATGACGGCGCCATCAATGATCATCCTGAGGTTCATCCGGTTGGCCTGTCTTGTTGGTTGGACTAGTAACTTCGGGTTCGATGCGAAGGATGCAGGCGTTGCGCCCCTTCCATGCCAGTGCCCTCAGTCCCTTGAGAACTGGACTCGTACGCCGCGCTCCCCGAGCGCTTGCGCCAGACCGTTCGGTTCATCCACCCGACCAATTCGCGTGTACGAATACGGAGAGTCGAAGGTCAGATAGAAGAGAACCACGGTATTCGCCCCATACAACATGAGGTCGCCATTGCGGATCGTTCCCGGTCGACTGGGGTTCACTGGCAACGCCTTCGGCAAGTCGAACTTTTTTTCGTTGCCGTTGAGATCGGTCATGTCGAGCGTCAGCGGCAGTCGAGCAGCGAACGCGCGGGCGGCATCGGTATCGGCCAGGCTAACGGCCAGGCGACGTTCTCCGACGGTCATCCACACGCGTGACTCGGCGTGGCTCCCGCCGAACACGAGCAGGCCGATGCACAAGCCCGCAAGGCGCAGAGGTTTGATCTTCTTCATTGCAAATGGACTGCGGCTTTGGGTCATGCTGATTTCGTGCGGTCTGCACGCGCTGTCAAGAAAACCAGGAAGGCGCCGACCAGCAACAGACCGGCGCTGAAGGCGAAGGTGCCCTGGTAGCCGCTACCGTCGAAAAGAAGGCCCCCGACCGTCGAGCCCAGCGCGATCGACAGCTGGACCACCGCCACCATGAGCCCGCCGCCAGCCTCGGCGTCTTGCGGGAGCGTTCGTGCGATCCACAGCCACCATCCCACCGGTGCAGCGGTGGCCACCAGGCCCCAGACGCCCAGCAGCACTGTGGTGGCGGGCACCGAAGCTCCAACGGCAATCAGCGCGACGGCGATCGCGGCCATCAGCACCGGGATGACCGTCAGCGTGCCGTAGAAACGGAGCTTCAAAAACCTGCCGATGACCGTGGTGCCGATGAAGCCTGCGACCCCCAGCGTCAGCAACATGAGCGACAACATCGACACGTCGACCCGCGTCACCGTTTCCAGGAACGGGCGCAGGTAGGTGAACAGCGCGAACTGGCCCATGAAGAAGACGCCCACCGCCAGCATGCCGAGCACGACCAGCCGGTTCCTGAAGAGCCTGAAGACGTTGGCCGAGCCCTTTGCGCGTGGCTGTGCCTGTATCGACGGCAGGCTGAACAACTGCCAGACGAACGCGATCGCCGCGACCGGCACCAGGCAGAAGAAAGCGCCGCGCCAACCGAAAACCGAGGCAAGGTAGCTGCCCAGCGGCGCCGCCACGACCGTGGCCAGCGCGTTGCCGCTGTTGAAGATCGCCAGTGCCCGAGGTACCTTGGACGGCGGCACCAGCTGCATGGCCGTGGCTGCCGACATGGACCAGAAGCCCCCGACGACGACGCCGATCACCGCCCGGCCGACCATGTACGTCACGTAGTTGGGCGCCATCGCGACGATGACTCCGGAGAGGCACATCATCGCCGTCAGCGCCAGCAGCAACGTCTTGCGATCGATGCTGCCGGCGATCGCCGAGATCGACAGGCTCGTGAGCACCGCGAAGACTCCGGAGATGGCGATGCCTTGCCCCGCCATGCCTTCGGTGACCTTGAGGTCGGACGCCAGTGGCGTCAGCAGGCTGACGGGCATGAATTCCGAAGCGATCAGCGCAAAGACGCACAGCGTCATCGCGAAGACACCGCCCCAGTGTGCGGGCCGCGCTTCAGCCCGGTCGTCGAGCACGGCACCGCTCGCCGGGGCGCCGATGGCCTGCGCCGACATCAGGCGCTCGCCCCGACGAGGTGCTTCTTAAAGAACGACGTCAGCTTGTCGAACGGGATCAACGTGACGCGGTCGTACAGGTCCACGTGGCCGGCGCCCGGAACGATGAACAGCTCTTTCGGTTCGGCGGCGCGCTTGTAGGCGTCTTCGCTGAACTCCCTGGAATGCGCCTGGTCGCCGGTGATGAACAGCATCGGCCGCGGCGAAATCGTCTCGATGTCGTTGAACGGGTAGAAGTTCATGAACTTCACGTTGCTGGTCAACGTCGGCATGGTGGTGGTCCGCGCCGATGCACCCGGGGGCGTGAACTGACCGCGCGGCGTGCGATAGAAATCGAAGAACTCGCGCTGGATGGGATGCGTGTCGGCAGCCAGTGCGAGGACTGTTCCGCCCGTGTACCGGATGGCGCCGCCGTCGAACTCGGCCTGCCGTTGCTCGGCGGCGGCAGCAATGATCTGCTTGCGCTGCTCGAGCGTCTGCGAGTGGTTGAGCGCATTGCGATTGGCCGCACCCATGTCGTACATGCTCACCGTGGCGATGGCCTTCATGCGCGGATCGATCTTCGCCGCGCTGATGACAAAGCTGCCGCTCCCGCAGACGCCGATGGCTCCGATCTGCTGCCTGTCGACGAATGCCTGGCTGCCGAGGAAGTCGACCGCGGCACTGAAGCTTTCGGCATACATATCGGGCGAGACCGCATTGCGCGGCTGACCGCCGCTGCCACCCCAGAACGCAAGGTCCAAGGACAGGGTGACGAAGCCTTGCTCCGCCATCTTGGTCGCGTAGAGATTTGCGCTTTGCTCTTTCACCGCGCCCATCGGATGGCCGACGACGATGGCCGGCGTGCGCTTTTTTCGGTCGAGCGACTTGGGAATGAACAGGTTCCCCGCGACGGTCATCTGGTACTGGTTCTTGAAAGTGACCTTCTGCACGGCCACCTTGTCGCTCGTGTAGAAATTGTCGGCCCCGTTGGGCAACGGAGCGCTCTTCCTGGGTATTGCCAATGCCGTGCCAGCCGTCGACAGCAGGCCGGCGGCGGCCACGCCGGTGCCGGCCATCTTCAGAAATTCGCGGCGATCGGAAGTGGTGTCTGCTTGAGTTTTCATGGTCGATGTTCCTTTGAATGGAAGTTTGCCGATCGACCGGAAGATTGACTAGGTAATGAATGCTTAATACATTTATTAATTGAGCTAATCAGTTCGCACGATGAAGAGTTCCATATGCCCAGACGCAACCTCAACGACCTGCTGGCCTTCGTGACGGTGGCCCGCGAGGGCAGCTTCACCCGGGCTGCCGGCACGCTCGGCGTGACCCAGTCGGCGCTCAGCCAGGCGATCCGCGGGTTGGAAGAGCGGCTGCAGATCCGCTTGTTGACGCGCACCACGCGCAGCGTCGCACCGACGTCGGCCGGCGAGCGACTCATGAAAGCCATCGGCTACCGTTTCGACGAGATCGAGGCCGAACTCGAGGCGCTGACCGAGCTGCGCGACAAGCCTGCGGGAACCGTGCGGATCACCTGTGGCGATCACATCATCCACAGCGTGCTGCTGCCCAAGCTCACGCCGCTGTTGCGCGACTACCCCGACATCAAGCTGGAGTTCGACATGAACTACGGGTTTCGCGACATCGTTGCCGACCGCTTCGATGCGGGTGTCCGCATGGGCAACACGATCGACAACGACATGGTCGCCGTGCCCATCGGCCCGCCGCTGCAAATGGCGGTGGTCGCGTCACCCGACTACTTCGCGGTCAACCCGATCCCCAAGACGCCGGCCGACCTGACCAGGCACCAGTGCATCAACCAACGCATGCCGACGTCGGGTGGGCTGTACGTGTGGGACTTCGAGAAGCGCGGCCGCAAGGTCAACGTGCGCGTGGATGGCCCGCTGATCTTCAACACCGCGCCGCCGCAGGTGGACGCGGCGTTGGCCGGGCTCGGCATCTCGCTGCTGCCGGAAGATGAATTGATGTCGCACCTGGAATCGGGTCGACTCGTGCGCGTGTTGCAGGACTGGTGCCCGAAGTTCGCCGGCTACCACCTGTACTACCCGAGCAAGCGGCAGCCTTCGCCGGCTTTCTCGCTCGTGGTGAAGGCGTTGCGGTTCAGCGCGTCGCGATAGCAGCGGGCGCTCAGGTCCGCGATACCTCGGCGCATCGATCAGCCGCCGCGTGATCGACAACACTGATGGGGCAAGAAAAAGCCCGCACGAGGCGGGCAAGGGTAGCCCTGAGAAGGGGAGGAGGGAGAAAACAAGGGGCTACCGAAGTGAAGTCTAACGTACTAATTGTCGTTGTGGTGCATCGCGTTCGAACTGGATTGAAAGCAGGCCTTTCAATTCCAAGGAGTGGAATCGGCGGGATGCGGCCAAGGCACCTCCGGCCTAAGCTGATGTATCGAAAAGCCAAAGATGCTCATCGCATGCAGCGATGCATTCACAAGCCAAGGAGACTCGCGTGCCCCCAACCTTCGCCCCTTCCCGGCGCCACTTCAACGCCATGGGAGGCGCGCTCGCGCTCACGGCGCTGGCCCCGCGCGCCTGGGCCGACAACAACACCTTTCCCTCGAAGCAGGTCCGCATCGTCGTGCCGTTCTCGCCCGGCGGTCCCACCGACCTCATGGCGCGCGCGATCGGCAAGATCATGTCGACCCACCTGGGCCAGCCCGTGATCATCGACAACAAGCCCGGCGGCGGCGGCGTCATCGGCATGAGCGAGGTGAAGCACCAGCCGGCCGACGGCTACACGCTGGTGTTCCCGTCGATCCTGGCGGTGACCAATCCGGCGCTGATGCCCGGCTACCCCTTCGACACCCTGCGCGATTTCGCTCCGCTGACCGTGGTGGGTTTCGTGCCCCACGCGGTCGTGGTGCGCACCGATTTCCCCGCGCCTGATCTGCAGGCGCTGGTCGCAAGCGCCAAAGCCAAGCCGGAGGGTCTCTCGTACGGTTCGTCCGGCAACGGCACTTCGGCGCACCTGGGCGCGGCGCTGTTCGCAAAGCGCGCCGGCATGCGCGCGACGCACGTGCCCTATCGCGGCGCCGGCCCCGCAGTGCAGGACCTCCTGGGTGGGCAGATCCAGTTCATGTTCCTCGACATGAGCAGCGCCTTGCCGTTCATCCAGGCCGGCAAGTTGCGCGCGCTCGCGGTTGCGACGGCCACGCGCTTCGAGGGGCTGCCAGCAGTGCGCACCGTGGCCGAGCAGGGCTATCCCGGCTTCGAGGTGCATGGCTGGTACGGCCTGCTGCTCAAGGCCGGCACGCCGGCACCCATAACGCAGCGTCTCTACGCCGAAGTGAAACGCGCCCTCGACACCAAGGAAGTGCGCGATCTCTTCAAGGCCCAGGGCATCGCCCCCGGCGGCATGCCGCCCGAGCAGTTCACGACGCTCGTGCGCAACGACCTGGCGATGTGGAAGCGCACGGTCGAAGAACTTCACATCACGCTGCAATGAAAGCCAAGGAGCACCCGCGCATGCGCATCGCCATCCCCGACGACTACCAGGACTGCGTTCGCAGCCTCGACTGCTTCTCGAAGCTCGACGCCCACGAGACGCGCATCTTCAACGACACGGTCAAGGGCACCGACGCACTGGCCGAGCGCTTCGCCGATGCCGAGGCCATCGTGCTGACGCGCGAGCGCACGCGCATCGACGCGGCGCTGCTCGACCGCCTGCCCAGGCTCCGTCTGATCAGCCAGACCGGCAAGCTCGCCGGCCACGTCGACCTGGCGGCATGCACGGCGCGCGGCGTGCTCGTGGCCGAAGGCAGCGGGGCGGGGTCCGCCACGGCGGAACTGAGCTGGGCGCTCGCGCTCGCGAGCCGCCGGCACCTGGTCGATGAAGCCAACCGCATGCGCCAGGGGCTCTGGCAGGGACACCTCGGCCAGCAACTGGGCGGACAGCGCCTCGGCGTCTGGAGTTACGGCCGCATCGGTCGGCAGGTGGCCGCCTACGGCCGCGTGTTCGGCATGAAGGTCTGGGTGTGGGGCCGCGAGGCATCGACCACCGCGGCGCGCGCCGACGGGTTCGAGGTGGCGCCGTCGCGCGAAGCCTTCTTCGCCGAGAGCGATGTGATCAGCCTGCACGTGCGGCTCACGCCGGAGACGCAGGGGCTGGTCACGGCCGATGATCTGGCCCGCATGAAGCGCACGTCGCTGCTGGTCAACACCAGCCGCGCCGAGCTGGTCGCCGAGGGCGCGCTGGAGCAGGCGCTGCGCGCGGGCCATCCGGGGTTCGCGGCCGTCGATGTGTACGAGCAGGAGCCCGTCATGGCGCCCGACCATCCGCTGCTTGCATTGCCCAACGTGCTGTGCACGCCGCACATCGGCTATGTCGAGAAGGACAACTACGAGCGCTATTTCGGCATCGCCTTCGACAACATCAACGCGTTCGCCGAAGGGCGGCTCACGGATGTCGTGAACCCCGAAGCGCTGGAGGCCGCGCGCCGCAGGACCTGATCCAACGGCGCGCCCACCAGGTCACCCGCGTGCGAGCACCGCCACCCCGTCCGCCGCTCGCACGCCTTCGCCCTTCGGCAGCACGAACACCGGGTTGATCTCCGCCTCGACGAGCCGCTCGCCGAGCGCGTCGATCATTCGCGAGAACGCGACGATCGCCGACACCAGCGCATCGACATCGGCCAGCTTGCGCCCCCGGAAGCCGTCGAGCAGCGGCCATGTGCGCAGCTCGCGCACCAGCGACAGCGCCTCGTCGCGGCTCAAGCCGCCGGGCGGCACCATGCGCAGCGCCGTGTCCTTGAGCAGTTCCGCCGTGACGCCGCCCATGCCCAGCAGCACCGCGGAGCCGAGCGGATCGCGATGGCAGCCGAGGATCAACTCCACGCCGCCTTCGACCATCTCCTGCACCAGGAACTGCTGTGGCCGCACGCCGGCACGTTCGCTCACCTCGGCGGCCATGCGCTCGAGCCGTTCGCCGACGCGGTCTGCGGCGATGCCGACCGCCACGCCGCCGACGTCGCTCTTGTGCGTGATCTCGGACGACAGGATCTTGAGCACGACCTTGCCTGCGCCCAGTTTGCGCGCCGCCGCGACCGCCTCTTCGGCGTTGCCGACGATGCGCTCGCGCACACACGGCACGCCGAAGCGGGCGAACAGGTTCTTCGCTTCTGCTTCGTTCAACGGGCCATCGGGGAGGTCGTCGATGCGGACTGTCGCAGTCGCGTCGTCGCCCCGCACCGCAGGCTCTTTCCACTGCGCCGTTTCCAGCATCGCCGCGAGCGCGCTCGTGCAGCTTTCGGGCGCCATGAAGGCGGGCACGCCGCGCCGGTTCAGCAAGCTCGCGATGCCGGGCGCATGTGGGCTCACGAACACGACCAGCGGCTTGTCGCTGCCCGGCAGGCTGTCGTGGATGGCGCCGGCCATCAGGTCGGGCATCGCGAGGCCCGAAGAGCCGACGATCACCACCACCGCGTCGTAGCTCGGGCTCGCCAGCAGCGAGGTGATCGCGCCGCGCAGCAGGGCAGGCTGCAGGCCGGCCAGCGTGACGTCGATGGGGTTGCGGTCGAGCACCGCGTGGTCGCCGGACTGCAGCGCCCGCAGCGCGGCGGCCGTGGCTTCGTCGGGCGCCGGTGTCTCGAAGCCCGCGGTGCCGAGGCTGTCGGCCACCAGCGTTCCCGCACCGCCGGTCGATGTGAGCACCGCGACCCGGCGGCCCGCAAGGCGCCGGCCGGTGACCAGCGCGGCGGGCAGGTCGAGCAGGTCGGAAAACGTCTGCGCGCGAATGACGCCGACTTCGCGGAACAGCGCGTCGTACATGCGGTCCGCACCCGCGAGCGCGCCGGTGTGCGAAACGGCCGCCGCCGCGCCCGATTCGGAACGCCCCACCTTGAACACGACGACCGGCTTACCCTTGCGCGCAGCCTTCAGTGCCGCGGCCTTGAACTTCGCGGGGTTGCGCACGCCTTCCATGTAGAGCGCGATCACCGAGGTCGCTTCGTCGTCCGCCAGGTGATCGATGAAGTCGGCCATGTCCAGGTCGGCCTCGTTGCTCGTGGAGATGAGCTTCGACAACCCGATGCCGCGCGCTGCCGCACGCGACAGCAGCGCGCCGAGGATGCCGCCGCTCTGCGACACGACGCCGATGCTGCCGGCCTCGAAGTCCTGCATCTCCAGAGCACCCGTGGCCGAAAGCGTGATGCGGTCCGTGAGATTGACCAGCCCGATGGTGTTGGGCCCCAGGATGCGCATGCCGCCCGCGGCCTCCAGCAGCTGCTGCTGGCGCCGCGCGCCTTCCGCGCCCACTTCTGTGTAGCCGCTGGCCAGCACGATGGCCGCCGCCGTGCCGCGCGCGGCGAGATCGCGCACCGCCTCGTGCGCGCGCTCGGCGCCCAGCAGCACGATGCCCACATCGGGCGCCTCGGGCAGCGACTGCACGTCGGGGTAGCTCTTGAGTCCGCCGATCACATCGGCGCGCGGGTTCACCGGATAGATCGCGCCGCCGAAGCCGTGCTTCGTCAGGTACGCGACGGGGCGGCCCGCGGTTTTCGTCGGGTCGGCGGAGGCGCCGATCACGGCCACGCTGCGTGGCTTCATCAGCCGCGCGATCGCGTTGTCGGGCATGTCAGGCAAGAGGGCGCTCATGCCGCCTTCTCCTTGCCCGCATTCAGGAACGCGAGCACTGCATCGCGATGCTGCTGCGTCGTGTAGCAGATGCCCTGCGCCTGGCTGCCCTTGGCGAACACCTGCTCGGCCGGCGATTCGAAGCTCTGGTTCAGGATCGACTTGCCCAGCGCGATCGCCGCCGCCGAGCCTTGCGACAGTTCGGTCGCCCACGCATGCGCATCGGCGAGCAGGTTCTGCGCGCTGGTCACGCGGTCGGCAATGCCTAGCCGCAGCGCTTCGTCGGGCTCGACCTTGCGGCCGGTGAAGATCAGTTCCTTGGCACGCGAAAGGCCCACGCGACGTGGCAGGAAATACATGCCGCCGCCGTCCGGAATCAGCCCGCGCTTGATGTAGCTCCACGCGAAGCTGGCGGCGTCGGAGGCCAGCACGAAGTCGCAGGCCATCGCCATGTCGGCGCCAAGCCCGTTGGCGCCGCCGTTGACGGCCGCGATCACCGGCTTGGGCATCGTGTGCAGCAGCGACACCGAGTGGTGCACGCGCTGCTGCCGGCTCCAGCCGTTGAAGCCGACCTCGCCCGCGGGCGCGTCCATGCGCCGCTGCATGCCGGCCACGTCGCCGCCGGCGCAGAAGCCCTTGCCCGCGCCGGTCAGCACCAGCGCGCGCACGCTGTTGTCGGCGCCGATCTTCTCCAGCGCGGCGATGAAGTCGCTGCGCATGCCGTCGGTGATGGCGTTGCGTTTCTCGGGGCGGTTCAGCGTCAGCGTCGCGATGCCGGCGCGGATGTCCAGCTCGATCAGCGACGGTGCCGTGTCGGGTGTGGTGGTGGTGCTCATGGGGAATGCTCCTCAGTCTGTGGTGATGTGGTTGTCCTTGACGACCTTGCGCCAGCGCACTTCCTCGGCGCGCACATAGGTGTCGAGTTGCGCGGGCGCGCCGACATCGACGGCGAGGCCTTCCGCGTCGGTCTGCTTGATAAAGGAGGGCGTCTTGACGGCTTTCTTGACCGCGGCGTTGAGCTGGTCGATCACGTCCTTGGGCGTCTTGGCCGCCACGTAGAGGCCGTACCAGCTTTCGGCCGCATAGCCGGGCACGCCGGCCTCGGCGAGCGTCGGCACGCTGGCGTAGGCAGGGGAGCGGCGCGCGGTGGTCACGCCGAGCGCGCGCATCTTGCCGCTGTCGACGAAGGGGCGCACTGCCGATGCGGTGGCGAACATCATGTCGACCTGGCCGCCCAGCAGGTCGGTCATGGCGGGGCCTGCGCCGCGGTAGGGAATGTGGGAGAGGTCGACCTTGGCGAGGTTCTTGAAGAGCTCGCCCGCGAGGTGCGCCGAGGTGCCGTTGCCCTGTGATGCGAAGGTCAGCTTGCCCGGCTTCGCCTTGGCTGCGGCGATGAGGTCCGCGACGCTCTTGTAGGGGCTGTCGGTGCGCACCACCAGCACGTTGGGCGAGACGCCGATCAGCGCCACGGGTGCGAAGGCCTTGTCGGTGTCGTAGGGCAGCTTGGGCTGCAGCGCCGGGTTCACCGCATGCGCGAACGTCGCCATGACGAGCGTGTAGCCATCGGGCGCGCTCTTGGCAACGAAGTCGCTGCCGATGATCGTGCCGGCGCCCGGCTTGTTGTCGACGATGACCGGCTGGCCCAGCGCCTCCGACATGCCGACGCCGAGCGTGCGCGTGATCGCGTCGGTGCCGCCGCCGGGCGCGAAGGGCACCACGATGCGCAGCGGTTTGTCGGGGAAGGCCGCCCAGGTGGCGAGCGGCGCAATGGCGATCAGCGATAGCGCGAGCGCACGAAACGGTGTGAATGTCGGCATGCCTGTGTCTCTCTTTGTAGGGGGAAGCTAGGGGGTGAAGCGAGCCTTCAGCTTAGGTCGCATACTCCGGCCGCGCACCGGTCTAATTCCACTGAATGGAAATAGCGGACGGCCCGCCCCTCTGGGAATCAAGGAGACAACATGGCAAGCACGCTCAATCGATCGCTCGAACGGGGCATGGAAATTCTTCGCGCCTTCCGGCCTGGCTCCACGGTGCTCGGCAACAGCGAGATCGCCGAGCGCACCGGTCTGTCGCCCGCGACGGTGAGCCGCCTGACGCAAACGCTGGTGGTGGCCGGCATGCTGGCGCACGACCGGAGCGCGCGCGCCTACCGGTTGGCCGCGCCGGTGCTGAGCCTGGCGCACGCGATGCGCACCGGCTCGGTCGTGCTGCAGGCCGCCGCGCCGCTGATGCGGGCGGTGGCCGAAAAGCTGCGCATCAACGTCGGTCTGGCGGTGGCCGACCGGTCGGAGATGGTCTATCTGGAATCGATCCGCTACAACCGCCGCGCGTCGCTGCGCAACGTGGTGAGCGGGCAGCGCGTGCCGATCGAGCTGACCTCGCTGGGGCGCGCCTGGCTGGCCGTGGCGCCGGCCGATGCGCGCGAGGCGCTGTTCGCGGAATTCGCCGCGCGACGAACCGACTGGCCCCGGCTGCGCAAGGAGATCGACAAGGCCATCGAGAGCGTCGCGCAGCGGGGCTGGTGCGCCGCCTCGTGGCAGCCGGAGGTGGTGGCGCTCGCCGCACCGCTGAAGCTGGAATCCGCGTGGGGCTACGTGTTGAACGTGAGCGTGTCTTCCACGGAATCATCGAGCGACGTGGCGGGTGAACTCGCCGCGCCGTTGCTGGCCCTGAGCCAGAAGATCACCCGCGCGGTGGACACGCGGGAGCCCGCCGGCGCGATGCGCTAGCTGGTGCGCTGTTGAATTTCGGCGCTTGCTACTTCGCCACGTGCCCGTAGCAGCTCTTCAGGGCCGTGTAGTCGTAGTAGTGAGCCGTGCCGGCTGCCTTGGCGCTGTCGCAGGCCGCCTTGAAGTCGGTTTCCTTCTCGTTGTAGAGCATGCGCACGACGAGCTTGCCGCTGCCGTCGGCAAACACGTCCCACTGCATGTTGGCCGCCATCGGCGAGACGTATTCGCCGCGCCACGCGTTGCTGTCGTAGCTGAAGCCGGCGGCCTTGGGCACGCTCTGGTCCACGCCCTTCAGGCCCATGCGCACGGCGAAGGGCATCATGATTTCGGCGTGCGTGAAGCGCAGCTTGGCCGCATGCGAGCGGTCGCCCCGGGCAATCGCGTCGACCTCGTTGAACATGTCGTCCACCAGGATCTGGGCCATGCGCGATGTGATGTCGCCCTTCTCGGTCATGCCAGGGCCCTTGTCGTAGAAGTCGGAGCCGTCGTTGAGCGCGGCGAAGAACTTCGCCTGCGCGGCGGGCATGTAGGCCGTGAAATCGACACCGGCCTCGCTGCGCATCGCGGGTGCGATCACGTACAGCTCGTACAGCAGCGCACCGGCATCGCCGAGCGATTTGATCGACGTGTCGTTCTTGCCGGCGACCTTGTTCGTGAACTTGCCGTCGTCGCTGGTGAATTCCTTGGTGTCGGCATTGGCAAAGCTGTACGTCCCGTTGGCGATCTTGTCGACGAAGGTCTTGGCAAACAGGCGCTCCAGCAGCACGCGTCCGGCGGCCGTGGCCTCGGGCGTGACGGTGAGGCCGCTCTGCTTGGCGAGCAGGTCCGCATCGTTGGCTTTGTAGTCCTGGTACGCCTGGCTGACCTGGTAGGTCGCGTACATCGGATCGGCCGTGTTCGTCACCAGGTCAAGCGTCTTCACCAGTTTGTGGAAATACAGCAGGAAGCGGTTGGTGCCGTCTGCCTTGGCGGTCGGCGAGCCGTTGTCGGGGTAGGGCGCCGGTGCCGGCGGATAGGTCAGGAGCGGTGCCAGCGCGGGCTGCGCCGTCTTGAGCGACTGCACGAAGAAGTTGCCGCTGTCGACCGCGCGGTCCACGCCCGAAGTCACCGTCACGATCTGGCGCGGGGCGCTGCCGGCGCTGTCGCCGATCTGCTTCCAGTAGGCCGGCAGGCGCTGCACCAGCCGCGCCGCCAGCTGCGTGTGTTCGTTGATGCCGACCTGCGTCTCGTTGCCGTAGCCGGGCGTGCTGATGCCCGACACGCCATAGCCCAGCAGGAAGTTGGCCTTCATGATCTTCAGCACGTCGGGTCCGAGCTTCTCGCCCAGCGGCGTGAGCGCGCCATCGTCCTGCGCCTTCTTCCACATGTTGTAGACCGCCAGGTCGTACTTGAGGCCGGAGAGTCCGCGCGAGCCGTGGCGCGCAACCACCTCGGTGTAGACCGGCGAGAAGCCCGCGGGCGCCGCCTCGTAGGTGCTGACGTCCTGCTGCGGCCGGTAGGGCGCCTTGGTCTGGTAGTAGCGGTCCGTGAGCGCCGCGGCCGTGACCACCGCCTTGACGTCATCGCCGCTCGCAGCCGATGCCAGTGCATCGCGGATGCGCTGCAGGCCCTCGTCGGACGCGGCCTTGAGCGCGGCCCTGGCGACCGGATCGCTCTCGGTGTTGATGTCGCCGAGCAGCTTCGAGGCGATCACGCCCACCGAGATCGCCACCTTGCCCGCGGCGGTCTTGAAGTCGAGTCCGTTGGCTTCCATTTCGGCGACCACCGCCGTCGACTGGAAGTCGACCACGCCGGGCGCCTCTTTCGGCGCACGCAGCACAAGCGGCGAAGCCACCGGTTTCGAAGAGGGAATGGAAGGGTCGAGCTCGGTAGCATCGGTGCCGATCTCGGCCACGATGCCTGCGCCGGTACCGGCGAGCGTGAAGCCGCCTTGCTTGTCCGATCGCGTGGTCGGCTCGTCCGCATCGCAACGGCCGTTGGCGTTGATGTCCAGGCAGACCTTGGCGTTGACGAAGTAGCTGCCGACGACCACGCCGCTGGTGGTGGGGCCTGCCGTGGCGGCAGGTGCTGTCGGGGGTGCTGTGGTTGCTGGCGGGATGAAGAAGGAGCCGTTGCCACCGCTGCCACCGCCGCAAGCGGTCAGCAGGAGTGCCGAGAGGCCGAGCAGGCAACAGGAGACGGGGGCACGGGTCAGGACACGGCGAAGCGTAAAGGTCGGCAGCATGGAGGGGGCGAAGCGCAAAAGGGGCGAATCTTTCTCCGCGCGCGTGACAAGGCTGTGACGGGCGGCCCCCCGCCCCCCGGGTTCAGCGGCGGACCTTGCCGTCTTCCGTGAGCATCGACAGTTCGACGTAGTTCGATGCCTTGTGGTCGCGCGCGTTGAAGTCGACGTGGAAGCCGCCGAAGTCGGTGTTCTGCATCGATTCGAGCCCGGTGACGAGCGAGTCACGCGTGGCTGGCTTGCCGGCGCGCTTCAGGCCTTCGGCGAACACCTTGGCGGCCACATAGCCTTCCATGCTCGAGTAGTTCGGCTTGGCGTCGCCGCCCGCCTTGCGCACGGCCTCGACGTACTCGCGCGAGATCGCGGTGCTCGTGGAGAACGGGGAGGGCATGACCTGGCTGATCACTACGCCGCGGGCTTCCTTGCCGAGCTCGTCGGCCAGCGCCTGCGTGCCGACGAACGACACGTTGAAGAAGGTGCCGCCGTAGCCGGCCTTGCGCGCTTCGCGGATGAACGCGGCGCACGCCTTGTAGGCACCCACCTGGATCACGGCGGCGGGCTGGGCGGCCATGATGTCCTTCACCGCCTTGCTCACGTTGACCGAGTTGCGCTCGACCGTGCCGATGGCGACCGGCGCCAGGCCGATGGGCTTCAGTGCACCGAGCACGCCCGCGAGGCCGGCCTGTCCGTACGCGTCGTTCTGGTGGAACACCGCAATTTTCTGGATACCCAGCGAGGTGAGTTGCTTGACGATGAGCGCGGTCTCGTCGTCGTACGAGGCGCGCACATGGAACACGTTCTTGCGGAACGGATCGCGCAACGCCTCGGCGCCGGTGAACGGGCCGAAGAACGGGATCTTCGCGGCGTCGACCAGCGGCATCGCGGCCATGCAGGTGGGCGTGCCGACGTAGCCGAAGAGGGCGAAGACGTCGTCCTTGATGAGTTTGTCGGTGTTGGCCTTGCAGCGCTCGGGCTCGTAGCCGTCGTCGAGCGTGCGCAGCTCGACGGTGCGGCCGTTGACGCCGCCGGTGGCGTTGAGCGCGTCGAAGTAGATGCGCGCGCCCTGGTTCATCTGCAGGCCCAGTTGCTCCGCGGGGCCGCTGAAGGCGGCGGATTGGCCGAGCACGATGCGTGCGGGTTGGGCGAGGGCGGGGAGTGCGAGCGCGGCGCCGGCAGCGGCAACGTACTTGATCGCGTCTCTGCGGTGAAGGGAGGTTTTGAGGGAGGACATTGGACAGGTATAGAGCAGTCGAAGCCTCTGCAGAACCTGACAGGACCCTCGCTGCTCATGTAATAAGGTGATGCGCAGTGTAACCGTGGGTTCGGGTAAACCCTTGGCGAGGGCCTATTCGCCTTACGGGCTATCGCACCCCGAACAGCCCCGCCGCATTCCCCCATGCCACGCGCTGCGCCACGGCCGGCGGCAGGTCGCCGAGCCAGTTGCGGTAACCCTGCATGGTCTCGTCGTAGGAACTCCAGCGCTGGTTGATCCAGGTGTCGGAACCGACGAGGAAGCGGTCGGGAAACGCCAGGATCAGTTCGCGCCACGGCGCGCACAGCTTGCCGCCTTCGCAGGTGAGGCCGGGGCGGTACGACAGCTCGCCCATCAGCTTCGGATAGCGCTCCAGCATCTGCCGCACCCGCGCGACGGGCGCGCCGCCGATGCCCGTGTGCGCCCAGATCAGCCGCAGCTCGCGGCCTTGCGTGGGCGAGTGCGCCATCAGCAGGTCGACCGCCTCGTCGTCCACGTGCGCGAGCACGGCGAGCTGGCGTTGCTCGGCCAGCACCATCAGCTTCTTTGCGACCGGGCCGTTGGCGTTGGCGCTCTCGTACAGGTGGAATTCGCCGATGCCGCGGTACGGGCCGCTCGCGGTGCCGCGCGCGAGTTCGGTCTGCACCATCTCGTAGATGGTCTCGTCGCGGAACCAGTTGGTGTAGTCGGCGCGGTTGCGGTAGAGGCGAACGAAGGGCACGACCGTGACGCCGGCTTCGCGCGTCTCCCGCAGGGCCGCGAGCGTGCGCGTGCCTTCGTTGGGCCGCGAGTTGCCGACGATGGCGCGCACGCCGTTGCGCTGCATGCGCGCGAGCGCCTCGGCCGGCGGAAACGGGCCGCTGCTGCCGTTCCAGGCTTCCTCGTTGTAGTGGAGGTGGGCGTCGAAGATCGGGCCGGTGTAGTCGGCTGCGTGCGCCGGGATGGCCAAGGCGGCGAAGACGGCGCTGCAGGCCAGGAGCGCAGCGCGCAGGACGGTGAAGGTAGCCATAGGTGTTCCTTGCAGGAGTGCCCGATCGTCGATGCAGAATCGGTTTCGATCAACGGAGCCTTCCCCGATGTCTGCTGAACAGAACCCCCAGTACCGCACGCCCTACGAAACCGGCAACCGCAACCAGACCACCACCTGGGCCGAATGCGTCGCCTTCTACGAACGGCTCGCGAAGGATTTCCCCTCCGTGCTGCGATGGCAGCAGATAGGCACTTCGGACAACGGCATTCCGATGCACGCAGGCATCGTCACCGCCGATGCGCAGTTCGACCGCGAGACGCTCAAGCGCGAGGGGCGTCCGGTGTTCTTCAACAACAACGGCATCCACCCGGGCGAGCCCGAGGGCATCGACACCTGCATGGCGCTGGTGCGCGATTTCTGCACGCAGCCTGCGCGGCTCGCAGCCCTGGGCGACACGGTCTTCCTGTTCATTCCGGTCTACAACGTGGACGGCTGCCTCAACCGGCAAAGCACCTCCCGCGTGAACCAGCTGGGCCCGGAATCGTTCGGCTTCCGCGGCAACGCGCGGCACCTGGACCTGAACCGCGACTTCATCAAGTGCGACAGCCTCGCCGCGCAGGTGTTCAACCGCTTCTTCACCGCGTGGGACCCGGACGTGATGGTCGACACGCACACCTCCAACGGCGCCGACTACGCCTACACGATGACGCTGATCCCGACCCAGCCCGACAAGCTCGGCGGCGGCCTCGGCCAGTTCCTGCGCGGCCGCATGCTGCCCGCGATCTACGGCAACATGGACGCGCGCGGATGGCCCACCTGCCCCTACGTGAACTGCGTGGCCGAGACGCCCGACGACGGCATCGCCGACTTCCTCGACATGCCGCGCTTTTCCACCGGCTACGCGGCCCTGCACCACACCATCGGCTTCATGCCCGAGACGCACATGCTCAAGCCCTACGCCGACCGGGTCGCGGCGATGCGGACGCTGGTCGAGGTGGTGCTGGATTTCACTGTCGCGCATGCGGCGGAAATTCAAACGCTGCGCCGCGAGACCAAGGCCGGTGCTGCGCAGCAGGCGCAATGGCCGCTGTCCTGGCGTTCGGATCAGAGCCGGCCGAACAGCTTTCGCTTCAAGGGGTACGAGGCGGTCTACACGCCGAGCAGTCTGGGCAACTACCAGCGCCTGGCTTACGACCGCAACCAGCCTTGGGAAAAAGACATCCCGTACTTCGACCGCTTCGTGGAAGAGGTGGCCGTTGCCGCGCCCAAGGCCTATCTCGTTCCGCAGGCCTGGCGCGAAGTGATCGAGCGGCTGGAATGGAACGGCGTGGCGCTGCGCAGGCTGGAAGAAGACGAGGTCTTCGAGAACGCCCGCGTGTACCGCATCGCGCACGTGGCCCCGCGCCCCGGTCCGTACGAAGGGCACATGTTTCACGACGAGGTGACGCTCGTTCCGCGCACCGAGACCGTTCATGCGCGCGCCGGCGACGTGTGGATTTCGCTCGACCAGCCCAAGGCCCGCTACATCGTCGAAACGCTCGAACCCGAAGCCCACGACAGCTTCTTCCGCTGGGGCTTCTTCAACGGCGTGCTCGAAAAGAAGGAGAGCTTCTCGGCCTACGTGTTCGAAGACACGGCGCACCGGATGCTGGAAGAAGAGCCTGCGCTGAAGGCCGGCTTCGAGGCATGGAAGAAGAACAGCCCCGACAAGCTCGGCGACCCGCAGGCGGTACTGGGCTTTATCTTTGCGCATGGCCAGCGCCATGCGGAGGCCGGGTGGCGGCGCTACCCGGTGGTGGGGTTGAACTGACGAAGCGCCGTTCTACTTCGCGGGGTGATCCCGCCGATAGAGCGTCCACTCCTCGATCTCTTTGCCATCGGGCAACTGGCAGATGCCGTACTGTCCCTTGTCGTTCGACTTCATCAGCGTCTGGCCGCCGAGCTCCTGGCAATAGGCCGATGCCGGGTTCGCCATGCCGATCCGAGGCGGCTCGGGCCGAGGTTGGGATTGGGGTTGCGCGCAGGCCATCAGAACGAGTGCGCAGAAGGGGAGCAGCAGGTACCTGGTGGTCATCGGGCCAGTTCAGGCGTCGTGGTTTTTGGCCTCGACGACGGCTCCCATGAATCAGGCGTTGTCGCGACCAGCCCCTTGAAGTCCTTCCACGGCCGCGCGCCCGGCACGGTGCGCCCGCCGATCACCACCACCTTCGCATACGCCACCATGCGCTCGCGCAGGTAGCGGCGGTCCGACTCGGGCCAGGTCTCGATCGAATGCGGCCCGCGCGCCAGCACGATCTCCTTCACGCCGCGGATGCGGTTGTAGGCCGCCACGGTGCCTTCCAGCGTTTCCGCGCGGTCCCACAGGCCCTTGCCGAAGAAGGCGGCGGGCCAGCGGTCCATGCCCGCGAGCGGAGCGGAGTTCGGATAGAAAAGGATGTGGTGGTCCGCCGCCATGCCGCCCAGGAACAGGTTGCGGTCCGCGAGATCGGGCGCGTCGCCCACATAGCCCGCGCCGCTCGCGAACGACGACAGCAAGATCGCGCCGCGGATGTTTCGCAGGCCCCGGGGCTTGGCGCAGTTCACTTCCGGCAGGTCGAAGCTGCAGGTGGCGACGTAGTTGGTGGTCATTGCCCACGCGGTCGACATCGAGCCGCGCGAGTAGCCGCCCAGCACCAGTGGTATCTCGTTGGCCTTCATGCCCGCCAGCAGCCGGCCGCGCGCGGCGGTGCCTTCGAGCACCTCGCCCGAGGGCGTGAGCATGCGCAGGCCCCGGCCGTCTTCCAGCTGGCCGAGCGTGCGGAACACGTCTTCGCCTTGTTCCAGCGTGTTGGTGTCGCTGAAGCCGCCCGAGATCCCTTCGCCGCGCCGGTCGTAGGCCAGCACGTCGAAGCCCGCCTGGTTCAGCGCATGCAGGTTCTCGCGCCACCAGCGCTGGCCCATGGTCTCGGTGGTGGCGTTGGGAAATTGCACCGGCGTCGTCTTGCCCGTCTTCTCGTCGGTGCGGTAGGCCACTTCGTCCGGATGCTGGATCGCCGTGAGCTGCCCGCCGCCGCCCGGCGCCATGATCGCGAGCGAGCGCACCTTGCGGCCCTTGCCGTCGTCCACGCCGGCGCCTTCGATGTACCAGCCGCGCAGCTTGATGTCGGCGGTCTTCTTCAGGTCGATGCGCTCGAAGGCATCGGGCGGCACGGTGAACTCGACCGTGTACGTGCGGCCCTCTGCTTCGGCGATGCCCTCGCGATAGGGCGCCTTCGCGAAGAAGGCGGGCCGGCGGATCTGCTTCAGATCGACCTGCCCGTCGGGATTGATCTTTCCGGACGGATCGACTACGCCGGTGGAGCGCGTGGCGCGCTCCTTGTTCGGCGGCAGCCAGCGCTGCATCTGCGCGTTGATGCGCTTGAAGCAGGCCGCATCTTCCTTGCAGGCGCGCCAGCGGGCCTTGAGCTTGTCGTCGGTGAATTCGCTGATGTGATAGTCGCCGCCCGCGTAGCTCGCCGGTGTGGGGTTGGCCGTGAGCAGCAGCGGCACGCACACCGTGTTGCCCGTGCCCTTGGGCCTCTGGTGCAGCAGGTAGCCGGGCAGCATCGCGTTGCGGTCGGTGCCGACCCACGCAGTGCAGTCGGTGGGCGGCGGCGTGCTGTTGTCAGCCTGGCGCTTGGCTTCGGTGCTGCCCGTGCAGGCCGACAGCGCGAGCAGGGCACCGAGGCCCAGTGCGCAGAGACTTCGTTCGAGGCGGGGCGACAGGTCGTGGAGGGTCATGCGGGCGAGGGCTCGTGCAGGGAGCGTGCCATTGTGTGCGCCGTCCATGACGGAAGCCGGGGGCCAATGGCGCTTTGTGATGCGGGAGGGCTCCTACCGCGCGGGCCGGGCTGCTCAGTGGAACGCGATCTCACTCCGACCGGCAATAAAGCAGGTCTGCGGAATTTATTGCCGCTCTGGTAATAGTTCCTTGGGCCGGGCGAGCACGAGCCACTACCCTCGACCCCCTCATATGAACGCAACCCACTTTGCCATCGACCTGCCGGAGCACTGGACCGGCTCCTTCAAGCTCACGCAGACACCCGCCGGCAGCTATGTCGGCATGGCCAGCCTGAGCTTCGGCGGCGATCCCCGATGGGTGCTCGTGATCACCCCGCAACTCAGCCTGGACGCCGCCATGGAGCGCGTCAGGCTCCGGGTCGGCCACTTCATCCGCGAGCGGAGCGCGAGGCCCGCCGCCTGACGTTCAAACCCCCGGGCCAGTGCAATGCGGCCCGGATTTGTAGGCCCGGTATCTACCGTCTGAGCTGATCCCCGCCGCTACGACGACGGCGCGGGCGGCACCGTGGCCGCGGCGGTCGGCGAGTGCTGCAGCGCGGTGGGCAGCCGGTGGTCCAGCCAGTCCATGCGCCAGGCCAGCACCACGAGCGCCAGTGCCAGCACCACCGCCGCGGCAACGCCGGTCGTGCCGTGCCGCTCGCGGTAGGGGTCGCGCGCCACCCGCTGCGCGCCCGGCGGCACATGTGCGGTCTGCGACAGCATGCCGCCCAGTCGCACGTTGACCTTCATGCGCCCGTTGATGGCCCAGCCGCTCGCGTCCAGGATCGGTCCGAGGCTGCGCTGGCGCAGCTTGAGCCAGGCGATCAGCATGCTCGGCCCGGAGATCGCCGCGACGATGCCGATGAGCGCCACCGGTATCCATTGCCCCAGGTCGACGAATTTGCCGAAGATGGCGACCAGCACCGCGCTGATGCTCCCGAGCGCGACGCCGATGGCGGCCACGGTGCCGACATCCACACGGCCCGCCGTGCGAGGCGCCACCGCGGGTGTCTTGGCCGCGCCTGCTGCGGTCTGGTCGGCGGTCGTGAGCTTGGTCGCAAAGCTTGTCAGCGTGCCCTGGCCCGCCGCCTCGCTCGCGGCCGCGCGCTTGGCGACCTGCTCCTCGATCACCCGCACGAACTTCTTGTAGGGCGCGAAGAAGGCCTGCGCCACGCTGGTCGGGTTCTCGATCAGCTTGGTGATGGTGGCGTCCCAGTCGCGGCCCTGGCGGTCGTAGAAGACGCCGTTGCGGCCCACGAACAGAAAGTCGATGTCGCCCGCGGTGAAGGCCGCGACGATGCTCATCTTCTGTCCCTGGCGCGTGCAGTCGCAGTACGCGAGGCAGGTCTTCGCAAGGCCCGCCAGCACCGCGTGCTTGGCCGTGTCCTGCACCTGCACCGTGAGCTCGCAACTGCGGCCGTCCAGGTAGAGCGTGCCGGCCTGGAAGATCGCGCCCTCGCGCCGGTAGAAGGCCTTGAACGACACGAAGTTGTTGAGCAGTACCACCAGGTCGCGCTGCAGCCGGATCAGCTTTTCCAGGTCGACCAGCAGGTTGTTGTGCGTCTCGGCGGCTTCGTCGTCGTGAAGCAGCGCGAGCAGCGGCTCGCGCGTCTGCAGGAAGGCGTCGAGCTGCGTGAGCGACAGCGCGGCGGCGGCGTTGTCGGGCCGCTCGGCCATCAGCGCTTGCAGCGGTGTGAGTTGCTGCTTGATGGCCTGCCACTCCGTTTCCGCGAGTTCGTCGCGCGCGCCCAGCAGCGGCGTGACGGCGCGTTCGGCGAACGCGGCGATGTCTCCGGTCCACGCGGGGTTGATGCGGTTGCCATGCAGCGGCAGCACGCAGCGCGGCGTGACGGGCGCGAGCGGCAGGTCGGCAATCGGGTCGGCGCTCAGGTCGAGCCTGTTCGCGCCCAGCGCGTCATAGGCTTCGGGCGAGGGGTTCAATGCCGTCACGGCCTGCGCATCGAACGCGGCGACACGGCAGCGCGCGAAGTAGTCGTCGAGCTTGGCCTGCACCTTGCGCGTGGCATCGGCGGCGGCCAGCGTGGGCTCGCCGAGCGGCATCAGCGCCTTGTCGTTCGCATCGGCCTTGGCATGCCAGTTGCGCGCGGCCTGCACCTCGGCGAAGAAGGCTTCGATGCGCGCGCGGTCGACGCCCGGCGTGGCCTTGTGCCGGTCGGGCACGCTGCCGTGGGTGCGAATGATTTCGGCGACCGTGGCGCGCACGGCGTCGTCCTCGGCCGTCGCGGGCGTGATCACGCCGTCGCCGTTGAAACGCATGGCCGCCAGCAATTCGCCGCGGTCGGCAATGTCGGCCAGCGTGAGCGTGGCCGAATCGGGCTTGCCCTGGATCTGCAGCAGGCGCCGCGCTTCCTCGATCAGGCGCGCGCCATCGGCGTTGCCGGCATCCAGGTCGTCCAGCGCCAGCACGTCGCTGCCCTGCAGCAGCACATCGGGGTTGCGCAGCCGCGCACACACCCATTCGCACGCCGCGACCACTTCGGGTGGGCGCACGCGGCCGTCACCGTCGGCATCGATGAGGTCCAGCGTGCGCGCATCGAAGTCGATGCCGCGCGTCGGGCAGGCGAGGGCGACCCACAACTTCTGGTCCAGCTCGCCGAGGCGGGCGATGTCTTCGCCCGTGCGAAAGATGACTTGGTCGGCACCCCCGACCCGGATGAACTGCCAGCGGTGCGGTGCCGGCATCGTCGTCAGCACTGCACTCATCAGGAAACGGCGACCTTCTTGTGCTCGCCCAGGTCGGGCGTCTTGCCGGTGACGGCCGCCTTGGCCATCTTGAACAGCTGCACCATCTTGCTGTCGTCCACGTCCCAGTATTCGGCGCGCAGCACGCTCACTGCGAGCAGGCCGAGGTTCGGGTCGGTCGGACCGTCGGGGAACCAGGCCTTGGCCATCGTGGTGAACAGCGCTTCCTTCTTCGCGGGGTCTTCCAGCAGCGCCGCATGGCCCGAGACGGAGACGTAGCTGTCGTCGTCGGTGTTGGCGTAGGAGACGTTCACGGTCGGGTCGGTGGCTATGTGCCGTGCGATCTCTCCGTCCTTGGGCACGAAGAAGTAGAGGGTCGCGTTGTCGTCCGCGTCCTTGTTCTGCGTGGTCAGCGGGTGGCTGTGCAACTGGCCATCGGCATGGCGGTGCGTGAGCATGCCGAAGCGGGTGTCCTTGATCAGCTCCAAGAGCTTGCGGGTGTTTCCGGTGGTGGCGGTCATGGCGTTTCTCCGTTGGTTGATTGGTTGGTGATTTCAGGAACAACCGTAGGGGATCGCGCGGCGCCGGCATGAGGACACACGGCGCACACCCATGTCGTCCGGCGCCGACATACGGCCGCCGGACGACCGTGCGGTTCAGGCCGGTTCGCCCATGAGCTCCGCCATCAGCTCTTCCTTGCGCGCCGCGAGCTGCTCGCGCATGGCGACCAGGTCCAGCTTGGTGGCGCGCGCCTTGGGGAACATCTCGTTGCGCTCTTCCTTCACGTGGTGGTCGATGTATTCGCCCAGCACCTTGACCTTGGCGTCGAACATGTCGTCCACGTCGATGGCGTCCTGGATCTGGGCGATGAGATCCTTGGCGGTGGCGTGCTCGACCTCGGCCTCGTCGAGCAGGTCGGTTTCCTTGATCGCTTCGCGGACCGCGGGATAGAAGATCTCTTCCTCGATCTGCGCATGCACGGTCAGTTCCATGCAGATCTGGTTGGCCAGCTCGCGCTTCTTGTCGGTGGCGCTGGCGGCCCTGGACTCCATGAGTTCTTCGTAGGCGGTGAACATCTTCTTGACGTTCTTGTGGTCGGTATCGAGCAGGCTGCAGGCATCGGGTTGTGCGCGCTTGGTGGTGGGCATCGTGGGCTCCTGGTGGGGTGGTGGGGAAGGCAAAGATGCGCAGCGCCGTGCAGCGGCTGCGTAGGAATTCTTCGCGTGCGCGTGCAAGGCGCGCGGGACAGGCGCGCAGAGCGGCTCGCGCCTACGCCTCTTCGGTCTTGAAGAGCCCGCGAACGTTCAGCGCGGCCAGGCACACCTGCAGCGCGATCAGCGCCCACGCCTGGGTGTGCACGCCCCACATCACCCACAGCACATTGCTCGCGAGGAACACCCAGAAGCCGACGTTGCGACGGCCCTTCGCGTTGGACCCGACCAGCCAGGCGGCGGCAACTGAAGCGGCGAAGGCTGGCCATTGGACGAGAGAGAGGATTTCCATGGTGAGCGTGGTTGTTTGTATGTGGATGTTCGCGGACCGTAGCGCAGCCCGCGTCCGCCGATCGGTCGCTTCCGCCGACGCGCGACGTGGGCCGGTTCTCACATGCATCCGTTGAGGAGCGGCGCAGATTGGGTGTCAACGCAAGCAAAGAAAGACAGGCCACCCATGGACACCACCACATCACCGCCGCTCGACGAGCGTCTCGTCACCTTCACCTACCGGGGCTGGATGTTCCTGTGCCGCGCGGAGCGGATCGACGACCTGACCTACCGGCCCGTCGTGCGCTGCCAGGGCAGGTCGGACAAACCGGAAGACATCGAGCTGCCCGACGACACCGACAACGCTTCCTACGGCACGGAAGCGGAGGCGCTGCGCCACGCCGAGCAGCAGGCGGTGCGCTGGGTGCACGACCGCACCAGCGACGGACAGGGGCAGATGTAGAGATGCAGCTTCGGCGCGTTCAGCCCACGCCGTGCACCAGGCGTTCGAACACGTCGTTGGTGCCCATCTGGCCGCCCTTCAACATGATCTCCATGCCGTCGAGCCGTGCGTCGTCGCTGTGCACGCGGCACAGCGAGGCGCCGGCACCCATGTCGGCCACGTAGGACAGGCCCCAGGCGTCGAGCGCCTGGACGCCGTGGCTCGAGGTGTCGCCGCCGGCCACGCCCACGCGTCGCAGCGGTACGTGCGCCAGCACTTCAACCAACAGATCGCCGCCGGCGCGTGCGAGGGCTTGGGCATCCACGTGCGGTGATGGCGACGCCTGCTCGGGCGGGCGGGTACAAGCCAGCATATGGCGGCCACGGGCAAGCGCTTGGGCGATGTCGTGGGCGTGGCGATGCAAGGTCGACGCGTCGCGTTGGGCGAGCTGCGGTGCATCGAGCCACACGATGTCGAACGACTGCGCGGCCGCCACCTGCCGCGCGGTGACGGGGGAGAGGCTTCCTGCAAGAACGAGCACGGGGTCTGTCGCTGGTGTCACGGCAGCGGCGGTTTGCGCATCGGCGCGCGGCCCAAGCGCCGTCGCGAGCGCGTCGACCACGCTGCTCGGTCCCACGGCCAGCAATGTGTCGCGTCGGGCGTTCGCCCACAGCACCTCGCCGATGGCCGCGAGTTGCGCCGCGTCCGCCACGTCGAACAGCACGGCCTCGGGCGGCTTGGCAGGTGAGGGCGGATGCAGCGTTCGCCCCAGCGCCTCGCCGAGCGCGTGGCTGCCATTCGATGCCACGGTGAAAGGAATGGAGCGCACGTCGGCCAAGCCTTGCCCTGCGAGGTGCAGCCGCAGGTCCGCCTCGTGCATCGGCGTCACCGGGTGCCGGCTCATCGTCGGATGGCGGTCGATGCGGAACACCTCGCCGCCGGCGCCCGCCGCCGCGAACAGGTTGCCGAAGAGGCAATGCCGGCCGAGGTTCGGTTGCCCGCCGACGATGGCGGTCCACGGCTGTTCGACCGCGCCGCGCAATGCGCGCACGGCCGCGCCGATGGAGCCGATGTGCGGCGCGCTGTCGAAGGTCGAGCAGGTCTTGTAGTGCAGCACCCGCGCGCCGAGCGATCGGAACAGCGCGGCGACGGGCGCCAGCTCGGTCTGCATCGCCTCCGGCGTCATGGCGCGCGCCGCGCCCGCGATGCCCAGCACGTCGAGCGGTCCGGCGCGCTCGATGCGCGCGGCATCGGGTGTCTCGAGGAACAGCAGCGCGCGCAAGCCCGCGCGGGCCGCGGTGCCGAGCGTGTCGGTCGCGCCGGTGAAATCGTCGCCGTAGTAGACGACGGCCGGAGCCGGCGTCATGGCTTGCCGAAGAAGGCGAGGGCGCGTGCGAGCTCGGGCGCGTGTTTCGCGGCGTCCTGCAGCGCCGTGCCCGCGCGCGCGGCCGACCAGGCTTGGCGGATGCTGGTCACGCCGGCTTCGGCGCCGTCGGGATGCGCGAGGATGCCGCCGCCGGCCATGAAGAGCAGGTCGTCGCTGCCGATGGCGGCCCAGGTCGCGGGCACCGTGCCCGCCCATTGGCCCGACGAGAAGGCGGGCATCACGCGGTCGTCCGCCGCATCGGTGAGCGGCGTGAAGCAATCGCGCGCAGATTCGATGACTTCGCTGTCGGGCTGCGAGAACTTGCCCTGCAGGCCATGCACATGCATGTGGTCCACGCCCGCAAGGCGCCAGAGCGTCTGGTACGCCTGGAACGAAATGCCCAGCAGCGGGTGCCGCGACAGGGCGCCATACCCATTGCGATGGCCGTGCAGCGCAAGGCCGGTGTGGCGCCGCAGCGTCTGGAGGCCCGAGTGTCCGCACCAGTTGAGGCTGGCCATCACGCAGGAGCCGCCTTCGCGCTCCACGAGATCGGCATGCCGCTTCATCGCATCCGTTTCGTCGGTGATGTTGAAGGCCACCATCACGTGCTTGCCGGTGCGCTCCTGGTGTGCGCGCACGACCGCCATCACGGCGGGCACGCGCTCTGCGAGCGGTGCATGCGCGGGGTCGGCGCAGACCTCGTCGTCCTTGATGAAATCCACGCCCGCGGCGCAGAGCCGGCCGACCAGCGCAGCGGTCTCGGTGGCCGACAGGCCCACGTTCGGCTTGATGATCGTGCCGACCAGCGCGCCGCTTGCAACGCCCGTGGCGCGCCGCGTGCCTGCGATGCCAACGCGCGGCATCTCGAACTGCGCGCGGTACGCGGCCGGCACCTGCAGCGATTCGAGCCGCAGGCCCGTCACTTCGCCGAGGTCGTACAGGTTGCCCGACACCGTCGCGGCGAGCGTCGGCAGGTTGGCGCCGATGTTGGCCACGGGAAACGAGATGTCGACATGCGCGCGCCGCCACGGGCCGCGCGTGCCATTGCGTTCGAGCAGCGCGTTCGGCAGGCTCGGCGCGTCGGCCGGCGCGAGCTCGGTGATCGCCTCGACCGTCGCACGCGCACGTTCGCGCAGCGCATCGGTCTCGCCCTCGACCCGCGTGAAGGTGCCGCACGACTGCTCGCCGGCCATCACCTCGGCCACGGCCGCCGGGTCCACCGGCGTCTCGATCAGGTAGCGCGCGCGGATGCGTTCGGCCGCCATCGTCACAGCTTGCTCAGGTCGGGAAAGGGCCGCACCGGCTCGCTGCCGTCCCAGCCTTCGGAGGCGCTGCGGATCAGGTCGAACATCTTGCCCTTCGGCCCCGCCACTTCGGACAGCTCGATCACCGTGCCCGGGTGGTACTCGGTGTCGAAGTAGATGAAGCGGCCGCGCTCGCCCACTTCGCCGCTCATCACGGGCTTGAAGCCCTGTGCGGTGAGGCGCGCGAGGTCGGCGTCGTAGTCGGCCGTCCAGTACGCGACGTGCTGCAGGCCGGTGCGCCCGGCCTGGAGGAAGTCGCGGTACATCGAGGGCACGTCGTTGCGCGTCTGGATCAGCTCGACTTGCACGTAGCCCGAGTTCGCGAGCGCCACCGAGTTGTGCGGCTCGTGCGCCTCGCCGTTGTAGCGGTAGTTCTTGATGGGCACCTTGGGGTTGTAGAACCAGGGGCCCACGCCCAGTTTGGTGCTCCAGTAGTCCATGGCGGCTTCGATGTCGTGCACGACATAGCCCAGCTGGCGGATCTCGCCGAGGAATCGACTCATTGCAATTGGCTCCGGTGATGTGAGTGTGTTGTTGTGATCAGAACTTGAGGAAGCCGGTCGAGAACCACGGGAAGGCAGCCACGATCACGAGGCCCACCAGCATCGCGGCGATGTAGCCCCAGATGTGCTTGATGCCTTCGTCGGGGTTGACCTTGCTCACGGCGCATGCGCCGTAGTAGCCGACGCCGAAGGGCGGCGCGAAGAGGCCGATGCCCATCGAGAAGATCACGACCATCGCGTAGTGCACCTCGTGCACGCCCGCGGCCTTGGCGATGGGGAACAGCAGCGGTCCGAACAGCACGATGGCCGGAATGCCTTCGAGCACGCTGCCCAGCACGATGAACGCGACGATCGACACGGCCAGGAAGCCGTACGCGCCGCCCGGCAGCGCGCCCATGATGCGGGCCAGGTCCTGCGAGAAGCCCGACTGCGTGAGGCCCCAGGCCATGGCGGTGGCGCAGCCGACGATGAAGATGATCGCGCCCGAGAGCGAGGCGGTATCGATCAGCATCGGCTTCAGCCGCTTCCAGTCGAACTGCCGGTACACGAAGAGCCCGACCAGCGCCGAATACACGATGCCGATGGTCGACACCTCGGTGGCCGTGGCCACGCCCTCGACCACCGCGGCGCGGATCACGAAGGGCAGCAGCACCGCGGGCAGCGCGACCATCAGCAGCTTGCCGATCTCGCGCTTGCTGTAGCGTTGCACGCCGCGGAGGTCCTCGCGGCGATAGCGCCACCACACGACCACGCACAGCGCCACGCCCAGCACCACGGCCGGCAGCAGCCCGCCCGTGAAGAGCGCGGCAATCGAGATGCCGGTGACCGAGCCGATGGTGATGAGCACGATCGAGGGCGGAATCGTTTCGGTCTGCGCGCCCGTGGCCGAGAGCAGCGCCACCAGGTCGCCGGGCTTGGCGCCGCGCTTGACCATCTCGGGGAACAGCACGGGCGCAATGGCCGCCATGTCGGCGATCTTGGAGCCCGAGATGCCCGACACCAGGTACATCGCGCCGATCAGCACGTACGAGAGGCCGCCGCGCACGTGGCCCAGCAGGCTCGCGAGAAACTGGATCATGGCGCGCGCCATGCCCGTCATCTCGATCAGCGCACCCAGGAAGATGAAGAGCGGCACCGCGAGCAGGATCAGGTGCGACATGCCTTCATCGAGCCGCCCCACCATCACCAGCAGCGGCGTGCGCGTGGTGAGCGCCAGATACCCGAAGGTGGCGAGCGCGAACGAGAAGGCGATGGGCACGCCCGAGAGCACGGTGGCGGCCACCACGACCACGAAGAAGATCACGAGGTTGAACTTGCCCAGCGTTGCGAACAGCGGCGCGGCGAGCCAGAAGGCGGCCACCAGCGCGGCCATGCCGAGCACCGCGACTGCTATCTGTCGGCCGGTGCAGACGCGCACGAGCCGCAGCAGCGCCATCACCAGCATGATGCCGATGCCGGCCGGAATGGCCGCGGCGCGCCAGGCGTTGCTGATCTCCAGCGCGGGCGTGACGATGAACGACTCCTCATGCGCGTAGTCGATCGAGGGCCAGATGATGAGCACCAGGAACGCGATGGACGCAGCGATGGCGAAGGCATCGAGCATGGCGCGCGTCGAAGGCGTCACCTTCTGCAGCAGCGCCGTCATGCGCATGTGCTCGCCGCGCCGCAGCGCCACGACCGCGCCCAGCATCGAGAGCCAGAGAAAGAGGATCGACGCCAGCTCGTCCGACCACACCAGCGGTGCATGGAACACATAGCGCGACACCACGCCCGCGAACAGCACGCAGATCTCGGCCAGCACCAGCAGCGCGGCCACCGCCTCGACGGCGCCGCCGATCACGCGGTCGGCGCGCGCGGCGATGCCGCTCAGCGCATTGGCCGAAGGCCCGGCACCGGTGAAAGGCGCCGCCTCGAAAGTGGATTCATGCACCATGGCCGCTCAGGCCAGCTTGCCGACGGTGCCTTCGAGCAGCGCCCAGGCTTCGGGGCCGAAGCGGCCCTTCCACTCGCCGTAAAAACCCGATTCGCGCAGCTTCGCGCGGAAGCTGTCGGCAGTCGGGCGGTTGATGGTGAGGCCCTTGGCCTGCAAATCGCCGACCACCGATTCGTTGAGCTTCTTGATGTCTTCGCGCTGCTGCATGCCGGCGTCGTTGATGGCGCGCGCGACGATGGTCTTCAGGTCATCGGGCAGGGCGTCCCATGCGCGGCCGTTGGCGATGAACCAGTAGCCGTCCCAGATGTGGTTGGTGAGCGAGCAGAACTTCTGCACCTCGAAGAGCTTGGCGACCTGGATGATGGGCAGCGGGTTTTCTTGCGCATCGACGATCCTGGTCTGCAGCGCGGAATACACCTCGCTGAACTGCAGGCTCGCGGGCGCGGCGCCCAGGCCCTTGAACATCGAGATCGACAGCGGGCTCACCGGCACGCGGATCTTCAGGCCGTCCATGTCCTTCGCATTCGCGACGGCGGCCTTGCTGCTGGTGGTCTGGCGAAACCCGTTGTCCCACATCTTCTCGAAGGCATAGAGGCGCGACTTGGCAATGGCGCCGCGCACATGGGCGCCGACCTTGCCGTCCATCGCGGCCCACACCTGGCCGTAGTCGTTGAACGCGAAGCCCACCGCGTTGATGGCCGCCACCGGCACCAGCGTGGCGATGACGAGCGCCGAGGGCGTGAAGAACTCGATGCCGCCCGAGCGCACCTGCGCGAGCATGTCGGTGTCGCCGCCGAGCTGGTTGTTCGGGAAGATCTTGATCTCGACCCGGCCCTTGGTTTCCTTGGCGATGCGGTCCGCGGCTTCCTGCGCACGCACGTTCAGCGGATGGCTCAGCGGCAAGTTGTTGCCGTACTTGTACGAGAACTCCGCGGCGCGCGCGATGCGCGGCACGGCCGACACGATGCCGGCGGCGGGGAGGGCGGAAAGGGTGCGCAGCGCACCTCTGCGGTTCAGGCGGGTCAGCGATGTCATGTCTTTTGTCTCCAGGATCTTCGGAATGCGGTTGATGCAATCTGATGCATCAGTGGATTCGGGCCAAAGCGAAGATAAAAGCATGCATCATCCGGGTCAAACTTGCCTCTGATGGTTTTTGATGTATGTGGGATAACCCTTCACCTCCTTCCGATGCACGGCGCGCGCGCGTGGTCGACATCGCACGCGCAGCGCAGGTGTCGACCGCCACGGTCGATCGCGTGCTCAACCGCCGGCCCGGCGTGCGCGACGCCACGGTGCAGCGCGTGCTCAAGGCCGCGGGCGAGCTCGACTACCTGTCGGGGCCCGAGCTCTATGCGGCGCTGACGCCGCCCCCGCTCAGGCTCGTGTTCCTGCTGCCGGCGGGCACCAACCGCTTCATCCGCATGCTGGGCGACATGGTGGGTTACTCGCAGGAGCACTGGGCGCCGTTCAACGTGCAGTGCCGCACGGTGTTCATCGAGAGCTTCAATCCGCATGAGCTGGCGGACGCGTTGCGCAAGCACGGCCAGCGCTGCGACGGCATCGCGATGATGGCGCTGGAGCATCCGGCGGTGCGCGAGGCGGTGGCTGCGCTGGCGGCGCGCGGGCTGCCGGTGGTCACGCTGATCTCGGACCTGTCGAATTCGGAGCGCGCGGCATTCGTCGGGCTGGACAACCGGGCTGCGGGGCGCACTGCGGGCTATCTGATCGGCCGTTTCATCGGGGCGCGCACCGCGAAGGTCGCGCTCATCGCGGGCAGCCTGAGCTACAAGGCGCACGGGGAGCGCGAGGCGGGCTTCCTGCACGTCATCGACGAGATGTTCCCGAAGCTCGAAGTCGTGGGCCTGCGCGAAGGGCAGGACGACGCGGGCAAGAACTACCGACAGACCCGCGCGCTGCTGGAGCAATACCCGGACATGGGCGGCATCTACAACATCGGCGGCGCATCGGACGGCGTGGCGCGTGCGCTGAAGGAAGCGGGGCGCGAACAGAAGGTGGTCTTCATAGGCCACGGCCTCACGCCCGACACGCGTGCGCTGCTGATCGACGGCAGCATGGACGCAGTCATCACGCAGAGCCCGCACACCACGCTGATGAGCTGCGTGCGCATCTTCACCAACCTGCGCGACAAGCGCGAGGCGCTGAGCGGCGTGGAAACGACGCGCAGCCAGGTGATCTTCAGGGAAAACCTGCCCTGAGAAGGTGTGAACGAATCCGCCATGCCCGCTCATCCCGCCCAGACACACCCGCTCGGCGTTGCAAATGCTCGCCATAGCCCGAGCTATGGCTGCGCTTTGCGCCTTGATCGGGCGCGCCTGGGCGGGCTGCTCGGGCACGCCGGATTCATTCACACCTTCTGAGCCCTCAGGCCGGCGCCGTCATGCGCTGCAGCAGCGGCTGTCGCGCCAGCACTTCGTCGCGCGGGCCATGGTCGAGCACGCGGCCGGCCTCCATCAGCAGGACGGTGTCGAAGCGCTCGAGCAGGCTCAGGCGGTGGATCGACGCGATCACGCAGGCGTTGGGGAAAGCGGCGGCGATGCGTTCGAGCACGCGCGCTTCTGTGTTGGCGTCGAGCGCACTGGTCGGCTCATCGAGCAGCAGCAGCGAGCTGCCCTCGGCTGCGAGCACGCCGCGCGCGAGGCACAGGCGCTGGCGCTGCCCGCCGGAGAGATTGAAGCCGCGCTCCGACACGGCCGTGTCGAGGTTGCCGTGGTTGGCCTTGAGCACTTCGTCGAAGGTGCTGGTGTGCAGCGCCGCGAGCAAGCGCGCGTCGTCCGCGGGTTGGCCGAAAGCGAGGTTCTCGCGCACGCTGGCCTCGAAGAGCTCGGTCTCCTGCGGGATCAGCGTGGCGAGCCGGCGCAGTTGTGGCCAGTCGACCGGCTGGCCCTCGAGCGTGAGCGTGCCGGCATTCGGTGCATAGAGCCCCGCGAGCACGCGCAGCAGCGTGCTCTTGCCGCCGCCGCTCGGGCCGACGAGGGCCACGCGCTGGCCGCGGCGCAGGGTGAGGGCGACGTCGTGCAGGCCGCTGCGTGGAGGTTCGGTCGCATCCGTGATGGGCTCGCCGCGCGGCGCGTACTTCCACTGCAGCGCATCGACGCCGAGCTGCGTCCATGTCGCACCGACATCGATTCGCTCGCGCTCGGGCACTTGTTCCGGCGCAGTGGAAAGCACATCGCCCGAGGGCGCCTGCCAGATCGGCTCGGCGCTCGAGTAATCGGTGTGCATGCGCGCGAAGAAGCTGAAGTTGGCGGCCACCGAGGTCACCACGCCGGCCGCCTGCTGCGCGTACTGGTAGATCATGAACACCGCACCCAGCATCACCGCCTGCCCCGGCGTGCGCGCCTGCCACACGTAGATGACGACCAGCCCCCAGGTCAGCGCCAGGCCCATCAGATCGACCGCGAACCATTTGCCCTCGTTCAGCACCACGGTGCGCTTGAGCGGCAGCGAAATGGCGGCCATGCGACGGCGCAGCAGCAGCCGCGACGCACCCTGAAGCCGCAGGCCGATCACCGTCGATGCGTTGCCCAGGAAATCGAGCAGTGCCGACACATAGCGCCGGTCGGCATCGTTCTCGGCGCGTGCGAGCTTCATCAGCGCGCGGTCGATGCGCACGATCACGAGGCCGATCAGCACATAGCCCGCAAGGGCGGTCACACCGCTGGTGCGCGACAGCAGCGCGAGCGCCACCAGCGGCCCGACGAAGTTGACCGCATTGGTGAGCCAGATGAACTGGTTCTGCGCGAAGTCCGCAAGCGCGCGGCTGGCCTGGTGCACGCGGTGCTGCAGCTCGCCCGAATGGTGGCCGTCGTGCCAGGCCAGCGGCGCGGCGGCGATGCGCGCATAGAGCTCGTCGGCGAGGCGCTCCCGCACCTTCAGGCCGACGTTGCGCTCCAGGATGCGGCCCGGCCCGTGCAGCGCCCACGCGCCCACGTACACCGCGGCCAGCGTGCCGATCCAGCGGCCCGCGCCGCTGAAGTCGCTGCGCTGCAGCGCGTTGATGGCCTGGCCAGCGAGGTAGGGCAGCGCGAGGCGGATCAGTTGCGAGGAAGCGAGCAGGGCGGTGGCGCCGAGCAGTTGCCCCCGTGCGCCGGCCGCGAAGTGCCACAGCGCGGCATAGAGCGCGCGGATCGCGTTGCCGGGGTCGTTCGTCTCGGTCGTCTTCTGCATGCGTGGTCAGCCGGCCTTGCGGAATGTGAGATTGATGCGAAGGCTGCCCAGCGCCGGATGCGGCTGGTCCTTCAGCGGCAGCACGCCGTGGTAACGCAGCCGGTCTTCGCCGCCCCAGACCACGACGTCGCCGTGCTGGAGCGGAATGCGCACGGCCTTGTCGGCGCGCTCGTGTCCGCCGAACAGGAACACGGCGGGCATGCCGAGCGAGACCGAGACGATGGGCGCACCGTAATCGTGCTCGTCCTTGTCCTGGTGCAGCGAGAGCCGCGCGCCGGGTTCGTAGCGGTTGACCAGGCAGGCATCGGGCGCGAAGCCATCGAAGCCGGCGGCCGATGCAGCCTCGCAGGCGAGGCGCGCGAACGACTCGGGCATGGCGGGCCATGGCTTGCCGCTGTCGGGGTCGGTGGGGCTGTAGCGATAGCCGCGGCGGTCGCTGGTCCAGCCCAGCGCGCCGCAGTTGGTGAGCGCGACCGACATGGTGAACCCGCCGGGGGTGACGAGATGGCGGAAGGGGGCACGTTCCGCAACTTCGCTGACTGCCAAAAGCAATTCGTCGGCAAGGGGCAGGGCGAAACCGGGGAGGACGAAGGCGCCGGGACCGATCGCCTCTCGCGTTTCACGGGGTGGATCGTCGAACAGATCGAGCGTCATGCGGAAAGCCGGCCCGCTCGGGGCCGGTGCGAAACGCCTAGCGAACCGTAGACATCACCGTCGCACGGCAGCGCGGCTGGTCGCGCGGGGCGAGCAGGTTGCAGTTGTTGAGCGCGCGCTCCTGCATGTCGCTGAGCTTCGGGCGTTCCTGCTGGTACTGCGGCTGGCGCTGGTACTCGGGCACGTAGACCGGTGCGGGTTCCTGCCAGCGCTGGCGGCGCTCGTATTCGCGGCGTTGCTCGTATTCACGTCGCTCGTAGTCGCGGCGGTCCTCGCGTTCGCGGTCGTTCCGAAGGCGCCACATGCAGGAATTGAAGTCCATGCCCGAACGGCCGCTGGCGCAGTAGCGGCGGTCGTTTTCGTAGACGTAGTCGCCCTGGGCCATGGCGGGAATGGAGGTCATGAGGCCGAGGAAGGCCAGGAGAGCGAGTTTTTTCATGATGAATGGCCTGTTCTGTGATTGCCCTGTGATTGCTGTCTGTCTTCGCAGTGTGAAAGGTCTGCCCCGGGCTGAATGTAGCCTGTCGTCCTGCGCGCACGTAAGGTCGAAGGAGCCTGCATCCGCGCCGTTGCATGCTCAACGCTCGACCGCCGCCGCGGGTCTACGCGGGCGATCGGCTTGTTCGCGCCGCGGCGGTGCCGCAACCGATGTACTCATAAATCCGCACATCCGCCTCACATGAACGAGTGAAATAAGTCTAAGGAATTCACTTATTGAAGCGTCCAGCCAAACGCTTATGGTGACGAACATGGACATCGTTCGTCTCGACATTCGCGTACCGGAAGGCTGGAACTGCTGGTTCGCGCTCGCCCTCACGCCCCACGGCACCTATGCCGGGTTTGCGGAATTGAGCCACCATGGCATTGCGCGGTGCGCACTGGTGATCACCCGCCAGCTGTCGTCGGACGCGGCGGTGCGTCGAGCGACCGCCCGCGCTGAGCACTTCGTCCGGCAATGGATGCCGCAGCGCAGCCCGGGCCCCGACATCTCGGGCTCCACCACCGTTCCCGGCAACGCCTGAGCGGCGAGCGCGGCGGCCCGCGCTCATGGTAGAAACCGCGAGCCGCGGATGTCCGTCGTTGCGCTTCGTGCGCTTGCCACACCTTTCTCGCTTCCATGCCTCCTAACCCTGGTCGCCCTGATCGGGCTGAAAAACCGTGCGCTCCGTGGTTCGCATGGCTGTTCGCCTGCCTCGCCGCGCTCTGCATGGCCGGTTGCGCGGGCCTGCCCACCGACGTGCAGCGCAAGCCCTCGACAGCCATCGCCGACGGCGCGGACACCCTGCTCGGTCGCCTCGTGAAATCGGCTGCGCCACCCGGCGAGCCGCTGAGCGGATTCCGCCTGCTGCCTATGCCGCAGTTCTCGCTGCATGCACGCATCGAACTCGCGCGCCGCGCCCAGCGCTCCATCGACGTGCAGTACTACCTCGTGCAGAACGACGAGACCGGCCGCTACCTGCTGCGCGCCCTGCGCGATGCGGCCGACCGCGGCGTGCGTGTGCGCCTCCTGGTCGACGACCTCTACACCGCGGGCGCCGACCCGCTCTTCACCAGCTTCGCCTCGCATCCGAACGTCGAGGTGCGCCTCTTCAATCCGTTCCCCGCGGGCCGCGACCGCCTCGGCACGCGCTGGGCCGCATCGCTGTTCGATTTCGATCGGGTGCACCGCCGCATGCACAACAAGCTGTACGTGGTGGACGACACGATGGCGGTCATGGGCGGTCGCAACATCGCCAACGAGTATTTCCTGCGCGACGGCGGCTCGAACTTCATCGACATCGACACGCTGGTGGCCGGCGCGGTGGTGCACCGGCTGTCGTCGCTGTTCGACATGTACTGGAACAGCCCCTACGTGTACCCGATCGAATCGCTGGTGGCCAAGGGCAGCGAATCGCCGAGGGAACTGCGCGCGCTCTTCGACCGGCTCACCAGCGGACCCGAGACGCTGCACCCCGAGGAGCCCGGCTCCACCGACCTCTTGGGCAACAACCCGCTGGCCAAGGACCTGGACGCGGGCACGCTGAAGCTGGTGTGGGCGCGCGCCGAGGCGTATGCCGACCCGCCGGCCAAGGCCCTCGCGCTCACGCCGGAAGGGCGCGGCCTGCCGGCCGACGAAGCGAACGAGAGCGTGCTGTTCAACGTGCGGCGGTACCTGCGCGGCGCGCAGAGCGAGATCATGCAGACCACGCCCTACCTGATTCCCGGGCGCGGCGGCATGGAGTCGATCCGCCTCATCCGCGGCAACGGCGTGAGCTACAGCATCGTGACCAATTCGCTGGCCGCCACCGACGAGTCGCTGGTGCACATCGGCTACCGGCGCTACCGCGCCCAGATGCTGCGGCTGGGCGTGGAGCTCTACGAACTGAGCCCCAAGCGGGTGGAGGAGACCAAGCGCTTCGGCATGTACGGCTCGGCGAGCGGGCGGCTGCACGGCAAGTCGGCGGTGATCGACCGCAAGACGGTGTTCATCGGCTCGATGAATTTCGATCCGCGCTCGGAGCTGCACAACACCGAGATCGGCATCTTCATCTTCAGCCCGCAGATCGCGCAGCAGCTCACCAGCTTGATCGGGTTCATCCGGCTGGACGGTGCTTACCAGCTGCAGCTCGGGCCCAAGGGCGGCATCGAATGGGTGAGCCCGGCGTCGGGCGATGCGGCCGACACCATCCTGCACACCGAGCCCGAAACGCATTTCTGGGCGCGCTGGAAGCTGGAGCTGCTGGCGCCGCTGGTGCCGGAGAGCCTGCTTTAGTCAGCGAAGCCAGGCGACTACTGCTGCAGACGCCCGTTGAGGTAAGGCTCGGGGTCGACGGCCGTGCCGTTCTTGCGGATCTCGAAGTGCAGCTTCACGCGATCGGTGTCGCTGCGGCCCATTTCGGCGATCTTCTCGCCCTGGCGCACGACCGCGTTTTCCTTCACGAGGATGGTCTGCGCGTGGGCGTAGGCGGTGAGGAAGGTGTCGTTGTGCTTGACGATGACCATGTTGCCGTAGGAGCGCAGTTCGCTGCCCACGTACACCACGCGGCCGTCGGCCGACGCGACGATCGGATCGCCGAGGTTGCCCGCGATGTCCAGCCCCTTGTTGCGCACGCCGTCGAAGCGAGCGATGGTGGTGCCGCTCGCGGGACGGATGAAGAGTGCCTGTTTCGCCGCGGGCGGCATGACGGTTTGGCCGGGCCGTGCCGGCGTCAGGGGCGTGGTGTCGCAGCCGGCGAGGGCGACGGCAATCAGTGCTGCGGCACCGGCGCGGAAAAGAAAAGTCTGGATTTGCATGGCGCTGTTGGAACGGGTTCGTTGCGGAGGGTTCCTGCGGTCTGGCACGCCGGGCGCGCCACGCGGGCGATGCTAGCAAACTCGTACGCACCGTCCGGAAGGGCGGAACGCCCGAAGGGCTATGGCTGTCGTTACTTCAGCGGAATCGGCGTGCCGCGATCGATGGGCACCGCGGTCACGCTGTTCTTGGGCGAGCCGTCGATCAGCAAGTCGGAGTAGGTAAGGTAGACCAGCGTGTTGCGCTTGGCATCGACCATGCGCACCACGCGCAGGCGCTTGAAGAGCACCGAGAGCCGCTCGCTGTACACCTCTTCGCGCTTGGGCAGCGGCTGCGTGACGTTGACGGGCCCGACCTGGCGGCAGGCGATGGAGGCTTCGGCCTTGTCCTCGGCCACGCCGAAGGCGCCGGCAATGCCGCCGGTCTTGGCGCGCGAGACATAGCAGGTCACGCCGTTCACCTTCGGGTCGTCGTAGGCCTCGATCACGATCTTGTGGTCGGGGCCGATGAGCTTGAAGGCGGTGTCGACTTCGCCCACCGTTTCCGCCTTGGCCGCCGAGGCCGCCAGTGCAAAGCCGAGGCTGGCGCCGCAGAAGAGGACGGCGCGAAGTTGCTTGTTCATGAGGTTCGGGTCAAACGATGCTGAGTTCGTGCACGCGGTCGAAGCTGCCGCGGCGGCGGTCTTCGAAGAAATGTTCCAGCGCCTCGCGCACGGTGCGAAAGGCGATCTCGTCCCAGGGAATTTCTTCCTCGGTGAAGAGCTTCGCCTCGATGGTTTCGTGGCCGGGGTCGAACTTGTCGTCCAGCAGCCGGGCGCGGTAGAACAGGTGCACCTGGCCCACGCGCACCACGCTGATCACCGCGAACAGGCCCTGCATCTCGAAGTTCGCGCCGGCCTCTTCGACCGTCTCGCGGGCTGCCCCCTGGGCGGTCGATTCCTCGAGCTCCATGAAGCCCGCGGGCAGCGTCCACTTGCCCCAGCGCGGCTCGATGTTGCGCTTGCACAGCAGCACCTTGTCGCCCAGGACCGGGATGGTGCCCACCACGTTCAGCGGGTTCTCGTAGTGGATCGTGTGGCAGGCCGGGCAGACGGCGCGCGGCTTGGTGTCGCCGTCGTCCGGGATGCGGTAGACCACCGCGGTGCCGCAATTCTTGCAGTGCTTGATGGGGACGCGCAGGAGCATGGGCGGTGTCGTCTTCAGGCGATCTTGACGGTCAGGGTCGGCAGGCCGGCGACCTTGCCCACCAGCGTGTCGCCCGAGACCACGGCCGCCACGCCTTCGGGCGTGCCGCTGTAGATCAGGTCGCCGGGCTGCAGCTCCCAGGCGGCCGACAGGTGCTCGATGGTTTCGGCCACGTTCCAGATCAGCTTGCTCACGGTGCTGCGCTGGCGGTCGACGCCGTTGACCTGCAGCGAGATTTCCGCGTTCTCGGCATCGCCAGCCGCGGCCACGGGCACGATCGGGCCGATAGGCGCGCTTTGCTCGAAGCCCTTGCCGATGTCCCAGGGACGGCCCTGCTTCTTCATCTCGCCCTGCAGGTCGCGGCGCGTCATGTCCAGGCCGACGGCGTAGCCGTAGATGTGCTTATGCGCATCGGCCGCCTTGATGTTCTTCCCGCCCGTGCCGATGGCAACGACGAGTTCGATCTCGTGGTGCAGGTTCTTGGTGAGCGAGGGGTAGGCCATGGTGCCGGTCTGGCCTTCGTCGACCACCACCAGCGCGTCGGTGGGCTTCATGAAGAAGAAGGGCGGTTCGCGGCCGGTGAAACCCATTTCCTTGGCGTGATCTTCGTAGTTGCGGCCCACGCAGTAGATGCGGTGCACCGGAAAGCGGGCGGGCTGTCCGGCCACGGGAACGGAAACGGTGGCGGGCGGGGCGAAAACAAACTCGGAAGCCATTGCGAGGTGTCCTTTTTCAGCGGAACGGAGAGGGGAGACCGGCAGTGTGCCAGAGGCGGCGCAGGGTTGCCGCAGCGCCGGACCGGGGATTTTCGGGCGCTTCACAATAGGCGCCCTGCGTGCCCTTGGCACTCTTTCATCGTTTTTCCCCGCCACACCATGCCCATCCGAATCGGCAAAGCCGGCAAAGCCACCGCCTTCAACGAACTCGGCCGCCGGCGCGACGATGAGGGCGACCAGGACGCCGCCCTCGAGGCCTACGCCCAGGCGAGCGCGATCCATCCCGGTTGGTCGGTGCCCTGGTACAACGCCGGCCTCATCCACAAGTACCGCGGCGAATGGAGCGCTTCGTTGCAGGCCAACGCCCGCGCCGTGCAGTGCGAGCCGGGCAACGAGGGCGCGCTGTGGAACCTGGGCATCGCCGCCACCGCGCTCGGCGACTGGACGACGGCGCGGCGCGCATGGCGGCAGTACGGCATCGACATTCCGGAGGGCGAAGGGCCGGTCGACTATTTCGTCGGGCTCACGCCGATCCGCGTGCACGGCGACGAGGGCACCGAGGTGGTGTGGGCCGACCGCATCGACCCGGCGCGCGCCATCCTGCGCAATGTGCCCACGCCCGCCTGCGGCCATCGCTATGGCGATCTCGTGCTGCATGACGGCGCGCCCAACGGCTACCGGCTGCGCGGCGAGCGCGAGGTGGCGGTGTTCGATGCGCTCGAAGTGATCGCGCCGTCGGCGCATTCGACCTACGAGGTCTCGGTGGAAGGCGCGGCCGCGGAGGACATCGAGGCGCTGGTGCAGCGCTTCAAGGCCGCGGACGGCTTCGCCGAGAACTGGACCGACAGCATGGAGATGCTCTGCCGCGCCTGCTCCGAAGGGCGGCCCTTCGGCGAGGGCCGGCACAACCACGGCGCCGACGAGGCGCCCGGCACGCTCGGGCCATGGCGCCTGGGCATCGCCTCGCGCGAGGAGGCCGGCGCCCGCCGCATCCTCGACGAATGGAAGGCCGCGACGTCGCCGGACGTCGTGCTGCACGATTTCCGCTGCGTGCTGCAGGCTACCCCGCGCTCCTAGCGGGCGCTATCCTTGGAAAACCATGAAGCTGCATAACTATTTCCGCTCCTCCTCCTCGTTCCGCGTGCGCATCGCCCTCAGCCTGAAGGGCCTCGACTACGAGTACGTTCCCGTGCACATCGCGCGCGGCGAACACCGCACCGGCCCCTACGCCACCCTCTCGGCCGACAAGCTCGTGCCGCTGCTCGAAGACGAAGGGGAGCGCTTCTCGCAATCGATGGCCATCATCGAATACCTGGACGAGACGCACCCCGAACCGCCGCTGCTGCCGAGCGACCCGGTGGGCCGCGCCCATGTGCGCGCATTGGCGCAGTCCATCGCCTGCGAGATCCACCCGCTCAACAACCTGCGCGTGCTCAAGTACCTGGTGAAGGACCTGAAGCTGGACGACGCAGCCAAGAACGCCTGGTACCGCCACTGGGTGCGCGATGGCATGGAGGCCTTCGAGCGCCAGCTCGCGCTGCATCCGGGCAGCACCTTCTGCTACGGCAACACGCCGACGCTGGCCGATTGCTGCCTGGTGCCGCAGGTCTTCAACGGCCGCCGCTTCGACTGCGACTTCAGCGGCCTGCCGCGCAGCATGGCCGCCTTCGACGCCTGCATGCAGCTGGAGGCCTTCCAGCGCGCGCAGCCCTCGCAAGCCCCCGACGCGGAAGCCTGAGATTGAGCGCCGCCGTCATCGACTCACGCTGGCTGGTGCCGGACTGGCCCGCACCGTCGAACGTGCGGGCCGTGTGCACCACGCGTGACGGCGGTGTTTCGCACGGCCGCTACGAGAGCCTGAACCTGGGCGATCACGTCGGCGACCTGGCCGCCGATGTGGCCGAGAACCGCCACCGGCTCGGGCAGGCCATCGCCGCCCGGCCCGTTTTCCTGCAGCAGGTGCACGGCACTGGCGTCGTGACGCTCGATGCCGAATCGGAACTCTTGCGCGATGCCGTGGTGGCCGATGCCTGCACGGCCACGGCGGTCGGGCTGGCCTGCACCATCATGGTGGCCGACTGTTTGCCCGTGCTCTTCACCGACGAATCGGGCCAGCGGGTGGCGGCTGCGCATGCGGGTTGGCGCGGCCTGGCCGGCGGCGTGCTCGAAGAAACGGCCCGTTGCTTCGCGGCGGAGCCGCAGGCGGGACCGCCGCGCGGCGACAGCAAGGTCATCGCATGGCTCGGCCCGTGCATCGGCCCGAAGGCCTTCGAGGTCGGCGCGGAAGTCAAGGCTGCATTCGAGGCGCATGCGCCGGAAGCTGCCAGCTGTTTCAAGCCTGCGGGCGCGCCCGGCAAATGGCTGGCGGACCTGCCCGCGCTCGCGCGTCAGCGGCTGCGCGCGGCCGGCGTCGATGCGGTGTACGGCAATGACGGCGGCGATGCGTGGTGCACCGTCAGCAATCCGTCACGTTTCTTTTCGCACCGGCGGGACGGCGTCAGCGGGCGTTTCGCCGCGCTGGTCTGGAAGGCCTGAGTCTTCCGGTTCCTTGGTCACCGCCTCCGCTGCGGCGCGGCGGGCCGCCTCTTGCGCATCGGCCTCGCGCTGCTTGACCGCGCGGCGCCGCCCCGGCGCCCCCATCAGGTAAACCACCAGTGCCACCGGCGCCAATCCGTACAAAAGAAATGTGAAGATGGCGCCCAGCACGGTGCCCGTGGTGTTGGTGGCTTCGGCCACCGACATCATCACGACGACGTAGAGCCAACCGATGACGATCAGATGGATGAACAAAACAGGTTTCAGTCGGTAAGAGAAAAGAGCGGCGTTGTCCGTGCCGTGCGAATGCAGGATACTCAAAACACGCACCCATCCGGATTCGATTCAGGCGAGGACCAGGAGACATGATGAAGCAACAAGCGACGGGGGCGGATGCATTCGCGCCCTTCCAGAAGGCACTTTCCGAGGGCTGGACCCAGGCACTGGCATCGTTCCAGCAGTCCGCCGCGAAGGGGGCCTCGGCCTTCGATGTCGGCGGCAGTCCTCTATGGCAAATACCGCAGATGCCGCAAATGCCGGGGGGCGCCAAGATGCCCGATCTTCCGAAGATCGCCATCGACCCCCAGAAGCTCCAGTCCATCCAGCAGCAATACGTGGCGGAAGCCACGGCGCTGTGGAGCCAGGGCTTCCAGGCCAAGCCCGAGGGCGACAAGCGCTTCGCCTCCGATGCCTGGGGCAGCAACCCGCTCGCGGCCTTCTCGGCGGCCGTGTACCTGCTCAACGGCCGCACCATGCTGAACATGGCCGAGGCCATCGACGCCGACGAAAAGACCAAGGCGCGCCTGCGCTTCGCGGTCGAGCAATGGATGGCCGCCTCGTCGCCCAGCAATTCGCTCGCCTTCAACGCCGAGGCCCAGAAGAAGGCCATCGACTCGCAGGGCGAGAGCATCGCCAAGGGCATCCAGAACCTGCTCAACGACGTGAAGCAGGGTCACATGAGCATGACCGACGAGAGCGCCTTCGAAGTGGGGCGCAACGTGGCCACCACCGAGGGCGCGGTGGTCTTCGAGAACGAGTTCTTCCAGCTGCTCGAATACAAGCCGCTCACCGCCAAGGTGTACGAGCGGCCCTTTTTGCTGGTGCCGCCTTGCATCAACAAGTTCTACATCCTCGACCTGCAGCCCGAGAACTCGCTGATCCGCTATGCGAACGAGCAGGGCCACCGCGTGTTCGTGGTGAGCTGGCGCAACCCCGACGAATCGCTCGCCAAGGCCACCTGGGACGACTACATCGAGAACGCCGCGATCCAGGCGATCCACACGGTGCAGGACATCAGCGGTAGCAAGCAGATCAACACGCTCGGCTTCTGCGTGGGCGGCACCATTCTCAGCACCGCGCTGGCCGTGCTCGCGGGGCGCGGCGAAAAGCCGGCCGCCTCGGTCACGCTGCTCACCACGTTCCTGGACTTCAGCGACACCGGCATCCTGGACATCTTCGTGGACGAGCCGATGGTCGCGTACCGCGAAATGCAATTGGGCAAGGGCGGCCTGCTGCCCGGCGGCGACCTGGCTTCCACCTTCAGCTTCCTGCGCCCCAACGACCTCGTGTGGAATTACGTGGTCGGCAACTACCTGAAGGGCGAGACGCCGCCGCCCTTCGATTTGCTCTACTGGAACAGCGACGCCACCAACCTGCCGGGTCCGTTCTACACCTGGTACCTGCGCAACACGTACCACGAGAACAAGCTCGCCAAGCCCAATGCGCTCACGGTGTGCGGCCAGAAGATCGACCTCGGCAAGATCGACATTCCGGCCTACATCTACGGCTCGCGCGAAGACCACATCGTGCCGATCGGCGGCGCGTATGCATCGACGCAACTGCTGCCGGGCAAGAAGCGCTTCGTCATGGGCGCCTCGGGCCACATCGCCGGCGTGATCAACCCGCCCGCGAAGAAAAAGCGCAGCCACTGGATTCGCGACGACGGCAAGTTCCCGAAGACGCAAGCCGAATGGCTCACCGGTGCCGCCGAGCACCCCGGCAGCTGGTGGACCGACTGGGCACAATGGCTCAAGGGCCACGCGGGCAAGCAGATCGCCGCGCCCAAGGGCTACGGCAACGGCAAGGCCTACAAGGCCATCGAGCCGGCGCCAGGGCGCTATGTGAAGGCCAGAGCCTGATCCCGACCGAACAACCACACCCCCGACTTCAAATCACTTCAACGGAGAACCTCATGGAAGACATCGTCATCGTTTCGGCTGTACGCACGCCGGTCGGCAAGTTCGGCGGCTCGCTCGCCGGCATTGCAGCCACCGAGCTGGGTGCCCTGGTCATCAAGGAAGTGATTGCGCGCGCCAACCTCACGGCCGAGCAGGTCGGCGAGGCCATCATGGGCCAGGTGCTGGCGGCCGGTGCCGGCCAGAACCCCGCGCGCCAGGCGTGGCTCAAGAGCGGCGGCGCCAAGGAAACCCCGGCGCTCACCATCAACGCCGTGTGCGGTTCGGGCCTGAAGGCCGTGATGCTGGCCGCGCAGGCCGTGGCCACGGGCGACAGCGAGATCGTGATCGCCGGCGGCCAGGAAAACATGAGCGCCGCTCCGCACGTGCTGCCCAACTCGCGCAACGGCCAGCGCATGGGCGACTGGAAGCTGGTCGACACCATGATCGTGGACGGCCTGTGGGACGTCTACAACCAGTACCACATGGGCATCACCGCCGAGAACGTGGCCAAGAAGT
>Ga0163161_10000161_pt1 | contig 61815 bp, 58 predicted proteins | sample S45metaG_FD_129847 | JGI IMG/M metagenome (GOLD analysis project Ga0163161, IMG submission 129847) | Switchgrass rhizosphere microbial communities from Kellogg Biological Station, Michigan, USA - S4-5 metaG | ecosystem: Host-associated > Plants > Roots > Rhizosphere > Soil | place: USA... | reverse complement strand
TGGCGGTCTGCGGGCCGTTGGTGCGCGGCTTGGGCGTCTTGCGCGCGGGGCGGTAGGCAACGGTGGAGGGCAGCACGGTGAAGTCGAACTCGCACACCGATTCCGCACTGCCCCCGCTCGAGTACTCGGGCTCCTGCAGGTCGTAGCGCGTCTCGGTGACGAGGTACTCGCGGTTGTCGGCTTCGCGCGGGCAGTGCGTCATCTCGAACAGGTAGCCCGGTGCCATGCCCAGGACGTTGGTGTGTCCCGAAGCCAGTTCGTGCGCGCACTGCAGCTCCTGCAGGCGGACCTTGGCGTAGGCATCGCCTTGCCCGTGCTCGCTGTAGCCGCCGAGCCATTCGTAGACTTCGTAGGTCGAATGCTCGTGGCCCTTAGGGTCCTGCTGCACGCTTTGCAGCGAGGCGCGCGACTTCTTGAAATCGAAGTCGTCGAGCATCACGCGTCCCGAGGTGATCTGCTCGGAGATGCGCCACCGGTCGATGCACGGCTCCATCGCGTTGACCACGCGGTCGCGCGGACGGTAGGGAATGGTCGCGTAGCCCGGCAGCCTGGCGTAGCCGCCGGTGTCATCGGCCAACACCAGAAGGTGCGCGCCGTTGCTGTGCTCGAAGTGATAGGCGATGCCTTCGTGCTCCATGAGGCGGCTCACGAAGGCGAAGTCGCTCTCCTGGTACTGCACGCAATACTCCCAGGGGCGGTAGTTACCGGTCAGGCGCTTCTCGAACTGAAAGCCGTACTTGCCCAGCACATCGTCGAGCACCTCGGGCACGCTCTTGTTCTGGAAGATGCGGCAGTCCGTGGTGCGCGTGAGGTACCAGAGCCAGGGCTGCACCAGCGCGCGGTAGATGTAGTGGCGGCCGGTTTCGTTGGCGCGGCCCACGAGCTCGAAGCGCACCACGGTGCCGTTGAGAAAACGCGGTGCGCCGCCGTCCTGCAGCTCGATGGTGAGCGATGTGCCCAGCAGCGTCTTCAGATCGAGGCTGAAGCTCGTGCTGACCATGTCCACCTCGAACTCGAAAAGTTGCGAGAGGCCTTCGTGCCCACGCATGGCGCGGAATTTGAGGTGCTCTGCACCGAGTGCGGTGTGAACCTGGACGGTACGCGTCATTCGGAATTTCCCTGGCCCTTGGAGCTTGTTGCGGTTGCAAGCCTTCGGAGGCAGTCTAGAAATTCGTTATGTCATATGCATGACGTGGGCGTGCTGCGCCCTCTGGAAACCCAACGCGCGAACACCTTGCGGCAACGCCTGCATCGAGGTCGCGCGCGGCTTCCTGGAACTCGGCCGTGCGCATTCGCGTGCGGTTGTTGTAGGTCTTCTGTGTGAAGTCAAAAAGAGGTTGTAATTCTTTGGAATTCATCACGCCGAGTTGCATTCGGTTGCGGTTGACCATGCCTTCGGTTCCCCTCAAGATAACAAGTGTTGACGATGGTTAATCACAAGGGGGGACCGGTTGTTGCCGAGTGAGATCGATTTGTTGCAGTCGCCTGTCGAAGGCCCGCTTCCATGCGGCGAGGATCTGGAGTACGACCCCGATTTCATGGCGTTGCAACAAGCGGCAACGGGCAAGCGGGAGCAACAGTTCGGCGCCACGATCATTCCCGCAGAGCCTCCCGACTGGGCCCGCGTGGAACGCATTGCCAGGCAGCTGTGCGAACGCACGCGCGACCTGCGGGTGCTGGTTCCGCTGACCCTGGCATGGACCGAGACGCGTGGCCTCCCTGGCTACGTCGACGGCCTTCGGCTGGTCGACTTTGCGCTGCAGAAGTTCTGGGATGAAGTGCATCCGCGCGTCATCACCGATGGCTTCGAAGACCCGCTGCCGCGCATGAATGCGTTGGCTGCGCTGGCGGAAACCGAAGGGCTCGGGCGCAGCGTGCGCGACGCGCGCCTGCTCGACGATGGTGGTTCGTCGGTGAGCCTGCGGCAGGTCGAGGCGCTGCTCGATTCGAGCAAGGCCGATCAGATCGACTACCCCGGCGGCATCGGCCGGTTGCGTGAAGCGGCGCGCCGCGCGCATGAGAAAGCAACGCCCGCGGTGGCGGCCTTACGCGCCGCGCTGGAGCTGCTGCAGCGCATTCGCGAGACTTCCGAACGCGCACTGGGACAAAGCTGGGCGCCGGATTTCTCCCGGCTCGAACGCTCGCTTCGCACCGTGATCCAGCTGCTGCCCGAGCAGGCGCAGCCCGATCCGGCGCCAGGCGTTCCGGGGGAGAGCGACGTGAATCCACAAGGTACTGCGCAGTCTGCTTCGAGCGCGCAGGCCACGATCGCGGCTGCTGCAAGTGGCGGCGCAGGCCTACGCGCACCCGGTATTAAAGAGATTGAAATATCGAGCCGTGATGATGTGCAAGTGCTGTTGGAGAAGGCTTGCGAGTACCTGGAGCGCACGGAGCCGAGTCATCCTGCGCCCATGCTGATACGGCGAGCGCAAAGACTCATGGACCTCAACTTCTTCCAGATCATCGAAGAGCTTGTGCCCGAGGGATTGCAGAAGATCGAGAGTCTGGCCGGACGGCCGTTGAATGGCGGTGCCGCCCCTGAGTAGGCGGCCAGCGCTGTCGATGCCGAAGGCTCGCACCGCCAGGACAGACAGTCGGGTCCGACCCATGGATTCAGTTTCAAGAGGAAGCTTATGGCAGACAACCGTGTCAGAAACAGTGGTCAGAAGTTCATCGCGAGGAACCGGGCGCCGCGTGTGCAGATCGAGTACGACGTCGAGATCTACGGCAGCGAACGCAAGATCCAGCTGCCCTTCGTGATGGGCGTGATCGCCGACCTCGCGGGCAAGCAGATGGACCCGATGCCTGACCTGGCCGAGCGCGATTTCATGGAAGTCGACATCGACAACTTCGACGACCGCATGAAGGCGATCAAGCCGCGTGTGGCGTTCCAGGTGCCCAACACGCTCACGGGCGAAGGCCAGATGAATGTCGACATCACCTTCGACACCATGGACGACTTCTCTCCCGCGCGCATTGCGGGCCAGGTGGGCGCGTTGCAGCAGTTGCTCGCCGCACGCACGGAACTGTCGAACCTGCTCTCGTACATGGACGGCAAGAACGGTGCCGAGCAATTGATCGCGCAGGCCCTGCAGAACCCGGCGCTGCTCAAGTCGCTCGCCTCCGCGCCCAACCCGGCAGTCGCCAAGGCGGTCGATGCGGCGAACGAGAAGGCGGGCCAGGCGCCCGGCGGTTCTCCCGAGTAAGCGCAAAGTCCGAGCAACGCACAGCAAGCCGACAGGATTCTCACCATGAGCACCGCACCGAAACAGACAGCGCGCGCACAGGCCACCACGGTCGAGGCACTGGCGCCGAACGAGTTCTCCGACCTCCTGCAGCGCGAGTTCAAGCCCAAGACCGAGCAAGCGCGCGAGGCGGTGCAGAACGCCGTCAAGACGCTCGCCGTGCAGGCGCTGGAGAGCACGGTCACCATCTCCAACGATGCCTATCGCACGGTTCAGGGCATCATCACCGAGATCGACCGCAAGCTCACCGAGCAGATCAACCAGATCCTGCACCACGAGGACTTCCAGCAGCTCGAAGGCGCATGGCGCGGCCTGCACTACCTGGTGAACAACACCGAGACCGACGAGCAACTGAAGATCCGCGTGATGTGCGCCTCCAAGCGCGAAGTGGCGCGTTCGCTCAAGCGCCACAAGGGCATCGGCTGGGACCAGAGCCCGCTGTTCAAGAAAATCTACGAAGCCGAATATGGCCAGTTCGGCGGCGAGCCCTTCGGCGCGCTGATCGGCGACTTCCACTTCGACCACAGCCCGCCCGACGTCGAGATGCTCGGCGAGATGGCCAAGATCGCCGCGGCCGCGCACTGCCCCTTCATCGCGGGCGCGTCGCCCACGGTGATGCAGATGGACTCGTGGCAGGAACTGTCGAACCCGCGCGACCTCACCAAGATCTTCCAGAACACCGAGCACACCGCATGGCGCTCGTTGCGCGAATCGGAAGACGCACGCTACATCGGCCTGGCCATGCCGCGCTTCCTGGCGCGGCTGCCGTACGGCGCGCGCACCAACCCGGTCGATGAGTTCGAGTTCGAGGAAGAAACCGATTCGGCCGCGCACACCCGCTACACCTGGGCCAACTCGGCCTATGCGATGGGCGTGAATATCAACCGCTCGTTCAAGCAGTACGGCTGGTGCACCTCGATCCGCGGCGTCGAATCGGGCGGCGCGGTGGAGAACCTGCCCACCCACACCTTTCCGACGGACGACGGCGGCGTGGACATGAAGTGCCCCACCGAGATCGCCATCAGCGACCGGCGCGAGGCCGAGCTTGCCAAGAACGGCTTCATGCCGCTGGTGCACCGCAAGAACTCGGACTTCGCGGCCTTCATCGGCGCGCAGTCGCTGCAGCAGCCGGCCCAGTACTACGACGCCGACGCCACGGCCAACGCGAACCTGGCGGCGCGCCTGCCGTACCTGTTCGCGTGCTGCCGCTTTGCGCACTACCTCAAGTGCATCGTGCGGGACAAGATCGGATCGTTTCGCGAGCGCGAGGACATGGAGCGCTGGCTCAACGACTGGATCATGAACTACGTGGATGGCAGCCCGGGCAACTCGTCGCAGGACACGAAGGCGTTGAAGCCGCTGGCGGCGGCGGAGGTCCAGGTGGAAGCCATCGAGGACAACCCCGGCTACTACGCCGCCAAGTTTTTTCTCCGGCCGCACTATCAGCTCGAAGGGCTGACGGTTTCCCTGCGGCTGGTTTCGAAGCTGCCGTCCAACAAGAAGGACAGCAGCTAAATCAACGGTGCTCCACGAGGGCGCAAATAACTTTGGGGGTTAATCATGGCAGTAGACATGTTCATGCGCGTTGAGGGCGCGAACGGCGAATCCAAGGACTCGAACCACAAGGACTGGAGCGATATCAAGTCGTTCGCATGGGGTGCAACGCAGCCTGGCAACATGGTCAGCGGCGGCGGCGGCGGTGTGGGCAAGGCCAGCTTCAACGACCTGCAGGTGGTCGCGCGCATCGACAAGGCGGCCCCGTCCATCCTGAAGAACTGCGCGAGTGGCAAGCACCTGAGCAAGGTCGAGGTGTCGCTGTGCAAGGCCGGCGGCACGCAGATCGAATACACGCGCGTCACGCTCGAGGAAGTGCTGGTCACCTCGGTGCAGTACACGGCAGAGCAGGGCGGCGACGCAGTGCTCGTGCAGTTCGCGTTCCAGGCCGCCAAGGTCAAGCAGCAGTACTGGGAGCAGACCGACAAGGGCGGCAAGGGCGCCGAGACGGTGCTCGGCTGGAACCTCAAGGAAAACAAGGAAGCCTGAGTTTTCCTGTTGCCGTCATGCCGGGGGCAGGCTGCGCGAGCAACTCGTGCGCCGATGCAAGGAAGGCCCGCCCTCCGGCCGAGGATCGATCACCACCGGACGACTCCGCCCTGTGCGCGAGTCAGTCAATGAGGAAGCTTCATGGGCGATGGGTTTGCAGTGCTGGGCGAGCGCTCCGTGGCCGAGCACACCGAATGGGTACAGCGGCAGATTCGCGCCAGTCCCCAGAACGCCAGCCTGCGCCTTGCCCTGTGCCACTTCCTCGCGCTGCGCGGCGAGTGGCAGCGGGCTGAAGACCAGCTCAAGCTCGCGGCGAAGATCGATCCCTCTTTCGCGCCGGCGAGCGCCACCTGCGCGATGGCGCTGGCCGGCGAGCGCCACCGCACCGAGTTCTGGAATGGCGGCCGCGCGCCGGCCGTTGTTGCCGGCCAGGCCGCATGGGTCGACGGGTTGATCGCCGCTGCGGCGTTGCCGCCCGAGCAGGCCGGCGAAGCGGCTGCATTGCGCGAAGCGGCGCGGCAGGATGCGCCCGCATCGCAAGGCACGCTGAGCGTTGTCGACCGGTCCGATTCGCGCGCGGTGCAGGCCATCGACGGCGAGCCGGTCGAGACCGCCGAATTCGCCTGGCTCTGCGATGGCGACGTACGCATCGGTGCCGTGCTGGAACTCCTCACGCCTTCGGGCTACGCATGGCTGCCGCTGCATGCCGTGCAGCGCCTGAAGTTCAAGCGTCCGCAGCATCTGGTCGACCTGCTGTGGGCACCGGCCGAGATCGTGCTGCACGATGGCCGCGGGCTCAACGGCCTGGTGCCGGTGCGCTATCCGGGCAAGCTCGATGCGCTCGACGACGAAACCACGCTGGGCCGCCGCACCGACTGGCTGCCGCTCGCGGGCGAAGAGCAGTACGCGGGCGTCGGCCAGCGCACGCTCATCAGCGAAGCTGGCGACCATTCGCTGCTCGATGTGCGGCTCGTCGAATTCGACGTGGAAGCGGCTGCACCGTGAGCACCATGCCGCCTCCCAGCCGCGCGGCCATGGATGCCGACGGCGATCCGCAGGAAAGCGTCGCACGCGACCGCCTGCAGCCCGTGCTGCTCGACCGCCTGACCGACAAGCAGCCGCAGAACCGCCAGGAGCGCGCGGGCAGCTTCCTCATGAGCGGAAAACTCCTGCGCGACTCGGTGCTGCGCGACCTGCAGTGGCTGCTCAACACCACCAACTTCGGCGCCGAGCACGGCATCAACGCCATGCCGCGCGCGCGACGCTCGGTCGTCAACTATGGCGTGCGCGGTTGGGCCGGCGGGCGCATGTCGGAGGTCGACTTCGCGGATGTCGAGGCTGCCATCCGCGCCTCGATCATCGACTTCGAGCCGCGCATCATGAAGGACAGCATCGACGTGCGCTGCGTGACCGATGCGGCCGACCTCGAACACCACAACCTGCTCGCGCTGGAGATCCGCGGCACGCTGTGGTCGGTGCCTTACCCGATCGAATTCATCCTGCGCTCGGAACTCGACCTCGAAAGCGGCCACATGATCCTGCGGCCGACGGGAGGGCTCTGAATGGACGCAAGGCTGCTCGACTACTACAACCGCGAGCTCACCTACATGCACGAGCTCGGGGCCGAGTTCGCGCAGCGCTACCCCAAGATCGCGGGGCGCCTGGGCATGCGCGGCATCGAGGTCAGCGATCCGTATGTGGAGCGTCTGCTCGAGGGCTTCAGCTTTCTCACGGCGCGCATCCAGCTCAAGATGGATGCGGAGTTTCCGCGCTTCTCTCAGCGCCTCCTGGAGGTGGTGTACCCCAACTTCCTCGCGCCGCTGCCCGCGATGGCGGTGGTGCAGATCGACGGCAACCTCAACGAAGGCTCGCTGAAGGCGGGCTACGAACTGCCGCGCCACACCGTCCTGCGCGGCCGCATGATCAAGGGCGAGCAGACGGCGTGCGAGTTCCGCACCGGCCACCCGGTCACGCTGTGGCCGATCAAGATCACCGAGGCGGGCATCGGCCCCGTGCCCGCGGAAATCGGGCATGCGATGCCGATGGTGGCGCGCCAGGCGAAGAGCGCGATCACCATCAAGCTCGAAGCGGTGGGCGGCGCCAGGTTCTCCGAGATGCCGCTCGACCGGCTCGAATTCTTTCTCTCGGGCGCCGAGTTGCATGCGCTGCGCGTGCTCGAACTCGTGGCGCACCACAGCGTGGGCACCGTGTGCCGCAGCGGCCCGGGCGCCCAAGGCGGGTCCTCGCGCATCGTGCCGCTGGGCGACGAGGCCATCCGCCACGAAGGCTTCGATCCCGACCAGGCGCTGCTGCCCTACGACGCACGCTCGTTCCAGGGCTACCGGCTGCTGCACGAGTACTTCGCGTTTCCCGATCGCTACCTGTTCTTCAGCGTGAAGAACCTGCGCGCCGCGGTCTCGGCCATCGGCGGGAGCACGATGGAGATCGTGATCCTTCTGGACCGCAGCGACGGCGACCTGGAGAGGGTGGTGGATGCCAAGCACTTCTCGCTCTTCTGTACGCCCATCATCAACCTCGTGCCGCGCCGCAGCGACCGGATACCGGTCGGGCCGGGCCAGCACGAGCACCACGCGGTGATCGACCGCACGCGCCCGCGCGATTTCGAGATCTTCACCGTCGAGCGCGTCACCGGCCACATGACCAACGGCTCGGAGGAGCGCGAGTTCCGGCCCTTCCTCGGCTCGTTCGCGACCGACGACGGCGACTTCGGCGCGTATTTCTCGCTGCGCCGCGAACCGCGCCTGGTGTCCGACCGCGCACGCGCGCAGGGCACGCGCACCAGCTACACCGGCAGCGAGGTCTACGTGTCGCTGGTCGACCAGCACGACGCGCCGTTTCCGCACAGCCTTCGGCACATCACGCTCGATGCGCTGTGCACCAACCGCGACCTGCCGCTGCTGCTTCCGACGGGGCTCGAATCGGACTTCACGCTGCGCATCTCGGCGCCCGTGCGCTCGATCCGCATCCTGCGCGGCCCGTCGCGGCCCTACCCGGCACTGGCCGAAGGCGCGCTCACCTGGCGGCTCATCAGCCACCTGGGCCTGAACTACCTGAGCCTGACCGACGTCGATGCCGCGCAGGGGGCCGCCGCACTTCGCGAGATGCTCGACCTCTACGGCAACCTCGCCGACCCCGCGGTGCGCCGCCAGATCCAGGGCGTGCGCTCGATGGCGCTCGCGCCGGTATTCCGCCGCCTGCCCGAGCCGGGGCCCATCGTCTTCGGGCGCGGCGTGGAGGTGGCGCTCAAGATCGACGAGGTCGCGTTTTCCGGCGCGAGCCCGTATCTTTTCGGCGCGGTGCTGGAGCAGTTCTTCAGCCGTCACGTGTCCCTCAATGCCTTCACCGAGTTCGCGCTCTCCAGCCTGCAGCGCGGCGAAATCGCGCGCTGGACCCCGCGGGTCGGACGCCGCCCCGCCGTATGAGTACAGCCGGCTTCTCCGACGACATGCCGCAGGCCGCGCAGGTGGAGGGCGAAGAGCTGTTCGAGGCGCATTCGTTCGATGAACCCGCCGGCCAGGAGACGCGGGAAATTGCAGCGACGGGCCGCCGCGATGCGCTACTGGCCGACCCCGCGCTATGGGCCGGCCTGGTCGAGCAGCCCTTCGAGCACGACCTGTTCATGCTGCTGCGAAGGCTCGATGCGCACGGCGACCATCCCCTGCTGGGCCGCGCACCCCGCCCATCGGACGAGCCGCTGCGCCTCGGGCAGGAGCCCTCGATGGCCTTCGCGCCGTCGAACGTCTCGGGTGTCGATGTCGATGGCGACGGGCCGCCGCGCATCTCGATCTACGGCTTCGGCTTGTTCGGCCCCAACGGTCCGCTGCCGCTGCACCTGACCGAGTACGCGCGCGAACGCAAGCGCCACCACAACGACCACACGCTCAGCGCATTCGCCGATCTGTTCCACCACCGGCTCATCCTGCTGTTCTACCGGGCTTGGGCCGATGCGCAATCGGTCAACAGCCTGGACCGCCCCGACGGCCACCGCTTCGTCGACTATGTGGCGAGCCTCATGAACATGGGGCAGCCGGGCCTGAAGGAGCGCGACCGCATTGCCGACCATGCGCGCACCTTCATGGCGGGCCATCTCGTGCGCCAGACGCGCAACCCCGAGGGGCTGATCCAGATCCTGCGCCTGTACTTCGACGTGCCCGTGCGCGTCGAGGAATTCGTGAGCGACTGGGTGATGATCGACGAGCGCCAGGTGAGCCGGCTCGGCCTCTTCGGGCGCAACCACCAGCTCGGCGGCGGCGCCACCATCGGCCTGGCGGTGCGCGATGCGCAGAGCAAATTTCGCCTCGAACTCGGCCCGCTCTCACAGCAGCAGTTCCGCGAATTCCTGCCGGGCAGCCGCCGGTTGCAGCAGGTGGTCGACTGGGTGCGGCAGTACGTCGGCATCGAATTCGCCTGGGAGCTGCGGCTGGTGCTCAAGAAACAGGAGGCGCGCGGCATGCAGCTGGGCAGCGACCAGCGCCTGGGCTGGGGCACCTGGGTCGGCACGCGCCTGTCGGACACCGACGCAGGAGACATGCTGTTCGAGCCCGAGGCGCTGTATCCCCCGCGCTATCCCAGTGACGCAACGGCGGCCGCAGTGTCTGCCGGCTCCGCTTCTTCCATGGCCCTATGACCGACATCCGCCGCGTCTCTCTCTTTTCCAAGCTGAACCCGATGCTCTACAAGGCATTGGAGACCGCCACCGCCTTCGCCAAGCTGCGCGGCAATGCCTACGTCGAGCTCGTGCACTGGCTGCACCAGATCCTGCAACTGCAGGACAGCGACATGCTGCGCATCGTCAAGCGCGCGGGGCTCAACCTCGATGCGGTGGAACAAGACCTCGTGCGCGCGCTCGACCGCCTGCCGCACGGCGCGACGTCGATCAGCGACATCTCCGAGCACGTGGACAACGCCGTCGAACGCGCGTGGGTGTATGCGAGCCTGCGCTTCGAGGCCACGTCGATCCGCGGCGGGTATCTCCTGGCCGGCATCACCAAGACGCCGGGGCTGCGCCAGGTGCTCTCGGGCATCTCGCGCGAGTTCGACAAGATCGTGCCCGACGTGTTGGTGGCCCAACTCGACGCGTGGACCGAAGGCTCGCCGGAAGACGACTACGAGGCCACGCCGAGCGAGGGCGCGGGCGGCGGTGCGCCGGCGGTGCAACACCAGGGCGATGGCGCGCCGGCAGGCGGCTCGGCGCTCGCGAAGTACGCGAGCGACCTCACGGCAAAGGCGCGTGCGGGCGAGCTCGATCCGGTCTACGGCCGCGACGAGGAGATCCGCCAGATCATCGACATCCTCATGCGCCGCCGGCAGAACAACCCGCTGCTCACCGGCGAGGCCGGTGTGGGCAAGACGGCCGTGGTCGAGGGGCTCGCCTCGCGCCTGGCTTCGGGCGACGTGCCGCCCTCGCTCAAGGACGTGTCGCTGTGGGTGCTCGACCCCACGCTGCTGCAGGCCGGCGCGGGCGTGAAGGGCGAGTTCGAGCAGCGGCTGCGCCAGGTGATCGACGAGGTCGAGAAGAGCCCCAAGCCCATCGTGCTGTTTGTCGACGAAGTGCACACGCTGGTGGGGGCGGGCGGCACGGCCGGCACCGGCGATGCGGCCAACCTGCTCAAGCCCGCGCTCGCGCGCGGCCGGCTGCGCACCATCGGCGCGACGACTTGGTCGGAATACAAGAAGTACATCGAGAAAGACCCGGCGCTCACGCGGCGCTTCCAGACCATCCAGGTGCACGAGCCCACCGAGCCCAAGGCGGTGATCATGCTGCGCGGCATTTCGGCGGAGCTGGAGAAACACCACGGCGTGCTGATCCTCGATGCCGCGCTTGAAGCGGCTGTGAGCCTGTCGCACCGCTACATTCCCGCGCGGCAATTGCCCGACAAGGCGGTGAGCCTGCTCGATACGGCGTGTGCGCGCGTGGCGCTGAGCCAGCATGCCCTGCCGGCTGCGCTGGAAGATTTGCAGCGGCGCATCGAGGTGCTGGGCATCGAGTCGGGCATCGCGGGGCGCGAGGCGGCCATCGGCGTGGGCGAGCATCAGCGTGTCGAAGACATCGCGGCCGAAGTGGCGGCGGCGCAGGCCGAGCTCGATCTGCTGGAGCAACGGCGCGTGGAAGAGAGCGCGCTCGTGGAGCGCATCGTGGCGTTGCGCAAGTTGCTGTCGCCCGCTGCCGTGCCGGCGCAGGCTGAAGTGGAGGAGGGCGAGCAAGAGGGCGAGGCACACGGCGAGGAACAGACCCAGGACGCCGCGCCCTCCGATCCCTCCGAACGCGAGAGAACGCCCGAAGCGATCCGCGCCGAACTCAACGAGGCGCAGGACCGCCTCGTGCAGCTGCAAGGCGAATCGCCGCTCATCCTCGCCGCCGTCGATGCGCAGGCCATTGCCACCGTCGTGGCCGACTGGACCGGCATTCCCATCGGCCGCATGGTGCGCGACGATGCGCAGTCGGTGCTGCGCCTGGGCGAGATCCTCTCGGCTCGCGTGGTGGCCCAGCCCGATGCGCTGGAGACCATCTCGCGGCGCATCCGCACCGCGCGCGCGCGGCTGGACAACCCCAACAAGCCGGTCGGCGTGTTCCTGCTGTGCGGCCCTTCGGGCGTCGGCAAGACCGAGACCGCGCTCGCGCTTTCAGAAGCGCTGTATGGCGGCGAGCAGAACCTCGTGACCATCAACATGAGCGAGTTCCAGGAGTCGCACACTGTCTCCACGTTGAAGGGTGCGCCTCCGGGCTACGTGGGCTATGGCGAAGGCGGCGTGCTCACCGAGGCCGTGCGCCGCAGGCCCTACAGCGTGGTGCTGCTCGACGAGATCGAGAAGGCGCACACCGACGTGCACGAGATCTTCTTCCAGGTGTTCGACAAGGGCTGGATGGAAGACGGAGAAGGCCGCCACATCGACTTTCGCAACACCGTGATCATCATGACCTCCAACGTCGGCACCGACCTGGTCATGCAGCTGTGCGAGGACCCGACCCTGCGCCCCGACCCCGAACCTCTTGCAGCGGCGCTGCGCGAACCGCTGCTCAAGGTATTTGCGCCCGCGTTGCTCGGGCGGCTGGTTGTAGTGCCTTATTACCCGTTGCAGGCCGATGCGTTGCATCGCATCATCCACCTTCAACTCGACCGCATCGCCGCGCGGCTCGCGGCGAATCACGGAATTACTTTGGATTACAACGACAGCGCCGTGGAGCTTGTGGCGCGCCGCTGTACCGCCATAGAGTCGGGTGGCCGGATGATCGATGCGATCCTCACGCACACCATCCTGCCCCGGTTGAGCGAGGAAGTCATCGGCGCCACCGTCAGTGCGCGCAAGCTCGCCGCCGTGCAACTGAGCGCGGCGGGCGACGACTTTCACTACGAATTTTCTGAACGCTAGTCGAAGAGAGAAAGGGAGCGCGCCATGGACAGAGTCATCAAAGCCCACACACCGCTTGGAGAGGACCAGCTGCTGTTCCGCTCGATGCACGGCAACGAAGGGCTCTCGCAGCTGTTCGAGTTCGAGGTCGATCTGCTCAGCCCGAACACCTCGGTCGACATGAAGGCCGTGCTCGGCAAGCCGCTCACGCTGGAGATCGTCACCATCAACGGCACGCCGCGCTACCTCAACGGCCAGATCACGCGCTTCACCATGATCGGCCGCGAGGAGAGTTCCTCGCGCTATGTGGTGTACCGCGCGCTCGTGCAGCCATGGCTCTGGTATCTCACGCGCACCAGCGACTGCAAGATCTTCCAGAACAAGTCGGTCGTCGACATCCTGGACGAGGTCTTGGGCGAGTACGGATTCGCCTTCGAGAAGAAGCTCAGCGCCAGCTACCGCCAGCGCGACTACTCCGTGCAATACCAGGAGACGGACTTCGCATTCGTGAGCCGGCTCATGGAGCACGAAGGCATCTACTACTACTTCAAGCACGAGAAGAACCAGCACATCCTGGTGCTCGCCGACGACATGGGCGCGCACGAGACGCTGCCGGGCTATCCGCGCATCGGCTACCTCGCCACCGACCGGCCGGGAGAGCCGGGCCGCGAAGTGATCGACCAGTGGGAGGTGACGGAAGAGATTCGCCCGGGCACCTTCGTGGTCGACGACTTCGACTTCAAGAAGCCCAAGGCCGACCTGCTCAACACCCGCAGCCAGCCGCGAGGCAACGACCACGGCCAGTACGAGATGTACGAGTGGCTCGGCGGCTACAGCGATGCCGGGCAGGGCGAGCATTACGCGCGCATCCGCCTGGAGGAGGCGCAGGCGCAGGCCGAAGTCGACACCGGCCACTGCAATGTGCGCGGCATGGCCCCCGGCTACTGCTTCAAGATGCAGAACGCGCCGCGCGACGAGGACAACAAGGAATACCTGATCGTCTCGGTCACCTACAACCTGCGCGAAGGCGGCTACGCGACCGGCGCGGAGCAAGGCTTGTACAGCTTCAATTTCGGCGTGCAGCCCACGTCGTTCCCGTTCCGTGCGCCGCGCGTCACGCGGATGCCGACCACGCACGGTCCGCAGACCGCCACGGTCGTCGGCCCTCCTGGCGAAGACATCTGGATCGACAAGTACGGCCGAGTGAAAGTGCAGTTCCGCTGGGACCGCTACGGGCAGCGCAACGAAGACAGTTCCTGCTGGGTGCGAGTGTCGAGCGCGTGGGCGGGCTCCAACTTCGGCGCCGTGAACCATCCGCGCGTGGGGCAGGAGGTCATCGTCGATTTCATCGCCGGTTGCCCCGACCGGCCGATCATCATCGGCCGCGTCTACAACGCCGACCAGATGCCGCCGCTCGAGCTGCCGGCCAAGGCGACGGTCAGCGGGTTCATCAGCCGCACGGTGAAGGGCGATGGCGAGTTGGCCAACCACTTCGTGATCGACGACGACCCGAGCAACGAGTCGATCAAGATCCATGCGCAAAAGGACTTCGGCATCTCTGTCGAAGCAGACGAAACGCACACCGTGGGCGGAACTCGCACGACAACCATTGAAGGTGCGGATACCTACACGACCAATACATCGCTCGACGAAACGGTGAACGGCCCTCACACGCTGACGGTAAACGGTGGCCCGCAGGAAATCACCGTTGATGGTGATCAGACGATTCACATCACCGGCAAGCGGGTGGATTCAGTGGACAGCGGTGAGGAGCGCAATATCAAGGTCGAACTCAAAGAAACAATTACCGGCCCACAGACGACAAAAATCAGCGCGACCTACACTGAAAAATCAAAAGAAAAATGGGTTGAAGTGGCCGGGCGAGAAGACTATCAAATCGGCGGAATCAGCAATACGGTCGTTACTGCAGAGACAATTCTTTATTCGGGAGGAAGTATTTTCAATACTTCTTCTGGCGGCGGTATCAAGCACAACAACCAGGGTGGCGACTTCACCGTTGATAGTTCCGGAGGAAAAATCTACCTAGACAGTTCGGCCGGTGGCAATACGGAAATCAACGCGATGGGTCATCTTTTTAAGGTTGATGCCAAGAACATCCTTTTGCATTCGACTGCAAATCATACAAACAAGTATGACGGGGATATTCATACGGAAGCCGGGAACTCCGCGTACACCAAGGCGCAGAACATCATCGAATCTGAAGCGCCCAAGATACACACGTACGCGGGCTTCTTCACCATGCGCGTACGGACGACTCAAACATACTCGGTGGTCAATCTGAACATCGGCGTTGCTGCCGTGGATGTGAAGGTGCTGCGGGCCTCCAACGTGGCGTTGAACCAGTCGAACGCCGGCGTGGCGGCAAAGTCGAATGCCCTCTACACAAAGCTCGCAGGCCTCATTTCGTTCTTCTGACAAGCGGTGGCAAGTCGTGATCTTCCCCGGAATCGGTCTTCTGCTCGTTCTGGTTGCCGTGTCCCTCACGTTTGTCGATTCGACCGGCGGCATCGATTACTCCTGGCTGTCCATGCTGTGCGGCTTGGTTGGTGCCTTGCTGCTTTGCGGTGGAGGCGAGCTCGCAGGAATCTTCGGCGCCCGCCTGCTGAAGGGCAAACGCATGAGGGCCCACGCCATGGGTCTGGTCGAGAGCATCGAGTTGGGACGGGGCATCTTCAATGGTCGGGCCCTCGTGTCCTTGGTGGTGTCCTTTGCGGGCGAGGACGGCATGGCCCATCGAACCAAGACGAATGCATTGGTGTCCCTGGCTACTTTGTCGACCTATGAGAAAGGAAGACCGGTAGTTGTCCGATACGACGCCAGCGATCCGGATGGTGGAATCCTCGTTGAACCTGTCAACTAGCCCATCGAAAGACTCGTGAAGACCGTCAAGCCGTTCCGCCTCAGCACACTGACCCGCCCCTATCGGTGGCAGCGCCGCGACCACCTCGGCGTGGCCGTGATGGCGTTCTGCAGCCTGGGGGACGAGCCGCGCCTCATGCCGGAGCAGGCGCTGTGGAAGACGGCGGCCGACGAGATGGGCCCCGGCGCGGTGCTCGATCTGGGCACGCCCAAGCAGACGCCGGAGTTCCTGGTGAGCGGCTACGGCTACACCCATCACCAGGCCGAAAAGACGGCTTGCGCGGTGCGTGTACGCGTGGGCGAGATCGACAAGAAGCTCACGGTCTTCGGCGACAGGTTCTGGCTGAACAACCGGCCTACGCCCGCGCAGCCTTTCGAGAAAATGTCGGTGGACTGGCGCCACGCCTATGGCGGACCGGCGGTGCCCCAGAACCCGCTGGGCATAGGCACGGTGGACGAGACCGTCAACGGTGTGCGCACGCGCCGGCTGCCGAACGTCGAGGCGCCGGGTTCGCAGGTGTCGTCGCCACGCCAGGCCGCCGCGCCGACGGGGTTGGGCGCCATTCCGCCGGACTGGCCGCAGCGCATGTCGCTGATGGGGACCAAGTACGACCAGGAATGGCTGGAGAACGACTTTCCGGGATTCGCGCGCGACATCGATTGGCGCTACTTCAATGCCGCCCCGCCCGACCAGCGCTGGGAGGGACACCAGGAGTTGCCTCCCGGTGCGTCTTACGAGATCTGGAACATGCATCCCGACGTGCCGGTTCTGCGCGGCAACCTGCCGGACTGGCGGCCGCGCTGCTTCGTGAGCCCGCGCAAGGACGGCACCGAACTGCGCGAGACCCCACTGCGCCTGACCACCGCCTGGTTCTTTCCGCACCGCGACCGCGTGGCGCTGATCTGGCACGGCGTGTTCCCGATCGTGGAGGACGACGCGGCCGACGTGCAGATCCTCATGGCCGCGCTCGAGTTGCCCGATGCGCCCAGGCCGCTCGCGCATTACAAGGAGGTGATGCGCCGGCGCCTGGACTCCGAACGCGGTGCCATCCAGGCGTTGCGCGACAGCGACCTGGTGCCTCGCGAAGTGATGGGCGAGTGGGACCGGTCGCTGATGCCCGACGTGCTGTCCGAGCCGATGGCGCGCAACATGCGCGCCGGCCATCAACGCGATTACGACGCGCGCCGCGCGGAATTGCTGGCGCAGGGCCAGGACCCCGACAAGTTCCTGTCGCCGCCGCAGGCACTGGAGGAGCCGCCGGCCATCGACGACCTGCCGGAGTATCTGGAACGCATGGAAGCCGAGGCCCAGCGGACCCGGGAAGCGTTGGGCCCGCTCGCCGACTGGGATGCGGCTGCGCCGGTGCCGCGTGTCGACCCTGAACCCGCTGCTGCGCGCGAAGCCGAGGACGATCCGCTGCCAGGCGAGGCCCCGCAGCCCGGAGCACGTGATATGGACGGCGCAACCCCCGGCATGGCGGCGCTGCTGCGTCAGAGCCAGCTTCACTCCGCGCACCTGTCGGCGCCCGCACCGGCCATGCCCTCGGCCCGCTCGAGCAAATGGCGTCGCCGCCTGGCTGCGGTAGAGCCGGGCAAGCGCAACTTCTCGGGGCTGAATCTCACAGGCATCGACCTGTCCGGCATGGCGCTTCAGGGTGCCGACTTCTCAGGTGCCAACCTGGAGGACACGAACCTCGCCGGCGCCAACCTCGACGGCTGCAATTTTTCTCAGGCCGTGCTGGCGCGGGCGCAGCTCGTGCGCACGTCGATGGCGCACGCGAACCTGCGGCAGGCAAATCTGGGCGGTGCGCGGTGCGACCAGGCTGTGCTGAGCGGTGCGGTCCTGTACGAAACGAACTGCCACAAGACCCACTTCGAATCCAGCAACTTCGTCGGCGCAAGCTTCGAACAGACGCACTTCAACGAAGCCGTGCTGAAGGGGTGCGATTTCAGCAAATCGCGTTGGCGGCAAGTGGCACTGATCAAGATGACCTTGCAAGACCTGGTCTTCGACGAAGCCGACTTCGACCAGATGACCTGGATCCAGTGCCGATTGCAGCGCGTTTCCTTCGTCTCGGCCCGTTTGCTGCGTTGCGGCTTCGTTTCGACCGACTGCGGTGAGGCGGTCGATTTTTCGGGAGCGGCGCTGGAGGGCAGCAGCTTTGCGCAGGGCAGTTCTCTCTCGCACGCACTGTTGCGCAATGCACTGGTCAAGCAGTGCGGGTTGCGTACCACGTCGCTCGCGCATGCGGACCTGAGCGACGCCCGGCTCGACAACAGCGACTTCTCCGAATGCGACATGAGCTTTGCAAAGCTGGAGCGCGTCGTGGCCGGCGACAGCCTCTTCATCCGTGCCGATTTCACCGGTGCCTCGTTCCGCGATGCCAACCTCATCGATGCGAACCTGTCCAAGTCCGACCTGCGTTCGGCCGACCTGGGCGGGGCCAACCTGTACCGGGCCGACGTGTCCCAGGCCCAGGTCGACGCGCGCACGCGAATGGAGGGGGCCTACACCCAGAACGCCAAGGTCTGGCCGGCACGGCGACCCGAGGCTCCGGCAGCATGACCCATGACGAGCTGCTCGATCAGATCCGGCACGGCGTTCCCATCCAGGGTGCGGACTGCAGGGGCTGGAACATGAGCGGGCTCGACCTGTCGGGCGCCGTGTTGGACGGCGTCGACTTCGGTGGCGCGAACTTCTCGGGCGCGAATGTCGAAGGCAGCCTCATGACGCATTGCCGCATGGACGGCAGCGACTGGTCGCGCAGCCTGCTCAAGAACGCCAAGTTCCTTCGATGCACGTTACCGGATGCGCGTTTCGACGATGCGCTGCTAGAGAGCACCGCGTTCTCGGAGTCCGACCTCGCTAGTGCGAGCTTCGCTCAGGCGAACCTGGACCGCACGATCTTCTTTCGCTGCGAGCTGCGGGAAGGCCGCCTGCAATCGCAGACGTTCAGGCACGTGACCTTCGCCGAATCCTCGCTCGATCGCATCGATGTCTCCGGCGCCATGTTGAACGCGGTGATCTTTCACCGCCTGGACCTCGCGGCTGCCGTGTTCACCGGCGCGCGCTTCGAGACCGTGGTGTTCTCGGAGTGCGTGTTGAATGACCAGAAGTTTGCCGGACATCATTTCCAGCGATGCGTGTTCACAGACAGCCAGATGGATCACGTGGATTTCCAGCAGGCCACGCTGACGCAGTGCATCTTCAAGGGCGCTTCCTTGCGCGGCGCCAGTTTTGCCTCGGCCGATGCGCCCAATGCCCTGTTCCCCGAGGCCGATCTCACAGGCGCGGACTTTCGCGGCGGGCGTTTCGATCGCTCCATCTGGGTCGAGGCAAAGCTCGAGGGCGCGGACTTCAGCGATGCGCGCATGCCCGAGAGCGTTTTTCAAAGGGCGCGCTGCGCTGGCGCGATCTTTCGCGATGCCGAATTGCAGGATGTCGATTTTTCGTACGCGCAACTGGTCGATGCCGACTTTCGCAAAGCACGCTTTCTACGAACTCGTTTTCATCGCGCCATTCAAACCGGGGCACGGTTTTCAGGGCGCGGCGGGATCATCGAGAACGATCCGGACCTGTTCAAGGCCCAGGCGCGCTCGGGCATCTTGTGACGGCAACCCGCCCATCCATCGGTTCATCTGTGAAGAACATTGAAAGAGAAAGGGATCCCACCATGAACGTCGTTTCATTGCGCCCCGTGTCCACCGAATCGGTGCCCGTCCAGCTCGTGGGGCAGCTGGTCTCGTCAATGCCCGACGGACAGCTCGGCGTCCAGGCCGAGGACGGCACGCTCTGGTCGTGCCGCCGTGCGGCGAGCTGCCTGCTCAAGCCGGAGCCCGGCGACACCGTGTTGCTGTCCGGTCCGGACCGCCTGCGCGTCTACCTGATCGCGGTGATCGAGCAGGCCGACGCCGCAATGAGCCGCATCGACGTGCCCGGCAGCCTGACCCTGGCCGCCAATGCGGGCGCGGTGTCCATCGAAGGCGACGGAGATCTGCGTCTTCGAAGCGGCGGCGCACTCGACATGCAAGGCGCCCGATGGACGATGAAAGCCGAGAAGGCGCAGTGCGACGTGGCGGACATGCGCTACACCGGCGAGTCGGTCGACGGCACGGTGGGGCGCCTGCGTCTGGTGGGCAAGCTGTTCGAAACCGTGGCCGGGCGCATGGTGCAGATGGCGCGCAGCGCGTTGCGGCTGGTCGACGAGACCGACCAGGTCCGCGCCGGGCACCTGGACATGCGTGCGCAGGAGTCGGTGTCCGTGCACGGCAAGCATGTGCTGATGACGGGCAAGGAACTCATGAAGGTGGACGCCGCGCAGATCCACATGGGCTGAGGGCCGGCGCCCGCTCCACATCGCTTTTTCAATCGAATTTCAAGGAGGCAATCCTCATGTGTCTGGCAACTCACCAATGGCTGGGAGGGTCGATCGGCTTTCCCGACGTCTGCCGCACGCCCGTGCCGTTTCCCTTTCCGAACCTGGCGATCCGGCCCATGTCGATCCCCGTGTGCTGGAACATGCTGCTGATGGGCGCACCGATGCACAACATGGCCACCATGACGCCGATCACCCTGGGCGACCAGCCCGGTGTGATGGGCGGAATGATCTCGCAGGTGTTCATGCAGGTGATGCGGCACATCACCGGCATGTTCACCCTTTTGCTCAGAGGTACACCCGCGACCCGGCTGGGCAGCCTGACGACGCAGAACCGCATGAATATCCTGGGCTTCGAGTGCATTCCCGGCATGCACTTCAAGATGTTCTACTTCGGCTTCTGAGGCGGCGGGCGCACCACCCGCGCGGCTGCGCTCAGGCAGCGGCCCGCGGCATCGCCATCCCCGCCAGCGTCACCTGCTGCGGAAACCCCACCCACACAGCCAGCGCCGAGTAGTTGTCCCGCGCCTTGTCGGCCTTCGCTTCGGCCGCGCGCCGCAGCAGCGCGAGCCATTCCTCGGCGCTGTCCGCCAGCTGCAGCGAACGCTCCATCACCTGCTGCGAGATCAATTGCCAGAGCCCATCGGTGCACAGCAGGAACGCATCGCCATCGGCCAGTTGCTGCGATGCCGACACCGTGGTCTCGGCCGTTGCGCGCGCACCGAGCGCGCGGTACAGCAGGTTCGTCTTGACCAGGCGCTCGCCGCCGTTGGCGCCGCTGCCGGTCGCGGCTTCGCCCGAGCGCGCCGACAGGCTGTGGTCTTCGGTGCGCTGCATCAACGCGCCGCGGCGGAACCAGTAGAGGCGGCTGTCGCCCACATGGGCCCAGGAGGCGTGGCCGCTCGCACGGTCCACGAACAGCGAGACGATGGTCGCGCTCATGCGGCTCTGGTCGGCGAGTTCGCGCTGCCTTGCCAGGATGGCGTCGTTGGCCGCCTTCACTGCATGGCGGATGTCGTCGGCCGCGACAGAAGGACTGCGCACGAAAGTGTTGAGCGCGGTGTCCACCGCGATGCGCGCGGCCAGTTCGCCGCCCGCGTGGCCGCCGACGCCGTCGCTCACGACGAAGCACGCGTTGCGCTCATCGAGGTGGTATCCGATGGCGTCCTGGTTGCCGGAGCGCTCGCCCACGCAGGAGAACTGCGAGGTCGAGATGGGAACCGCGAAGGCGGCGCGGGTGGCGTCAAGCACGGCGCGCTTCCTTCAGGCGTTCCATCTCCCTGTCGTAGGCCTGCTGGAAAGCGCGGCCGAAGACGGCCTGGAAATCGTCTTCGACGGCCGCGGCCGTTTCCGCATGCAGCTGCCGCAACTGGCGCCACAGGCGCGCCTCGCGCCCGCCGGGCAGCATCTTTTCGCCGAGGCTGCCGTCGTGCGGTGTGGTGCGGCTCAGCGTCGCGGGGTCGAAGCGCTGCAGCACCGTAAGCAGCGCCGCGCGCATGCCGGCCACCATGCCCAGCTGGTGCGATTGCAGGTCGCCAAGCGCATCGTGCACTGCGGCTTCGGGCGTCAGAAAACCGGGCATGCGCGCGCCGAACATCTGCATCAGCACGGCGCGGCCGTTGGGCAGGATCTTGAAGGGGTTGTTCTCTTCGTCCACGATCATCGTGATCTCGGCGCGTACCTCGCGCTTGAGCATCGCGCGCGATGACAAGAGCTCGATGGTGCCGTCGGTGAATGCGCGCATCAGCCGGCCGAGGTGGCGCATGGCTTCCGCATCGAGCGGCTGCTGGCCGGCGACATCGGGCACGCCGGCACCTTCGAGAAAGGCCTTGAAGAGTTCGTCGGAAGACGCGGGCGATGACAACGCCGTTGCCGGTGGCAGCGTTGCGGCCACGGCGGGAGGCGAAGGCGAAAGCGCAGTGGGTGCCGGGGCCTGTTCGGGGTCGACCGGTTCCGATGACACGACCTCGACTGGCGGGACAACCTCTGCGGGTGCGGCCGTGACCGGTAGCGCGGCGGCGGGAGTTTCCGGCTCATCAACCGGCGCGGGTGCCGATGCAACTTGAGGCGGCGGCGGCGGAGGAGGTGGTGGTGGTTCGGGTGACGGGATCACCTCCGCATTCACCGGCTTCACCTTGGGCGGATCGAATGCCACCGGACTCGGCGGCCTGAATTGCGCGCCCACTTCGCGCGCATGGTTCGAGTGGTTGAACCCCTGCACGGCAGGCGGCTTGCCCAGCAGGTCGAGGGCCGGGTGCCTGTCGCTGAGCGGGTCCTCATGGGTGAGCGCCGTGGGGCGCGGATCGGCGAGCGGCGAGGGTGCATTGCTGTCGGCCGCGAAGAACGAGAGCGGGTCCATGCCGCGCTTGAGCGCGATGTCGGACATGTCGTTCGCTGCACCCGGGTTCAGTTCGGCGAGCGGATCGATGGGGTTTCTTCGTGCCTGCGACGGCAGCTCGAAAGGCTCGTGCACCAAGGGATCGGGCATCGGCGCCGGCGTGCTGTCGACGCGGCGAGGCGCATTCGCGAGGATGGCGTCCCAATCGGCGGCGGATGGAATCTGCGATGTGGTGGGCGCAGCCGTCTTCGCGAACGGCGGTGGTGCTGGTGCAGCCGTGACCACAGGCGCTGCGAACTGTTCCCGGGGCTGTGGTGCAAAGGCCGGCGCCGGCGCGGGCAGGGGAGTCGCTACAGAGACGGAAGCAGATGCGGGCGCAGGCATCGCCACGGTCGTCGGCGGCACGTCGCCGATGGGCAGCGCGCCCGCGCCGAACAGGTCCGAGAACACATCGGACACCGGCGCCTCCTGCGGCAGCGCATCCAGCGAACTCGTCGGCACTGCCTGCACCGCAGGCGGATGCAGCGTCGCCGGCACATCGATGGGCGGTGGCGAAGGCGGCCTCACGGGAACGTTCGTCGCGCGCTGGGCGCTCGCAGCCTCCAGCACATAGCTCCCGATGACCACGCGGTCCCCGTCCGCAATGCGCGACTCTTCCTCATGCTGCAGCGTGCGCCCGTTCACGCCGATGGGCAGCACCGCGCTCATGTTGCGCAGCACCACATCGCCCTCCTGGTCGAAGCGCACGGTGGCCTGCAGGCGCGAGATCTGCCGCTGCTCGTCGGGCAGCACGAGGTGGTTGTCGGGGCTGCGTCCGATGGTGCCTCCGGGTGCTGCAAGCAGCGCCGAGGCGCCTGTTGTCACCGGCCTGCCGGCATGTTCGATCACGGTCCAGCGCATGGCGTCTTCCTGTTCATCTCGGGCGTCGGTCGGCGGTGACCGCGGTGGTCAGCGCTTCATTCGTTTGGCGGCCTCGAAGGCGGGGCCCCACACCGGGTGCTTGCGCTCCGCGACGGTCAGGTCGAAGCTTGGGAATGCATCGAGGACCTTGCGGAATTGCGTGCGGCATTCCGGGATCTGGTTGCTCACGCAGTAGCTGAAGGCCTCCAGCTTCATCGCGCTCTGGCGCGTGGCGGGCTCGGCACCGTCGAACACCGAGACGCCGCCGCTCCTGAGCGTGGAGATGGCCTTGGCGTAGTCGCCTTCGTCATAGGCCTGCTGCGCACGCTCGAGCGTGTCGCGTGCCACTTTCTGGCTCAGGCGTTCGGGTTGTGGTGGCGGATCGGGCGGGGTCTGACAACCGGATACCAGAAAAAGCGTGAAAGCCAGAGCAGGCAGACATGACTTCAATCTTCTCTCCTACCTCGCGAAAGGCAATGAATGGCAATGCTCGAAACAGTATGCCGCCAGGTTGCGACACAAGCACACGATGCGTCGTCGTCCGGGTACACGATTTCGATAATATAGGCCGCGAACCTCTGAGGGAGATCTCATGCAGCGACGAACCTTGCTTCAAGGCGCACTTGCAACCACACCGTTGTTTGCGGGCCTCGTCAGTGGATGCGCATCGACTGCCAAGTCGTTGCCCACGCCCTATGCGGTCACCATTCGCATCGACGACGGCGTGAACCCCGACGGACGCGGCCAGGCAGCGCCGATTCTCGTGAAGGTCTTCGAACTGAAATCTTCCGGTAACTTCGAGACCGCAGACTATTTCGCGCTCCAGGACCGCGACCGCGAGACGCTGTCGACAGAGCTCGTCAATGCGGACCAGGCCATCATGCGAAGCGGCGAAGAGCGTGTCTTCAAACGAGAAGCAGGGCTCGATTCGCGCTCCATCGGCATCATCGCGGGCTACCGCAAGCTTGAAGCTGCGCGGTGGCGCATCGTGTTGCCGCTCAAGGAGCCGAAGCAAACCAATCTGTACAAGGTGTGGCAGTTTTCGCCAAGCGAACAAGCCGTGCGCATTGCCATCCGCAAGACAGGCATCGAGTTACTACCAAGTCGTTAATCACAACGAAAAGTTAGTGCGAAAGTGCGAAAAACCAGTGCGCAAAATCCGGTGCAAAACGCAACAAGCGGCGTGTAGCATCAAGCGCAGAACGATCGATCGGGAGGCCGTCATCAGAGCGCATCTCCCGCTTCCGTGTGAGCACTCCCAGGAGGTTCTTTGGTGACAGTTCGCAACTCGGGCTCCGCAAGATCGGGCGCCCATCCGCAGGCATTGGCGAACCGCGTGGTGTGGTCCGAAGGCATGTACCTGCGGCCCCAGCATTTCCAGCAACTGGAGCGCTACGTCGAGCAGTACGTCACGCGTCGCGCAGCCGGTCTGCAGGGCGCGTACTGGGGTTGGCTGCATCTGGACATCGACCGCGACGCCTATGCGCTCGGGCGCGTGTCGCTGCTCGGCGGCGCGGGCGTGTTGCCCGATGGCACGCCGTTTTCCTTCGGCATCGAAGACGCACCGCCGCCCTACGAAGTGCCCAATGATTTGACCGATGAACTCATCGTGCTCGCGCTGCCGTTGCGCAGGCCCGGCAGCGAAGAGGTGATCTTTGCCGAAGACGAGGGCTCAGCCGCGCGCTTCGGCGTGATCGAGCGCGAGGTGGCGGACGGCAACGCGGTGGCTCTCGGTCCGGCGGTACTGCAGCTCGCGGCGCCGCGGCTTCGCCTTGCGCGCGCCTCGTCGCTCACCGCGGAGTGGCAGGCCATTGGCGCGGTGCGCGTGATCGAGCGACGCACCGACCACAAGCTGGTGGTCGATGCCAACTACATCCCTCCGGTGCTCGATGCTTCGGCGCACGCAATGCTGCGCAGCATGATTGCGGAGCTGCACGGCCTGCTCACGCAACGCTCCGAGGCGCTGGCTTCGCGGCTCTCGCAACCGGGCCGCGGCGGTGTGAGCGAGGTCTCCGATTTCCTCCTGCTCGAGCTGGTCAACCGCTACCTCGCGACCACCTGGCACGCGCAGCAGGCGGTGCAGGTGCACCCCGAGCAGCTCTTCATCGACTGGCTCAAGCTGGCCTGCCACCTTGCCACGCACACCTCGCCCACCCGCCGTCCGGTGCTCTGGCCGGTGTACGACCACGACAACCTCAACGAGAGCATCCGCCCGCTGATGGAAGAGCTGCGCCGATCGCTCTCGGCCGTGCTCGAGCAGAGCGCGATCGCCATCGAACTGGAGGAGCGCAGCCATGGCGTGCGCGTGGGCCGCATGCCCGACCCGGTGCTGGTGCGCAACGCGGGCTTCGTGCTCGCGGTGCATGCGGACCTGCCGGCCGAGGCGATCCAGCAGCGCTTTCCCACGCAGGTCAAGATCGGTTCGGTCGAGCGCATCCGCGATCTCGTGCAGCTGCAGCTGCCCGGCGTCACGGTGCGGCCGCTGCCGGTGGCGCCGCGGCAGATTCCCTACAACGCGGGCTATCACTACTTCGAGCTCGACAAGAGCGGCGACATGTGGCGCCAGCTCGAGAAATCCGGCGGCGTCGCCATGCACCTGGCCGGTGACTTTCCGGGTCTGGCCATGGAGTTCTGGGCCATCCGTCCGTGAGGGACCCTATGAACGGTGTCAACGACATGGCCGTTGGTCCGGGAGGCTTCGTGCCGCCGAACCCCGGCGGCGGTAACGGCGGTATTGGCGGCAACGGCGACGCGGGCGGCTTGCCGGCATCGCCGCGCGGGCTGGGCCAGCAACCCGAATCCTTCACCGCATGGCACGACGCACGGCGCCCGCACGCGGGCGACACCGCGCTCGCGGGCAACAACCCGCTGGTAGCGGCCGCCAACCCGCTGCTCGACCTGATCCCGCAGATCCGCGCGACGGGGCATCACGATGCGCCGGCGCAGCTGCGCGAGAACCTCGTGGACGAAGTGCGTCGCTTCGAGACCCGCGCGCAGCAAAGCGGCATCTCGCCCGAGGTGATCATCGGCGCGCGCTATTGCCTCTGCACTGCCGTGGACGAGGCCGCTGCGCTCACGCCGTGGGGCGGCAGCATCTGGTCGTCGCAGAGCCTCCTGGTGATGTTCCACAACGAGACCTGGGGTGGCGAGAAATTCTTCCAGCTGCTCTCGCGCCTGGTGCAGAACCCGCAGCAGCACCTGCACCTGATCGAACTCATCTATTTCTGCCTGGCGATGGGTTTCGAAGGGCGCTTTCGCGTCATCGACAACGGCCGCACGCAGCTCGAAACTCTGAAGCAGCGCCTGCTGCAGATCATTCGCCAGACGCGTGGCGAAATCGCGCAGCCGCTGTCGCCGCACTGGCAGGACGCGACCGCGCCGGTGCGCCGCACGCGCAACTGGCTGCCGGTGTGGGCGGTGGGCGCCGTGGCGGCGGTGCTGCTGGTGCTGACCTTCGCAGTGCTCACCTTCAACCTCGCGGGCAACTCCGATGGTGCGTTTGCGGCGGTCAATGCGGTGCGCCTGCCGCAGACGGCGCGCGCGGTCGTCATGCCGGCGCCGCAGCCGCGCCTGCAGCGCTTTCTCGAACCCGAGATCCGCGAAGGCCTGCTGACGGTGCGCGACGAGGCCGACCGCAGCGTGGTGGTGCTGCGCGGCGACGGGCTCTTCGCCTCCGGCTCCGACCGCGTGCTCGACCGCTATGTGCCGGTGCTCAGCCGCGTGGCCGATGCGCTCAATTCCGTGGAGGGCAACGTGCTGGTCAGCGGCTTCAGCGACGACCAGCCGATCCGCAGCGTGCGCTTTCCCTCCAACTGGCAGCTCTCGCAGGCACGTGCCGATTCGGTCAAGAAGATGCTGGCCCTGCGCATCACGCGGCCTGAACGCCTGCGTGCCGAGGGCCGCGGCGATGCCGATCCGCTCGCGCCCAACGACTCGCCGGCCAACCGCGCGCGCAACCGGCGCGTCGAGGTCACGCTGCTGGTCGCGCCCGTGACGCCGTCGGTGCAGCAAGGGGGAACCCGCTGATGCTGCGTTCCATCTTCCGTTTTCTCATCGGCCGCGACCTGTGGATTTTTCTCGGCCTGCTGGCCGTGGCCTTCCTGATCTGGGTCATCGGCCCCGTCATCGCCGTGGGCCGTTACCGGCCGCTGGAAAGCGAGTTTGTCCGCATCGCCGTCATCGCGCTGATGTTCGCGATCTGGATCGTGCGGCTGGTCTATCGCAAGTGGCGCGAGCGCCGTCTCAATGCGCAATTGCTCAACCAGCTGCGCGTGCCTTCCAAGAAGGAAAAAGAAGCCAGGCCCGAGGACGCGCCCGAGATCAAGGAGCTGCAGAGCGGCTTCACCGACGCCACCGCGATCCTGAAGAACATGCGCTTCGGGCAGGGCGCCGACGGCAAGCCCGCGAGCCGCTTCTCGGTGTTCGATCGGCAGTACCTGTACCAGCTGCCCTGGTACATCTTCATCGGCGCGCCGGGCTCGGGCAAGACCACGGCGCTGGTCAACTCCGACCTGGACTTTCCGCTGGCGGACCAGCTCGGCAAGGCCGCGGTGCGCGGCATCGGCGGCACGCGCAACTGCGACTGGTGGTTCACCAACGAGGCGGTGCTGATCGACACCGCGGGCCGCTACACCACGCACGAGAGCAACCGCGAGACCGACGAGGGCGAGTGGAAGGGCTTTCTCGACCTGCTCAAGAAATTCCGCCCGCGCCAACCGATCAACGGGGCGATCCTCACGATCAGCATCGCCGACCTGCCGCTGGCCGACGACGCGCAGCGGGCGCGCCACGCCATGGCGCTGCGCAAGCGCCTGCTGGAATTGCGCAACGACCTGGGCATCGACTTTCCGGTCTATGTGCTGGTCACCAAGACCGACCTCTTGGCCGGCTTCAACGAGTACTTCGGCTCGCTGGGCCGCGCCGAGCGCGCGCAGGTGTGGGGCTTTACCTTTCCCATCGAAGCCAACCCCGCGGACGCCGCGAAGGCCGACCTGCGCGAGCGCTTCCACCAGGAATACAAGCTGCTGCACCAGCGCCTGGACGAGCGTCTGCCCGAGCTGATGGCCGCCGAGCCCGACCAGATGCGACGCGCGCAGGCCTACCTGCTTCCGCAGCAGTTCGCGAGCTTCGAGGACATCCTGGGCACCTTCCTGGCCGACGTGTTCAACCCCTCGAAGTTCGAGGCCGCGTCGATGCTGCGCGGCGTGTACTTCACGAGCGGCACGCAGGAGGGCACGGCCTTCGACCGCGTGATGGGCGCGATCAAGCGCTACCTGCAGGTCAACGCGCCGCCCGCGCCGCCGCCGGGTCCGGGCAAGAGCTACTTCCTGAAGGAGCTGCTGCAGCAGGTGATCTTCCGCGACGCGGGCGTGGCCGGCACCAACCTGCGCTGGTATCGCCGACGTCGTGCCCTCGACGTCGCGGGTTACAGCCTCATCGGCGTGCTGCTCGTGGTACTGCTGGGCGCCTGCGTGAACAGCTGGCGCAACAACAAGGACTACGTGGCCGAGGTCGACAACAACGCCAAGGCCTTCAACAAGGCCGCGGCGCGCGGCGAGTTGCCGACGGTGGTCGATGCGAGCGGCGACCTCGCGAGTTCGCTCTTGATCCTGGACCGCCTGCGCGACCTGCCCAAGTCGGGCCGGTTCGACATCGGCGATCCGCCGGTGTCCTACCGCTTCGGCCTCTACCAGGGCGAGAAGCTGCAGGCCGCGACCGATGGCGTCTACCAGCGCGCGCTCGAGAGCGTGCTGCTGCCGCAGGCGGCGCAGCGCATCGAGCAGTCGCTGCGCGATGCCGCGAAGATCGATGCCGAGTACAGCTACGAGGCGCTCAAGGCCTACCTCATGCTGTACGACGCCGAGCGCTACGACGCCGACTTCCTGCAGGCATGGCTGCTCACCGACGTGGACCGCAAGATCGGCGCCTCGCTCACGCGCGAGCAGCGCACCAACCTCGAGTCGCACCTGAAGGCGTTGTTCGCGGGGCGCGTGGTGGCATCGCCGTTCGCCAAGGACGACAAGCTCATCACGCAGACGCGCGAGCGCCTGGCCGGCGTGCCGCTCGCACAGCGCTCGTATGCGCGGCTGCGCCGCATCCTGCTGCAGACCAGCCCGCCCAATGCCTTCACCATCGCCGAGATGGCGGGGGCCGAGTCGGCGCTGGTGATCCGGCGCGCGAGCGGCAAACCGCTGACCGACGGCATCCCCACGCTCTTCACCTACCGCGGCTACTGGGACATCTTCGACAAGCGCATGGCCGAGACCACGCTCGCGCTCGAACAGGAAGACCGCTGGGTGCTGCAGATCCGTGCGCCCGGCATGACGGACATCACCTCGCGCGAGCTGCTGCTGCGCGAAGTGCGGCGGCTCTACCTCACCGACTACATCCGCGTGTGGGACGAGTACCTGGCCGACGTGCGGCTGGCCGAAAGCAAATCGCTGCTGCAGAGCATTCAGATGACGCGCGTGCTCTCCACCGGCGAATCGCCGATGTCGCGGCTCATTCGCGGCGCCGCGCGCGAAACCGATCTGCTGCGCAACCACGACGAGGCCGCACGCAGCCTGCTCGACCAGGCGCAGAACCGGGTGGCCAGCACGCGCGAGCGCATCGAACAGCTCATCGGCCAGCCCGACGGCAGCCAGCGCCGCAACGCCGCGCCCGACCGCCCCGAGTCGCTGGTGGACAACCACTTCGAGCCGCTGCGCCGGATGGTGACCGCGCCCAAGGCGGGCGGGCAGACGCCGCTCGATGCCACGGCGGCCCTCATCAACGAGCTCTACACCTTCCTCACCGCCACTGACACTGCGCTGCGCAGCGGCAACATCCCGCCGTCGAGCGATGCGGTCACCAAGGTGCAGGCCGAGGCGGGCCGGCTGCCGGTGCCGTTCCAGGGGATGCTGAACGACCTGTCGGCCACCGCGTCGTCGAAGGCGGCGGCGGTGACGCGGCAGAACATCGGGCAGAACGCGGCGGCGACCATCGGGCAGTTCTGCAACCAGGCGATTGCGGGGCGCTACCCGTTCTCCCGCGGCTCGCCGCGCGACGTGGCGGCCGGCGACTTTGCGCAACTCTTCGCACCGGGCGGGATGATGGACGACTTCTTCCAGAAGAACCTCGCCTCGCAGGTCGACACTTCGGTCAACCCGTGGACCTTCAAGCGCGGTGTCGACGGCAGCGCCGCAGGGCGCTCGGCGTACCTCGATTCGTTCCAGAAGGCGCAGGCGATCCGCGATGTGTTCTTCACCGGCATGGCGGGCAGCCGCACGCCGTCGTTCACCATCGACCTTCGACCCGAAGACATGGACGCCGCCATCACGCAGTTCACGCTCGACATCGACGGCCAGACGGTGCGCTATGCACACGGCCCGCAGGCGCCGAGCACCGTCAAGTGGCCGGGCCCGCGCAACAGCAACCAGGTGCGCCTGCAGGTGACCACCGCCAACGGCACACCGGCCGGCGGCATCGTGACCGAAGGGCCGTGGGCGCTGCACCGCCTCTTCGACAAGGCATCGATCTCGGCGGGGCGTTCGCCCGAGTCGTTCAACGCAACCTTCGACCTGCAGGGCAAGAAGGTGGTGCTGGCGGTGACGGCCAACAGCGTCTACAACCCGCTGCGGCTCAACCAGATGAGCGGGTTCTCGTGCCCCGGGAAGTCATAGGCATGAACAGCAGCCTTCCCCCGCAGGCCTGGGTTCCCGTCGACGAGCAGATCGGCTGGTACGGCAAGCTGCCCGCCGCCGGCGACTTTCTCTATCGCCGCATGCCGCGCGAATTGCAGGCCTGGTGGGACCGCTGGATGCAGAACGGCCTCGGAAGCTTCAAGCGCTGGCCCGACGCGATGACGCGCCACTACGCGGTGGCCCCGGTCTGGAACTTCGCCATTCCCGCGACGCAGGGCGTGGACGCGGTGCAGTTCGGCTGCATTGCCCCTAGCTGCGACCGCGTGGGCCGCTACTACCCCGTGTGCGTGACGCTGCAGGTGTCCGCGTCGAACTACCGCCCCGCCGTGCTCGAAGGCTCGGCCGCGTGGTATTGGCAGTGCGGCACCGCGTTGCTGCAGGCCATTCGCCACGGCGTGGCACCCGACCAGTTCGACGGCCAGATCCTTGCCGCCGCGCGCGCGGGCTTTCGCACCGCCAGCGGTGGCTCGGACGACATTCTTTCGATCCTCGGGCCTACAGCCGCTGGCGCGAGCGCCCAACAGCGCCTGGGCTGGCCCGAGCTTCCACTGTGTTTCGACCCTTTCGGCAGCACCAGCTACTGGTGGACCAACCAGGCCGACGGCTCACCGTTGCGCACCGCTGCCCATGGCGGCGGCCTCAACACACCGCTGTTCTCGAAATTGTTTTCGCAGGGGCACGTGCCATGGGCATGAAAAACCGGCCCCCCGCGACAGGAGGAGATGAATGACGACGAACGACAGCAGCATCGGCAACGGCGACAGTCCGCCGTCCGACGCGCAGGACGCGGAGAAACCGCACCCGCTGGGCGTGGGCCACCGGCTGGACGAGTTCGAGTTGCTGGAGGTGATCGGCGAGGGCGGCTTCGGCATCGTCTACCGCGCCTACGACCATTCGCTGCAGCGCGAGGTCGCGATCAAGGAGTACATGCCCTCCATGCTCGCGCGCCGCGTGGGCGACAACAGCGTGCACGTGCGCTCCGAGCGACTCACCGCCACCTTCCAGGCCGGCCTTCGCAGCTTCATCAACGAGGCGCGCACGCTTGCGCAGTTCAGCCATCCGGCGCTGGTGCGGGTGCATCGTTTCTGGGAGTCGAACTCCACCGCCTACATGGCGATCCAGCTCTACAAGGGCCGCACGCTGCGCCGCCTGGCCGAGGAAGAGCCCTCGAAGATCACCGAGCCGTGGCTGCTGGGCATGCTCGGCCCGCTGCTCGGCGCGCTGGAGACGCTGCACCGCAACCAGTGCTTTCACCGCGACATCGCACCCGACAACATCTTCATCCAGCACGACGACCTGCCGGTCCTGCTCGACTTCGGCGCGGCGCGCAAGTCGATTGCCGACCTGGTCGACGAGGTGGCGGTGATGGTGAAGTCGGGCTACTCGCCCATCGAGCAGTACGCCGACGACAACACGCTGCGGCAGGGCGCGTGGACCGACATGTATGCCTTGGGCGCCGTGCTGTACCGGGCGGTCACCGGCCACCCGCCGCCCTCGGCCGTGGTGCGCAGCGTGCAGGATGCCTACGTGCCGTTGTCGTCCATGGGCCGCGGCGACCTGAGCGCCGGCTTCTGCGCCGCGGTCGATCACACGCTGGCTGTGCACAGCAAGGACCGCACGCAGACCGTCGCCGTGTTCGCGGCCGAGCTGGGTCTCGTGAGGCTGGGCGATATCTATGTGAACGCGATGGCCGCGCCGACGGTGATCATTCCGTCCGCGCCCGTGCCGGCCACGCCACCCCCTCCGCCGCTGTCGCCCATGCCGGCACCGCTCGAAGCAACCGCCGTCGCTGCGCAGCCTGCGGCGGTGGCCGAACCCATGCAGACCCAGCCTCCTGCACCGTCGCCGAGAGCCGCGTCGAACGGGAGTGGCAGCAAGCCTGTCGCGCAGAAGAAGACACCGGCCCTTGCGCGCTGGGGCTTGTTGGGCGGGTTGCTGATCGCACTCGTCGCCGTGGGTGCCTGGATCGGCCTGCGCGTGACCTCGGGCAAGCCGGACACGACGACGGCCATGGTGCCGATGCCGCCGCCCGCGCCGCCGATGTCCGATCCCGCCGCGCCGCCGGTCGCCATGCCCGCACCCGGCACCAGCGCACCCGCTGCCGGGCCTGCGGCCACCGACGGCACGCCGCCAGCCGGTGGTGCGACGGTGATTTCGGACGGCACCGCCGCGCCGCCCGCGGCTCCCGCGAGCACGCCGTCGGCCCAAGGACCGCTGACGCCGCTCGAGAACGTGCCGGTCACAACACCTTCGGCCGAGGCACAGGCCGCGGCGACGTCGCCGGTCCTCTCGCAGGCGCTCACCGAAGCCGAGGACTGGAGCCTTGCCCAAGCCGAAAATTCGCGGGAAGGCTACGAGGCCTATCTGCGTCGCAACCGGCGCGGCCCGCACGCAAGAGACGCGCGCAACGCGATCGCGGAGCTGAATCGGCTTTCGGCGAACTCCGGCGCGCCGTCCGTACCCTCTGTGCCGTCGGCGACGGCCGCACCGGGCATGGGGCGCGTGCAGTTCAACATCCGGCCGTGGGGCCAGGTGTTCGTCGATGGCGCGGACCGCGGCGTGAGCCCGCCGCTCAAGACGCTGCCCCTGCGACCGGGGATCTACAACATCGAGGTGCGCAACGGGGACCTCGAGGTGTACCGGCAGCGCGTGACCGTGCAGGATAGCCGGTCGGTGCCCGTGGTGGCGCACGAGTTCAAGTAGGCGAAATCCAGTCCGCCTCTTCGGCGGATCAGGATGGAACCTCCTATCGGGCCTCAGATTCGAGGCGCAGATGTGTCTAGAAAACCCGGGCGATTCAGACGGCCATCTGCTGCTGCCATTCCTTCGACAAGCGGCGCGTCTTGAAATGCCTCGACCAGAAAGTCGACCATCACCCGCACCTTCGCGCTGAGATGCCGGCGGCTTGCGTAGATCGCCAGGATGTCGACGGGCGGCATGTGATATCCGGGCATGACCTCGACCAACCGTCCGGTGCGCACATCCTCTCCGATCACGAAGCTCGGCTGCCAGATGACGCCGGCACCGGCGAGCGCCGCGGCGCGGGCGGTTTCGCCGTTGTTGGCGCGCAGGGCCCAGCGCACGCGCACGGATTCCAGCGAACCGCCGGGGCCGGCGAACTGCCACTCGTCGGAGGTCGCGCCGTACGTGTAGCCGAGGCACAGGTGGCGTGACAGGTCTGCCGGCACCTGGGGCATGCCATGGTTTGAAAGGTAGTCCGGCGAGGCGCAGACCATGTTCTGCGAGCGACCCAGCCGCCGCGCGATATGGTTGCCCGACGAGGTCCGAGAAATGCGGATGGCCAGGTCGTAGCCCTCTTCGACGATGTCGACCACGCGGTCGATGAGCGCGATGTCGAGCTCGACATCGGGGTACTTCGCCATGAACTTCGGCCACAACGGCGCCAGAACGAGGCTGCCGAAACTCAGTGGCGCGTTGATGCGCAGGCGCCCCCGCGGCTGGAGGGAGGCGGTGGTCGCCAGCGCCTCGGTCTCCGCGACTTCTTCAAGGATCGATTTCGCGCGGTCGAACAATGCTTCGCCGCCTTCGGTGAGCGACAGGCGGCGCGATGTCCGGTTGATGAGCCGCGTACGCAAGTGCGCTTCCAGCTCGTTGACGTAGCGCGTCACGTTGGCCGGCGAGGTGTCCAGCGCATCGGCCGCCTTGGTGAAACTGCCTCGCGCCACCACGGTGACGAATACCTCGTAGGCACGCAATCGGTCCATCGCACCACTTCCAATCATTCATAAAAGCTGAATGAGTAAACCACTTTTGGCCTCTTTCTGGAAGTGAAGCTGAACCATAAATTCAGCTCATCCCAGCAACCAACAGAAAGGAAGTTCAACATGTCCGACACCGATCTCACCCCGGCCGCCCCCTCCACATCCACTCGCCGTGCCTTGCTCGGCGGTGCCGTCGCCGTGGGCGCCGCCCTGACCATGGGCGGCATCGCGCACGCGGCCCCCGCCGCCGACGCGGTGCCGGGCTTCCGCTCGGGCAGCGCGGACGTCAACGGCACCCGCATCCACTACCGCATCGGCGGCAGCGGGCCGACCGTCGTGCTGCTGCATGGCTATGCCGAGACCGGGCACATGTGGAACCCGCTGATGCCGTTGCTGGCGAAAACACACACCGTGGTCGTGCCCGACCTCCGAGGCGCCGGTAATTCGTCGAAGCCCGAGACGGGCTATGGCAAGAAGAACATGGCCGTCGACATCCACGAGCTTGTGCGGTCGCTGGGCATTCGCAGCGTCAGCATCGTCGGCCACGACATCGGCCTGATGGTGGCCTACGCGTATGCCGCGCAGTTTCCTTCGGAGACCGACAAGGTGGTGCTCATGGACGCCTTCCTGCCCGGCATCGGTGCATGGCAGAACGTCTGGCTCCTGCGCGACCTGTGGCATTTCCATTTCCACGGTGCGACGCCGCTGGCACTCGTGAAAGGGCGCGAGCGCATCTATTTCGAGCATTTCTGGAACGACTTCGCGGCCGACCCGAAGCACTCGGTGCCCGAAGCCGATCGCCAGTTCTACGCCAGGGCCTACGCACAACCCGGGGGCATGCGTGCGGGATTCGAATATTTCAAGGCCTTCGAGCAGGATGCGGCCGAGTTCGCCGAACTGGGCAAGACGCCGCTGCCCATGCCGATGCTGGTGCTCTCCGGTGAAAAGGCCGGCGGAACCTTCCTGATCGAGCAGGGAAAGATGGTCGCGACCCAAGTGCAGGGCGTGATCGTCAAAGGCTCCGGCCACTGGTTGATGGAAGAGGCGCCGGAGCAGGTCATTCCGGCCTTGGTCAACTTCCTGGGCTAACAGGAAAGCTGGCGCCGCATGCGTGACATGGGCCCCAGGATGGCAAGGGGGCTTGCCACCCTGCGGGCGACACGCGCAGCAGAACTCAGCGAACATGAACGTCGAATCAACCCAGGAGAACCAAGATGGATCTGCAACTCGATGGAAAGCTCGCCCTGGTGAGCGGAAGCACCGCCGGCATCGGCTATGCGATTGCGCGCACGCTGGCCGAGGAGGGCGCAAGCGTGATCGTGAACGGCAGATCGCAGGCGGCGGTCGACGAGGCGGTGGACCGCATCCGCTCGGAAACGCAAGGCACGGTGCTCGGCTATGCCGGGGACCTCAGCCGGTCGGACGCTGCGGAGGAAGCCGTGCGTCGTCACTCCGGTATCGGCATCCTCGTGAACAATCTGGGCATCTTCGAGGCCAAGGCCTTCGAAGACATTCCCGATGAAGACTGGCAGCGCTTCTTCGACGTCAACGTGCTGAGCGGCGTTCGCCTTTCGCGCTTGGTGCTGCCGCAGATGAAGCAGGCGAACTGGGGCCGGATCATCTTCATCTCGAGCGAAAGCGCCGTGCAGATACCCACCGAGATGATCCACTACGGCATGACGAAGACCGCGCAACTGGCGGTGTCGCGCGGCCTTGCGGAATCGCTCGCCGGCACGAACATCACGGTGAACAGCGTCCTTCCAGGACCGACAAAATCGCGCGGCGTCGGCGACTTCGTGGAGGGCATGGCGCGCTCGAGCGACAAGAGCTTCGAGCAGGTCGAGGCGGAGTTCTTCGATCACGTCCGCCCGACTTCGCTGATCAAGCGCTTCGCCTCGCCGCAGGAGGTGGCCTCGCTCGTGGCCTACGTGGCAAGTCCGCTCGCCTCAGCGACCACGGGTGCGGCCCTGCGCGTCGACGGCGGTGTCGTCAAGAGCGCCTTCTGAGGAGCGTGGCTCGCCGCGTGCCCAACTTCGTTTCAGCGCGACCCTGTTGACCGCGTCAGTGGCGGCAGCAGGCGGCACAAAGGCTCAAGACTTGACGCGCCCCAGGTGCAGTGCGCCTTTGCGCTCGAGCCGCCGGAGGATCGATCCAAGCGTCGAGTAGGGAATGTCGATTCCCCTGCGGACGAGTTCGCTTGCCGCCGCCGTGGGCGTGCGAATTTCCACTGGCAGGTCGGCGACCGCCTTCAACACATCCGCCTCACGTCCGTGCAGTATCGGGCGCAGCTGGATGAACTGGTTCTCGGGACCGGGGCCCTTGGGCACCACTTCCAGCATGCCAGTGATGCTGGCGCGCTTGCCGCTCTTCAAAGTCATAGCGCCGAAATGTGCAGCGCGGGCCTGAACGGAGTCTGAATGCGCAAGCTCAGTCCGGCAGGCGGCAACGTGGATTGCAGCAAACAAGGAGGCCTCCACGACGGGAGGCCTCCGAACGCTCAGGCAGCCATCCGCCCGAAGCGGCCACTGTTGAAATCGGCCACGGCCTGGCGGATCTCGGCCTCGCTGTTCATCACGAACGGGCCATACCCCACCACGGGCTCGTCGATCGGCTCGCCCGACAGCCACAGCACGGTCGCATCGCTGTTGGCCTCGATCTCCACGCCGCTCCCGGCGCGGTCCAGATGCACCAGTTGCCCTTCGCGCGCAACGGTCGCGCCGTTGACCAGCACCGTGCCGTGCAGGACGACCAGCGCCAGCGTATGGCCTTCCTTCGCCTCGAACCGCCCGATGCCGCCCTGGCCGATGCGCAGGTCCCACACGTCCATCGGCGTGAAGGTGCGCGCCGGGCCGCGATGCCCGTCGAATTCCCCGGCAATCACGCGCACCCGGCCCGCGCCTTCGGGCAGGTCCACCGACGGGATCTGCGCATCCAGCAGGGTCTGGTAGCCCGGCTTGGCCATCTTGTCCTTCGCGGGCAGGTTGACCCAGAGCTGCACCATCTCGATGGTGCCGCCTCGTTCGGTGAAGCCGCGCGAGTGGAACTCCTCGTGCAGGATGCCGCCGCCGGCGGTCATCCACTGCACGTCGCCGGGGCCGATCAGCCCGCCCGCGCCGGTGGAATCCTCATGTTCCAGCTCGCCCTGGTAGACGATGGTCACGGTCTCGAAACCGCGGTGCGGATGCTGGCCGACGCCGCGCGGGCGCACCGTCGGCTCGAAGGGTGTCGGTGCCGCGTGGTCGAGCAGCAGGAACGGGCTCAGGTGCTTGCCGAGGCCGTCGTAGCCGAACAGCGAGCGGACCGGAAAACCGTCGCCCACCCAGTGCGGACGGGGGGCGCTGTAGACACCGAGGACTTTCTTCATGTTCATCTCCTTTGCGTCGCCAGAAAGAAGCTCCTGGCCGATGGATAGAGAATATGGGCTGAACGATGGAGGCGGTAGTGGGCACTATTTGCCATCAGAGTCCTATTTAAAGAACGATGAGGACGGTTTGCCATGAAAGACCTGAACGACCTCTACTACTTCGTGCAAGTGGTGGACCACCGCGGCTTCGCGCCAGCCGGGCGCGCGCTGGGCATGCCCAAATCCAAGCTCAGCCGGCGAATCGCACTGCTGGAAGAGCGCCTGGGCACGCGCCTGATCCAGCGCTCCACGCGGCGCTTTGCCGTCACCGAGACCGGCCAGACCTACTACGGCCACTGCAAGGCGATGCTGGTGGAGGCCGACGCCGCCGACGAAGCCATCGCGCTGACCCACGCCGAGCCCTGCGGCATCGTGCGCATGACCTGTCCGGTGGCGCTGCTCGATGCGCGCATCGCCGACATGCTGGCGGCGTTCATGGTTGCGCATCCGCGCGTGGAGATCCACCTGGAAGAAACCAACCGCCGCGTGGACGTGGTGGGCGAGGGCATCGACGTGGCCATCCGCGTGCGCCCGCCGCCCATCGAGGACAGCGAGCTGGTGATGCGCGTGCTCGCCGAGCGCGGGCAGTGCCTGGTGGCCAGCCCGCGCCTGCTGGCGAACGGCATTCCCCAGGTGCCCGCCGACCTGGCGGGCCTGCCGAGCATGGACCTGGGCCTTCCGGCACACGAGCATGTGTGGAGCCTGATCGCCCCGGACGGCACGCAGGCGGCCATCCGCCACCAGCCGCGCCTGGTCACGCGCGGCATGCTGGCCCTGCGCGCGGCGGCTGTTGCCGGCGTGGGCGTGGTGCAGTTGCCCACGATGATGGTGCGCGAGCAGATCGAGCGCGGCGAACTGGTCCGCGTGATTCCGGGCTGGGCGCCGCAGCGCGAAATCATCCACGTGGTGTTCGCCTCACGCCGCGGGCTGCTGCCGGCGGTGCGGGCGCTGGTGGACTTTCTGGCGGATCGGTTCCAGGCGCTGGACGAAGACTGATCGATCTCGACAACCAGTGGTTCGCAGGCTTTGCCGTTGCTGAAGGCCTCGTGAAGAGAGCAGGCCGTGCGCGATGATCGACGCATGTCAGAACAGTTTCTTCTTCCCGGAATCGATCCCCCGCCGCGGCCCCTGCCGCGACCCCGAACCAAGGCGCGCCGCAAGGAGCCGCTGCCGCACACGCTCTTCCTCGCGATCTTTCCGAGTGCCGAAGACGCCGCATCGCTCGCAGCGCTCGGTGCGCAACTCAACGACCGGCATGCGCTGAAGGGAACGCTGAGCGAGCCGCATCGCCTGCATGTCACGCTGCACGATCTCGGCGCCTACGAGACCGTGCCGCGCAAGAAGGTGCAGGCCGCGCTCGAAGCGGCCGCTGCCGTCGCGGCGCCTTCGTTCGATGTCGTCTTCGACCACGCCATGACCTATGCGAACAGCAAGGCCTTCGTGCTGTGCGGCGACGAGGGCACCGCCGCGCTCGCGGACTTCAGGCAGCGCCTGGGCGAAGCGCTGGCCGATGCGGGGCTCAAGCCTGACCGCAGCTTCACGCCGCACATGACCGTCGCGTACACGCGGCGCAAGATCGAGAAGCACACCATCGAACCGGTGCGCTGGACCGCGGGCTCCTTCGCCCTCATCGACAGCCATGTCGGGGAGGGCCTCCACGAAGTGCTTGGACGCTGGCCCGCATGAGCGAACCGCTCATCGTCTGCCTCGACGTCGACTACCGCGCCGACACGGCCGTGGCCGCCGGCCTCTGGTTTCGCGGATGGAGGGCCGAACGCGAAGAGACGCAGGCCGTCGCAGGCTTTCGCGAGGTGGCCGAATACCAGCCGGGCGAGTTCTATCGCCGCGAGCTGCCGTGCCTGCTCGGCGTGCTGCGCGAAGGGCCCGCGGCGGACATCGTCATCGTCGATGGCTACGTCTCACTGGAGCCGGGGCATCCCGGCCTGGGCGCGCATCTGCACGACGCGCTCCATCGCAAGGTGCCCGTGGTCGGCGTCGCCAAGACGGCCTATCGCAGTGCGAGCGATGTGGTCGAGGTGCTGCGCGGCCAGAGCACGTCGCCGCTGTTCGTGACGGCCGTCGGCATCGACCTTGCCGCCGCGGCTGCCGAGGTGAAGCGCATGCATGGCGAGTACCGCGTGCCGACCTTGCTGCGTGCGGTCGACCAGCTGGCGCGCCGCTCGGAAATACCAATCCGCATCGGGCCGACCGGCGACGAGCCTGCGCATTGATGGGGCCAACGCCCCATCTCGAGGCGTCGGCATTCCTTTTTTTGCCGAGCCCGGAAGATTATTAATAAAAACGACTTGTTGCGTGGATAGATTGCGCGGCTGTACCCGTATCGGGCGACCGTCCGCTTGCGTTTCCAGCTTCTCCATCTACCCCAACATGTCGTCCTTCCCGTCATTCAGCCGCCCCTTCGCCATCACCCTCGTCGCAGCCCTTTGCCTTTCGGCATGCGGCGGCGGCAGCGACGGCGGTGCCTCGTTCCCCATCGTCGGCACGCCACCGGCCACCACGAATCCGCCTGCCGTTGTCGTGGCCGGTCCGCCCAAGGACCAGGGCTTCACCGACACCGCGCCCGTGCCCGACACGGCGGCCATTCCGCCCTTCGTCGACAACGTCGCGACCAACCAGCGCGGCGATGCGCGCTACGCGACCAAGGAAACCAATGCGGGCGTGCGCGTGGTCGCCGGCTTCCTCGACTTCTGGCAGCCCAGCACGCTGCTGGTCGACGCGGACGTGACGGCTGCCGCACAGGGCGGCTTTCCCGCCATCGTTCCGTCCACGTGGAGCGGCATTCCGGGCGATGCCACCGACGGCAAGATCCTCAATGCCGATGTGCTGAACGGCAACATCCAGTACGTGGTCGATGCAACCAACGCGCGCACCAGCGCGCAGGAACTGGCTGCCTACCTGGACGACCGCCGTGGCAAGGGCTACAGCATCAGCGACGGCATGGGCCCGCTCACCGACGCCTGGCGCGCAGCCACGCAGCAGAGCACCACCATCACGGGCATCGCTGCCAACGCCACCACCGTGCTCGACAACGACAAGGGCAGTGACATCGGCGTGCCCGGCGCCGCCAATCCCACCTTCGGCACCGTGGTGGACCTGCTCAACAACATCGGCGAGAACGCCTCCACCGAACCCGCCAAGCGCTTCTACAAGTACGCGCGCCCCTGGCGCTGGAGCAGCAGCGTCAAGGTAGTGCCCGCGCTGGAGCCCGCCAAGAGCAAGACACCCGCCACCGACGGCGGCTTCGTGAGCGGCCACACGGCCGAGGCCGTGCGCAAGGCCATCGCGTTCGGCTACGTGGTGCCGCAGCGCTTCCAGGAGATGGTGGCGCGCGGCCTGGAGCTCGGCGAGAACCGCATCCTGGCGGGCATGCATTCACCGCTGGACGTGGTCGGCGGGCGCGTGCAAGGTCAGGCCGCGGCGGCAGCGAGCCTGGCCACCGGGGCCAACGTGGCGCGCAAGAGCGCGGCCTACGCGCAGGCGCAGACCGTGCTGATGACCGCGGTGGGTGCGAGCGATGCCGCCGCCTTCAACAACTTCGCTCATTCGCAAGGCACCGCGGCCGACCGCTTCGCCGACCATGCCGCGAGCAAGGCCGACTACCTGCGCCGCCTGACCTTCGGCTTCAAGCAGGTGGCCGACGCGACCAAGCCGGCCGTGGTGCCCAAAGGCGCCGAAGTGCTGCTCGAAACGCGCCTGCCGTACCTGGACGCCTCGCAGCGCCGCGTGGTGCTCAAGACCACCGCGGTGCCCTCGGGTTATCCGGTCATGGATGACCCCGAAGGCTGGGGCCGCCTCAACCTGTTCGACGCGGCCGACGGCTACGGCGTCTTCAACGGCGACGTGGTCGTGACCATGGACGCCAGCCTCGGCGGCTTCAATGCGCTGGACAGCTGGCGCAACAACATCTCCGGTGCGGGCAAGCTCACCAAGAAGGGCAGCGGCACGCTCGCGCTCGGCGGCAGCAACAGCTACGCGGGCGGCACGCAGCTCGCGGAAGGCACGCTGCAGGCGGATGCAGCGTCTGCCTTCGGCAAGGGCAATGTCTACGTCGGCGGCGGCACGCTGGTCTGCAATGCGCCTTCGACGGTCACGATGGCGGGCGCCTACACGCAGCTGGCAGGCACCACGCTGCAGCTCAATCTCGGCGCCGGCGGCGCCGGAAGCTTGAGCGTGGCCGGCGTGGCTGCGCTGGACGGAACGTTGCGCCTGAGCTTCAAGCCCGGCTTTGCGCCCAGTGCGGGCGACACGCTCACGGTCATCAGCAGCGGTGCCCTGACCGGCCGGTTCTCGGCCATCAACGCGCCGGGCTTCAAGGTCACGCCGACCTACACGGGGACGCAACTCATCGTGCGCTTCGACGCCTGAAGGGTGAGCGAACAGCCATCCCATCTTGACCAGGGCGTGTTGACGCCCATGGTGTGAGCGCACCCGGATGGAGCACCGGGATTCATGGGGTTGCCGCAGGGCAAGAATTGCGCGCATGCGCACGGACGCCGCAGCGTGATTGACCTGAGCGACCTGACCGGCGCTCAGTCCTTGTCCGCAAAACTGTCGAACAGCAACCCGCGCAGCCACTGATTTCCCGGATCGCGGTGCACCTTCGCGTGCCAGAAGAGGTTGATCGCGATCTGCGGCAGCGCCACCGGGTGAGGGCGCCACACGAGGCCGAAGGGCTCGGCAATGCTCTCTGCGAGTCGCTCGGGCACGGTCGCGATCATTTCGCTCGAACGCAGGATGTGGCCGATCGCCACGAAGTGCGGCACCTTCAGGCGAATGCGCCGGTGGATGCCCTGCGCAGCCATCACGTCGTCGGCCTTGCCGTGGCCCGTGCCGGCGGCCTGCACCAGCACGTGGTCGGCGGCGCTGAAGTCCTTGAGCGACACGCTGCGCTTGCGTGCGAGCGGATGTGTGCTTGAGAAGAGGCATACGTAGCGCTGCAGGAACAGCCGGCGCTGGAACACGCCCGCCTTCAGCTGCGGCAGGAGGCCGATGGCGATGTCCACATGGCCGGCCTCGAGCTCGTCGCGCAGGTTCGTCGCGGTGTTGTTGCGCAGCGTGCTGATCGTCACGCCCGGCGCCGCGACCGACAGCGCCTCCATCAAGCGGGGCGTGAAGTAGATCTCGCCGATGTCGGTCATCGCGAGCGTGAAGCTGCGGGTGCTCGTGGCGGGGTCGAACACCACCTGCTGGTTGAGCGCGGTGTGCAGCGCGCCCATGGCATAGGCGACCGGCTCGGCCAGCTGCAGCGCGAAGGGCGTCGGCTCCATGCCGCGCGCGGTGCGCAGGAACAGCTCGTCGCCCAGCAGCTTGCGCAAGCGCGCCAGCGCATTGCTGATGGCGGGCTGCGAAAGCCCGAGCGATTCGGCCACCGCCGAGACACGCTTCTCGGCCAGCATGCGGTCGAACACCAGGAGCAGGTTGAGGTCGATGTCCTTGAGTTGCATGCCGGACCTTTATTCACATCGGTGATGGAGTGGATTCACCAAATTCTATTGGTCAATCTGCAGGGGCCACGCATCATCCGTCCTCAAGAGACAAGCCGGTCCACGATGCCGGCGCAAAAAGAGAGCCCCGCGATGGACCTGCACATTCACCCCCTTGCCCGCACCCTCGAGGTTCGCCCCGGCGCGAACCTGCTGGAAGTGCTGCGCGAACACCATGTGCCGGTGTCGTACAGCTGCATGTCGGGGCGCTGCGGCACCTGCCGCTGCAAGGTGGTGTCGGGCCAGGTGCTCGACGGTGGGCAGGACGCCATCCGCCCGGACGGGCCCGACGGCCAGGGCGAGCGCTATGTGCTGGCCTGCCAGAGCACGCTGACCGAAAGCTGCACCATCGAGATCCCCGAGCCCGACGAGGTGGTGGTGCATCCGGCGCGCATCCTGAAGGCGACGGTCACGAGCATCGACGTGCTCACGCACGACATCCGGCGCCTGCGGTTCAAGCCGAACAAGCCGCTGGAGTTTTCTCCCGGGCAGTACGCGCAATTGCAGTTCGCGCCCGATCTCGCGCGGCCGTATTCGATGGCCGGGCTGAGCCGCGATGCGGAGCTTGAATTCCATGTGCGCAAGGTGCCGGGCGGGCGGGTGACGGCGCACATCTTCGAGCAATTGCGCATCGGCGATTCTGTGCGCGTGAGCGGGCCGCTCGGCACGGCCTACCTGCGCACGAAGCACCGCGGGCCGATGCTCTGTGCAGCCGGCGGCACCGGGCTTGCGCCGATTCTTTCCATCGTGCGCGGCGCCATCGCGGGCGGGCTGATGCAGCCGATCCATCTGTACCTCGGGGTGCGCTCCGATGCGGACGTGTACGGGCTCGACGAACTGCGCGAACTGCAGGCGCAGCACCCGGGCCTGAAGGTGCATGTGGTCGTCGTCACCGGCCCCGCGCGCGAAGGCCAGCGCCTGGGCCTCATCACCGATGCCATCCGCGCCGACTGGCCCGGCAGCCTCGACGGCTGGCGCGCGTACCTCTGCGGCTCGCCGCCGATGGTCGAGGCGGTGACGCAGCTGGTGCGCGGCCGCAGCCTCGCGCCCGAGCAGACCCATGCCGATGCCTTCTACCTGCAAGGCATCTGAAGAATCCAAAAGACAAGGAGACCCGCGATGACCACGCAACCCGTGTTCCCCATCGAGCTTCGATGGGAGAACGACAAGACCAGCCGCATTCCCTTCATGGCCTACACCGACGAGGCGCTGCACAAGAAGGAGCTGCAGCGCTTCTTCTACGAGAAGCACTGGTGCTACGTCGGCCTCGAAGCGGAGATTCCGAACCCGGGCGATTTCAAGCGCACCGCCATCGGTGAGCGCTCGGTCGTCATGTCGCGCGACGAGGAGGGCGCGATCCATGTGTTCGAGAACGTCTGCGCGCACCGCGGCATGCAGTTCTGTCGCGAGCGCCATGGCAACAAGAAGGAATTCGTCTGCCCGTACCACCAGTGGAACTACACGCTCAAGGGCGACCTGCAGGGCGTGCCGTTCCGACGCGGCGTGAAGCAGGACGGCAAGGTCCACGGCGGCATGCCCGCGGACTTCAAGACCGAGGAGCACGGGCTCAACAAGCTCAAGGTGGCGTCGCGCGGCGGCGTGGTGTTCGCGTCGTTCGACCATGAGGTGGAATCGTTCGAAGACTTCCTAGGTCCCGACATCCTTCACTACTTCGATCGCCTCTTCGACGGCCGCAAGCTCACCATCCTCGGCTACAGCCGCCAGCGCATTCCGGGCAACTGGAAGCTGATGCAGGAGAACATCAAGGACCCGTACCACCCGGGCTTGCTGCACACCTGGTTCGTGACCTTCGGGCTCTGGCGCGCCGACAACAAGTCGGAGCTGAAGATGGATGCGCGCAGCCGCCATGCCGCAATGATTTCCACGCGCGGCAACGCGGGCAAGGCCGCGCAAGTGACGCAGGTCTCCAGCTTCAAGGAGAGCATGCAACTGAAGGACCCGCGCTTCCTGGACATCGTGCCCGAGGCTTGGTGGGGCGGTCCGACCGCCGTGATGATGACGCTGTTTCCGAGCCTCATCCTGCAGCAGCAGGTCAACAGCGTGTCGACGCGGCACATCCAGCCGGTGGGGCACGACGCCTTCGATTTCGTGTGGACGCATTTCGGCTTCGAGGACGACACCGAAGAGATGACGCAGCGGCGTCTGCGCCAGGCCAACCTGTTCGGCCCGGCGGGCTTTGTCTCGGCCGACGATGGCGAGGTGATCGAGTTCTCGCAGCAGGGCTTCGAGCAGAAGCCCTATCACCGCACGCTCGCCGAACTGGGCGGCCGCGAGGTCGAGAACACAGACCACATGGTGACCGAGACGCTCATTCGCGGCATGTACCGCTACTGGCGCGAAGTGATGGAGGCGGCATGACGAAGAAGCTTGACGCCAATGCCTATCTCGAACTGGCAGGCCTCTATGCGGCCTACGCGCACGCGGTCGATTCGGGCCAGTGGGATTTGTGGCCCGCGTTCTTCATCGAGGCATGCAGCTACCGCCTGCAACCGCGCGAGAACCACGAGCGCAACCTGCCGCTGGCGACGCTCTCGTTCGAGAGCCGGGGCATGCTCGAAGACCGGGTCTACGGGATCAAGGAGACGCTGTTCCATGACCCGTATTACCAGCGGCATGTGGTCGGTTTGCCGGTGGTGCACAAGGTCGATGAAGACGGCGCGATCCACAGCGAAGCCAACTACGCGGTGTTCCGCACGAAGCTCGACGGACCCTCGACCGTGTTCAACGTCGGCCGCTACATCGACAAGGTCGTGCCCACGCCCGACGGCCTGAAGTTCGCTTCGCGCCTGTGCGTGTTCGACAGCGAAATGATCCCGAACTCCATCATCTATCCCATCTGAGCCATGCAAGAAAAAGAACCCGAGACACACGGCGCACCGCTGCGCCGCTTCACCGATCCGGCCTACCAGCCGCTGTGCGACAACCTCGCCGAGGTGCGCGAGAACATCGACCGGCTCGACCGCCAGATCGTCGCGCTGCTGGCCGAGCGCGGCCGCTATGTGAAGGACTCGGCGCGCTTCAAGCGCGATGCCTTCCAGGTGTCGGCGCCGCAGCGCCAGCAGGAGGTGATCGACAAGGTGCGGGCGCTGGCCGAGAAGGAGGGCGCTTATCCCGAGGTGGTCGAGGCGGCGTACCGCGCGCTGATCGCGGGCTTCATAGCGCGCGAGCAGCGGGACCATCAGGGCATGGTCGATGTGGAGGCGAAGCCGTGAAGCGCGTCATCGTTTTCGCCATCGTGGCCGTGGCGGCTGGGGCACATGCGCAGGACTGGCCGCAGCGCCCCGTGCGCATCGTCGTGCCGTTCGCGGCCGGCTCGTCGCCCGACATCCTCGCGCGCATCGTCAACGACAAGCTCGCGGCGCGCATCGGCCAGCCGCTCATCGTGGACAACAAGCCCGGCGCGGGCGGCAACACCGGGACCGACCAGGCGAGCAAATCGCAGCCCGATGGCTACACCTTCCTGCTTTCGGTGAATGCGCCGCTGGTCTACAACACGGTGCTCTACAAGAACCTGCCGTACGACCCGTTCAAGGACCTGGTGCCGGTGTCGCTCGCGGCGACCACGCCGAATGTGTGCGCGGTCTCCAATTCGATGAACGTCGATTCGGTGAAGGGCTGGCTCGCGGCGATGAAGCAGAACCCGGGCAAGTTCAACTTCGCCTCGACGGGCAACGGATCGATCTCGCACCTGGGCGTGGAGCTCATCAAGCTCAAGACGAATTCGTTCGCGGTACACATTCCGTATGCGTCGTCGGGGCAGGCGGTCACCGCGATCATCCAGGGCGATGTGCAGTACGCGTGCCTGCCGCCCGTTACCGTGATGCCGCAGGCCAAGGCTGGCCGGCTGAAGGCGCTGGCCGTGACGTCGGCCGAGCGCTCGGTCCTGCTGCCCGAGCTGCCCACGCTGCGCGAATCGGGCTTGCCCGACATCCAGGCCGTGCCGTGGTTCGCCTACATGGCGCCCAAGGGCACGCCGCCCGAGGTGGTGCAGCGCATGAGCCGCGAGATCGCCGTGGTGCTGAAAGACTCCGAGACGCTCAAGCGCCTGCAGACCGCGTACTTCGACCCCGTGGGCAGCACGCCCGAGGCGCTGGCGAAGTTCATGGGCGAGGAACTGGTCCGCTGGAAGCCGGTGATCCAGCGCGCCGGCCTCAAGCCCGACAACTGACGAGCGAAGAAGGAAAAAACACATGAGCACGATGACTTGGGTCGACGCCGCGGCGGTCGATGACGTTCCCGCCGACGACGTGGTGGGCATCGAGGTGCAGGGCCGCGACATCGCCTTCTACGGCACCGAAGACGGCATCCACGCGACCGACAACATCTGCACGCACGGGCATGCGCGGCTGTGCGATGGCTTTCTCGAAGGCCACGAGATCGAGTGCCCGCTGCATCAGGGGCGCTTCGATGTGCGCACGGGCAAGGCGATGTGCGCGCCGCTCACGGAGGACCTGCGCAGTTACCCGGTGAAGATCGAGGGCGGGCGGGTGTTCCTGGCATTCGAGGCGTAGCGGGCATCTGTTCCGCCTCCGGTCCACGCCATCTGTATCTGTTTTTCCCGTGAGCGGTTGGCGACAATGGCCGCCCGTTTCATGGAACACATATGACGACAGCGCAAAGCCGAGACCAGATTGCCGACCAGATTGCCGCCGAGCTGGGCCACAGCTTCGCAGGAGAGATGCTTGCGGGCGGACACTACGTGCCCATCGTGCGCGACGGCCGCACGCTCTACACCAGCGGGCAGGTGCCGCGCGTGGGCACCACGGTGGTCGTGACCGGCCGCGTGGGCGATGCGGTGTCGCTGGAGAAGGCGCGCGAGGGTGCGCAGATCTGCGCGCTGCGCTGTCTCACGCTGCTGCGTCGCGAACTCGGCTCGCTCGACGGCGTGGAGAAGGTGCTGCGCGTGGGCGTGTTCATCCAGTGCACCGCCGAGTTCACGCAGCAAAGCGAAGTGGCCGATGCGGCGTCCGATCTGCTGCACCGCGTTTTCGGCGATGCCGGCGTGCATGTGCGCACGGCGGTCGGCGTGTATCAGTTGCCGAAGAACGCGAGCGTCGAGCTGGAGATGACGGTCGCGGCCAAGGGCGACAAGGCCTGAGGGTCTAGTGCGATTGCAGATCGACGATGTCCCGCGCGAGCGAAGCAATCGTCAGCGGGGCGCAGCCCTCGGCGTTGTTGCTCACGGTGACGAAGGCGTTCTGGCCTGCGCGCGTGGTGCCGGCAATCACCTTGGCGAGCGCCGCGCGCGTCTCGGGGTCGGGGTCGACGATCTTGTCGAAGGGTCCGTAGAGCTTCTCGGCGTCTTCATAGCCGAACCGACCGTGCCGGCGGTGCAGGTTCCATCGGCACACGAGCGGCCCGGGCCACAGCGCGCGCAGCATCGGTAACTGGTCTTCGATTGGCGGCATCTTGGCGTGCAGGCCCATGCAGAAGGTCGCGCCCACGCTGCGAAGCATGTCGGCGAAGGCGGGGCACAGCAGTTGCGGGTCGCGTACCTCGACGGCGATGACGGCATCGGGCGCGGTCTGCTTCAGGCCAGGCAGTGCTTCGAGCATTTCGCCGATGCGTGCGAGCAAGGCGGGCTGGTCGGCCAGGAGTTGCGAGGGGATAGGGCTCAGCTGGAACACCAGCGCGCCGATGCGATCGCCGAGGCCTTCGAGCGCGGGCTGCACGAATTCCTGGATCGCGATCTCGCTGTTGAGGAACACGGGATTGACCTGCGTGCCCCGGCCGCTTTCGTCGCGCACGGTGGCGTCGGTCACGAGGCTGGGCGCCTTCACCACGAAGCGGAAGTCGGCGGGCACCATGGCCGCGTAGCGCGCGTACTGGCTCGCGGTGAGGGCGCGGTAGAAGTTGCGGTCCAGGCTCACGGTGCGGAACAGCGGGTGCTGCGCCAGCGCGGAGAGGCCATTCTTCGAGAGCACGGTCTCGGCGTATTCGCCGTCCCACACGAGGTTGGCCCAGCCGGGGTAGCTCCAGGAGGAGGTGCCGAGCCGCAGGTTGGGCGAAAGCGCTGAGGCGAGCTCGACAAGCGTCGGATCGGCAGGCATCGGCGCCACATTGGCGCCCCGCGATTTCTTCTTCGCGGGCGCTTCGGCCTCGGGCGGCGGCGGGACCGCGGGCGCCTCTGGAGGGCGCGGCAGATCGGGAAAAAGAGAGTCCTGTACTTCGCTCATGCTGGGGCCGCATTCTGAGCCAACGCCGGACAGCCTCGCAGCGGCGGGCACAATCCGCGCCATGAAACAGTGGTTGCGCTCGCAGGGTGGTTGGTGGCTGGCATGGCTGGTCCTCACGGCCGCGGGCGCGGTGTGGCTGGCGCGCGCGGAACTGGCGCAACTGCAGCAGGACTTCGAGACGGACGCGCGCATCGCGCACCGGCTCATGAGCCAGCAGGTGGTGCAGTACGACGCGGTGCTCGCCACGCTCGCACTGCTGGAGCCCGGCGCCGATGCGGGTCAGCCGGAGCAGCGGTTGCCCTCGGTGTACGCGTCGATCCTGAAGGTGCAGCGGCGGGCGCGCGACGAGGCATGGCCCGATCAAAAGCAGGCGGACGCGCTGGCCGCAGCGGAGGCCCGGTCGCGCAGCCAGCAGCGCGCAGAACTCGCATCGCTCGACCTCGCGCACGGCCGCTACCAGCTCGTGATCGGCGCCACGCCCTTCAGCTACGCGCTCGAAATCGACCTGGCCGGCTCCGTGCCGTGGCGCGACTGGTCGATGAATCCACAGACGAGCCCGGTGCGTGTGAGCCTGCAACGCGATGGGCAACAACTGGTGTTGCAGCCCGGTCGCATGGGCGAAGGCGGCTGGCGCTTCGGTCTCACCAAGGCGCTCGCGTCGCCGAGCCAGCCGTTCGAGCTGGTCGCGGAACGCCAGGTCGGCTGGGGCGAACTGCCGTGGCGCAGCATCGCTGGATGGGCCGTGGCGATGGCGGTGTTGATGGCCGGCTTGCGGATGGCGCAGCGGCAGCGCATCGCACGTCGCCGGGCCGAAGAGCTGCTGCGGCTCGGACAGGTCGCGCGGCTCAATGCATTGGGCGAGCTGTCGGCGGGCCTGGCGCATGAACTCAACCAGCCGCTCACGGCCGTGCTGGCCAATGCGCAGGCCGCGCGCCGCCTGCTCGACGACGATCCGCCCGACCTCGCCACCGCCCGTGATGCGATGGGCCAAGCCGTGGTGCAGGCCCGCCGCGCGGCCGATGTGGTCGGTCGTTTGCGCCGCGTGATCGAACGGCCCGAGGCCGGCGGCGACGTGAAGCCGCTGGTGCTGCAGGAGGTGGTGCGCAGCGCGATGCACCTGCTCGCGCCCGAGTTCGCGCAGCGCGGCGTCGCGGCCCAGTTCGATGCGGGCGCGCAGGCGCCGGTGCGCGTGCAGGCCGAGGCAGTGGCGCTTGAGCAGATCGTGCACAACCTGCTGATGAACGCGCTGCAGGCGCTCGATCTCGTGCCCGCCGCCGAACGCCGGCTCGTGGTGTCGGTCGGGCGCAACGGGCAGGAGGGCGTGCTGACGGTGACCGACAACGGCCGCGGCATTTCGCCCGAGGCGATGCCGCGGCTCTTCGAGCCGTTCTTCAGCACGCGGGAGGGCGGCCTCGGCTTGGGCCTGAGCCTCAGCGAGACGCTGGCGAGCGGCATGGGCGGCAGCCTGACGGCGGCCCATGCGGCGCCGCGCGGTGCGCGCTTCACCTTGCTGCTGCCGCTGGTGGCGCAATCGACATGAACAACTCGATCACCCAGCAACCCCAGTCCCCGCTGATCCACCTGATCGACGACGACCAGGCGGTGCGCGACAGCCTCTCGCTGCTGATCGGCACGGTCGGGCTGCGCGTGCAGGGCTGGGCCGATCCGCAGGCCTTCATCGACGGCTTCGACCGCGCGAGCGTGGGCGCCATCGTGCTGGACGTGCGCATGCCGGGCATCAGCGGGCTCACCGTGCTCGACCGGCTGATGGCGCAGGGCGTCGACCAGCCGGTGATCATGCTGACCGGCCACGGCACGGTCGAGATGTGCCGCCGCGCCTTCAAGGCCGGCGCGGCCGAGTTTCTCGAAAAGCCGGTGGACGACGAGCAACTGCTCGAGGCGCTGCAGCAGGCGGTGCGCCAGCATGTGCGCACGCGCGAACGCTCGCAGGCCGACAACGCCGCACGCGAACGCGTCGCGCAGCTCTCGGAGCGCGAGCGCGAGGTGCTGGCCTTCATCGTGCAGGGGCTCACCAACAAGGAGATCGCGCGCACGCTGGCGCTGTCGCCGCGCACGGTCGAAACGCATCGGGCCAACCTGTTCGCGAAGCTGGACTGCGATTCGCTCGCGCAGCTGATCCGGCGCTATGCGGTGCTGGTGAGCGAGGGTGACTGAGGTGCGCGCTCCGTAGTTCTACGGAGCGGCGGGCGTAGCCGTACGAATGGTCGCGGCGGCCGGCGTTTTCTACAGTGGCGCAGCCGTCGGCCATAACAGACAGTGGTCGGCGCATTCACCTGCATCCACTGGAGAAATCAACCAATGCGTTCCACCCTTTGCCTCGCCGTCCTGCTCGCCGCATCGGCTGCACAAGCCCAGACGCCGGCACCCGCCGTGCGCACCGAGAAGAACATCTCGCTGGCCCTGGCCAACCAGATCGCCGCAGAAGCCGTGGCCGCCTGCGCCGCCAACGGCTACAACGTGGCCGCCACCGTGGTCGACCGCGCCGGCACCGTGCGTGCCGTGCAGCGCGCCGACAACGCCGGCCCGCACACGCTGGCCTCGAGCGAGCGCAAGGCCTGGACCTCGGCATCGGCCAAGAGCCCGACGCAAGCCATGATGGAAGGCGCGCAGAAGAACCCGGGCGCCGCGAACCTCGTGTACCTGCCGGGCTTCCTGCTGCTGGGCGGCGGCGTGCCGGTGAAGTCGGGCAACGAAGTGATCGGCGCCGTGGGCGTGGGCGGCGCGCCGGGCGGTCACCTGGACGACCAGTGCGCCAATGCGGCGATCGAGAAGGTCAAGGGCCTTCTGGGCTGATGGCGATGAGGCGCGCTGCTTGGTCCCTCGTTCTGGCTGGTGTGCTCGGCCTGGGCGCATCGGCCGGCGTGTCGGCCCAGGTGCCGCCGCTCGCGGCCGAGGTGCTGGCCTATGAAGGGCTGCACCGCGCCGCATGGCATGGCGATCTGCCGAAGCTGAAGGCGTTGATTGCCTCGGGCACGAACCTCGATGCCCGCGATGCGAAGGGGCGCACGCCGTTGCACGTTGCCACTTACGCGCGGCAGGGCGAGGCGATCAAGCTGCTCGCCAAGGCTGGCGCGAACCTCGACCGGCTCGAGGACGATCGCTATGACGCGGTGACCATTGCATCGGTCGCCGATGACCCAGTGACGCTCGCATTGCTGTTGTCGCTCGGTGCCAATCCCGGGCAGACGACGAGCCGCTACGACGGCACCGCCCTCATCGCCGCCGCGCACCTGGGCCACGACGAAGTCGTGCGCCGCCTGATTGCGGCCGGCGCGCCGCTCGACCATGTGAACAACCTGCACTGGACGGCGCTGATCGAATCGATCGTGCTCGGCGACGGCGGGCCGCGCCACCAGCGCACGCTGGCCGCGCTGCTCGATGCGGGCGCGAGCGTGAAGCTGACCGACCGCCAGGGCAACACGCCGCTGCAACTGGCGAAGGCGCGCGGCTACACGGCGATGGTCAAGCGCCTGGAGACTCCCCGCGCAAGATAGGTCGGCTCGGGGACAATCGGGGTTCGCCACGAGGAAAAAACCCCATGTACATGCCCCCGCAGTTCAATGCCAAGGACCCGGCCATCGCGCTGGAGTTGATGCGCTCGCACCCCTTCGCGAGCCTGATCTCGAACGACAACGACGGCCTGCCGTTCGTCACGCACCTGCCGCTGGTGGCACAGCCGGGCGGGGGCGACGAGCTGGTGTTGTGGGGGCATTGCGCCAAGCCGAACCCGCACTGGCGCTACCTGCAGGCGCGGCCGCAGGCGGTCGTTACTTTCCTCGGGCCGCATTCGTACCTGTCGCCCCAGGTCTATCCCGACCTGGCCCGTGTGCCGACGTGGAACTACCTTGCGGTGCATTGCACGGTCGAAGCCCGTTTGGTCGAGGAGCCCATGGAGAAAGACGCGCTGCTCAAGAAGCTCATCGGCGACCACGAGCCTGCCTACGCGCAGCAATGGCGCGACCTGGGCGAGGAGTTCCAGCTCAAGATGCTGAATGGCATCGTCGGCTTCGAGCTGAAGGTGACCGCGCTGCAGTGCAAGGTCAAGATCAACCAGCACCGCAAGGAGTCGCATGCGGCCATGCGCGCCATGTACGGTGCCGGCACGCCGGACGAGCAGGCGCTGGCGGTGTGGATGGACCGGCTCGGCATGAACGCCGAAGCACCGGTGGCGGAAGGAAGCTGAGATGCGCGTGTTCGGATTGCTCGGGCTGGTGCTGGCGCTCGTGATCGTCGGGCTGATCGCCAAGAAGCAGCTGACGACGGCGGTGGCGCCCGTGTTGCCGTCCGTGCCTGGTGCCGCGGCGCCCGCACCGGGTGAGGCTCCCGTCGATGTGCGCACGCAGAGCCAGCAGGTCCAGCAGCAGGTGAAGGACGCGCTCGACGCCGCGGCGCAGGCGCGCAAGATGCCGGATGACAACTGAGTTGCCCTCGCAGACAAACGACGCGCATTGGATGGCGCTCGCGTTGGCCGAGGCGCGTCTCGCGGCGGAGGCCGGCGAGGTGCCGGTGGGCGCGGTGCTGGTCAAGGACGGGCAGGTCATCGCGACCGGCCGCAACACGCCCGTGGCGCAGCACGACCCGAGCGCCCATGCCGAGATCAACGCGCTGCGCGCCGGTGCCGCCGCGCTGGGCAACTACCGGCTCGACGGCTGCGAACTGTTCGTCACGCTCGAACCCTGTGCGATGTGCGCCGGCGCGATGCTGCATTCGCGGTTGGCGCGGGTGGTGTTCGGCGCGGCAGATCCCAAGACGGGTGCGGCGGGATCGGTGCTCGATCTCTTTGCGGAGCCGCGGCTGAATCACCGCACGCAGGTGCAGGGCGGCGTGCTCGCGCAGGAGTGCAGTGCGGTGCTGCAGGGCTTCTTCCAGCAGCGACGCAGCGTGGCGCGCGAGCAGGCCGAGCCCTTGCGCGACGACGCGCTGCGCACGCCGGCCGAGCGCTTCGCTTCGCTGAGCAACTACGCCTTCGCATCGCATTACGTGCAGGACCTGCCGAGCCAGCAGGGCTGGCGCCTGCATTACGTGGACGAAGAGGGCGCAGCGGGCAGCGACGGCCAATCGGCGCCTTGCCTTTGCCTGCACGGCCCCGGCGAATGGGGCTATTTCTTCCGCCATCTCGTTGGGGCGCAAGGCCTGCGCACGCTGGTGCCCGACCTCATCGGCTTCGGCAAGAGCGACAAGCCCAAGCGCGAAGCCGCGCACAAGCTCGAATGGCACCGCGATGTGCTGCTCGAATGGCTGGACCGCGTGCAGCCGAAGCCCGTGGTGCTGGTGCACAGCGTCGCGGCCAGCGAGCTCGCATCGTTGTTGCAAGCCGCGGCTGCCGATCGTTTCGTGGCCACGATCGTCCCCCCCGATGGCGGGGAGCGCATCAAGGACGCATGGCGTGCCCCATACCCCGACCGCGGCTACGAAGCCGCGCTGCGCGCGCTCGGACCGATCGCTTCGTCCTCGGGTCCGACGGCCGCGCAAGCCACGCTCCTCGCGCGTTTGGCGCGCAACGCAATGGGATACTCGACCTCGTGACCAAACACATCTACATCTACTCTCCCTCCAGCGCGATCCGCGACAAGGCCGCCTTCCGGCGCGGCGTGAAACGACTCCAGGCCCTCGGCCACGAGGTCGAGATCGACCCCGACGCGCTCTCGGTGCACCAGCGTTTTGCGGGCGACGATGCCACGCGGCTCGCCGCGATTTCGCGGGCGGCGGCGAGCGGCGCGAACGTTGCTCTCATCGCGCGCGGCGGCTACGGGCTCACGCGCATCCTCGACCAGATTCCGTACAAGGCCGTGGCCAAGGCGATCCAGAGGGGCACCGAGTTCGTCGGCTGCAGCGACTTCACCGCGCTGCAGAACGCGCTGGTCGTCAAGACCGGCGCGGTCACGTGGTCGGGCCCCGCGGTCGGCGAAGACTTCGGCGCCGAAGCCGGTGCCGACGACATCATGGAAGCCTGCTTCGACGACCTGTTGAGCGGGCAGGGCGAAGGCACCGGCTGGCGCATGCCGGCGCGCGATGCCGAATTGAAGTTCAAGCCCGTGGAAGACGCCGTGCTCTGGGGCGGCAATCTCTGTGTGCTGACGAGCCTGCTCGGCACGCCGTACTTTCCGGCGGTCGACAAGGGCGTCCTCTTCATCGAGGACACCAACGAGCACCCCTACCGCATCGAACGCATGCTCGACCAGCTGAAGATGGCCGGGGTGCTGGGCAAGCAGAAGGCGATCGTGTTCGGCCAGTTCACCGGCATCCGCAAGGTGCCGGGCTACGACCGCGGCTTCGGGCTCGATACGGTGGTCGATCGCCTCCGCGCGTCATTGAAGAAGGTGCCGGTGCTCACGGGCCTGCCGTTCGGCCATGTGCCGACGAAGGTGCTGCTGCCGGTGGGAGCTAAGGTGGCAATGGCGGCCGAAGGGCGCGATGTCTTCCTCGTGTGGGGGCATCGGCATGCCCATTCGCACGGCCATGACCACGCGCACTGAATGCCGCCCTGGTTGGCGGCCTCGAAAGCCGCTTCGCCTTCAGCCGTTGTTGGTGAAGCGCTGATGGGCGCGGGGACCCATCGAGCCGGGCAGGCCGCCCTTGAACATGCTGTTGATGGATTTCATCTGGCGGCGGGCGGCGGATTCGCCGTCGATGGCGCTCAGCGCGGTCATCACGTCCTGGCGCAGGTACCAGAGGGCCTCGACGTCGACCGCGAAGCGCACGCGCTGGCTGACACGCTGGATCGAATGGCCGCCATGGGCCTGGAGCACCGACAGCATGGCCGTGCGAATCCGACCCAACTGGCTTTCGGTCGCCTGGCGGGAACCGAAACTGGGCAAATTCAGCAGACGAAAAATGCGGCGGAAGAGCACCATGTGTGACGAACAGCGTATTGCCGGAAACCGGGACGGCCGCTACCTTAAGCTTGAGTTCGCCGTTACACAAGCTGTTAAACAGTGTTTCTTGTTTGCAAACAACAAGCTTTACGTATCAGTTTCAGCACTTATTGAGGTTTGATATCAAAAGTACTACATCCTTCGGCAGGCTCGGTTTCAGGCATATGTCAGACCAAACACGGGCAAGAGGCTGAAGAGCTTCCTGACCATAATCCACCAGCGATCGCTACCGAGTACAAGCCAGTATGGGTGTCAATGCCACAGTCGTTTTCGCGGACCTGACGGGGAGCACGAGGGTCTTCGAGGCCATGGGGAATGCGCGCGCCACCGAGACGGTGACGCGCCTGACCCAGTGGATCGGTGGCGTCTGCCAAGCGCACGGCGGCCGGGTGGTGAAGTCGCTGGGAGACGGCGTCTTTGCCATCTTCTCGAGCGGCGCCGCCGCCACGCACGCGGTGATCGAACTCCAGCGCTACCACCAGAAGCGCCTTCAGGTCTGGCCCGCGCCCTTGCGCATGGCGCTGCAGATCGGCGTGGCCAGCGGCGAAGTGGTCGAGCTGGAGGGTGATTGCTTCGGCGATGCCGTCAACCTCGCCTCGCGGCTGAGCGACCTCGCCGGCCCCGGGCAGATCTGGGTGACCGATGCGGTGATCTCGCAGCTGCGCGAAGGCAGCGTGCAGCATCGCGACCTCGGGCTCATCAACATCCGCGGCCGCAGCGAGATGTCGGTGGTGCACCGCATCGACTGGCAGGAGGACGTGACCTCCTTCCTCACGGTGCCGGCCGCGCTGGCGCCGATGCGAATTCCGGACTCGTCGTTCGGCCAGATCGAACTCTCGTGGCTGGACGTGCGCTCGATGTTCAGCAGCGAACAGCTGCCGATCCACCTGGGGCGCGTGGACGACGCGCAGTTCGTGGTCAACGACCCGCGCGTCTCGCGGCTGCATGCGCGCATCGAGATGCGGCAGGGCAGCTGCGTGCTGATCGACATCAGCACCTATGGGACCTGGGTGCGCTTTCATGGCAACGGCGGGCCGAGCACCGAGATCGCTCTGCGCCGTGAGGAATGCGTGCTGCACGGCCGCGGCGAAATCGGCCTGGGTGCGCCGCTGAGCGATTTCAGCGCGCCCACCATCGCCTTCAACACGACCGGCGGCGAGGTGATGCTGTCGCGCCGCGAGGTGAGTCCGTGAGAGAAGGTGCACCGTCGGGTTGCGTCGGGCGTTGCTTGTGAACCGGGCACTGTTCGCCCTTGGCCATGGAGCCGCTGTGAATCTCAAACAACATTCTTCTGTTTTCAAATGGGCAACCCTCGGCGCGATCGCGGCCGGTGCGTTGCTCGCCGCTGGCGCCGCCAATGCGCGCGGCCACTGGTCGGTGCAGATCGGTACGCCCGGCTATGTGGGCGGCGGTTATCCAGCCCCGTATTACGCGCCGCCGCCGCCGGTTTACTACCCTGCACCGATCTATTACCAGCCCGCGCCGCCCGTCTACTACAGGCCGCCGCCGGTGTACTACCGCCCGGCACCCGTCTACAGCCCGCCCCCCCGGACGCATCTACTACGGTCCCGGCTATCCATACCGCCCGCCGAACGGCTACGAATGGGAAGACGAGCAGGACTGAAGTCCTGACCCAAGGCGCGATAACTTAAAATCTTGCTTCAGCGGGCCGCTGGGGCTGCCAATTTTGTTTCGGAAGTGACGAAAAAGTCACATAAAGTCACAAATATTGGATTGACGACCTGTCGTTAAAGGTTCTCGCCACCGAAATCCGCAGGGCACGGCACTTGCCTTGATAGCTCCCGGCGCAAGAACGCCGCAGGAGCGAGGAAACATGGTGGAACCGATAGAAGCCGGCTGCGCGAGCGTGGCCGACGATTTGGCGTACGTCGATGCGCCGGCAACAACAGATACAGCTGAGACCGAAGCGTCGTCCAGGCCCCTGAAGGCGTTGGCGACGTTCTCCATCGCGGCCTGCGGGGGTGGAAGCGGCGGGGGCGCTGGAGGCGGATTCGGCGCCGGCATCGGCGGCCTGCCGGGGGCGGGCCCAGGCCCCGGTGCGGGATCGGACGCGGGTACGCTGGCGCGCTGGTTCGGCGTGCCCGACGACCAGCTCGACGGCATCCTGCCCAACCTCAAGAACTTCGGCATGACGGCGCCGATCGGCATCGCCTATCCGCGCAACGTGGGGTTCATGGGATGAACGACGCGAGCGGCATGAAGGGAATGAAGGGCTTGATCGGGGAGGAGGGTGGCACACGCGTGTCCTTTCCGGCCAACGGTGGCAGGAAGGCGTCCTTCCCCGTTCGCGGTGCGGACCTGACGCCGATGCACCCCTTCTCCAGCGTCGAGGGCGCCATCGCGGCCATCGACGCGCTGGATCGCGGGCTTCGGGAGTTCGAGCTGTCGGTGTCCGACAGCCTGCAGGACTATCTCGGCGTGCAGATGGCGCAGATCACCGACCGTGCGCTGGCGCGGGGCTGGGAGCCCATCAGCTTCATGCAGAAGAATGGGTTTCGGCGCTATCGCTTCAAGGCGATGCGCCGGGCTTGAGCCGTCGCTTGCCGTCGATTTCCTCCTTCGTCTTTTCTCTTTCACAAGGCCCTCCGGAAACCATGCGTTCGAAATTCCAGATCGCCGCTATCGGCACCCTCGCGACCCTGCTGCTTGCATCGTGCGGTGGTGGTGGTGGTGGTGGTGGTGGTGGTGGCGGCGGCGGCGGCGGCGGCGGTGCGCTGCCGCTCGGGTTGGGCGTGCCGCCTGCAACCGCGCCCGCACCTGCGCCGGCTCCAGCCCCTGCAGCACCGGCGCCCCCGCCCGCACCCGGCCCCACCGCGCTGGAAAGCTGCGGCCTGCCCGACTTCGTTCAGGACACGATCGCCCGCGTGAACCAGTTCCGCAGCGAGGCGCGCACCTGCGGCGCCACGCAGTACCCGGCCGCCGCGCCCATTGCCTGGAACGCGCAGCTCGATGCGGCCGCGGCACGCCATTCGCGCGACATGGTCGAGAAGAATTACTTCGATCACACGGGCTCGGACGGCAGCACCGTCGGCACCCGCGCCACCGACGCGGGCTACAAGTGGTCGGGCGTTGGCGAGAACATCGCGGCCGGGCAGACCAGCGTCGCCTCGGCCATGAACTCGTGGCAGGGCAGCGAAGGACACTGCCGCAACCTGATGGGCGCGAGCTACAAGCACGTCGCGCTGGCATGCGTGCGCGGCGGCGCGGGCAATGCCTATCCGTACTACTGGACGATGGTGCTCGGAACGCCCTGACCGCCCTGACCGAGGCCTCCACGACCGCGCGCGTCAGTCCAGCCGGATGCGGCCCCACAGTTCGAGCGTGCGCTTGCCGATACGGTCCATGACCTTGGCCTGTACGCTGTAGAGCCCGGCTTCATTGGTCGGGCCGAAGCCGAAGTTCATGCTGGCCGAACCGAGCACCAAGGTTGCCGGGGGCGGCTCCGAAGTCCAGAGCGGGCCGCCTCCGGCCGGCACGCGCTGTCCGCTGGGGGTGATCATGAAGAACTCGACCACCACATCGCACTGGCCAACGGCATTCGGCGCGCAGCCGCGCAGGAACAGCATCGCGCTGGAACTGATGCCGCGCTTCACGCTGTCGGTGACCCGCAGCGTCGGCGCGCGGCTGGAGGTGCTCCAGGCCTTGCGCAACTCGGCCTCGTCCGGGGTGATGAGCAATTGCGCGAGAAAGTCGCCGTCGCTGCGCATCGACTCGGTATCGGGAATCGGCTTGCCGGTGCCGTCGGTCCATCCCGCCGTCGATGCGAGCGGCACGAGAAGCGAGAGAACAACGACAGGAAGACGGAAGAGGCGGCGCATCGGCACAAGCCTCCCGTTCCGGCTAGCGCGCCGGCTGCGCCAGGATCCGGTCGAGCTGCGCAATGTCGATCGGCTTCTGCAGGTGATGGTCGAACAGCCCCTTGGCGGCTTCGCCGGCCGCGTCCGCCGCCGAGAAACCCGAGATCGCGACCAGCAACCGCGGCGTGCCTTCGGTGGTGCTCGCACGCAGCCGCCGCGCCACCTCGGAGCCCGGAAAGTCGGGCAGGGTGAGGTCGATCAGCGCGGCATCGAAGTGCTCCTCGGCCGCCGCGTCCATCGCCTGCTGCGCCGTGTAGGTGCAGCGGGCGGTGTGGTCCTGCAGCGTGAGCAGTTCCTGCAGGAGGTCGGCAGCGGCCTGGTTGTCGTCGACGATCAGCACGTTCACGGCGGTTTGTCTCTTGAGTAGGTCGAAAGAAGCAGTATCAACGGAATGTGTCTTGAGCGGCGTAAGGATGTTCCTACGCGTTGAGTGCGGGGCTCGTTGCGGTGACCTGCAGCGGCAGCTCGACGGTGAAGCGTGCGCCCTGGCCGGCCGCGCTTTCCACGCCGATCTGCCCGGCGTGCAGGTCCACGATCTTGCGCGTGATGTAGAGCCCGAGGCCCAGCCCGGCCGCGTGCTGGCGGCTGTGCTCGGTGCGCTCGAACTGCTCGAAGATGCGCGCCTGGTCCTCGGGCGCGATGCCGATGCCGTGGTCGCGCACGCTCACGCGCGCCACGTCGCCGGCCCGCTCGACCATCATCTCGACCGGCTTGCCGCCGCCGTAGCGCAGCGCGTTGGTCAGCAAGTTGGTCAGCACCTGTTCGATGCGGAACTCGTCCCACACGCCGTGCAGCTCGGCCGGCGCTTCGAGCGAAATCGTCGAGCCCGCGGCTTCGGCCTGCTGGCGCAGGTTCTCGACCACGGCGCGGGCGAGCACCGCGAGGTCGACCGGCTTGGTCTGGATCGACAGCGCATCGCGCCGCATGCGCGTCACGTCGAGCATGTCGTCGATGAGCCGCACCATGTTGCGGATCTGCCGCTGGTCGCGCTCGATCATCGCGGGCAGCCGCTCGGGCGAGAAGCTCGCGAGGTTCCCCTTGCTCAGGTGAAGCTGGCGCAACTGCGCCTCCAGGTAGAGCGTATTGAGCGGCGTGCGCAGCTCGTGCGAGACCATCGACATGAAGTCGTCGCGCATGCGCACCGCGCGCTCCAGCTCGAGCTGGGTGTGCTGCAGCTGCTGCACCAGCTCTTCCTGCTTGCGGTGCGCGGCCGCGAGCAGTTCCATCTCGTGGCGCAGCGCCTTGCGGTGCTGGTAGAGGTCGACGAACACGTTCACCTTGCTGACCACCGCGTGCGGATCGAGCGGCTTGTGCAGGAAGTCGACCGCGCCGCTCTCGTAGCCCTGGAAGGCGTAGTTCAGCTCGCGCCCGGCGGCGCTC
>Ga0163161_10000160_pt1 | contig 62228 bp, 55 predicted proteins | sample S45metaG_FD_129847 | JGI IMG/M metagenome (GOLD analysis project Ga0163161, IMG submission 129847) | Switchgrass rhizosphere microbial communities from Kellogg Biological Station, Michigan, USA - S4-5 metaG | ecosystem: Host-associated > Plants > Roots > Rhizosphere > Soil | place: USA... | reverse complement strand
GGCGTTGCTGCGTCACGCTTTCGCGCATTGCGCAAGATTCCCCACTGCTGCCTCCCGTAGGAGTCTGGGCCGTGTCTCAGTCCCAGTGTGGCTGATCGTCCTCTCAGACCAGCTACCCATCGTTGCCTTGGTAGGCCGTTACCCCACCAACAAGCTAATGGGCCGCGAGCCCCTCCCAATGCGGAGGCCGAAGCTTCCTTTAGCGAACAGACTTAGATCTGTGCGCCACATCCGGTATTAGCCCGAGTTTCCTCGGGTTGTCCCGGTCATCGGGGCAGGTTACTCACGTGTTACTCACCCGTTCGCGGCTTTGCCCCAGGGCAAGCCCTGGTTCGTCGCACCACTTGCATGTGTTAAGCACGCCGCCAGCGTTCGTCCTGAGCCAGGATCAAACTCTCCGTGAAAGGTACTTCTTACAGAGAGCTGTCATGCCTGGCAAATTGCAAATCGCCGGGTACACATACTCGGCGACCGGCATGACGGGTAAATCAGACCACCCGGCGCGCTGGCGCACCGAGTGGATCGGGCTCAAACATCCCACGGACACGAGTGTCCGCGGGGTGCACGCTGCTCAGTTTTCAAAGACCGCTGCGCCTTGGCGACGGGACTCGTCGCTCTTCACGCATGGGCCAGGCACCGGGCCTTGCCCAGAAGGACGTGGGAGTATAGCGCTGTGGCGGCGGTTTGCCTAGCCGCCCTCAGGCAGGAGCGCGCAGGCGGCGGAAGCGGCGCTTGCCGACCTGCAATACGCGCCCGTCCAGCGCAGCCGGCGCGAGGTCCAGCGTACCGGACGGGATTGGCTCCCCGTCGAGCTTTGCCCCTCCCTGCCCAATCAGGCGACGGGCCTCGCTCGAGCTGATCTCGAAGGCGCTTGCCATCAGTGTCGGCAGGTGAACCTCGCCGCCGTTATCGCCGAGAAAGGGCTCCAGGTCGAGCTCCTCGACCTCGTCCGGTGCCTGGCGATCGACGAAGAGGCGGTTGAAGTGCCCCTCAGCCGACGCCGCCGCGGCGGCGTCGTGGAAGCGCTCAACTACCCCCCGAGCGAGCGCCCGCTTGGCCTCATTTGGCGGCATCGCCGAGGCGAGCTCGGTACCCAGCACAAGCCGGTAGTACTCGGGCATCGCCTCGTCAGGGATCCTCATCGTCTTGCCGAAGATCTCCTCCGGCGCCTCGGTGACACCGATGTAGTTACCCAGTGACTTGCTCATCTTCTGGACGCCATCGGTTCCGACCAGGATCGGCATCGTCAGGATCGATTGGGGCTTCTGGCCGTAGGCGGTCTGAATGTCGCGGCCAAAGAGCAGGTTGAACTTCTGGTCGGTCCCCCCCAGCTCAACGTCTGCTTCGACCGCGACTGAGTCGTAGCCCTGAAGCAGCGGGTAGAGCAACTCCAGGGCCGCAATCGGGACGCCTGCGGCGAGGCGCTTCTGGAAGTCGTCGCGCTCGATCAGACGAGCGACGGTGGTCTGCGCCAGCAGGCCAAGCAGCTCCTCCGGTGCCATCCGCAGCCACTCGCTGTTGAAGCGAACCTCGGTGCGCTCGCGATCGAGCACCTTGAACGCCTGCTCCTGGTAGGTCGCGGCGTTGGCCTCGATCTCCTCTGGCGACGGAAGTGGGCGCTGAGCGGAGCGACCACTCGGATCACCAACCCTTGCGGTGAAGTCGCCGACGATCAGGACGACCTGGTGGCCGGCATCCTGAAACTCGCGCAGCTTCTCCAGCACGACCGTGTGCCCGAGGTGGATGTCAGGCGTGGTCGGGTCGATGCCCAGCTTGACCCGGAGCGGCCGCCCGGCCGCAAGCTGCTCCTCGAGCATCCCCGCCGGTAGCACGTCGACCGCGTTGCGTGTCAGATCCGCCATGGCGGCAATGCTAGACTGCCGCACTCTCTTGGCGGGCGAACGCAGCAAGCCGCGCCTCAAGAAGCTACGCATCCTCTTCGTTGTTATGGGGCTCGGCGTGCTGGGGCTGGTCTCGATGGTCTTCGGGATGATGGCCGCTGTCTCGCAGGATCTGCCCGCGATCTACAACTTCGCCCAGTACAAGGCGGCAAAAAACAGTGAGATCTACGACGCCTCGGGGGAACCGATTGGGACGCTGAGCAGCGACCAGAACAAGATCCTGCTGACCTCAGGCCAGATCTCTCCGAACATCAAGAATGCCGTGGTCTCGATCGAGGACTCACGCTTCTACGAACACAACGGCGTCGACTTCAAGGGCATCGCCCGCGCCCTGATCAAGGACGTGCTCAGCCAGAGCGCCGCGCAGGGAGCCTCGACAATCACCGAGCAGTTCGTCAAGAATGCCCTCGAAGCAGAAGGCAGCCGCACAGTCTTCGAGAAGTTCCGTGAGGCAGCGCTGGCCTACCGGCTGGAGCGCCACTGGACCAAGGACAAAATTCTCACCGAGTACCTGAACACGATCTACTTCGGTGAGGGCGCCTACGGGATCGAGGCGGCGGCGCGCACCTACTTCGGCAAGGCTCACCCAGGCTGTGGCACCCAAACCGAGCCCTGCGCATCAGTGCTTGAGCCTTGGGAGGCCGCGACGCTCGCTGGGGTGATCGCCTCGCCCTCAGCCTACGACCCAAAGGTCTACCCGGAAAACTCGTTGATGCGGCGCAACATCGTGCTCGAAAAGATGTACGAACAGGGCTACATAACGCAGGAACAATTTGAGGAAGGCCGCCAGCAGGCCCTGCCCGCCCCGGCCGACATCGAGCCTCCCAAGCTCGACTCAAAGGCCCCCTACTTCACCGCCTGGCTGCGCCAGCAGTTGGTCGAACGCTACGGCGCCGCCAAGGCCTTCTTCGGCGGCTTGAAGGTGAAGTCGACGCTCGACCTGCGCCTTCAGAACGCGGCCGAAGAAGCGGTTAACTCTTACCTTGGCTACTCGCCAGCGACCGCCTCGGTGGTCGTACTCGACAACCACAACGCTGGCGTCAAGGCGATGGTCGGGGGGCCGAATTTCGAAACCAAGCCCTTCAATCTCGCCACCCAGGGCCACCGCCAACCCGGCTCCTCGATCAAGCCGTTCACGCTGATCACGGCGCTGGAAGAGGGGATCTCGCCGTATACGACGTTTGAATCCGCGCCCCAATACATCCATTTCGGGAAGCACAACCAGGAAGTATTCGAAGTTAAAAACGACGAGGACTCCTACCTCGGTTCCTGTGACATCGTCTGCGCAACGACCTACTCAGACAACTCGATATACGCGCAACTCGGCCTCGAGGCGCTGAAAGGCAAAACGATCCAGGACCGCACCCACTCGATCGCAGCGACGATCCACAAGGCTGGCTACCAGGACCCAATCTCGACCAACCCTTCGATGGTGCTCGGTGGGCTCGAAGTGGGCGTCACGCCCCTGGGCTGGACCTACGCCTACTCGACGATCGGCAACAACGGCGACCGGGTCAGCGGCACGCTGGCGCCACGGCCGGGTGATAGTCCCGTTGCTTATACCCAGGTCACCGACCAGGACGGCCACACGATCAAGGGCGGCGACAACGACTCGATCCACACCCAGGTGATCCCCGAAAGCGTCGCCGAAGAAGCGAAGAGCATCCTCGAAACGGTGGTCTCCAGGGGCACCGGCACCCACGCCAACATCGGTGCCTCCGGTCAGTGGGGCAAGACGGGGACAACGGAGAACAACGGCGATGCCTGGTTCTGTGGTGGCATCGAAGACGAAGTGACCGCCTGCGTCTGGGTCGGCTACGCCGACACGACGACGCCGATGACAACGCTCTACAACGGCGGGCCGGTGATGGGCGGCACCTTCCCTGCGTTGATCTGGGCCAGCGTGATCTCGGCTTGGGAGGAAATCAAGGCCGAACGCGAAGCCGAAGCGAAGGAAGGCAAGCACGGCGGTTCGTCCTCTGGATCCGGCTCAACCTATGTGCCGCCGTCAACTTCAGAACCCGAAGTCGAATCCTCTGAACCCGAAGTGAGCGAACCGTCTGAACCGGCACCCGAAGCAGCCGAACCCGAAGCGGCGGAACCGGCGGAACCGAGCGAACCTGCGGCGCCCGCTACTGGGGGTGGCGTTACCGCGGGGTAGAGCCCATCCCGGTAGGGGTTCCGCTTAACTTTTTCGGTGGTCGGATTGGGGCTTGGCGCCTCGGTGCGAGCTGACGAAAAAGTACAAGACGCTCCACCCCTACCGGGATGGGCTCTAAGCACGAATCGGCTTCGAGATGTGGGGGTTGTCGGCGGCACAGAAGCGCCAGGGGCGCTCGGTTGCTTTGGTGATGCCGATGCGTGGGCCGGTGACGATCTCGCTCGCCCAGTCCTCGTCGGGAGGCAGGAGGAGGAACGGATCGCGCGCCAGGTCGGCGCGGTTCTCAGAGAGACCGATGCCCAGGGCTTCAGTCAGCTTGCCTGGACCGGAGCAAAGATCATGGTCAGGACGCGGGCCGCGCCGGTTTCGCATGGCTTCGATGCCGGTCGTCGGTTCCAGGGCTCGGATCAATACCGCCGCCGCCTCGCCCTCCGGTTCGGCCACCGCGTTGAGAAGAGCGTGGATCCCGTAGGAGAGGTAGACGTAAGCGCGGCCAGGCGGGCCGAAGAGAACCTCGGTGCGGTCGGTCAGGCCGACGTAGGCGTGGCAGGCCGGGTCGTCGCGCTCGTAGCTCTCGGTCTCGACGATCGTGCCGCCCACCCCTTCGTAGAAGAGACGGCAGCCGATCAGCTCACGGGCGACGACGTGCACGGAGCGGTCGAAGAACTCGACCTCCAGGGACTCGACCGAAGGATTTTCGGGGCCCAAGGCCTGAAAATCCTTCGGCGAGGTGGAGGGTGCCACGAGTCAGGAACGCTCTTCTAGCGCCCTCGCCTTGACTGCAGCCAAGGTCTCGCCGGCCTGCCCGATCTGCACCGCCAGGGCCTCGGAGCCGGTGCCGCCCTCGATCCGCTTTGACTCCAGCCAGCTGCTGCGCTGCAGCACCTCGTAGAAGGAATCGTCGAGGTGCTCGGAGCGGGCCGCGATCTCCTCGGGACTCAGCTCCGACAGCTTCTTGTCCTGCTCCACCGCATCACGGACCAGGCCACCGACGATGCCGTGCGCCTCGCGGAAGGGCACTCCGCGCCGCACCAACAGGTCGGCGACCTCGGTGGCGGCGAGCATCTCATCGCCAGAGGCAGCCTCGAGCCGCTCACGGTTGAACTCGATCCCAGCCAACATCCCCTCGAGTGCCTCTAGACACGACTCGATCGTGTCGATCGCGTCGAAGAGCGGCTCCTTGTCCTCCTGCATGTCCTTGCCGTAGGTGAGCGGCAGAGCGTGCATCGTCCCCAGCAGCGAGGCGTAGCTGGCGGCCACCCGGGGGCTCTTCGCCCGCAGCAGCTCGGCCGAGTCGGGGTTCACCTTCTGCGGCATGATCGAGGAACCAGAGGAGAAGGACTCGTCGAGCTCACAGAAGCCGAACTCGGTGCTCGACCAGATCACGATCTCCGAACCAAGACGCGAGAGGTGCATCGCGCAGGTCGAGGCAGCAGCCAGGTAGTCAAGGACGAAGTCGCGGTTGGAGGCGCCGTCGATTGAGTTGTGACTGACGTGCTCGAAGCCGAGGTCGCCAGCTACCGAGTTGCGATCGATCTCCCAGTTGACGCCGGCCAGGGCGCCGGAACCGAGCGGCATCACCGAGGCACTATCGAGGGCGAACTGGAAGCGCAGCACGTCGCGGGCGAGCATCCAGAAATAGGCAAGCAGATGGTGGCCAAGATAGACCGGCTGGGCACGCTGCAGATGGGTGTAGCCAGGCATCGGCCAATCGCGGTGTCGCTCGGCCAGCTCCAACAGTCGCTCCATCGCATCTCCAGCGAGCTCGATCGCACGGAGCGAGTGCGCCTGCACGACCATCGCCACGTCGGTGGCAACCTGGTCGTTGCGAGAGCGCCCGGTGTGCAGCTTGCCGGCGAGCGGCCCAATCTCCTCGCCGAGCAAGCGCTCGACCGCCATGTGGATGTCCTCGTCGGCATCGGCAAACTCGAATCCGTGCTCGCCCATGCGGGCACGCACGCGCTCCAGGCCGGCGTCGATCTGAGACAACTCCTCGGCGTCGAGAACGCCGATTCCATGCAGGCCGCGGGCGTGCGCCTGGGACTGGTCGATGTCATAGGGCGCCAGGCGCCAGTCGAACTCGATCGAGCGATTGAGTCGCCAGAAGCGGGGATCGGGGTCTTTGCGGAAGCGAGACATCAGTGCAGGGATTGGGCCAGAGACTCGCATACCCGGGCCACCTGGGACTCGGTCATCGAAGGGAAAAAGGGCAGCGCCAGGGAGCGAGCCGAGGCCGCTTCGGCCACGGGGAACTGGCCCTCGCGGTAGCCAAGCTCGCGCAGGTGGGGGAAGAGGTGGATGCAGGGCAAGTAGGCCTTACTGGCGACGCCGCGCTCGGCGAGGCGGGCGATCGTCGCGTCGCGGTCGATGTCCTCGGGGAGCTGGACGGTGTAGACGAACCAGCTACGCACCTCCTCGCCGCAGCCCGCGGTCGGTGTGCGCAATCCGTCAATTCCCACGAACCCCTCCTCATACAGGGAGGCGACCCTGGCACGGCCGGCCAGCAGCGCATCGAGCTTCTCTAGCTGAGCGACGCCGAGCGCGGCGGCGACGTCGGAGAGGCGGTAGTTGAAGCCGAGGCGGTCGTGATCGAGCCAGCCCATGTCGGCAGCCCGACCTTGGTTGCGCTCGCTGCGCAGCCGCGTGGCGATTACCGGGTCAGACGTGACGACCATCCCCCCCTCCCCCGTGGTCAGCTGCTTGTTGGCGTAGAAGGCGAAGGTGGCAGTGTTGCCGCGGGCACCCACCTTGCGCCCCTCGGAGTCGACCGCGCCGAGGGCCTCGCAGGCGTCCTCGAGGATGTCGAGCCCGTGTTCGGCTGCAAGCGCCTCCAGCGCCGACATTGCCGCCGGGTAGCCGAAGATGTGGACAGGCAGGATGCCGGCCGTGCGCTCTCCCACAGCGTCGGCCGCGGCCGCGGGGTTGAGGTTGAGCGTCTCGGGGTCAACGTCGCAGAAGACCGGGCGGACGTCCTCGTAGAGCAGGCAGTTGGCAGATGCGACGAAGCTGAAGGGACTGGTCAAGACCTCGTCTCCCGGGCCCCAGCCGAGTGCGCGCACGCCGAGGTGCAACCCAGCCGTGCCGCTGGAGACGGCGACCGCGTCCTCGACCCCGAGCCAATCGGCGAAGGCGCGCTCGAAACGCTCCCCCATCGGACCCAGCGAGAGCCGCCCCGAGCGGAGGACCTCGAGGACCAGCTCCTCCTCGCGGGCACCGATCTCCGGCTTGGCAAGCGGGATCGTCTCGGTGTCGGGCGCGCCAGCCATAACGGGCCGCACCCTACTCGCCGGGTGCGTCGTCGTCGCGTGGCTGGAAGGCGTAGGCGAGCGAGTCGACCAGCGCCTCCCAGGAGGCCTCGATGATGTTCTCCGAAACGCCGATCGTGCCCCACTCACGCTTGCCGTCGGTGGAGTCGAGCAGTACCCGGGTGACGGCGCCGGTGCCGTGCGCCTCGTCGAGGATCCGCACCTTGTAGTTCGTCAGCTCGACCTCGGCCAGATGCGGGTGGCGACTGCCGATCGCGGCACGCAGTGCCTTGTCCAGGGCGTTGACCGGACCGTTGCCCTCCGCCACCTCGACGTAGCGCTTACCGTCGAGCACGACCTTGATCGTCGCCTCCGTTTCGACCCGGCCGCCCTGGCGCTTTTCGGTGGTGACTCGAAAGCTCTCCAACTCGAAGAGCGACTCATAGACGCCCGCCTCACGCCGCAGCAGCAGCTCGAATGAGGCTTGGGCCGCCTCGTAGTGGTAACCGCGATGCTCGTGCTGCTTCAGCCTCTCGACGGCGCCTTCCGCCGCCGCATCGTCCATCTCTAGTCCGGCACGCTCGGCCTGGCTCCGAATCGTCGCCTTGCCCGAAAGCTCGGAGGCGAGGATGTCGCGTTCATTACCCACCTCGGCCGGGTCGAGGTGCTCGAAGGTGCTGGCGTCGGCGGCGACCCCGGCGGCGTGCATCCCCGCCTTGTGGGCGAAAGCGTTACGGCCGACGTAGGCCCGGTCGGGGTTTGGGGTCATGTTGCAGAGTTCGTCGAGGTAGTGCGACGTCGGCGTCAGGCTGGCTAGCTGCTCAGCGGAGACGACATCGAAGCCCATCTTCAGCTGTAGCGCCGGCAGGATCGAGGCGAGGTTGGCGTTGCCGCAGCGCTCGCCGTAGCCGTTGACACAGCCCTGCACCAGACGTGCACCGGCGCCGACCGCGGCAAGCGAGTTGGCCACGGCACACTCGGCGTCGTTGTGGGTGTGGATGCCAATCTCGACCGCACCGGCGACATCGGCGACCACCGCGGCGGTGGCCTCGGCGACGAAACCGGGGAGGCTGCCGCCATTGGTGTCGCAGAGCGTAACGTTCTCGGCACCGGCCTCTGCAGCCGCCCGGACGCATTCGAGTGCGTAGGCGGCGTCATCGCGGTAGCCGTCGAAGAAATGCTCGGCGTCGAAGACCGGGCGCTTGCCGCGTTCACGGCAGAAGGCGATCGAGTCGGCGATCATCGCCAGGTTCTCCTCGTCGGAGACCTTCGTCACCTTCTCCAGGTGCAACCTCCAGCTCTTACCGACCAGACAGACGACGGGGGCAAAGCAGCTGGTGAGGACGACGAGGGCCTCGTCGTCGGAGGCCGCCATCCCGCGGCGCCGGGTCATCCCGAAAGCGGCGATCGTTGCCTGCTTCAGCTCCAGGTCGGCGAGCAACTCGAACAGCTCGGCCTCCTTCGGGTTGGAGCTGGGAAAGCCGGCCTCGATGAAGTGGATGCCGAGCGCGTCGAGGGCGTGAACGACCTTCAGCTTCTCGCCCACCGAGAGCGACATTCCCTGCCCACCCATACCGTCCCGCAAGGTGGTGTCGTAGAGCTTTACCTGTTCCATCTGATGCCTTTCGATTCGAGAGATCGGGGTGAGGGCCTTTCGACCCGCGCACACGGCATTGCCGCGCCAGCCGCTAGGCGGCTGTGGTAATTCGCCCGATTGCCTCGAAACGCTGCTGCATCAGGAACTGACCTTACTCGGTTGATCCGCGCTGGCTGGTGCCTCGACAAAGTCAAGCCACTCCAGGTACTCCTCGGCACGGCCATGCAGGGCATCGACGAACTTGGCTTGCACGTGGCGGGTGATCTCGCCCGGCTCGCCCAGCGGGTGGTCGTCTATCTCGCGCACCGGCACCAACTCGGCCGCGGTGCCGGTGAGGAAGACCTCCTCGGCCAGGTAGAGCTCGGAGCGAGCGACGTCGCGCTCGACCACGGTGTATCCGAGGTCGCGAGCGATCTGGATCACCGACTTGCGGTTGATCCCATCGAGGATCGATGCGACGTGCGGCGGGGTGACGATCTGGCCGTCGCGCACCAAGAAAATGTTCTCGCCCGAGCCCTCACAGACGAAGCCGCGCTCGTCGAGCAGGATCGCCTCCTCATAGCCGGCGTTGGTCGACTCGTGCTTGGCGAGGATCGAGTTGAGGTACTGCCCTGAGGCCTTGGCGTGCGGGATCAAACCGCCGGGGCCAATCCTGCGCCAGCTCGACACCTTTGCGCGGATGCCGTGCTTCTGCCCCTCCTCGCCGAGGTAGGCACCCCAGGGGAAGGCGGCGACGATCACATCGATCGGGGCATCGGTGGCGTAGAGGCCGAGGTTGCCGTAGCCACGGAAGGCGAGCGGCCGGATGTAGCAGGAGCCGAGGCCGTTGCGGCTGATCAACTCGCGCGTCGCGGCGGCTATTTCCTCTGTCGAGTAGGGCAACCCGAGGTAGTAGAGCTCGGCCGACTTGGCGAGTCGGTCGAGGTGGTCAGCGTGCCTGAAGACGGCCGGACCGCGCTCGGTCTCATAGCAGCGGACCCCCTCGAAGACGCCGGTGCCGTAGTGCAACGCATGGCTGAGCACGTGGACCTTGGCGTCCGCCCAAGGCACGAACTCACCGTTTTGCCAGATCAGCTCCGCCGTCTCCATGATCCGAGAAGTATGCCCTACCGAGCAGAAAGCTCAACCAAAACTGCGTCGGTGACCTCGTCGGTGCCCACTGCGGCCTCCCCCTTGCTCGCGAGGTCGGGGGTGCGGAGGCCGCGATCCAGTACGGCGTCCACTGCTGCCTCAACCCGCGCTGCCTCGTCGGGACGATCGAGGCCGTGGCGCAGCATCATCGCCGCCGAGAGGAAGGTTGCAAGCGGGTTGGCGACGCCCTGGCCAGCGATGTCGGGGGCGGAGCCGTGGACCGGCTCGAAGAGTCCCGGCTCGCCGTCAGCTCCAAGGCTGGCCGAGGGCAACATCCCCAGTGAGCCGGTCAGCATCGCTGACTCGTCGCTGAGGATGTCGCCGAAGAGGTTCTCGGTGACGATCACGTCAAAGTCCGACGGGCGCGAGACGAGTTGCATCGCCGCGTTGTCGACCAAGAGGTGATCGAGCTCTACATCGGGATAGTTGGGGGCGACCTTGCCGACCACCTCACGCCAGAGCCGCGAAGTCTCGAGCACATTGGCCTTGTCGACCGAGGTGACGCGGGGGGTGCGGCCCGATCCCTCGGCGCGCCGCTGCGCAGCCTCGAAGCCGACGCGGGAGATCCGTTCGACTTCCGCCGCCGAGTACTCGCAGGTGTCGTGGGCCGAGTCGCCGTCGCGGCCGCTGTCACCGAAGTAGATGCCGCCGGTCAGCTCGCGGACAACGAGCAGGTCGGTGCCGACGATCACCTCGGGGCGCAGCGGGCTGGAGCCGACTAGCGCCGGACTGGGCCGCACTGGACGCAGATTGGCATAGAGACCCATCCCCTTACGCAAGCCGAGCAGACCCTGCTCGGGGCGGGGTGCGGCAGGGTCGGTCGTGTCCCATTTGGGACCGCCGACAGCGCCGAGCAAAACGGCGTCGGCGGAACGGCAGGCGTCGAGCACCTCGTCGGTGAGAGCCGTCCCGTGGGCGTCGATCGAGCAGCCGCCCATCAACTCTTCACCGAACTCGAACTCGCCCAGCGCTTCGAGCAGGCGGCGGGCCGCACCGACAATCTCGGGGCCAATCCCGTCTCCGGGCAACAGGACTATCCGTGGGGCGCTGAGCACGGCGGGCACTCTATTGCGGCTCGGCGGAGACCCGCGCCTCGATGTTGAGACGGACGTAGTCGAGGGTGAGGGGCTGGGGCGACTCCGCGAGGATGGCTTCGGCAAAGGGCCGGCGCAGGTCCTCGGGCAGGCGCGCCAGATGGGGACCGAGCGTCACGGTCATCGTGAAGCGAAGCGGGTCAGGTGGGGTGACCGGCTTCGGCTCGAGCCAGCAATGTGCCTCAGCGAAGCCGGCAGCCCGGAGCCTTGCCTCTGTCTCTTCGGGTCCAGCAAAGTTCCACATCACCGTCATACCGCCGAAATACGGCGCGAACTCCGGGCGGGTCGCGACCGCCGCGATCGCGCGGGCGTGCTCGGCGACGTTGCCGATCCCGCCGCACTGGGCGACCAAACGCCCACCCGGCCGCAGCGCCTCGCTCAGGCGGCCGAAAAGCCGCTCGTGGTCGAGGATCCAGTGGAAGGTCGCGGTCGAGAAGATCAGGTCGACCGCCTTGTCGACCTCCAGCTCGGAGAGGTCGGCGACAAGGTAGGACGCCCGGTCGCCGAGGCGCTCCCGAGCCTTAGCGATCATCGCCTCCGAGGCGTCGACCGCAAGAAGCGAGCCCGACGGCAGACGGTCGATCAGCCTCTCTGCGACCCGGCCCGACCCACAGCCGGCGTCGATCACCGCCTCGTCGCCGCGCAGCTCAAGCCGTTCGAGCACCTCCATGCCCCAGCTGAACTGGGGGTCGGAGATCGCGTCGTAGGTCTCCGCGTCCCACTCGCGCGGGCCTGTGTTCATCGGGTCGGACACAAGCGGCTCAGAGAGCCGTCGTCACCGGACCGTGCACGGTCCCGGACTGCTCGAACTCGTCGATCGCAACCGCGTTCTCGAGAGTGATTCCGATGTCGTCCAACCCGTTGAGCAGGCGGTGCTTGACGTCATGCTCGACCGCGAACTCGAAAACGCCGGCGGCACAGGTCACCGTCTCGTCATCGACGTCGATCCTCGCCTCACCCGCCTCAGCGACGGCGCGACAGTGCTCCTCGTCGAGGATCGCCGGCAGCAACCCGATCTTGGTGCAGTTGGAATAGAAGATGTCGGCGAAAGATGGGGCGATGATCGCCTGGAAGCCGAAGTCCTCCAGCGCCCAGGGCGCGTGCTCGCGCGAGGAGCCACAGCCGAAGTTACGCCCCGCGACCAGGATCGGGTTCGGCTCCAGCTCGATCTCGCCGTCGCGGATCCAGTCGTAGAAGAGGAACTCGCCGAAGCCGGTCCGCTCGACCCGCTTGAGGAACTGCTTGGGGATGATCTGGTCGGTGTCGACGTCGGCACGGTCCAGCACCGACACCTTGCCCTCGATTACATCAATGGGTCGCATCTCTAGCTCCAATCCCGAATGTCGACGAAGTGTCCCTCGATCGCCGCCGCCGCAGCCATCTTCGGGCTGACCAAGTGGGTCCGGCCGCCCTTGCCCTGGCGACCCTCGAAGTTGCGGTTCGAGGTCGAGGCGCAGCGCTCGCCCTCGATCAAGATGTCGGGGTTCATGCCAAGACACATCGAGCAGCCCGCCTCGCGCCATTCGAAACCCGCCGAACGGAAGACCTCGTGCAGGCCCTCGGCTTCGGCGTCGGCCTTGACCTGCTGAGAGCCGGGCACGACCATTGCCCGCACCGAGCTCGCCACCCTGCGGCCGTCAACTATCTCGGCCGCCTCTCGCAAATCCTCGATCCGCGAGTTGGTGCAGGAGCCGATGAAGACCCGTTCGGGCGCGACCTCGGTCATCGGTGTGCCGGCCTCCAGGCCCATGTAGGCGAGGGCTCGTTCGGCCGACTCGCGGTCGGCCGGGGACTCCATCGCGGCCGGGTCGGGGACCGCGTCGGTCACCTCGATGACCATGCCGGGGTTGGTGCCCCAGGTCACCATCGGCGAGATCGCCGCTGCGTCGACCTCGACCTCGGTGTCAAAGCTTGCGCCATCGTCCGTCGCCAATTGGCGCCAGCGCTCGACCGCGGCATCGAAGTCCTCGGGCGCGGCGGGGCGGCCCCGCACCCACTCGAAGGTCGTCTCGTCGGGGGCGATCATCCCGGCCCGACCGCCGCCCTCGATCGTCATGTTGCAGATCGTCATCCGCCCGGGCATCGAGAGCGACTCGATCGCAGGCCCCGCGTACTCGACCGCGTGCCCGACCATGCCGCCGGTGCCTAGGCGACCGATCGTCGCCAGGATCAGGTCCTTTGGCGTGACGCCGGAACCCAACTCGCCGCTATAGGAGATCCGCATCGTCTGCGGGCGCTTCTGCACCAGGCACTGAGTGGCCAAAACGTGCTCGACCTCGGAGGTGCCGATGCCGAATGCCAGCGAGCCGAAGGCGCCGTGAGTTGAGGTGTGGCTGTCGCCGCAAACGATCGTCATCCCCGGCTGGGTGACGCCCAGCTCGGGACCAATCACGTGGACTATCCCCTGCCGCTCAGAGCCCAGCGAGTAGATCGGAATTCCGAACTCCTCGCAGTTGCGCTCCAACGTCTCGACCTGGACGCGGGAGAGCTCGTCGTCGATCAGCCGCGCGGCCATCGTCCCGTCGGTGGGGACGTTGTGGTCGGCGGTGGCGATCGTCTTGTCGGGCCGGCGCACGCCGCGGCCAGCCAGGCGCAGCCCGTCGAAGGCCTGGGGCGAGGTGACCTCGTGGACCAAGTGCAAGTCGATGTAAATCAGACCATCGGAGACCTCGTGGGCCTCCCAGAGCTTGTCGAACATGGTCTTCGGCATTTGGGCTCCTCCTAGCTCCGGCGCAGGCCGGCGGCGATCACGGCGAGAAAGCGTGTCGGCTCCTCGCCTTCATTCTCGAAGTGATGGGGCAGGTCGGCGTCGAAGGTGACGCTGTCGCCCTCGTTCAGCTCGTGGCGGGTGCCGTCGACCACCAGCACCAGCGTCCCCTCCAGGACGACCGAGGTCTCACGGCTACCTGGCTCGTGCATCGGCGGGTCGTCCCAGCCACCGGTTGTCGCGCCCGCCTCCAGGGTGTGCAGCGAGACGTCGGCACGCTGTCCCGGCAGCGGCGGCGTCAGCTCCTCAAAGCCGTGCCCCCCGCGTTCGAGCTTGCGCCGCGCGCCGGCCCGACTGACCGCCACATGCTCGCCCTCGTCCAGCCGCAGCAGCTGCGAGAGCGTCAGCTCCAGTCCAGCGGCGATCTTTGCTGCCACCGCCAGGGTCGGGCTCGTCTCCCCCCGCTCGACCTGCGAGAGCATCGGCGCACTGACGCCCGACCGCTCACCCAGGTCCCGCAGCGAGAGGCCCATCGCCTCGCGCAGCGCCCGCACTCGCAAACCAATCGCGAGCGACTCGCCGGGGGCGGATCCCACAGGCCTTCGTGCTTTCGAAACGATGGTCACGGGTACCGTACGTTATCACATACGTTTGTAACGAACGGGGCCTGAAAGGAGTGCTCGCAGATCCGATGCAACAGCCTCCGGTTCATCATCGAGCTGCGCCCAGGAGATGCGGGTCACCGAGTAGCCCGCCGTCCTCAAGATGCGATCGCGAGCACGATCATCCCTGAACGCCGAACGCGTCCCGTGCGCTTCCCAGCTGTCGAGCTCGACAACCTGACCCGTTCCCGACCAATGGCAGTCGACCTGAAATCGCTTCTGGCCGACCCCAATCCAGGCGTTGAGGCGAGGTCGCGGCAGGCCGTGTCGGCGAAGAAAAGGCAGGAACCGTTCCTCCAACGGGCTCCTGGTGTGCCCCGCCGGCAACGTTTCTATGCGGGCAAGCGCAACCCGCATCCGCCGCACCCCCCGTCGGCCCGAATAGCGCTCAACCAAATCAACGAGAGAGAGTCGGTCGTAGAGCCGCCGGTATTCAACCTGACGAATTGCACTCTCGACCTGGTCGACCGTTGATGTAGCGGCCAAGTCGAAAACCGTGCGGGGTGCTGAAGTCACGGGGATGCCGTCCACAACCGTGCGCTCGTCCGCCGGGAGTATCGAAAGGTGCCGATGGATCGCACCGGATGACCGACTTCGGTGCGAGACCGTCACGTCGATTCGACTCCTTGAGCTGGACCGGATACCCCAGAGCGCAGCCGCCGAAAGATGACTGAGTACTGCCGCCGGCCTACAACCCCATGCTGCCCCCGGGCAAACCGAGCAAGCCCTCGATCATCCCCGCGAGTTCGCGAAAACCCGTGTTGAGAACGAGTTGACGCGGACTCGGCGGGCATGCCGCGATGGTGTCGCCTCCGGCGTTACGTGTGGTGCGTGGCGTCTAACAGATGTGTGACTTTTATGGGCCGGGAGTGCGTTCAACTGCGGCCTCGGCGGTTGCCGCCTCGGCCTCGCGGATCGCGGCGCCCTCCAGGGCGTTGGAGAGGGCGCGGACGTAGGCTCGGGCTGAGGCCTCGAGGATGTCCGTAGCCACTCCTTGGCCCGTAGCCAGGCGGCCGGCGGCGCGCAGCATCACGGTCACTTGGCCGAGCGCATCCTCTCCCCCGGTCACGGCCTCGACCGTGTACTGGCGTAGATCGCACTCGGTCCCGGTCGCTTTCTGGATCGCGTGGAAGATCGCGTCAACCGGGCCGTCGCCGCTCGACTCGCCGACGGCCTCCTCGCCGGAGGGCATCTTCACCGCGACCCGGGCTAGCGGCTCACGCCGTGAACCGGCCTCAACCTCGAACCAAGCCAGCTCGTGCGCGTCGGCCTTCTCACGCATCTCATCGGAGACGATCGCCTCCAGGTCCAGGGCGGTGACCTGCTTCTTGCGGTCCGCCACCTCCTTGAAGCGCTTGAAGGCAGCATTGAGCGCGTTGCCCTCGACCTTGAAGCCCAGCTGATCCAGCGCGTCGCGCAGGGCGTGGCGGCCGGAGTGCTTACCCAGCACGATCGAGTTTGACTCTAGGCCGACCTCGGTCGCGTCCATGATCTCGTATGTGGTGCGCTCCTTCAGTACCCCGTCCTGGTGAATCCCGGACTCGTGGGCGAAGGCGTTGCGCCCCACGACCGCCTTGTTGGGCTGGATCGCGTAGCCGGTCAGGCGCGAGACCATGCGACTGGTGCGAGCCAGCTCGCGGGTGTTGGCACCGGTGTGCAGGCCGTGCACGTCCTCGCGGGTGCGGACCAGCATCACGATCTCCTCCAGCGAGCAGTTGCCCGCTCGCTCGCCGATCCCATTGACGGCACACTCGACCTGGCGCGCCCCGGCCAGCAGGCCGGCGTAGGAGTTGGCCACCGCCAGACCCAAGTCGTCGTGGCAGTGCACCGACATCTCGACCTCGCGCAACGCCGGCACCAGCTCGTATAGACGGCGGAAATAGTCCGCGTACTCCTCGGGCGTGGTGTAGCCGACCGTGTCGGGGATGTTGACCACCGTCGCCCCCTCCTCGACTGCGATCGCGCAGACTTCGGCGGTGAACTCGACGTCTGCTCGAGTCGCGTCCATCGGCGAGAACTCGACGTCCTCGCAGTAGGACTTGGCCAGGGTGACCGCGGCTCGCGCCTGACCCTTGACGTCCTCGCGGTCGGTCTGCAGCTGGTGCTCGATGTGGATGTCGGAGGTGGAGATGAAGGTGTGAATTCGGGGTCGTTGGGAGTCCTTGATCGCGCCCCAGGCGGCGTCGATGTCGGCCTTGTGCGTGCGGGCCAGGCCGCATATGACAGGGCCCTCGACGCTGCGGGAAATCGCCTCGACCGCCTCAAAGTCCCCAGGAGAGGTGATCGGGAAGCCAGCCTCGATCACGTCGACTCCCAGGCGGGCCAACTGCTGGGCGATCTCGACCTTCTCGGCCGTGTTCAGCGATATACCGGGCGACTGCTCCCCGTCTCGCAGTGTGGTGTCGAAGATGTGGACGCGGTTTGCGTCTTCTGAGGGTGCCACTGGTCTCTCCTCCTTCTCTGCTTCTTTCGAATGACCTTGTCTCTCGCGGCTATCGCGCCGCCCAGCGCTATTCCCCCCGAAGGGGGAGGAGAAGGAGAAGCGCGAGGCTGTCGGGCCGATGGGTCATTCGGTCGCTTGAGCTTAGCGTAGGCTGCGCACATCGCAAGCGAGTCGTCGTCAAGCGCGATCACCCGCTCCACCTGGTTCGCCCTCTTCGCAATGGGCATCGCGGTGGTGGTCATCGCCAACGACTTCTCTGCGATCAATGTCGCTCTCCCGACGATGGAGAGGGACTTCCACACCAACATCAACACGATCCAGTGGGTGATCAACGCCTACGCACTGACGTTCGGTGTGATGATCGTGACCGGCGGGAGGCTGGCCGACATGTTCGGACGGCGGAACGCCTTCTTCCTCGGCACAGCGATCTTCGCCTCGATGTCGGCGCTGGGGGGAGCGGCACAGACCGAGACGTGGCTGATCGCGACGAGAACCTTGATGGGCATCGGCGGGGCGCTGATGTGGCCTGCGATCCTCGGCATGACCTACGCCCTGCTGCCGGAAGAGAAGGCCGGGCTCGCCGGTGGCATCATCATCGGGGCCGCGGGCCTCGGCAACGCGATCGGCCCCCTAATCGGCGGAGTGCTGACCGATGCGCTGAGCTGGCGCTGGATCTTCTTCCTCAACGTGCCGATCTCCGCCTTCGCCGTCTTCGTTACCTACCGGCTGGTCAGGGTCGAGGAGCCTGACACGGGCGAACAGCGGATCGACTACCCGGGCATCGCGGCGCTCTCGGTGGGTCTTGTCTCCCTACTCGTTGCCCTCGACCAGGTCGACGACTGGGGCTTTGGCGACCCGCGCGTGATCGGGCTGCTCATCCTCTCCGCCGTCATGCTCATTTCCTTCCTGCCAATCGAGCACCGCGCCGGGCTCAGCGCCTTGGTGCCCCGAGCTGTAATGGCCAACGAGAGTTTCCGGGCCTCATGCCTAGCGATCCTGTTGATGTCGGCGACCTTCTTCGCGGCGCTTCTCTACCTGCCCCAGTTCATGCAGCATCAACTCGGCTACTCGCCGCTGGAGGCGGGCCTTGGAATGCTGCCCTTCCTAGCCACCTTCGCCTGTGTCTCGTTTGTCGCCGGACCGCTTTACGAGAGACTTGGCGCCAAGGTGCTCGCCTCGGTCGGTGCGCTCTGCATCACGATCGCGCCATTCATCTTCTCCCTGGTCGGCGATCGCTCGCACTACAGCTCGCTGGTCGCCGGCATGGTCGTCTTGGGAATCGGGATCGGCAGCTTTTACCCGACGGCGACTACAGCCGGTGTCACCTCGGTTGACGAGTCGCAGACCAGCCTTGCCGGCGGGATCATTTACATGTTCCAGATCGCTGGCGGCTCGATCGGCCTCGGCCTGACCACGATGGTCTTCTCCACGCAAAGCTCGTTCGTCGACGGCATCCAAGCCGGCTTCCGGCTCGATGCAGCCCTCTCGCTAGTCGGCTTCTTGATCGCCCTCTTCTTCGTCGGCGGCCGGTTGGTCGCGCGGCGTGACGCAGCAGGCGAAGCCACGGCTTAGACGCTAGGCATCTCGGTTTTGCGGCGACCTGACTCGCGCCTACGACAAGACGTTTTCGCCGCTCCCGCCGCGCAACAGGTCTTGTCCGGGCCCGCCGTGTAGAGCGTCATCACCCGGGCCGCCCCTCAAGACGTCGTTCCCGGGACCGCCGTAGAGCTGATCGTTACCGCCCCTGCCTCCGAGCCGGTCGCTGCCTGGGCCGCCGATCAACTTGTCGGAGCCGCTGCCTCCGAGAAGCAAGTCATCACCTGCCCCCCCGCGCATCGTGACCGGGACCTGAACAGCCGGGGTCACCAACACCGTGTCGTCCCGGGGCCCGGCGTTGACTTCAAAGCCGGCCACGAGCGGAGCCTTACAGATCAACTCGTTGGGATTTTCGGGCGGGTTCTGGCAAACAGTGCCGCCGACTTCCAGGGGCATAGACGAGTCGATTACGTAGCTATATCCGTCCGGCGTGAGCCAGATGCGGATCGTGTTCTGCGTTGCGCCTCCGGCCAAGACAATCGTGTAGGTGGTCTCGGGCGGCGTTTCCGCGCCGGCGACCGGCGTGCAGCACGCCGCCAGTGCGACAAGCATGATGACGATCGTCTTTTTCATCGCAACGTGTTCGCCTTAGGATGCGAACGCCCTAGCTTGGAAACAGCACTACCTTGCCGACGTTGCGGCGCTCTGCGATGAATTGATGTGCCTCGCCTGCACGCTCGAAGGGAAAGGTCTCGGCAACGACTGGTTCCAAGCGGCCGGCCTCTAGATCGGCCATCAGGGGCTCGGTAACGCGGTCGAGGCTTCCCTCCCGGTCCCACCACTTGAGCATGTTGAGGCCGAAGATGCCCTTGTTCTCGTTCATCAGCGCCAAGCTCTTCCACCAGGGGATCGTCGCCAGAGGCATCTTGGCGAGGCTCTTCAACATCGCCGGGATATTGCGGCCGCCTTCGTTCGTCGCCTCGGAAAGCCCGTACATGACCAAGCGGCCACCAGGGCGCAGCAAGCGGTAGTCCTTGCGGAACGAAGTCGGGCCGAGCGCATCGATGATCAGGTCGACACCCTCGCCGCCGCTGAGGCGCATCGTCTCGGCCTCGAAGTCCTGGTTGCGGTAGTCGATCGGGTGCGCGACGCCCTGGGCGCGGATTGCATCGTGCTTAGAGGGCGAGGCAGTGCCGAAAATCTCCGCGCCGACGTTGCGGGCAATCTGGGTCGCGGCTATGCCGACCCCCCCGGCCGCAGCGTGAATCAGGACCCGGTTGCCCTCTCTCAGGCTGCCCATCAGGATCAGTGCCGCGTACGCGGTTCCGTAGTTGACGGGGAAGGCAGCTCCCTGCTCGAAGCTAAGCCGCTCCGGAAGCGGCAGCACTTGCGCCTCGGGGACGGTGACGAGCTCGGCCTGGCCGCCGAAGCGAGTGCCAGCGCCGACCCGGTCGCCAACCGAGAATTCGGTGACTCCTTCGCCCACTGACTCGACCGTGCCGGCGACCTCGTAGCCCATTACGCAAGGTGGTTTCGGCGCGTCGGGGTAGACGCCAAGGCGAGCCATCGTGTCGGCGAAGTTGATGCCAGCAGCTTTAACCGCGATCCGCACCTCTCCGGGCCCGACCGGAGGATCGGGGCGCTCCTGAACCTGGAGCACGTCGAAACCACCGTTGGCTGTCTGCACCAGCGCCTTCACCGACGCAAGCCTACTCGGCTCGACCCAGCTATAGATCGACCGAGCGGCCGACGGTGAACCCGTCGACCTCGAGGATCTTGGCAATCGTCTCGTCATGGACGGGAGCATCGGTGGTCAGGGCCATCACGGCACTCTCTCCCCCCGGCTCGGCACCGACGGCGGCGGAGACGATGTTGACCCCCTCCTCGCCGAACATCGTCCCGACCTTGCCGATCATTCCCGGCCGATCCGCATAGCGGAAGACCGACAGGTGCTCGGCAAAGGGCAAGTAGAAGCTCTCTCCCCAGGCCGAGACTAGGTAGGGCTCGTTGCGGGGGCCGACCCCGGTCCCGGCGACCTCGACGTCCTCACCGCCAGCGTGCAGCCGAACCGTGACTAGCTCGGTGAAATCCTCAGAGCTGGAGTCGTTGGTCTCGACCAGCTCGAAGCCGCGCTCCTCCGCCATCTGCGGAGCGTTGACGAGGTTGACCGGCTCCTCGGTGTGGCCGGAGAGGATGCCGACTAGGACGGCAATCCCAAGCAGGCGTGTGTCGTGGGAGGCGATGCGGCCACGGAACTCGGCGGTAACGCTGTCGATCGAGCCCTGGGCGAGGCCCTCGGCGAGGCGGCCAAGCTTTTCGCAGAGGGGCACGAAGGGCGCCAGCGCCTCCATCTCCTCGGGGCGAACAGCGGCAATGTTGACCGCGTTGGTGACGACGCCGCCGGTTAGGGCGGCAGTCACCTGCTCGGCGGTGACGAGGCCAGCCCGGTCCTGGGCCTCGGCGGTCGAGGCACCGAGATGCGGCGTAACGACGACGTCGGAGCGAGCGAAAATCGGGTGCTTGGTGAAGGGCTCGGCCGGAAAGACATCGAGGGCGGCGCCACCCACCTTCCCCGACTCAAGCCCAGCGAGGAGCGCATCGAGGTCAACCAGCTCACCTCGCGCGCAGTTGACGATTCGAACACCATCCTTCATCGAGGCGATCGCTTCCGCACCGATCAGTCCGATTGTCTCCGGTGTCTTCGGCACGTGGACCGTGACCACGTCGGCGCGCTCGAACAGCTCTGAAAGGTTGTCCACGCCGTGCACGCCGAGCTCCCTGAAGCGCTCGGCGGAGACGAACTTGTCGAAGGCGATCACGTCCATGTCGAAGGCCTGGGCACGCTTGGCGACGAGCTGGCCGATGCGGCCGAAGCCGACGATGCCGATCGTCTTGCCGTAGAGCTCGGCGCCCTTGTACTTGGCCCGGTCCCAACGACCGTCGACGAGGGCACCGTGCGCCTGTGGGACGTTGCGAAAGAGGGCTAGCGCGAGGGCCAGGGTGTGCTCGGCGGCGGCTACCGAGTTCGATTCGGGCGCGTTGGCGACGACGATGCCGCGGCGGGTGGCAGCCGGGATATCGACGTTGTCGACGCCGGTGCCGGCGCGGCCGATCACCTTGAGGTTGCCGGCACGCCCGATCAACTCGGCGGTCAGCTTGGTCGCCGAGCGGATCAGGATTGCGTCGTAAGCGCCGATCGCGTCGGCCAGCTCCTCGTCGGACATATCCAGGCCGAGGTCGACTTCGAAGTTCTGCTTGAGCAAGTCGACGCCGGAGTCGGCGATCTTCTCCTTGACGAGGACCTTCATGAGCGCACGCCCTCTGAGTTCTCAACCACCCAGTCGATGCAGGCCGTCAGCGCCTCCACGTCGGCCGGCTCGACCGCCGGGAACATGCCAATCCGCAGCTGGTTGCGGCCGAGCTTGCGGTAAGGCTCAACGTCGACGATGCCGTTGGCACGCAGGGTGGCGGCGATCGCGGCGGCGTCGACCGAGTCATCGAAGTCGATCGTGCCGACGACCAGCGAGCGCTTGGCCGGGTCCGCCACAAAAGGCGAGGCGAATTCTGCCGCCTCGGCCCAGCCATAGAGATGACCCGAAGATGCCGAGGTGCGCTCCACGCACCAGTTGAGCCCGCCGCCGGCCAGCATCCACTCGACCTGGTCGGCAAGCAGCAGCAGTGTCGCCAGTGCCGGCGTGTTGTAAGTCTGCTCCTTGCGCGAATTCTCCAGCGCCGTCTGCAGCGAGAGGAAGGCGGGCTGCCAGCGGCCGGCGGCACCGTCGAGCTCCGCGATCCGCGTGATTGCGGAGGGACTAAGTGCCGCGAGCCAGAGCCCGCCGTCTGCCCCGAAGGCCTTCTGCGGTGCGAAGTAGTAGACGTCGGCCTGGCTCGCGTCGAGCGGCAGCCCCCCCGCGCCCGAGGTCGCGTCAATGAGGATCAGCGCGTCGCCAGCCCCGTCGGGCCGTGTCACCGGAACCATCACCCCAGTCGAAGTCTCGTTATGAGCCCAAGCGATCGTGTCGGCTGCAGGATCAGCCACCGGCACCGGTGCGTCACCCGGATCGGCCTCGGCCACGATCGGGTCAGCTAGAAACGGAGCGCCGGCCGTCACCTTGGCGAACTTCTGCGAGAACTCACCGTAGGTGAGGTGCAGGGCCTTCTCCCGCACCAACCAGGCTGCAGCGGCATCCCAGAAGGCCGTAGTGCCACCGTTGCCGAGAGCGATCTCATAGCCGTCGGGCAACCCGAACAGCTCGGCAAGGCCGCTACGGACGCGCCCGACCAGATCGCGGACTGGCTGCTGACGATGTGAGGTGCCCATCAGAGCCGACTGCCCGGCCAGCCTCTCCAGCGCCTCCGGCCGCACCTTCGATGGCCCGCAGCCAAAACGGCCGTCAGCAGGCTTGAGGTCGGCGGGGATCTGAGCGGCGGTCGTCGCGGTCACGGAGGCGACAGGTTATTGACCGCCGCGGGTGGACCACGCCCAGGCATGCCGCGTAAGCTCCCCGGCCATGAGCGAGACAACCGAGCAGGTAACGAAAGGCGACGGCTACGCCGTCGCGAACCTCAGCGACCTCGGCGACGGACCGGGCTTCCGCAAGATTCGCAAGGGGCTGGGCGTCACCGCGTTCGGCGTCAACGCGATCGTGCTGCCGCCCTCCTACTCAACCGGGGGCCACTACCACGATGAGCAGGAGGAGCTCTACTTCCTCCACAGTGGTCACGTCGCGATCGAGTTCGGCGATGGCACGAAGCACGAGCTAGAGCCCGGCGGCCTGGCCTGGGTAGACGCCTCAACCGTCCGCAAGCTGCACAACCTCAGCGACTCCGAAGACGCCGTCTACGTAATCGTCGGCGGCAAGGACGGCTACGTCGGCCGCGACGGCAAACTGCCCGAGGGTGAGACACGGTTCGGGGCCGACGGGCCGCCCGGGGCCGCCTGACCTCCAGCGGGTGAGGAGCCCGGTCGTCCTCCGTTCGAATTGACGTCGCACGCGCCTATGGCGCGTAGCGCCGAGGTGAAGTGCGCGGCCTACGGCCGCGCCCCAGGACAGATTGCATGTCGCGGCCTTCGGCCACATTCGACCGGAGGACGACCGGGCTCCTCTTATCAGTACGTCAGGGGCCTGGGCCAGTGCCCGAAACACACAAGCTCTCAAGCCAAGGTGAGAACCCGAACCACCCAGCGTTGACACCGGACAAGCTCAATGGCATGTGTCGTCTTGGAGCGCCTCGTATCTTGAAACTCTCCTCGACTCAAGCGGATCAGGGAGCTCGTAGGGAAACCCCCCTAAAACTCCTGGTCGACCCAGGGCATCATGTCTCGAAGGTCCTTGCCGACCTTCTCGACCTGGTGACCCTTGCCCTCCTCGCGCATGCGCGCGAGGTTCTCGCCGCCGGCGCGGTTCTCGGCGATCCACTCGCGGGCGAACTCGCCCGACTGAATCTCGCCGAGGATCTCCTTCATCGCGGCGCGGGACTCCTCGCCGATGACGCGTTTGCCGCGGGTCATGTCACCGTACTCGGCTGTATTGGAGATTGAGTAGCGCATCCCCTGGATCCCCTTCTCATACATCAGGTCGGCGATCAGCTTCAGCTCGTGCAGGCACTCGAAGTAGGCGAGACGCGGGTCGTAGCCAGCCTCGACCAGGGTCTCAAAGCCAGCGCGCACCAACTCGCTGGCCCCGCCACAAAGGACGGCCTGCTCGCCGAAGAGGTCGGTCTCGCACTCGTCCTTGAAGGTCGTCTCGATCACCGCGGCCCGACCGCCGCCGATCCCGGAGGCGTAGGCGAGGACAAGGTCGTGGGCGTTGCCGGTGGCGTCCTGGTGGACCGCCATCAGACAGGGCACGCCGTTGCCTTCCTCGTACTGGCGGCGGACCAGGTGGCCGGGACCCTTGGGGGCAATCATGCCGACGTCGACGCCGGGAGGAGGGGCAATCTGCTCGAAATGGATGGCGAAGCCGTGGGCGAAGAGCAGCAGGTTGCCCGGCGCGATCCCATCAGCGATGTCGGACTCCCAGATCTCCGCCTGCTTCTCATCGGGCAGCAGGATCATCACCGCGTCGCCGCGGCTGGCGGCTTCGGCGATATCGAGCACCTCGAGGCCCGCCGCTTCCGCTTTGGCGCGGCTGGAGGAGTCCGGGCGAAGGCCGACGACGACGTCGACTCCGGAGTCCTTCAGGTTGAGCGCGTGGGCGTGGCCTTGGGAGCCGTAACCGAGGATCGCGACGGTCTTGCCGTCAAGTAGTGAGAGGTCAGCGTCTGAGTCGTAAAAGATGTCCTTGGGCATGGCCGGCAGGCTAGCGGAGGGCGCGCCGCATCAGCTTGCCGGAGGGCGTGCGCGGCAGCGCCGCCGCTAGCTCGATCCGCTTCGGCACCTTGAACCCAGCCAGCGACTCAGCGCAGTGACGGCGCAGTTCGTCGGGCGTCGTTTCGGCACCGTCGGCAAGCACGACGATCGCCGTGACCGCCTGCTGCCACTCGGGGTCCTCGCGCCCAACCACTGCCGCGTCAGCGACCTGGGGGTGACGCAGCAGCACGTTCTCGACTTCGGCAGGCACGACGTTCTCGCCTCCGGTGACGATCAGGTCGTCGAGCCTGTCTTCGACATAGAGGAAGCCTTCCTCGTCGATGCGGCCGAGGTCGCCGGTGTGCAGCCAGCCATCGGCATCGGCCTGCCCCGGCGCCACGGTCGGGCCCTGGATGAGAATCTCGCCGTCCTGGATACGCAGATGAGTGGTCAACAGCGGCCGTCCGGCTGAGCCGAGCTTACGTTTCGCCTCGGCCGGGGCGAGGGTGGTCACCTGCGAGCAGGCCTCGGTGAGGCCGTAGGTCTGCACCACGGTGGCCCCGCGACCGATCGCCTCCTCCAGTGCGGCCTCGGGCACTGGCCCGCCACCGATCAGGATCGCCCGCGGGCCGGAGAGGTCGGCACCGGCATCGAGCAAGCGGGTCAGCATCGTCGTCACCAGGGAGACGACGGTGATTCGGTCGTGCTTGAGGGATGCGGCGACGCGGTCGACGTCGAAGCCATCGTGGACCACGGCCGTGGTCCCGTAGATCACCGAGCGCATCACGATCCCCAGTCCTGAGATGTGGCTGAGCGGGAGGCAGCAGAGCCAGCGGTCCTCCGGTTCGACGCCAATGTTGAAGGCCGAGGCGACGCCGCTCCAGAGGAAGTTGCCGTAGGTGAGGCCGATTCGATCAGGGGTGCCGGTACTACCGCTCGTCATCACCTTGCAGGCGAGGTCATCCATGTCATGCTCGCCAAGCAGCGGCAGGTCAGCCTCGGTCTGGGTCAGCTCGCCAGCGTCATCGAGATCTACCGCCGGTTCCTCCGCCGCGATCACCGCCGCCCGCTCCTCGGCCGAGAGTCTCGGACTGAGCGGCAACAGCACCGCACCGGTCTTCATCAGCGCGTGCACGAGCACCACCTGCTCGCGGCGTGGATGCATCGTCATCGCCGCGGTCGAGCCACGGCGAACGCCGTGGGCGGCGAGGCGGCGTGCGACCCAGGTCGCCTCCGCCTCGAGCTCGGCGTAGGTCACCTCGGAGCCGTCCGCGACGAGGGCGGTGCGGTCGGGACAGCTCTGCGATCTCTGGGCCAGCCAGTCGTCGAGTTTCATCGGCGGGATATCGTGCCCATCATGCCCCAACGCCATAAGGAAGCCCCATCCGAGCAAAACCTTTACGCCCCAATCGCCTGGCAGAGCGCCGCTGAGTACATCGACATCCGCTACGAGAAGGCGGACGGGATCGCCAAGATCACGATCGACCGACCCGACGTGCTCAACGCCTTCCGGCCGCAGACGCTGGTCGAGGTCTCGGCCGCGTTCGAGCTGGCTCGCGAGGACTCTGAGATCGGGGTGGTGATCCTCACCGGCGAGGGGACGCGGGCGTTCTGCTCGGGCGGCGACCAGCAGGTCCGCGGCGACACCGGCTACGTCGCCGAGGGCGCTTCTCTCGGTCGCTTCCACGTCACTGACCTTCAGGTACAGATGCGGCGACTGCCGAAGCCCGTGGTCGCAATGGTGGCCGGCTACGCGATCGGCGGCGGCCACGTCCTCCATCTCTGCTGCGACCTGACGGTCGCCGCCGATAACGCCTGCTTTGGGCAAACTGGCCCGAGGGTCGGCTCGTGGGATGGTGGCTTCGGCGCCTCTCTACTTCGCGATCTCGTCGGCACCAAGCGGGCCAAGGAGCTCTGGTTGCTCTGTCGCCAGTACAACGCCGATGAGGCCGAGCGCATGGGCTTGGTCAACACGGTCGTCCCGCTTGACCGTCTTGAGGCGGAGACGGTCGCCTGGTGCCGCGAGATGCTCGCCCTCTCCCCCTTCGCCCTGCGCCTAGTCAAGGCCAGCTTCAACGCCCACGAGGACGGCTACGCCGGCATCCAGCAGCTCGCCCACGACACCAACCTCCTCTTCTACGGCAGCGAGGAGGCTCGAGAGGGGCGGGAGGCGTTTAAGGAGAAGCGGGCGCCTGACTTCGGGCAGTTCCCGAGGCGGCCTTGATGGGTTTGGCGCGCGGGTCCTGTCGCGGCGGCCCTCCCCCATGTGCTCGGACGCCGCTGCGCGGCGCCCTGCGCTATGGGGGACCCCCGCCACCGCGCCACCCGCGCGAGATGCGGTCACGGCGGACGGGGGCTGCCCGATGAGGATTTGGCTTATGGCGGCGAGGCCGCGGACGCTGCCCGCTGCCATCGCTCCGGTGCTTGTCGGGACTGCGGCGGCGGTCGAATGGGCCGGAAAGCTTCCCCGGGTGGGGGCGTTCTTGGCCGCCTTGATCGGCTCGATCTTCATCCAGATCGGGACGAACCTGGCGAACGACTACTCAGACGCAAAGCGGGGAGCCGATACCGCCGACCGGCTGGGGCCGGTACGGGTCACCTCGGCTGGACTGGTGACGCCGCGGCGGGTGCTGAACGCGACTTGGATCGCTTTCGGCGTGGCTATCGCATGCGGGATCTACCTGGCTGCCGTGGCCGGAATCGTGATCCTGCTGATCGGGGCCATATCGATTGCGGCCGGCGTCCTCTACACGGGCGGGCCACGGCCCTACGGATACGCCGGCCTTGGCGAGGTCTTCGTCTTCCTCTTCTTCGGCCTGGTCGCCGTCAACGGCTCCTACTACGTGCAACTGGAGCGCCTCGAAGCACTGCCGCTGGGCCTCTCGATCGCGGTCGGCTTCCTCGCCACGGCGATCCTCGTCGTCAACAACGTCCGCGACCTGGAGACCGACCGGCGGGCCGCCAAGATGACACTGGCGGTCCGGATGGGACGCCAAAACGCCGTGGCGCTTTACCGGATGCTCGTCCTGGGCGCCTTCGTCGTCCTCCCCATCGCCCTAGTGGCTGGGGGCGGCAGCATGCTGCCGCTGATTGGCCTACTGGCGCTGCCGATGGCGATCGGCCCGATGCGAGCGATGACCAACCGCACAGACGGCCCCGCCCTCAACGGCGCCCTCGCCGCCACCGGTGCCCTGCTAGCCGTCTTCAGCCTGCTGGTCTCAGCCGGCCTGCTCCTCGCAGCCTGAGCCCGCCCGATTCACCGAAACCGTGTTCCTCCGGCTATGACGCCGGCAAAGGCGGTTTCGCCGCAGGTGCGATGCTGTTGGGGTGAAGATCGCCTCGGTGGAGGTCATCCCTTACGCGCTGCCTTTTCGCGAGCCGTACGTGACTGCGCGCGGGGGGCTTGAGCGGCGTGAGATGGTCTTGCTGCGATTGCGCTCCGATGACGGGCTTGTTGGACTGGGAGAAGCGGTACCGCTGTCGATGCGGGGCGGAACGAGCCTGGCGCAGGTCATAGAGGAACTCAATGGGCTGGGCAAGCGTGACTCGTTCGACGAGGCGACTCTGCAGAGCGACGCTCTGGGCCTCTCCCCTCCTAGCCGCTGCGCGGCGCTGACGGCGCTGCTCGATATCCGTGGCCGCAGGGCGGTTGCGGATGGCTCCACCGAGCCCGTCGATGCCAAACCGGTCGCGTGCAACGCCAGCATGGTCGCTGGCGAGCCGATCAACGTTGCCGCCGAAGCGGTGCGCTGGGCCGAAGACGGCTTCGCCACCTTCAAGTTGAAGCTCGGCACCGGCGACGATTTCGGCCAGGTGCTTGCCGTGCGTGAAGCGGTCGGGCCACGAGCGAATATCCGTGTCGATGCCAATGCCGCCTGGGATGTGGAGACCGCGAAGCGGACACTGAAGGCTTTGGAGCCGCTCGAGGTCGAGCTTGCCGAGCAGCCGGTTGCGACTCTGGAGGAGGCAGCCGAGGTTGCGACCTCAACCACGATTCCGATCGCCGGCGACGAGAGCGTCGAGACAAGGGCTGACGCCGAGCGAGCCCTGTCCATGGCCGCCTGCGCCCTGACCGGCGTGAAGCTCTCGAAGGTCGGTGGCCCGGAGGCGGCGATCGAGATCGCGGAAGTGCTGCCGTCCTACCTCTCCAGTGCCCTCGACGGACCGGTCGGGATCGCGGCGGCGGCACAGGTCGCGCAGACCTTGAACGAGGCAGCGGGGGGCAAGGGCGCGCGACTCGCCCACGGCCTCGCCACACAGCGCCTATTCGCCTCGACGATCGCCTCTGTGGAGTGCGAGCTACGAGACGGAATGCTCCACCCGCCCGAAGGCCCGGGCCTGGGCGTAGAGATCGACGAAGACGCATTGCAGGCCCACCGGCTCGACCTTCGTTGAAGGGTTTTCCGGGCTATAGCAGCCACAACCCTTCAACGAAGGGCGGAGCGGTCGTCTAGGTTCCCGGCGTGGACCCGACCAACACCAATACCGCTCTTGCCTCGGCCTTCGTCGAGGAGCTGGCGCGGGGGGGATTGCGGCAGGCTGTCGTCTCCCCCGGCTCGCGCTCGACGCCGCTCGCGGTCGCGCTCTGGCGACAGGCAGAGATCGAGGTGAGCGTGATCGTCGATGAGCGCTCGGCATCCTTCTTCGCCCTCGGCGCGGCGCAGGCCACGGGCCTGCCGGTGGCCATGCTCTGCACCTCGGGGACGGCCGCCGCCAACTACCACCCGGCGATCTGCGAGGCCAACGAATCGGCAATCCCGCTGATCGCGCTGACGGCCGACCGGCCACCTGAGCTGCGCGGGATCGGCGCCGGACAGACGATCGACCAGCTGAAGCTCTTCGGCTCCTCGGTGCGCTGGTTCTGCGAAGTCGGCACGCATGATGCCGACGACGAGGGGCTGCTCCATTACCGCTCGATCGCCTGTCGAGCATTGGCGGCGGCCCACGGCGAGCAGCGGCCGGGACCCGTCCACCTCAATCTCCCCTGGCGCGAGCCGCTTGCCCCAATTGCTGTCGAGGACGCAGTGACGGCAACTGATCCACTTGCCCTGGAAGGGCGCGACGGACGGCCACTGACAGCCGTGACGCCGATCGACATGGAGCCTTCAGCCTTTCTCCTCGACGAGGTCGCCGGCCACATCGCCGACGCGCGCTCCGGTGTCATCGTAGCCGGCCGACAGCTCGACCCCGAGCTGCGCGAGCCGCTCGCGGCACTGGCCAGAGCTGCCGGCTTCCCAATCCTGGCCGAGCCGACCTCGCAGCTTCGCTGCGGCCCCCATGACCGCTCTCACGTCATAACCACCTACGACCACCTACTGCGCGACGAGGGCTTTTGCGACTCAGTGCGACCCGATCTGGTTCTGCGCTTCGGCGAGATGCCCACCAGTAAGCCGCTGCGCAACTGGCTGGCCGCTTCCGACTGCGATCAGATCGTCGTCGACCCGAGTTGCGGCTGGAACGAGCCGACGCGCCGGGCGGCTGCTCTGCTGCGTGCCGACCCAACCGAGCTGGCATCGGGATGGGCAGCCCGGCTCAGCGAGGAGCGGCCGGCGCCGTCGAGGTGGATCGAGGTGGAGACCACCGGCCGGGCCACTCTAGATGCCGCACTCGACAACCTGGACGAGGTCACCGAGCCGGGGCTCCATTTGGCCCTCGGTCGCGCCCATAACGACGGCGACCTCGTCTACACCGCATCGAGCATGCCGATCCGCGACCAGGAGTCCTTCCTGCCGTCAACCAGCACCGACATCCACTTCCTCTGCAACCGCGGTGCCAACGGCATTGACGGCCTGCTCTCCTCAGGAATCGGCGCGGCCCACGCCAGCGGCCGCCCAACCACGATCATTACCGGCGATCTCGGTCTACTCCACGACATCGGCGGCCTCGCTGCCCTGCGCGACGTCTCGACCCCGGTCCGCATCGTTGTAATCGATAACGATGGCGGCGGCATCTTCGGCTTCCTACCCCAGGCCGAGGCACTGCCGAGCGAGGAATTCGAGGCACTGCTCGGCACGCCGCGCGGCGTCGACGTGGCAAAAGCAGCGGCGCTCTTCGGCCTCCCGCACCGAAAGCTCAAAGCTCTCGTGGATCTCCCCGATGCCCTGGCCGCGGGCACTGGCCTAATCGAGGTTCGGGTCGACCGCCGGGGCAACGTCGAGCTTCACCGCAAGCTGGCCGAGCGCGTCGGTGCCGCGGTCTCGGGCTCCGCCTGAGCTCCTAGATCTTCTAGAACCCGCGCCCGGCAGCGCCGAGTACGCTTGCCCGATGGTCGGAGAGGCCAATCGAATCCACTCGATGGATGCCTTGCGAGCATCCTCAATGCTGCTGCTTGTGCCCGCCCACGTCAGCGGTCTGATCGCGGTCAACGGCGATCCGAGCGCAGTCCTAACCGGGATCGTCTGGGTCATCCACGTCTTCCGCCTGCCGCTCTTCTTCGCGATGTCGGGGTATTTCCTGGCCTTGATGAACCGCCGGCGGGGGCTCCGTGGCACGCTCCGCAATCGATCCCTGCGGATCCTGGCGCCGCTCGCGGTAGGCCTCGTCACCCTGGTGCCGATGTTGATGGCGCTCAGTGAGGCCACGGGCGTCTCGATAACCGCTGATGGGCCGGCACAGAACCTCTTCGGCCTAGCACCCTCCTACCTCTGGTTCCTCTGGTATCTGCTGGTCATTGACGCCTGCGCGATCCTCATGCTCCGCTTTGCGCCCGGCATCGCGACTCGGATCCGCAACCTCCTGGCCGAGGCCATCGGCCGACCTCTGGGCATCGCCCTGCTCACCGTTCCAGCGGCGGCTCTCTTGCTCGGACAGGCGGACTGGATGCCTACCGCCCCCACCGACACCTTCCGAATCGAACCGGCGATGCTCGCTTACTACGCGATGTTCTTTGCTTTTGGGACCGCTCTCTTTGCGGCGCCTAACAAGGTCCAGGCGCTGAGCGCAACCACCGGCCGCTGGGGCCTGGCGGCACTGGCCAGCGGGCTAGTGGCACTCGCGCTCTTCACTCTCCATAACCGCAGCGGCGCCGGCACCGCCATCCATGCGATCCAGCTGATCGCCTTCGGGCTCGCAACCTGGACCTCGCTGCACGCTCTGTTGGGACTTGCCAATCGTCACCTAAACGCCGAGCGCCCAACGATCCGCTACGTCGCGGACTCCTCCTACTGGATCTACCTAGCGCACCTGCAAATCCTGATCCCGCTGCTCGCCCTCGCCCTGGCAATCGGCGTTCAGCCTGGCCTAGCCTTCGTCCTGCTTACGGTGACGACCCTGCTCCTCACCTTCCTCTTCTACGCAACATTCGTCCGCTACACGGCGGTCGGCCGAGCCCTCAACGGACCGCGGAAGCGCCAGGCGAAGAAGCGACTCCCGAGCCCCACGCCGATATTCGACGCGTCCGCAAGCCTCACCCGCTGAGCGGGGGTGTCAACACGCGATCGGACCAGCCTCACGACCTGGGCCAGGCTGCCATGCAGAGCCGTAGAGCGTCGTTTCCGGATCGGAGTAGACCCTCTTCAGACAGGTACCGTCGGCGTTGATCGCCATGAGCGCATCGCCTTTCTTCGGGTCCGTGTAGCCGTTTTCGACGACGCGGGTGCGGGTGAACGCGAGGCGCTGTCCGGACGGATCCCAGCTGGGCCAGGCGAGCAACTTGCGACTGCGGCGCAGGAGCCGGGATCGAGGGAAGGTGCCAACCCGGGTGACCCGCAGCTCGTCGATCGGTGGCGAGCCATCGTCGATCGCGCTCGCCCTCCAGTTCTTCCAGCGGATGAAGGCCACTTCCGATCCGTCGGGTGAATAGACGGGTTCCGACGCTTCCCGAGCCAGCAGCGAGACGTGGCCGGTGCGCAGGTCGACGGCAACCGCACTGCTCCCCAACCAACCGACCGTCCCGGCCAGCTTCAAGCCATCTGGAGAGAACGAACTCGGTTCGAATTCCGTCGTCTGCAGCCGCCATGGGGCCGCTCGCCGCACTGAACCCGACATGACGTTGAGGAGCCAAATGGAGTTCTTGTATAGATAAGCGACCACACGTCCATCCGGCGCCATCACCGGATTGCCGCTTTCGAGTGAGGCATGTCTGAAGAAACGGATCCCCGGACCGTTGGCTTCGGCCACTCCAACCACTTCCCCGCTCCACTCTCCATAGGCCCCGAACGTCAACAGGCTTCCGTCGGCCGACCATGATGGTCGGCTCCAACCAGCCTCCTTGATTACGGTCTGAGGAGATTCTCCGCTAGGACTCATCGTGATGATGTCCTGCCCGAGCTCAACTCCCGCGTGGGCCAAGACCGTGATCTGCGGCCCCTCGGGGGCAGCTGCCTGCACGGGCTGGGAAGTTCCCAAAAGGAGAAGAAGACATACCAGGGCGGATACGGAGACGGCACGAGCCACGCCGCCGACCCTACTCGCCAGAAGCGGCGGAGAGCCCACAGCTGAGGGGCTGGACTCTCGCCGCGCTGGCAAGCGGACTTCGTCCTCAACGGACCGCGCAGGCGTCCCCAGTGGGAATCGCCCGGTCAGCGCGGAAGGATCCGCCAGTGGAAGACCGCGGGCGTGGGATCGGGGACGCCCGCGCCATTGATCGCACGCAGCCGGAACGTGTGACGGCCGGGCGTCAGCCTGCGCACGAAGGGCGATCTGCAGGGGCGGAAGCGCCGCCTGTCGAGCTTGCATTCGAAGTGCGAGCCGGGCTGGTTCGAGGTGAAGGTGAACCTGGCACGGTGCTTCCTGCTGCGCTTCCGGGGGTGCTTGCGGATGCGGCCGTTCGGCTCCTGTCCGCTGGCGGTTGCGATGGCTTTGGGCTTGACCGCCCATTCGAAGGCCCCCGCTTCCACGCCGCCCACGTCGAGCGGCTGGGGTTCGCCGCTGCCGTCGGCATTGCCGATCATCGCAACCCCGTCGACGCTGAACACCATCTTCGTCCCGTCGGGCGAGTAGCTCGGGTCCCTCTCGCTTCCCGGCGAGTCGAAGAGCGGCACCGGCGTACCGCCTTCGATGCTGACGCCGTAGATGTCGAAGGGGGCGAACGGGGTTGCGGTCGGCACCTGCATGAAGGCGACCTGAGCGCCGTCGGGGGAGACGCTTGGCTCGTAAGTGAGTTGGTCGTCTTCGTCGGCGATCCCGACGGAGGTCGTCAACGGCAGGCCTTCCAGCGTCGCCGGGACCTTGCGAATGTCGTAGTCGCCGGTCTCGGAGGCAATCACGACGGTCTGACCGTCAGGGGTGAACTGAGACGACCGCTCCTCGTTGGCGCCATCGTAGAAGAGCTGCTGACCGGAGCCGTCCGAGCCCATCGTCCAGAGGTCTCGATCCGTATACGTCGGGAAGGGTGAGTGCTGGTTCCAGACAACTCGCGAGCCGTCGGGCGAGATCGCCGGCGCCTGGTCGAGCAGGTTGTCTTCAGTCAGCCGTTTGGCGCCGCTGCCATCGGCGTTGATCACCCATATCTCGGCTGTTGCCTGGGAATCGACCCCGAAGACGATCTTGCCGCCGTCGGCCGAAACGGAAGGTTCGAAGGCCGCGTCCGGCGGACCTTCCGGGCTGGTCAGCGCGCCGGTGAGGTTGACCAGGTCGCCGCCGCCGGGAGCAACCGAGTAGATGTCGTAGGTCGTGCATGGGTTGCCGCAGGATTGGAAGTAGATCCTGCCGTTTTCGCCCGGGCTCACAGCCAGCGCCGGCGCCGCCGTCACGAGGACGCCTAGCGCCAGGAGCGCGAGAACCCGCAGGGGACGAGCCATGCTGCGAACGTAGCAGCGAATGAGGATGAACGCGAGGGCAGGACGGTCATTCGGCCAGCAGGGGCAGAAGCGCTTCCAGCTTGATCTCGGTCTCGGCCAGCTCGGCGGCGGGATCGGAGCCGACGACCAAGCCGACGCCTGCATACAGGTGGGCCTCGCGATCGCGCAGGAGCGCGCTGCGTAGGGCGACGCAGAATTCGCCGTCCTCGGTGGCGTCCATCCAGCCGACCGGACCCGCGTACCAACCACGGTCCATCTGCTCCAGATCAGAAATCGCGGTCGCGGTCGCGGGCCAGGGCTCCCCACCGACGGCCGGAGTCGGGTGCAGCATCCCGGCCAGCTCGACCGCCGAGCGTGGCTCGGCGAGCTGGGCCACTACCGGCGTAGCCAGGTGTTGGATGTTGGCGACCTTGACGATCTCCGGCTCAGGCGAGGACTCGACCCAGACTGCGTGGGGACGCAGCTTGCGGACGATGCGCTCGGCGACGATCGCGTGCTCGTGGCGGTCCTTATCGCTACGTAGGAGCTGCTCGCCGAGATGGTCGTCGACGGCGGGATCCGAGCTGCGCCTGGTAGAGCCGGCGAGGGCGACGGTGGAGACGCTCGCGCCCGAGCGGCGCAGCAGCAACTCGGGACTGGCACCGATAAAGGCGGCCTCCGGCGTTCCGCAACAGAAACAGAAGCAGGATGAGAATTGCTCGCGGAGGGCACCGAAAAGCGATGCGGGATCGTGGGCGGCGCCGGCGGTAACGAGCACCTCACGGGCCAGCACGACCTTCGACATCTCACCTTCGGCGATGCGCTCGGTGGCGGCCGTGACGGAGCGCTCGAATTCCTCTGGGGTGCGGACGCTCGCGATCTCCACCCTGGCGGTCGGGTGTGGGTCCAAAAGCGGCAAGGGATCATTCCGCAGACCGGTGATCCGGGCGGCGAGCGCCCCGGTCTTAGCGCCGGGATCCTCACCCGGGTGGACGACAGCATTGACGGTGAGGAACACCTCCTCACCGCTGCGACAGATCGAGAGCTCAGGTAATGCCAGAGAGGCGGGTGCCAGGGATGACCATGTCGAGGAGTCCCCACCCTGCGGATCAAAGGCGAACCCGCCGGTCCAGACCGCCCCCGCCCCGGGCGGCAAGCCGGACGGCTCGTCGAAGATCGCTTCCCCGCCCAGGCACTCGCGGACGACCTCGCGGAAGCGATTCGGACCGCGCGAGGTCACCTCATGGGCGACACCAAGTGCCGCGAGCGCGAACCCCCGGTCGGGCTGCTCCCAGCAAAACCAACGGTCCGATGCCAGCCGCGAGGCGAACACCGCCGCGCATGGGTCAACCCCCTCAACCAGAACGGTGACGCTGACGGCTGTTCGCCGCCTCCGGGCAGCGGCCCGCTCGACGCTTTCGCTCAGGCTGGCGAGGAGGGACTCAGTCGGCACCACGAGCTATGGCGATCTCGCCTGTGCGGACCATCTCGATCAGGCCGTGGGGGCGGATCATCCGCTCGAAGGCCTCGATCTTGTCGGCGGAACCAGTGACCTCAATCGTCAGGGTGCGGCGCGAGACGTCAACGATCTTGGCGCGGAAAATCTCGGCGAACTGGATGATCTCGGCCCTGCTCTCGACCGCGGCGGAGACTTTAAACATCGCCATCTCACGAGCGACGGTCTCCTCTGGCTCCATGTCGCGGATCTTCAACACGTTGACCAGCTTGTGCAGCTGCTTGGTCACCTGGTCGATCGGGTGCACGGCGCCGTCGAGGGTGAGGGTGATGCGCGAGATGCTCTCGTCGTCGGTCGGCCCAACCGCGAGGGTGTCGATGTTGAAGCCCCGTCGCGAGAAGAGCCCAGCCACCCGGGCCAACACACCAGGCTTGTTCTCGACCAGGATCGAGAGGATGTGCTTGCGGCCGCTGAGCGTGCCGGGCACACGCAGCTCTTCCAGCTTCACCACCTGTGGAGTCCCCGCCTCCATCAACGCCACCCCTTCGATGACACGCGCGTCATCTCAGCCCACCATGTCCCTTGCGGCCGCACCTGCCGGGATCATCGGGAAACAGTTCTCCTCAGGGGAGACGCGCACGTCAAGTAGCACTGGGCCGTCGGTCTCCAGTGCCTTGGCCATCGTTTCCTCGAGGTCGGCGGAGTCCTCGCAGCGCAGGCCAGTAGCGCCAAAGGCCTCGGCGAGCTTGACCCAGTCGGGACTCGGACCCATCTCGACCGAGCTGTAGCGGCCATCCCAGAAGAGCTCCTGCCACTGGCGCACCATGCCCATGTAGCCGTTGTTCATCAGGAAGACCTTGACCGGGATGTCCTGGCTGACGCAGGTCGCCAGCTCCTGACAGTTCATGATCAGACTGCCGTCACCGGCAAGGCAGACAACCGCCTCGTCAGGACAGGCGATCTTGGCGCCGATCGCGGCAGGCAGGCCGAATCCCATCGTTCCCAGACCACCGGAGTTGATCCAGCGGCGGGGCTTATCGAAGCCGTAGTACTGCGCCGCCCACATCTGGTGCTGGCCGACGTCGGAAGTAATGATCGCGTCGCCCTTGGTCGCACGGTGCATCGCCTCGATCATGAACTGGGGCTTGATCTCGCCGTCGGTGCCCTCGTCGTAGCGCAAGGGGTAGGAGTCCTGCCAGGCCTTGATCTGGTTCCACCAGTCCTCCAGGCGGGAGGGATCGGTCTGCAGCGCCCGGTACTCGCGGGTCAGCTCCGGCAGGACCAGCTTGGCGTCGCCGACGATCGGGATGTGAGCGGGGACGTTCTTGGAGATCTCCGCCGGGTCGACGTCGATGTGAATGAACTTGGCGTGGGGGGCGAACTCGGAGAGCTTGCCGGTGATCCGGTCGTCAAAACGAGCACCGATCGCGACGATTAGGTCCGCCTCGTCCATCGCGTAGTTGGCGGCGCGGGTGCCGTGCATACCGAGCATCCCCAGCCACTGCTCGCCGGATGCCGGGTAAGAGCCCAGCCCCATCAGGGTCGAGGTGACCGGGAAGCGATCGGCGGCGGCCAGCTCGCGCAGCTCCTCGGAGGCGTTGGCGTTGACCACGCCGCCACCGGTGTAGAGGATCGGCCGGCGCGCGTTGGCGATTGCCTTGGCGGCGATTCGGACCTGCTTGATGTTAGGAGCGCTCGGCGGTTTGTAGCCGGCCAGCTCGACCGGCTCGGTCCGCGGCTCGTACTCAATCTCGGCGCGCGAGAGGTCCTGGGGGACGTCGAGCAGGACCGGCCCCGGTCGCCCGGTCGAGGCAACGTGGAATGCCTCGTGCACGTACTCGGGGATGTGGCGCGGGTCCGTCGCCTGGAAGGAGTGCTTGACGAAGGGCAAGGTGGCGCCGAGAATGTCGGCCTCCTGGAAGCCGTCGGTGCCGATCAGCTCGGTCCGCACCTGGCCGGTGATGAAGACGGTCGGCACCGAGTCCAGCATCGCGTCGGCAATCGCGGTCACAAGGTTGGTCGCCCCAGGCCCCGAGGTGGCGAAGGCGACCCCGACTTTGCCCGAGGCCTTGGCATATCCCTCGGCAGCATGACCTCCCCCCTGCTCGTGACGCACCTGTATATGCCGGAAGTCGGCATCGACCAGCGCGTCATAAGTAGGCAGGTTCGCCCCACCCGGGATCCCGAAGACGTGCTCCACGCCCTCGGCCTTCAAGCTCTGCATAAGCGCATCCGCCGCTCTCATCGTGTGGCGATGCTACCAGCGAGGCTGTGCCCACCGACCAGGGGTTTCTTCGTCCGCAACAGCCGCTCCTCGCGGGGGGTGGCGCGGATTTGGGGGACCACCCCGAGGAGGCGGCGTAGCCGCCCCCGCAGCGGGTGGTGGAACCAAATCCGTGACAGGACCCGCCGCGCCGCCGCGCTTACAGCTGAACGGGCTCGCCGGGGTTCCAGCGAGTCTTGGGATCGATCGACGACTCGATCACGCAGCCTTTGTGCCGCTCGATCACGTGGATCATCGACTCGACCAACTCCTCGCCCAGCAGGGTCGGCTGCAGGCCGAGGTCAAGCAGCTTGGTGTGGATCGCGTTGTAGTAGTGATGCTCCTTCTCGACCCGCGGGTTCTCGCAGTGCTGAACCTCGACCGAGTAGCCGAGGTGCTCGCCGGCGTGCTTGACCAGCCCGGCCAGCTCGATCACCGAGAACTGCTCGGTGAACTGGTTGAAGACCCGGAACTCGCCCCGCTCGGCGGGGTTCTCAGCCGCCAGTTCGACGCAGGCAAGCGTGTCGCGGATGTTGAGGAATCCCCGGGTCTGGGTGCCGGCCCCGTAAACGGTCAGCGGATGCCCGATCACCGCCTGCAGGCAAAAACGGTTGAGCACGGTGCCGAAGACCTCGTCGTAGTCGAAGCGCGTAATCAGGCGCTCGTCGCTTGCCGTCTCCTCGGTCTCGATCCCGTAGACGACCCCCTGGTTCAGATCGGTGGCACGAAGGCCCCAGGTGCGGCAGGCGAAGTGGATGTTGGTCGAGTCATGGACCTTCGAGCAGTGATACAGCGAGGCAGGCAGCTTCGGGAACGGCAGGGTGTCCTTGCGCCCCTTGTGCTCGATCTCGATGTAGCCCTCCTCGATGTCGATGTCGGGCTGGCCGTACTCGCCCATCGTGCCGAGCTTGACCAGGTGACAGTCCGGCACGTGGTCGCGAATCGCGAAGAGCAGGTTGAGGTTGCCGATCACGTTGGCGTGCTGGGTCTCGACCGCCTTCTCGCGTGAGGCCATCGAGTAGGGCGCGGAGGCCTGCTGTCCGTAGTGGACGACCGCGTCGGGGCGGATCTCGGCGACAACGCTGTCGAGGAAATCGCCATCCTGTACCGAGCCAACGAAGCTGCGGATCTCCTCGCCCGAAAGCTCCTTCCAGGCAGTGATGCGTTGCTCGAGGCCGGCGATCGGCGTCAGCGAGCCAGTCCCGGCTTCCTCGTGCCAGCGACGGCGGGAGAAGTCATCGACAACCGCGACCTCGTGACCGCGAGCCGAGAACCTCAGGGCCGTCGGCCAACCCAGGTAGCCGTCGCCTCCAAGGATCAGCACTCGCATAGGCGCGGCAGCGTAACGGAAGTGGGACCCGGGCGCGCGCATAGCATCGCGGCATGGAGACCCCCGCCCGCCGCGGAAAAATCGCGATTTTGGCCGTTCTGGGCGTCATCACGATCGCAGGCCTAGGTCTGCGGGTTGGCTACGCGGTCGAGCAGCCGGCCGCGCAGCCCCCGGACGCCGGCGCTTACGCTCAGATTGCGGAGAACCTCTATAGAGACGGCTCGTTTGACGCCCGGCCACCGGGGGTGTCGAGGGAAGTCCAGCCGGCCAGCTCCTACGCCCCTGGCCTGCCCCTCTTCGTCGCCGGCCTCTACGAGCTAAGCGGGGGTGTCCACCTGACCTTCGCCCTGGTTGTGCTGGCGCTGTTCGGCGCCGCCGCGATCCCGCTCACCTTCCTGCTCGGCCTGCGCATGGCCGGGCCGGTCGCCGGGCTGATCGGGGCCACGGCGTTGGCCATCTACCCCGCGCTGCTCGACTACCAGGGCCTGCTGCTGACCGAGCCGCTGGCCGCCTTCCTGCTCAGTGCTGCGCTCGTCGTCTTTCTCTTCGCAGCCGAGCGCCCATCGCCATGGCGATGGCTTGGTGGCGGAGCACTGCTGGGCGCGCTTTCGCTGGTGCGACCGGAGTACCTGGCCATCGCGGTCCTCATGCCGCTGGCCTGGCTCGTTCGGGAGGGCCTGCGCGGGCAGCTCCGTCGCTCGGCGGCGCTGGCGGGGGTATCGCTGCTGGGGACGGCCCTCGTCCTCGCGCCCTGGACGATCCGCAACGCGATCGTCCTCGACCGGGCAGTGCCCGTCTCGACCGGCGGCGGCAAGGCGCTCTTCATCGGCACCTACCTCGACGCCAATGGAGACGGACCAAAGCTGCGCGAACTGCTCCTCTCCGAACGGCCCGCGCTACGCGAACGGCTCTCCCGGGGCGGGGCGGTCGACGACCCCAACCGTTTCGTCCTCGAGCGGGTGCTGAGCCGGGTCGCGGCGGAGCGCTATCCGGACCTTGAAACCGATGCCGCCCTGGGCCGGATGGGTCGTAAGAACCTCGAGGATGACATCACCCAGGAACCGATCGCCTTCGCGGGCTTGCTTGTCGACAAGGCCTACGAATCTTGGACCGACGCAGCACGGGCAGTGATGGAGAGGGAGCCCTGGCGGGCGCTCCAACTCGCGGTGATCGTCCTTGCCCTGCTCGGCCTCGTGGTCCTAGCCATTCGACGCCGCTTCGAAGCGGTGGTCCTCGGCCTAGTCCTCGCCTACATGACCGCGGTGGGGGCACTGCTGATCGCCTCGCCCCGGCGCGAGCTGGTAGTCCTTCCCGTCCTCACCGCTCTAGCCGGCGCCGGAACGGTGAGTGCCTACGAATGGCTTAACGCGCGCATCCGATATTGACCCCACCCCAGTGTGGTGAAAGTCGGATGCGCTCACGGCCGCACGGCCGGGATAGCCTGCGCAGCCATGGTCGACCGAGTCACAGGGTGGCTGCGCTCTCTTCCGGAACGCCACGGCCGCCGCACCCTGATCCTGCTCGCAGCGATCCTCGTAGTCGGATTCGGCCTGCGCGCCTACCGCGTCGTTGAGCCCCTGCCGACACCCGGCGACGACGCCCACGCCTATTACGCCCTCTCCAAGAGCCTCTACACGGAAGGCACCTACGGCGGGCCGACCTTCGAAAACGCCAGCGACTGGTCACCCGGGGCGCCGCTGCTCTACGCGGCGAGCTTCTACGCGACCGGCGGCGCCCGTGAAGGCACGGCCCGCATCGTCGAGCTGCTGCTTGGCCTAGCCGCGATCGTAGTCGTCTACCTGCTCGGACGACGCATCAACTGCCGGCCGGCCGGGCTGCTCGCCGCTTTCGCCGTCGCCGTCTACCCCCCGTTCATCCATTCCACCGGAGCCCTCTACAGCGAGCCGCCCGCGATCTTCACCCTGCCAGCGGCAGTCCTGGCCTTTCTCTGGGCATCGGATGCAGTGCCGGCCGTGTCGGCGCGCGGGTCCTGTCGCGGGGGAGGGGGGGCACTGCGGGCGGGCCACGGTCCGTCCTCGACCCCCCCTTCCCCGCGCCACCCACGCGAGAGATGGTTGGTGCCAGGCGTCCTATTCGGAGTGACAGCGCTGATCCGGCCGGAGTATTTGATCGTCGGGATTGCTTTTGCCGTGCTGGCGTTGATTCGGATAGGCCGCGCAGGCGGCTGGCGGCCTGGCCTCGCTAGCGCAGCGCTACTTATCGTTGGACTCCTTATCCCGATCGTCCCCTGGACGATCCATAACCAGGTCTCCCTCAACCGCACCGTGCCAATCTCCACCGGCGGCGGCAAGGCCCTTTACGTAGGCACCTTCCTTCCCGCCGACGGCGAATACCAGAAGGTCAAGGCGCTGCTCGTCCGTCGCTACCAGCACAAGGACCTTGATCCCTACTCACAAGCGCTGGAAGAAATCGATCCCACCCCGCTTTTTAACCGCGTCGCCGCTCGCTACCCAGACCTGCCGCGTGACTCGGCTCTGGGCAAGATCGGCAAGCAGAACTTCTCCCACTACTTCGGCGAAGACCCGCTCGGCTACCTGGCGATGACGGCGCGAAAGGTCGGGCGCATGTGGAGCAGCGGGATCGGGGAAGCGATGAGCAGCCCGGCCGGGCGTGCGATCCAGATCCTGATCGCCTTGCTAGCGCTGGGGGGGCTCGGCGTGCTCGCCTGGAGCCGTCGTTGGTGGGAGCTGGTCGCGATGGCGACGCCCCTTGTCCTCGTCACCGCGGTCGGCGCCGCCTCGCTGGCGGCTCCCCGCCGCAACGAGGTGCTGATGACGCTGATCTTTCCGCTAGCCGCCGCGGCACTCTGCCGGGCGACGGCGGCCCTATTGTCCAACCGACAATGGCCGTCTACGCAGGCATCTTCCCCGCCGAACTGACAGCGCTGCGCAGCGCTGGGCTGCTCTTCGGCCTCGCTCTGATCGCCTACGCGCTGATCCGCCGCCGCGCCTTGCGCAACGCCGACGTGCTGATCTTGCTCGTTGCGGGACTCGGCCTGGCGCTCGTCTCCGGCACCGAAATCACCGACAAGCTGCTCTCCGCCTTCTCCTTCGAAAAGGGCAACGGTGGCCGCATCCTCGGCCTCGCCGTCTTCGCCATCTTCATCCTCTTTCTACTCATCCTGCGGGCGCTCTCGCAGGCGGCCCGTAACTCGCGCCAACTCTCGGCAGTGCTCGAGGGCCTCGCTTGGGAGGAGTTCCGCCAGGCAGCGTTGCCGGAGCGCTTCCGCGGCAAGGTGGCAATCCTCATCCCCGCCTACAACGAGGCCGAGAACATCGGCTATGTGCTCGACCGGATGCCGGTCGAGGCCTGCGGCGTGCCGACGGCGGTGCTGGTCGTCGACGACGGCTCCAAGGACGGCACCGGCGAGGTTGCCGCCGAGCACGGCGCCGCGGTCGCCCGCCATGTAATCAACCGCGGCGGCGGCGCGGCGCTGCGGACCGGCTATCGGCTGATGGTCGAATCTGGCGCCGAGGTCGTGGTCACGCTCGACGCCGACGGCCAGCACCTGCCATCCGAGATGGAGCGCCTGGTCAAACCCGTCCTCGACGGCGAAGTCGACGTCGCCCACGGTTCGCGAGTGCTCGGCCAGGCAGACCGCAACCACTTCGCCCGCGAGCTTGGCATCGTTTTCTTCAACCGTCTCGTCTCCTTCATCACCCGCACCCACGTCACCGACTGCTCCAACGGCTACCGCGCCGTTCGCACCACCGTCCTGCCCCAGCTCGTGCTGCGCCAGGAGCAGTTCCACACCTCCGAGTTCATGATCGAGGCGATCAAGCGCGGTGTCCCCGCCAAGGAGGTCCCGATCACGGTCGAGCGCCGCCTCCATGGCCACTCGAAGAAGCCCGCCGTCTTCCGCTACGGCGTCGGCTTCGCCAACGCGATCGTCCGCACCTGGCTTCGCTGATGCCGGTGGGTGGCGTGCGGTGGAGACACCACGAGGCGCCGCGACCTGACCGAGTGGTCTCCAGGCAGGAACGCCCTGAAGGTCGACACGCCCCCTATGTGGGTGACGAAACGGGCGGCGCAGTGCTGGTCGAATCGCTTGACCGCCAGGCGCCTGCCACCTCGGTTGAGCTGGACTCGCGCACCTAGATACCCGGCACAGGGGGAAACCTGCGCTAGGAGCCGCAAGCCCGCCCGCCCGCTCTTCGCGTGAAGGAACAGCAGAACCCTGGCCGGCACCGTGACCGGTCCCTGGGCGCCCGCGGGACGTGAGCAGGATGTGGGCTGCGCACCGACCAAGCGGTATACGCGGCCGTCACTCGAGGCGATGTAGAGGCGCCCGCAGGAGTCTTCGCCGAAGGAGGTCGGAAAGTCCACGGACAGGCCCTCGGAGCGATCCTCGCCCGCTGGCCCGCCGCCCATCCCAGGTAGGACGAGGGAGCGGATCTCACCGGTGCAATAGTCGGAGTAGACGTAGCGCCCGTAGATATCGCCGAGGCTGGGGTCGCGAGCCACGTAGCCGCCGACGATCGCGCAACCGGATGCCGTGCCGTCGCCGGGATCTTCGTGGGGATAGTCGAAGACCGGGTCGACGAACGCGCCTGCTGGTTCGCACCCGACCGGGGCGTCAGGGTAGGCGAACAGCCCCTCACGACAGTTCCAGCCGTAGTTTGCGCCGACCCCCGATACCACGCCTGGTGCGGGACTCGGCGCGTAGTCGATCTCCTCGCGCTCGTCCTGGCCGACATCGCCAATCACCATGTCGCCGCTGGCCCGGTCGAAGGAGAAGCGCCAGGGATTGCGAAGCCCGTAGGCCCAGATCTCGTCGCGCCCCGCTTTGCCGACAAACGGGTTGTCGGGGGGGATCGTGTACGACGGTTCCTGCCCGGGGTGGGGTTCGATCCGGAGGATCTTGCCGAGCAGGGTTTCGGTGCTTTGGCCGTTTTTCAGCGGGTCGCCGGCTCCGCCTCCGTCACCAACGGAGACGTAGAGGTCGCCGTCGGGCCCGAATTGCAGCTGACCCCCATGGTGGGTGTCGTGCAGCGAGTGTTCGATGCTGAGAATCGGTTCGCGGAGGAGGCTGCCGCCGCCCTGGGGGTCGGGACGAAAGGAATCGATGTGGATGTCGCCTTCCTGTCCTCCGGCAGCGGGAGTCCCAGCGTAGTCGGCATAGAAACGGCCCGAGCTGTCGAAGTCTGGTGCGGGCAAGATTGAGAGCAGGCCACGCTCGCCTTCGCAGCAACTGACCAGGGGAGTTAGGTCGGCGAGGAGTTTGGTGCCGCTCGTGCCCACTTCGATCACCGTGCCCGCCCGCTCGACGACGAGGAGGCGATCGGGATTGGCGGGGTCCGAAGTTACGAAAATCGGCTGCTGAAAGGTGCCGACAGTTTCGAGCTCCAAGGCCGCCGCATTGGAGCAGCAGAAGACCGAGAGCAGGATCATGAAGAGCGCAGTCGCGGCGAATCGGCGCAGAAAAAACGTTTGTTCGTCGTGCCCGGTCATCAGCCGGGTATGTACCACTATCTGACTCCGGGGTGGCGGACCTGCGCCGGATCGGGCAGGTAGAGGTCCATGCCGCAGCGGGGGCAGACCTGGACGTAGAGCTTGATTGCCTTGTGACAGTTCGGGCACTGGCGTTCGGGTTCGTCTTTCTCGGAGCGGTAGAGGATCACGGCGATCAGGCCAAGCGGCGGCAGCACCGTCCCGACCAATAGCCAGATCCAAAACGAACTGCCCTTGCCCTTGCCGATGATCGCCGTGGCTAGGCCGAAGGAGAAGGCGATGACGAGGTACTCGAATCCCATGGGTCCATTGTCGCGTCAAGCCGCTTCGGGTGTCCGATCGAGCCGACCTCGGAGATGTCGCGGCGGAACGGCAGGCTCGCGGTCCAGTCGATCACGGCCCGAGTCTTTCGGGCGGCGCCAGGAATCTGGCTCATGTGGTAGGTCCGGGCCATCCACCAAGCGGGGAAACCACGGAAGGTCCGGTTGCCGACCTTCCCCACTGCCTTGTAGCGGCCGAGGTTGACGAAGGCGGCGTTGCCGCGGTACTTGAAGGGACGGGCCGTGCCGATCCCTAGCTCGGCGGCGATGTTGTGGGCGGCAACGGGACCTTGGCGCACCGCGTGCTGGGCCGTGGGAGGACAGAGGCCCCCGCGCGGATCGGGCGCCGCAGCGCAATCACCGATCGCCCAGACCGAGTCCATGCCCGTCACGCGGAGATGGTCATCGACCGGGACGCGCCCGCGCTCGTCGAGCGGCAAGGAGAGCTGGCGCAGGCTGGGGTGCGGCGATACCCCCGCGGTCCAGACGGCAGTCCGAGTCGAGAGGGTCTCTCCGGTCGAGAGGCGGGCGCTGTCGGCGCGCAGCTCCTCCAGCGTGGTGCCGAGGCGCACGTCGATACCGCGGCCGCGCAGCTCCCGCAACGCGTAGGTGGCCAGCTCGGCGTCAATCTCGGGCAGAACCCTGTCGCTGGCCTCGACCAGAACCCAACGCATCCCGTGCAGGCGGGCACGCGGGTAGCTCTCGATCGCGTCGGTGGCGAAGTCCTGCAACTCGGCGAGTGCCTCGAGGCCGGCATAGCCGCCACCGACGAAGACGTATGTGAGCAGCTCGTCGCGGCGGGCGGCGTCGTCGGTGGCGTTGGCGGCCTCGAGCGTCTCGATCACATGGTTGCGCAGCCAGATCGCATCGGCAAGGCTCTTGAATCCGATCGCGTGCTCGGAAAGGCCGGGCACCGGCAAGACCCGGGAGACCGATCCGAGCGCGATCAGCAGCTGGTCATAAGGAAGCTGCTCGACCTCGCCCTCACGTGTGCGCAGCTCGACCGTCTTTGCTGCCGGGTCGTGGCCGGCGATCGAGCCGAGCCGCAGGTAGGTCCGCTTGAGGATCTCGCGCAGCGGCGTGACTACGTGGCGTGGCTCCAACGTCCCCGCCGCCGCCTCGGGCAGAAACGGCGTATAGAGCAGGAAGTTGACGTCATTGACCAAGACCAGTCGCGTCGATTGCCGCGGCATGATCCGCTCTAGCTCCCGAGCCGCCATCGCACCGCCAAACCCTCCACCGGCGATGACAACGTTCCAAGCCATGGGTCCAACTTAGCACTTTGTAACAAGGTGTTACAAAGTGCTTAATTGCAGGATTGTGTACTTCACACAGGGTGGCGCCGATACCGGATCTAAACTCGTCGCACGCGTGCGCGGACTACGTCTCTCAGCGGTCGAATTCGTCAGGCGGGTCTTCCGTCGCTGGTATCTCGTTCTTGTTGGTGCCATCGGTGGCATCGTTTGGGTTGCCCAGCTCGCAGGGGTCGAACTGAAGGTGCCGTCCTGGCTGCCCTTGGCAGCAATCTTCGGTTCTCTCCTGCTCGCAATTTTCTGGTCGTTTCATGACCTCCGAATCGAGAGGGATCGGAGCCATGCATCGGCCCAGGGGCACGCAGATTCTCGCTATGACGCCCTAAGCGACCTACTGGGCCGTTCACTCGCAATCGGAGCGAAGCTTTCCGAAGACCGCGAGCGCATTCCACTGGACGCTTGGCAAGATCACACACGGGCGCTGATTACAACTGCCTATGGCGAGGGTGAGGCTGCACACATATTCACCAGGAAAGCTCGTGTGAATCCCCCGAAAGTCGAGACTGGACCCCACGCAATGTTCGGTGCCCTATTGCGTGGCACGACGCAGCCGCTCGGCGAAGTCATCAATCACCTTCGGGACCTTCTGGGTCGCATGAACTTGATGACGATCCGATCAGCATTCAACCCGGCGGACTGGCAGGTCTTTGATCCGGCGGCCTACAAGGCTGAGCACGCGTTAGCAATCCGCACAGAGGGCGATGCGGAGCTCAACTGCCCTTGGTGCGGACGAGGGATTGACGATTACCCCAAGCAATGCGTCGGCTGCAGCGCGGAGTTTGAAGATGATCTGGCCTACAGGACCACCGCGCCGGCGATTCAGTCCGTCTTCTTCAACGCCTGAGTCAAGGGCAGAGAAAGGCTGCTCGACAGCGCCCTGCCGAAGCGGGGAAGCCCCGATCACCACGGCTTAATGACCGGGGCGTCGTCGCCTTCCTCCCGAAATCGACAACTCCAGTTCCCCGCCTTGCGCAGGTCTCAGCGCGTCTTGTAGAGCGAAAGCATCGGAACCGTCGTTGGACACGGTTTGATCGTCATCCCTGCTCACCTCCTCATTACTAAAAACATTTTGAGCAAATGAGGAGGAGCCTAGCGCACTTTGCTTTGCTCCTTTTGAGCAAAGCTCAGCTAGCTTCTCGCCCCACTTGACATCCCCCTACCAGTCCGCGGATGACCGAGTACCGCAACGGCTATGGACTACGAAAGGAGCAGAGCCAAGTGGCCGCAAGAAAAGGGGCAGGCCGAAAAGGGGCGGGGCAATCCAAAGCAAGTACCCCGTCAAAGACCAAGCCGCTAAGCCGCAAACGCCGCACCGCCAAACAACGTGAGACGGCCAGTCGAGAGGTAGCGATTTGCATCGCCAAGGCGTTGTCGCATTCGCTGCGCGTGCAGCTCCTCACGATCCTCAACGACCGGACCGCGAGCCCCAGTGAACTCGCTAAGGAGCTCGGTGAGGGCCTAAGCCAGGTCAGCTACCACGTCAAAGTCCTCAAGGACTTCAAGATGGTCGAAATGGTGAAGACGGAGCCGAGGCGAGGCGCTATCGAGCACTACTACCGGGCGACCTCGAAAGTCTATGTCCCGTCATGGGTCGCAGCCTTGTGGCCGAAGTCGGTAAGGGGCAGGCTGTCCGCTTCGATCCTGGAAGAAATTGAGGCCGACCTAGTGGAGTCAATCCATGCTGGACTCCTTGCCAACCGGCTCGATGAGGTAATGAGTCGGGATAGCCGCATCTTGGACGGCCAGGGCCGCGAGGACGTAGAGGAGGCGGCAGCCGAGTTCTACAGGCGGTTCGAGAAGGCGGGCATCGAATCAAGCAAGCGCCTGCGCAATAGCGAAGGCGATGGCGAGAAAATCCAAACGACCGCCGCCATCATGGTCTTCGGCTCACTGAAAGGCCGAAAGCTGCGAGTGAAAAAGGTCAGCAAATAGCTCTTACGCCTCGCGCTCAGCGACCAGCTCCGCATAAGGCAAGGTCTCGCCATCGATCATCCGCAGCAGCGTGTCGCGGAACAGGAATGCGTTGTCGCGGTTGTTGAAGCGGAACGCCATCTCGTCCAGGTAGGCCGGCAGATGCTTGGCCGACATCTGGTGGTAGGTGCCGACCACGGAGCGCTTGAACAGACTCCAGACGCTCTCGATCGTGTTCGTGTGGACGATCCCCCGTACCCATTCGTCGGCGCTGTGGTCGACCTTGCGGTGCTTGGTGTTCCAATCGTTCATATCGCCCCAGGAGTAGTCGGAGTCCGTGAAGATGTACTCGGCATCGTCGCCCACCACGTCTTTGACGAACTTCCGGTAGGAGGCTTTGGTCTCCCGGCTTTTCCCGGCCTTCATCATCAGTCGAACCTCGCCGTCGCGGGCAATGGCTCCTAGAACGAGCTTCTTCTTCGAGCGGCCGGAGCGATCCTCGGCCGTTTTGCGGTGGATGCCGCCGATCCAGGTCTCGTCAACCTCCACGATTCCCTCAAGCGGCACAGGCGAGTCATCCTCCATCGCCGAGCGCACCCGGTGCCCCAGGTACCAAGCGGTCTTGTAGCTGACGCCCAGGGTGCGCTGAAGCTGCTTGGCACTGATCCCCTTCTTGGACTCCCCGATCAGATAGATCGCAAGGAACCACTTCCAGAGAGGAAGATGGGAGTCGTGAAAGACCGTCCCCGCCATAACCGAGAATTGGTAACGACATGAAACCTCGTTGCACTCCCACTGGTTGCGCTTCTCGATTCGCGAGACCGAATCATTACCGCAGCGAGGGCAGCGAACGCCGTCCGGCCAGCGCAGATCTTCGAGGTATTCCCGACACTTGTCCTCTGAGTGGAACTGCTCGATCAGATCAGGAAGGTTCATAGCCATGCCCCGCCGCAAAAAGAAAGCCCGCGAGCTGACCGACGAGGAGACAATGAAGAAATTGTTCCCGAAACAGGTCCGCGAGTCTGCGAAGCAAACCGCTCTGGATAGCCGGAAATCGAAGTCATAGGGGTAGCCTAGATCATGTCTAACCCTGTGTCAAGTAGATAATCCTCCTTAATTGCACTTTTGCCCGCGTTTCGATCAGCCGGAAGCGCTATATTTTTAGTTTGAAATCTAACCTAAAATTTTAAGGTAAAAATGCCTATAGACATAGTGCCAGGGAGCACGATCAAGCGGACCGATCTGCACCAGCTCTACGGAGGTCGCCGCCAAGGTGGGATCAGCCCGTCCAAACAGTCGCCAAACGTCTTCCTCTTTACCGACCACGCTCGTGGCGTCCTCCACGGCTACATCTACGACGGCCAGCGTGACGACGGTCTCTACCACTACACCGGCGAGGGACAGCTTGGTGATCAGCGCATGGTCCAGGGCAACCGGGCTGTCCGAGACCATAAAGAAGAAAATCGGGGGCTCCACCTCTTCGATGCCAGCGCAGGAACGGCTACCTACATGGGGGAGTTCGAGTACATCGACCACTACACCGCCGACGCCCCGGAGACCGGCGACGGTGAGATCCGCTCGGTAATCGTTTTCCGGCTGCGACCGCTGAGCGGCGTGGCCGGAGCAACTGCATCTCCCATCGATGCACTTGGCGCAAGTAGCTACAAGGAGGTTCCGGTTGAGCAGCACCTCACAGAGCGGATGCTGATCGACCCAAACCGAGAGCCCTACGAGGCAGAGCGTCGCGAGCAACAGCTAGTCCGGGTATTCATGGCCTCCCTCGTTGCCGAAGGTCATCAGGTCTGCCGCCTCCAACTTAGGCCCAAAGGGGAGCCGGCACCACTCTTCTGCGACCTGTTTGACCGCACGACCAACACCCTGGTCGAGGCAAAGGGAAGCATCTCCCGGCCTGCGTTCCGCATGGCTATCGGCCAGCTCGCCGATTACGCCCGTTTGCTCGACCCACCACCCCAAACGGCAATCCTGCTCCCCGAAGAGCCCCGCCCCGACCTGCTCAAACTTGCTGAGACCCAGGGCATCAAGGTGATCTGGCCTGACCAGAACGGCAAGTTCCCGTCCTAACCAAGACGAGATAAGTCTCAGAGGGCGAGCTTCTCGCGGATCAGGCGGTTGACCTCGCCGCCGTCGGCGCGGCCCTTGGTCTCCTTCATCACCGCGCCAACAATGGCGCCGATGGCCTTCTGGTTGCCTGCGCGGATCTGCTCAGCTGCCTCGGGATTGGCATCGACGGCGGCGGCAACTATCGCCTCCAGCTCGCCGCTGTCAGAGATCTGGGCGAGACCCTCGCGCTCGACGATCGCCGCTGGATCTCCACCCGCAGAGACGAGAGTGGCGAGCACGGTCTTGCCGCTGCCGTGGGAGATCTTCTTCTCCTGGACCATGACCACGAGGGCAGCCAGGGCAGCTGGCTCGACCTTCGAGTTCGCGGCGTCCGCCTCCCCCCCGTCCTGGCGCAGCGCCGCCGCCAGCTCGCCGGTGACCCAGTTGGCGACCACGCGCGGCTCGACGCCTCCTGCGGCTTCCGCAACCCGCTCGAAGTATCCGGCGGTCTCGGGGTCGGCCGCCAACAGTGCAGCGACGTCCTCGGCCAGGCCCATCTCCCCCTCGTAGCGAGCGGCTCGCGCCGCCGGCAACTCCGGCAGCGAGTCCCGCGCTTCGCGGATCATCTCCTCGGTAGGGGCGATCGGCACTAGGTCGGGCTCGGGGAAGTAGCGGTAATCGTGCGCCTCCTCCTTTGATCGCAGAGGGTGCAGGGTGCCGTCCTCGGGATGGAAGTGAAGCGTCTCCTGGACCACCGCCCCCCCTGCCTCGATCAGCTCGCGCTGGCGCGCCAGCTCAGCTTCCATACCGCGCTCGAGGAAGCGGAAGCTGTTCATGTTCTTCAGCTCGGTCTTCGTCCCCAGTTCCTCGCTGCCGGCGGGTCGCACGGAGACGTTGGCGTCGACTCGCAGGCTTCCCTCCTCCATGTTCACGTCGGAGACGCCGAGCTGGCGGACGGTCTCGCGCAGTAGCCGGGCCCAAGCCGCCGCCTCGGCAGCACCACGCAGGTCCGGTTCGGTGACGATCTCGACCAGCGGTGTGCCGCCGCGGTTGAAGTCGACCAGAGAGGCGCCGGAGCCATGGATGCGGCCCGAATCGCCGACGTGAATCATCTTCGCCGCGTCCTCCTCGAGGTGGGCTCGGTTGATGCGGACCTCCCCGAGCCGGCCGTTGCTGGCAATCGGGATGTCGTATTGGCTGATCTGGTACGCCTTGGGACTGTCGGGATAAAAGTAGTTCTTGCGGTGGAAGATCGAACGCGGCGCCACTTCACACCCCAGCGCCGCGGCGATCTTCAGCGCGTAGAGGATCGCCTGGTCGTTGGTCACCGGCAGCACCCCCGGATGGGCGAGGCAGACCGGGCAGGTGTGGACATTGGGCTCGTCGCCGAAGGAGAGCTCACAACCGCAGAACATCTTCGTCTTCGTCGCCAGCTGGACGTGGATCTCCAGCCCGATCACGGCTTCGAGATCAGCCACCTCCAACCCCCTCCGGGCGGGCGTCGAAGCCGATCGCCTGCTCCAGCGCGTAGGCCGCATCGAGCAGCCTCTGCTCGCCGAAGGCCGGGGCGGCGATCTGGAAGCCGACCGGGAGCTGTGGGCCACCGCCCTCCGGCTCGGCGAGGCCGGCCGGGATCGAGATTGCTGGGATGCCGGCGAGGCTCATCGGCACCGTGAAGAAGTCGTTGAGGTACATCGCCAGCGGGTCGGCGGTCTTCTCGCCGAGGCCGAAGGCAACCGAGGGCGAGGTGGGCGTGACGACGAAGTCGAAATCGGCAAAGGCGGCGCTGAAGTCGGCGGCGATCTTGGTCCGCACCTTCTGCGCCTGGCCGTAGTAGGCCTCGTAGTAGCCGGAGGAGAGGGCGTAGGTGCCGAGCATGATGCGGCGCTTCACCTCGGGGCCAAAGCCTTGCGCCCGCGTCGCTTCATACATCTCGATCACGTCGCCGCTCGCCTCCGCCCGCATTCCGTAGCGGACGCCGTCATAGCGGGAGAGGTTCGAGGAGGCCTCAGCCGGGGCGATGACGTAATAGGCGGAGATCCCGTGCTCGGCATGAGGCAGCGCGACTTCGCCGACCGTGCCGCCGAGGCTTTCGATCAGCTCCAGCGTCGCCTCGAATTTCGCCCGCACTCCGCAGTCAAAGATATGCCCAGTCAGGTCGGTGGGGACGGCGAAGCTCAAGCCCTCGAGGTTCTCGCGATCCGGCAGGCGAGGTGCCTGCGGCAACCCGACCGAAGTCGAGTCGCAGGGGTCGGCGCCCTGCAGGATCGCCAGCATCAGGGCGGCATCGCTGACGTCGCGGGTCAGTGGCCCACACTGGTCAAGAGATGAGGCGAAGGCGATCATCCCGTAACGCGAGATCGCGCCGTAGGTTGGCTTGAGGCCGACAATCCCACAGAGCGCAGCGGGCTGGCGGATCGAGCCGCCGGTGTCGGTGCCGATTGCCCAGGGCGCCAGGCCGCCGGCGACGACCGCCGCCGAGCCGCCGGAGGAGCCGCCTGGCACACGGCCGCGGTCCCAGGGGTTGAGTACCGGCCCATACGCCGAGTTCTCGTTCGACGACCCCATCGCGAACTCGTCCATATTGGTCTTGCCGAGGATCGCCGCCCCAGCCTCAATCAACCGCCGCACCGCAGTTGATGTGTAAGGCGGACGGTAGCCCTCAAGAATCCGCGAGCCAGCCGTAGTCGGCACTCCCTCGGTACAAAAAATGTCCTTGACAGCAACCGGCGCAATACTCGGCCGCTCAACCGCAATCGCCCCTGAGTCGTCATCGCCGTCACGCCACAGATAAGCGTTCAGCTCATCCCCAGCCGCAGCCTCAGCCCAAGCCGCGCTGTACTCAACAGCCGAAAGCTCCCCCGCGGCCATCGCCTCATGAGCCTGAACGGCAGTCAACTCGAGCATGTCCACCGCCTATCCCTCCGCCTGCGGCGAAGGCACCCGAAAAGCTCCATCAACAGGATCGGGCGCCGAAGCAAGCGCCACATCCCGAGCCAGACTCTCGTGCGGCACGTCCGCTCGCAGCACGTTCTCAAGCTCAACAACATGCGAGGTAGGCGCCACGTCATCAAGCTCAAGCTCACTGATCCGGTCGACGTGCTCAAGAATCCCCGATAGCTCACCAGCCATCCGCTCTACCTCATCCTCCGACAAACCCAACCGGGCCAGCTTCGCCACATGAAGTACCTGCTCCCGCTCGATCACGCGCGGGATTCTAGGGCTGCGGGCAGGGGGTGGAGCGTCTTGTACTTTTTCGTCGCCAACCTTCGAGCGCCAGCAATCCCCGCCCCACCGAAAAAGTTAAGCGGAACCCCCTGCCCGCAGCCCTCCTACGCCCCGGGAGGCGGCGGTGGCGGAGGGGGCGCTTGCGGATTCGAAGGAGGCGGTGGCGGAGGGGGCGGAGCCGATGACGTTGGAGGTTGCGAGGGCGGCGGAGGAGGAGGTACGGCACCGCGTCCGCCCCCTGAGAGATGGTCGGCCGTGTCACCGAAGGTGATCCCTTCCTCGCGCATAGCGCTGTAGCCGCCATAGGCGATCCCGGCGGCCGAAATCAGCCCGAGGAAAATCCCAATGCTCAGGGTTGCATCGACCGAGACACCGCCAAAGCTGGCGAAGGTCGGTGGGTCGATGATGCGGAAGAGGATCAGCAGTGCTGAGAAGACGCCGAGGACGGTGACCACGGTGCTCATCGGGACCGGTGGCTCAAAGGTCGAGTCGGTGAGGCGAATTGCCGCCAGTCCCAGTGCAGCCACAATCGTCACCACGAGGATGATCGGGATGTAGTCGAGCGCGTCCCAGGCACTGCCGCCCGCGCCGGAGACCGTCCCGGAGAAGCCCCCGACGCCGGAGACTTCGACTCCAAACCATTCGAAGAACATAAAGATGAAGAGGAGAATTGCGGAGACCGCTGCGATCTTCTCGCCGAGACTGAGCCGATCTAGGTCCATCTGGGTATCCCTCCGTGGGCCGTGGGCAAGGGTTGACCCGACACTACACCCGGGCTCGGGCGGCAGCCAACGTATTGACGAGCAGCATCGCGATCGTCATCGGGCCAACGCCGCCGGGGACCGGGGTGATCGCCTCCGCCACCTCCAAAGCCGCCTCGAAGTCGATGTCGCCGCGAAGCCCGTCCTCGGTTCGGTTCGTGCCTACGTCGATCACCACGGCGCCTGACTTGATGGCGTCGGCGCCGATCAGGCCGGGCGACCCGGCAGCGGCGACGAGGACATCGCCACGCCTGCACACCTCGGCGAGGTCCCGAGTACGTGAGTGGCACATCGTCACGGTCGCGTTGGCCTGGAGTAGCAACCGCGCAATCGGAACGCCGACCAGCTTCGAGCGGCCGACGACGACCGCCTCGGCTCCCTCGAGCTCGACCCCCTCGTGGCGAAGCAGCTCCATCACCCCTGCCGGCGTACAGGGGACAAGTCCAGGCATGCCGTGCGCAAGCAGGCCGGCGTTGAGGGGGGTCAGCCCATCGACGTCCTTGGCCGGGTCGATCGCCGCCACTACCCGGTCAGGGTCGATCTGGTCGGGAACGGGGAGTTGGACCAGGATGCCGTCGACGTCGCGATCCATCCCCAACTCCGCAACCAGCTCCAGCAGCTCGTTCTCGCTCGTGTCCCCCGGCAGGCCGTGGTGGGACGAACGCATCCCTACCTCCTCGCAGGCGCGGTGCTTGTTGCGGACGTAGATCTCTGAAGCGGGATCGTCGCCGACGATCACCGTGACCAGCATCGGGGTCCGGCCGCACTCGGCCTCGTAGGTGGTCACCTCATCGGCGACCCTGGCGCGGACCGCGGCACCGACCGCTTTGCCGTCGATGACCCTGGCCGCCATTAACGCCTCCTGATCGGGGCGTAATCGGCCATCAGCTTGCGCTCGGTGCCATCGGCTGCAAAACGAACGACGACGATCCCACCGGGCTCAACCGCGGTGACGACGCCCTCGCCGAAGCTGGCATGAACGACGTCGTCGCCGGTACGCATCTCCAGCGTCGGCCCGGGATCGATTGGTGATGCGGCCTCGGACCCACTCGTCTCCCAGCCAAGGCCCGCGGCGGCACCGGGCGCGCTCGAATGCCGCTCAGTCAGATCCGCCGGGAGCTCATCAGTAAAGCGCGAGGGCAGGTTCCGCTCGGAGCGCCCGAAGAGGCGGCGTTCGCGCGCCCAGGTCATGTAGAGGCGGCGACGGGCCCGGGTGATGCCGACGTAACAGAGGCGTCTCTCCTCCTCTTCTCCCCCCTCTTCCAGCGCCCGCATGTGGGGGAAGGCGCCGTCCTCGCAGCCGACGATGAAGACCGTGTCGTACTCGAGGCCCTTGGCGTTGTGCAGCGTCATCAGAGTGATCAGCGACTCTTCCTCGCGCAGCCCGTCCTGCTCTGTGTAAAGCGAGATCTGCTGCAGGTACTCCTCGAGGGGGGCCAAGTTGGCGCTCTCTCCCTCTCTCTCGCGCTCGACGTCGAACTCGCCCGCTCCCTCGATCAAGGCTTCCAGGTTCTCCGCCCGGCCTTCGGCCTCGACCGTGCGCTCGGCAGCAAGCGCTTCCATATAGCCCGTCTCGTTCAGCACCGCCTCGAGCAGCCCCGCAACCGGGCCTTCTTCCTCGGCCCGTTCACGCAGCCCGACCATCGTCTCGTAGAAGCGGGAGACGGCCTTGACCGCGGCGCCGCTCAGTCCCGGCACCTCCTCGGTCCGCTCGAGCACCTCCCAGATCGTCGTTCCGGTGGTGTTGGCATGGGAGACGAGTCGGCCCTGCGTCGTTTTCCCGATTCCGCGGCGAGGCGAGTTGACGATGCGAGCAAAGGAGACCGCGTCGGCGGGGTTTGCGAGCAAGCTGAGGTAGGCGACCGCATCCTTGACCTCCGCTCTTTCGTAGAACTTCGTCCCGCCGATCACCTGGTAAGGCAGGTCGAAGCGGTTGAGCGTGTCCTCCAGCACCCGGCTCATCGCATTGGTCCGGTAGAAGACGGCGACGTCCTCGCGCTTCACCCCGTCCTCCTCGGCGAGCCGCTCGATCTCCCCCGCGACCCAGCGCGCCTCCTCGTGCTCGTCGGAGAGCTCGGAGAGCTGCACCGGCTCACCGCCGGAGATCTCGGTCCACATCGTCTTGGGGTTCTGGCGTCTCTGACGATTGTTCGAGACCACCGCAGTAGCCGCTGAGAGGATCGTCTGAGTAGAGCGGTAGTTCTGCTCCAACTTGGTCGACTCAGCATCGGGAAAGTCCTGCTCGAAGTCGAGGATGTTGTGGATGTCGGCGTGCCTGAAGCCGTAGATCGACTGGTCCTCGTCGCCGACGACCATCAGGTTGCTGTGCTCGGCAACTAGCAGCTGCAGCAGCCGGTACTGGGCGTGGTTGGTGTCCTGGTACTCGTCGACGAGGACGTGGCGGAAGGTGCGGCGCCAGCGCTCGCGGGCCTCGTCTGAGGTCTCTAGAACGTTGACCGTGCGGACGAGGAGGTCGTCAAAGTCCATCGCGTTGGCCTCGAGCATGCGCTTCTCGTAGAGCTCGTAAACGGCGGCGGCAACTTCCTCGAAAACACTGCCTTGGGCCTGCGCGTAGGCAGCCGCGTCGACCAGCTTGTTCTTGGCGCCGGAGATCTGCGAACGGAGCGCCCGCGGCGGGTAGCGTTTCGGGTCCACTCCGACCTCGCCCATACAGCGCTTCAGCATCCGCAGCGAGTCGGACTCGTCATAGATCGTGAAGGTGCGAGCGTAGCCGAGCTTCTCCGCGTCGGCGCGCAGCATCCGCGCGCAGGCGGAGTGAAAGGTCGTCACCCACATCGCCCGCACCGAACGGCCGATCAAGGCGCCGACTCGCTCACGCATCTCGCTCGCCGCCTTGTTGGTGAAGGTGATCGCGAGGATCTCGCCCGGACGGGCGGCGCCAGTCGCCAACAGGTAGGCGATCCGGTGGGTCAGCACCCGGGTCTTTCCAGAGCCGGCCCCGGCCAACACCAGCAGCGGCCCTTCGCCGTGACGGACCGCCTCCCGCTGAGGATCGTTGAGTCCAACCAGTAGCTGCTCGGCACGGTCGGCCCCGGGTTCGATCGGGGCACCCTCCGGCATTCCGATGCCCTCCGCGGGGGTCTCGGACTCAGTCTGAAGCGTCACCCGCCGAGCATAGCCAGGCGCTCGGCGGGCGACGCAGGCGGACTACCGGCAGGCTTCTGCTACTTCTTCAAACCCTTTTCCGGACCCACTCCACAGCAGTTCTTCGATTTCGGTCTGCGAGCCTTCCTTGAAGGCTTCGACGAAGCAGCCCGCGAGCTTGGGGCTGAGGCCGTTCGCCGACGAGGTGAATTCTTCTTCGACGAATTCGACCAGCTTCGCCCGGTCGAACTTGGTGAACTTGACGACTTCGTTGAGCTGCCACTGTTCGCCGTCCTTGACGAGCTCGACTTCCAGGGCCTGACCGTCCAAGGCTCCCCCGGTGAGCGCCACTTCCGCAGTCGCGCTCGAGTCGCTGGCTTCGACGTTGGAGACACTGACTGATTCGGCGCCTTCTTCGGCTTCGGCTTCTTCTTCGCACTTCGCAACGGCGGCCTTGCCGCTTTCCTGCGTGGTCTGTTCCATGAACTGCTGCGTGTTCAGCTTGGTGCAATCGGTCGGGTTGGTGGTCGTCGCCGAGGTTTCGACCGCTTCTTCGATCTGGCTGTCTTCACCGCTACCGCTACCGCAGGCGACAAAGACAAAGGCGGAGAAGATGAGGAGGCAGGTGAGGGCGAAACAGTGCTTGAGCACGGCGATCCTTTCCTAGACGAGAGAGTCGCGCCAGGCTACTTCAGCCGCCGGCCGACGACCGGCCGGTACGCTCACGCAGCTGCGGCGGCTCTCCGCCCGGGGTCTCGCCCCCGTCGAGGTCCGCGAGGCGGCTCTCGAGGTCGGCGATCCGCTGCGAGAGTGTCTTGATCGCCTCGGCGATCGGGTCGGGCAGGTGGATCCAGTCGGCATCGGGACCCTCGACCCGCTTGCCGTCGACCTTGACCGGGTGGCCGGGGTTGCCGACGACGGTCGCGCCCGGAGGAACGTCCTCGATCACCACCGTGTTGGCGCCGATCTTGGCGCCGTCGCCGACCGCGATCGGACCGAGCAGCTTGGCGCCGGAGCCAACGGTGACGTTGTCGCCGAGAGTCGGGTGGCGCTTGCCGCGCTGAAAACCAGTACCGCCCAATGTCACCCCTTGATAAAGAGTCACCCGCTCGCCGATTTCGGCGGTCTCGCCGATCACAACGCCCGATCCGTGATCGATGAAGAACTCGCGGCCGATTCGGGCGGCCGGGTGGATCTCCACGCCGGTGACCGCCCGGGTCAGATAGGAAAGCAGTCGGGGCAGGAACGGAAGGCCCGCCTCGTAGAGAGCGTGCGCGACGCGATGGGCGAGTAGCGCCTGCACCCCCGCCCAGCTGCTGAGAATCTCGAAGGTCGAGACCTTCTGGGCCGCGGGATCGCGATCTCGCGCTGCCGCCACGTCGGCCATGACCTCATGAATGACCCGCTTCCAACCTTTCACGGTGCAAAGAAGGGTAGGGACACGTAACGCTCGCCCGAGTCGCAAACCACCGTCACCACCCGTTTGCCCGCCATCTCCGGCCGCGCCGCGACCTCCAGCGCCGCCTTGATGTTGGCCCCAGCGGAGATGCCGGCAAGGACGCCCTCGCGGCTAGCCGCGAGCCGGGCCGTCTCCAACGCGTCCTCGTCGCCGACCGAGATGATCTCGTCGATCACTGAACGATCAAACACCTCCGGCACGAAGCCGGCACCGATCCCCTGAATCTTGTGCGGGCCCGGCGCGCCGCCGGAGAGGACCGGTGAGCTGGCCGGCTCCACGGCGACGATCAGGGTCTCGGGGCTGCGCTCGCGCAGCATCCGCCCCACCCCCGTGATCGTGCCACCTGTGCCGACCCCGGCAACGAAGGCGCCAACCTTGCCCTCGCAGTCCCGCCAGATCTCCTCGGCCGTAGTGCGCCGGTGCACCTCGGGATTAGCCGGATTGGCGAACTGCTGAGGCATGAACCCCTTGCGCTGCTCACAAATCTCCTCGGCCAGCTCGACTGCCTCGGTCATACCGCCCAGCGACGGCGTCTCTCGCACTTCGGCGCCGTAGGCGCGCAGCAGCTTCGAGCGCTCCCGGCTCATCCCCTCCGGCAGGGTCAAGATCAGCTCATACCCCCGCGCCGCGCAAACCATCGCCAGCGCGATCCCGGTATTGCCACTGGTCGGCTCAACGATCACCCCCCGCCCCGGCTCGATCAATCCATCCGCTTCGGCAGCATCGATCATCGCCACCCCGATCCGATCCTTCACCGAGCCGCCGGGATTGAGGTACTCAAGCTTGGCGCAGACCTCGCCGGGCAACCCCTCGCCCAACCGAGAGAGCGAGACCAGCGGCGTGTCGCCGACGACGTCGGCTGTGCTCCTCCCAACCCTCATGGCGTCGACCCCCGCAGGAAACGGCAACTCGGGGCAGCGTCACTCGACTCGTCATGGCACACGCGAGACAGCGTAGTGCGATGCTCCGCGGATCATGCAAAAACGCAAACAGGCGATCCTCGCCGCAGCCGCCGCAGTGGCCGTCGGGGTCGTCGCGCTACTCGCCGTGCTGGCCTTCCGACCCGCTTTGGTACTCGGCATCGACGGCGGTACGCTCGCCCACTCAGTCGACTCGAAACTGCCCTCGATCGGTGACCCCGGGCACTGCCGGCGCGGCACGAATGACGGTTGGCTCTGCCATGTTCTCTTCGAACCGGACGCTGGCAGCGGCGGCGGCTATGTCGCTTACGAGGTCGTCGCCGACCGGTTCGGTTGCTGGCGCGCCACCAGGCCAAACGGATCGCGAAGCGGCGACAAGCTACCCGCCGAGACGCACGGCTGCATCTACCTATGGGACTTCTGATCCCACCGGCAACCCAGCAGGCCTTTCGCTCGTCGTCGGCTAGATGAAGTACATCCCCGACCCAGCGGCCTCGGCCTCGCGGCGGGCCACTTCGGCGATCGTGGTTTGGCCGAAGACCTTGCGTAGGGCGGTGACGCCCTCGGCCCAGATGCCGCCTGCCTCATCGGCCTCCTGGCCGACCTTGCCGTCAAGCGCTTGGACTACCTCGAGGACAGTGATCTCCTCGGCGGGCCGCGAGAGCGTGTAACCGCCTTTCATTCCGCGGTGGCTGGTCAGCAGGCCGGCCCGACGCAGGGTCGAGAAGAGCTGCTCGAGGAACTGCTCCGGTATGTCGCGGCGCTCGGCGAGCTCCTTGATCGGTACCGGGCGTTCGCCGGAGCGGGCCAGCTCCGCCATCGCGACCACGGCATAGCGCGACTTCGAGGTGATCGAGATCATCGAAGCCTTTCTACCGCACCGTCCGGACCAAGCTCGGTTAGGATCGGGGATATTGGGCTCCAGGGCTGACGATGGAGCCGTCGGCGAACCCCGAGAGATCGGAAGCGGTCCTGAGCGAGCGTCCCCAATGCCTAGTCATCGACGGTCACCCGATCGTCCGGCTTGGCGTGCGCGGGGTGCTGCAAGACGAGTTCGAGATCCATGAAGTTGCAAGCCGTTCCGAGGGGATCGAGCTGGTCCGTGACATTGGCAGCTTCGACGTCGCCATCGTCGACATGCGGACCTGGTCCGATGGAGACGCCCCTGTGGCGGGCACCGACGCGATCAAGGCTCTACTCAAATCAGAGCCGAGCATCGGCATCGTCGCCCACGGCGAGCGTGCCGAGCGCCACCTCGCCAGCGCTGCGATGCAGGCCGGCGCCACTGCCTATGTCTCGCGCACTGCTGGGATTGAGGAACTGCGGCGCGCGGTGCAAGCGGCCCTCGACCAGGAGCGGTTCGTCGACCCCGCCGTCCCTCCCCGCGGGAGCCGCGGCAAGCTAACTCGGCGCCAGCGCGAAATCTTCCAGTTGCTCGCAAACGGGGAGTCGACCACGGTCGCCGCCCGCGAACTGGGCCTCAGTGAAGAAACGGTCAAGACCCATACAAAGCACGCCCTGGCCAGGCTCGGGGCCAAAAACAGGACACATGCTGTCGCGATCGCGCTGCGGGAATCACTGATCGACTGAACCGACCGCTGACTTCGCCTTTATGGGGACTATTGGACTGGAAAAGGCGAAGTCAAGTCGGAGCTAGATCCAGCCGCGGTCCCGGGCGGTGAGGACAGCCTGGGCCCTGTCGACGGCGCCGATCTTGCCGTAGACGTTGTGTAGGTGGGTGCGGATCGTCGAGACCGAGAGCTGCATCTCGCCGGCGATCTGCTTGTAGACCATGCCCTCGGAAAGGAGACGGAGGACATCGAGCTCGCGACCGGAGAGCGGGCACGGCTCGGAGATGCGCGAGCCATCGGTGCGGGCATAAGGAAGCTGGTAAAGGATCTCGCGCAGGCCGTCAGGGTCGAGGCCACAGCGGTGGGCGGAGGCGCGCAGTCGTTCGGGTGCGATCGCCTCCCCCTGGGAGTAGTGAGCGACCATGTCAGCCGTCGCCACCATCGCCGCCAGGCCTTCGGCGTCCTCGGCATGATGGCGCTCAATCGCGACGGCGATCCGCTGGGGCATGTTCCAGCGCCGTGCCAGCACGCCGCCAACCAGAGCGTGGTCGATGCCGAGACGATCGCGTT